>Ga0207705_10004059_pt1 | contig 11113 bp, 9 predicted proteins | sample KBSC13metaG_FD_184314 | JGI IMG/M metagenome (GOLD analysis project Ga0207705, IMG submission 184314) | Corn rhizosphere microbial communities from Kellogg Biological Station, Michigan, USA - KBS C1-3 metaG (SPAdes) (version 2) | ecosystem: Host-associated > Plants > Roots > Rhizosphere > Soil ...
CGAATACGAGGGGCGGACGCGATTTCGAGCAGTGGGCTGCCAGTGGTGCAACGGCGGCCACTTCGGCCGCGTCGGCGTCTTCCAGCTGCTGACGATGGACACGCGCCTGCGCGCGCTCGTCGCAGACGGTGCGTCGAACGACGTCGTCGCGGCGGCTGCCGCCGAAGGGGGCCTGCAGTCTCTTTGGTCCGACGGCCTCGCGAAGGTCGAAGCCGGTCTCATCACCGAGGAGGAGCTGCACCGTGTCGTTCCTCGCTGACATTCGCTTCGTGCGTGCGTACTTCGCCGTCGGCATCGCCGCCGTCGCCACGTACCACTGGACGAGCGGTTATCCGTACATGTACGAGGTGATCGGGTTCTACGGCGCGTTCGGCGCCCTCGTCGGCGCGCTGCTGCGCAAGGGGCCGGAGCGTCTGCCGTGGCTCGCGTTCTCGGCGGGATTCATCTTGATGGTCACCGGCGACCTCGCGTGGAGCCTCTGGCCGTCCGCCGGCTCCCCGAACGTCTCCGACGCCTTCTACCTGGTCGCGTACCCGTTCATCGCCGCCGGCCTCCTGCTCCTGACGCGGCGGATCACGGGTCGCGGCAACGTCATCGACACGCTCTTCGTTGCGGGCTCGATGGCGACCGTGCTCTGGCCCCTGCTGTTCGCGTCGTTCCTGCACGGTGGACAGACGTGGGGCCAACGCCTGACGCTCGGCATCTATCCCTGTTGGGATCTCCTGTTCATCGCGGCCGCCGTGCGCATCGCGCTGTCCCGCTCGGCCCACACACGCCGGTCGCTGCTGCTCATCGCCTCCGTCAGCCTCTTTCTCGTCGGGGACGTCTTCTGGTTCGACTCGGTCAACACGTACGTGCTCGGCAACTGGATGGACTTCGCCTGGCTCGCGGCCTACGTCTGCTGGGGCACCTCCGCTTTGCACCCGGCGCCGATCGACAGCGCCGAGCGCCCGGACGCGTCGCTGTTCGCCCGATTCGTACTCCTGACGATTCCGGTCGCGTTCCTTCCCGCGGCGATTCTCATCGGCATGATGCGCAACGACGGGTACGAAGTCGTCGACGGCGTGTTGATCTCCATCGTTCTCGGCCTGCTTCTCTACCGGTTCGCGACCGTGCTGCGTGGCCTCGAAGACGCCCGAAGTGAGCTTCGCGAGCAGAACCGCCTGAAGGACGAGCTGATCTCCGTGGTCTCGCACGATCTCCGAACGCCGCTGACGTCGATCATGGGCTACCTGGAGCTCGCGCTCGCGCCCGACACGGAAGCGGCCGACGCGCGCCAGTTCCTCGAGGTCGTGCAGCGCAACACGGGCCGCCTGCACCGTCTCGTCGAGGACCTGCTGTTCGTGTCGCGCGTCCAATCCGGCAAGGATGCGCTGGACCTGGGCGTCGTCGTGCTCGGTGAGCTCGCCGACCACACCGTGGCGGCCGCGCTCCCCGCAGCGGAAGGGGCCGAGATCAAGCTCGTCTGCGACATCCGGTGTCACGAGCCGACGATCGGCGACGAGCACCGCCTCGCGGAGGTGCTGGAGAACCTGCTCTCGAACGCACTCAAGTTCACAGCGCCGGGCGGCCGGGTCACCGTTTGGGTGGGACGCGTGGGCGACGCGATCGTCACCCGGGTCAGCGACACCGGAATCGGGATCTCCGAGGCCGACCGGCGCTACCTCTTCGATCGCTTCTTCCGGGCGTCCGGCACGGACGGCGTCCCGGGTGCCGGCCTCGGCCTCTCGATCGTGAAGGCGATCGTCGACGCCCACGGGGGCGTCGTCTCCGTCCAGAGCCGCCTCGGCGCCGGGACGACCTTCGAGGTGCGGCTCCCGCTGGTCGCCGTGGAAGAGCCGGCGCTCGTTGCGGATGCCGCCTGAGGATCCCCAATTCGGGTGACGACGACTCGTCGCTCCGACGTATTTCCGAAGGCCCGCTCGTAACGGAGCATGGGAGCAAGCCATGAATCCCCAGGAACTGCTCGAACGCCTCCCGCTCATCACCTACGTGCTGGATCCCGAGCGCGGGCCCGTGTACGTGAGCCCTCAGATCGAGGCCGCGCTGGGTTTCCCCGCGGAACGGTTCGTCGACGACAGCGGCTTCTGGCGCAGCCGGATCGTGGAGGCGGACAGGGGCAACAACCTCGCGGCGCTCGACGCGCTGAAGGCGATCGGCGAGTTCACGTGCGAGTACCGGGTCCAGCACGCCGACGGGCGTCTCGTGTGGGTCCGCGACACCGGCGCCTTCGTGGACGGCCGCGTGCACGGATACCTCCTCGACATCACACGCGAAAAGGAGCTCGAGCGCGAGCTCGCACGCGAGCGCGCGACGCTCGATGCATTCTTCCGCGAGTCGTCGATCGGTCTTGCGATCACCGATTCGGAGGGGCGGTACATCCGGATCAACGACGCGTTGGCCGAGCTGAACGGCGTTCCGGCCGAGGCGACGATCGGCAAGACCCTCGCCGAGATCGCGCCCGAGATCGCAGCACTGGTCGAGCCACTGCAAGAGCGTGCGGGCGGGGCCGATCGCGCGTTCGTCGAGGGGCCCTCCCGCAATGTCTTCACGATGCTCTCCTACTTCCCGTTCACCGTCGACGGCGAGCTCCATCACGGACGGATCGTCCTCGACGTGACCGAGCAGCAGCGCGCGGAAGTCGCCGAACGCCGGCTGCGCCGCCTGCTCGAGGACTTGCCGCTCGTGGCGTACGTGAACGAGGTGAGCGGCATGCGGCAGGCGCGGTACGTCACGCCGCGGATCGAGGAGCTCACCGGATATTCGGCAGCGGCGTTCGTCGCCGATCCGGAGCTCGGCAACCGGTTGACCCATCCGGACGATCTCGAGGAGATCGTCGCGGGCGAGGCGCGGGCGCTTCTAACCGGCGAGCCGTTCGAGCACGAGTATCGAATCGTCCGCGCCGACGGCGAGATCCGCTGGGTCCTCGACCGGATGGAGACCTTCTACGAGAACGGCGTCGCGCACGAACAGGGCTTCCTCGTCGACGTGACGGCCATGCACGAGGCGACGAGCCTCCTGCGCGCAGTCTGGGACTCCACGCTCGATGCGATGCTCGTGGCAGACGACGACGGCCGCTACGTCGATGCCAACCCTGCCGCGTGCGCGTTGTTCGGGCGTACCCGCGACCAGCTCCTCCGCTCGAATGTCGGCGACATCGTGGGGACGAGCGAGCCCGCGTGGCGCGCCTTCCGCGAGCGCGGCCACGACAGCGCCGAGTCGACGATCGTTCGCCCCGACGGAGAACGCCGTGAGGTCGAGGGGGCGGCGCGGGCCGACGTGCTGCCGGGACGGCACCTCACGGTGCTTCGCGATGTCACCGGACGACGGCGTCTGGAGGAGGAGCTGTGGCGCGCACAGAAGCTCGAGAGCGTCGGACGCCTGGCGGGCGGTGTCGCACAGGATTTCAACAATCTGCTGACGGCGATCGGCGGCTACGCGGAGTTGCTCAAAGCGCAGACGTCGCCGGGCAGTCTCGAGCACCATCACGCTCACGAGATCGATCTCGCCGCCGGCCGCGCGGCGGCGCTGACCGCACGGCTCCTCGCGCTCGGCCGCCGGCAGATGCTCCAGGCACGTCCGGTCGACCTCAATCGCAAGGTCGACCGGATGCGCAATGAGATCTTCGAGCTGGCCGGCTCCCGGATCGCGGTCGTCTTCGAACTCGACCCCGAGCTCTGCGCCGTCCACGTCGACAGGGCGCTGGTCTCGCGAGTCATCCTCGACCTCGTCGCGAACGCGGTGGAGGCGATGCCCGAAGGGGGGACCCTGACCGTCGGCACGACGGTCGAGCAGGCCGCCGGACGAGACGATCTGCCCGACGGCGCCTACGCGGTGGTCCGCGTTACCGACAAGGGCAGGGGCATCGATCCGGCGGTCTTCGACCATCTCTTCGAGCCGTTCTTCACGACGAAGGAGATCGGGGAGGGCAGCGGGCTCGGCCTCGCGAGCGCGTACGGGACGATCCGTCAAAGCGGCGGGACGATCACCGTCGAGAGCGCCCTCGGGCAAGGCTCGACGTTCTCCATCTATCTGCCCTGCGCGGCGGCGGTCGACGATGCGCCTCCGGCCGTGAGGGGAGACGAGACCCTCGTCGTCGTCCAGCGCGATCCCGCCGTCCGCGACGGTCTCGTCGAGATCCTGACCGATGCCGGCTACCGCGTCCTGCCCGCCCGTACCGCCCACGACGCCTACGCGCTCGCGAGCCGGGACGATCTCGCGGTCGACCTCGTGATCGCAGACGACGACGACGACCGGACGGGCCGGTTCGCAGCCGATCTCGAGCGCGCGAAGCCCGGCTTGCGACTCGTGCACCTGGAGAAACCGTTCACGGCCGGCCGCGTGGGGGAGAGCATTCGCTCCGCCCTGGACTCACCCGGATCGGGTGACACGCCCAAAGAGTTCAGCCAGGCTCTGTAATGACGAGTAGGGTGCGAGTGACTGCGGTGTTGCCAGCCGCGTACCTCTGTCAATCTGGGACGACCCCGATGACGACGCTCGACGAACCACACGGCACGCGCGGTCCGCCGCGCGCCGCCGATGTGGCAGGCGAGGCCCGCTTCACGGCGCTGTTCGAGAACGCCGCGGACATCACTTCGATCGTCTCGGCGGAGGGCACCATCCTCGAGGTCAGCCACTCGGTCGAGCGTCTCGGCGGCTTCAAGGCCGCCGAGTTGGTCGGCCGAGCGATCTACGACTTCGCCAGGCCGGAGGAAGAGGGCGCGCTTCGGCGGTTCGTCGCGGAGGCCGCTCGTCGGGTCGGCGCAACGAGAGGGCTGCCCTTCCACGCCCGGGACGCCCGCGGAGACTGGCACGCGTTGGAGCCGGTTGCGGTGAACCTCCTGGCAGACCCGGCGATCGGCGGCCTCGTCATCACGTGCCGCGACGCGAGCGCGCGGCTTCAGCTCGAGGCGCGCGTCCGTCAGATGGAGCGTCTCGAGGCCGTCGGCCAGCTCGCCGGCGGCATCGCGCACGACTTCAACAACGTGCTGCTCGTCATTCGCGGTTACACGAGCATCGTGCGCTCCGCGCTCGAGGGCTCGGAGCTCGTCGCCGATCTCGACGAAATCGCAAAGGCGTCGGACCGTGCCGCCGACCTGACACAACAGCTGCTCGCATTCGCGCGGCGGCAGGTCTTGAGGCCCTCGGTCCTCGACCTCGGTGAAGTCGTCTCCGACCTCGAGAGCCTCCTGCGGAGCTCGGTCCGCGAGAACGTCGAGTTGGACATCGAGTTGGGGCAGGACGGTTGCGGGGTGCTCGCGGACTCCACCCAGCTGGACCAGGTCCTGATGAACCTCGTGGTCAATGCGCGCGACGCGATGCCCGACGGCGGGCGCATCGTCGTCTCCGTCGCGCCGGCGGTCCTCGACGACGACGCCGACGTCTCGCCGCCCGTCGCGCCCGGTCGCTACGTCGCCCTGACCGTGACCGACACCGGCTCCGGCATCGATGCCGCATGTCTCCCGTACATCTTCGAGCCGTTCTTCACGACAAAGGGCGAGGGGGTCGGCACCGGGCTGGGCCTTTCGACGGTTCACGGCATCGTCGGCCAGAGCGGCGGTGGAATCGAAGTCGGGTCGCGGCCGGGTGGCGGCACGCGCATGACCGTCTATCTGCCGGCCGCCGACGGCGCAGACCGGCCGGACGACGACATCGGCGCGCAGCCGGGTCGCCTCCCGATCGGGACCGAGACGATCCTGCTCGTCGAGGACGAGGAGGCGGTCCGCGAGCTCGTGCAACGCGTGCTCGAGGGCGGCGGCTACCACGTGCTGACCGCGGCACGACCGAGCGACGCGCAGCGGCTCGCCATCGACAAGTGCGTCCACCTGCTGCTGACGGACGTCGTCATGCCCGAGATGAGCGGCTACGACCTTGCGGTGCGCATCCGTCTTGCCCACCCGACCGTGCAGACGCTCTTCATCTCCGGCTACGCCCACTCCGCGCTCGCCGAGACGGCGGAGCCGCCGCCCGGGGAGTTGCTCCGAAAGCCGTTCTCCCCCGATCAGCTCATGCGCGCCGTGCGGGCCGTTCTCGACGGCGAGGCGCTGGTGGACAACGGATGAGCCCGAGCCGGATCCTTTGTGTCGACGATGACGCGCAGGTGCGCCGGTTCATCGCGCGCGTGCTGGGCTCGGCCGGGCACGAGTGCGTTCCTGCCGCGACTGCGGCACAAGCGCGCGTGCTGCTCGCAGAGAAGCCGTTTGCCGCCGTGCTGTGCGACATCAATCTCGACGGCGACTCCGGGCTCGACCTTCTGCGTGACCTTCGGGTGGACCACCCCGAGGTCGCGGCCGTGATGGTCACGGGCCGCGACGAGCCGGCTCTTGCCGACAAGGCGCGAAATCTCGGCGCCTTCGGCTACGTGACGAAGCCTTTCAACGCGAACGAGCTGCTCATCGACCTGGCGAACGCGCTGCACCGACGCAAGTTGGAAACGGCAAGCCGCACGGAGCGCGACGACGCGGTGCGGGAGGCGTACATCGAGACGCTGCGAAGGCTGTCTCGAGCGGTCGAGTACTACGACGGCGAAACGGCGGCTCACGTCGAGCGCGTCGGCGCGCACGCGGCGACGATCGCGCGCGCGTTGAATCTCGCATCCGATCACGTCGAGTTGATTCGCCTCGCCGCACCGCTGCACGACCTCGGCAAGATCGGCGTGCCGACCGGAGTGCTTCGCAAGCGCGGTTCGCTCGACGAGATCGAGCGTGCCGTCATGCAGCATCACGCGGAGCTCGGCCGTGAGCTGCTTGCGGGCTCCGGCAACGAGCTGCTCGACCTGGCCGCGCTCATCGCCTGGACGCACCACGAGCGCTGGGACGGCGCGGGGTACCCGCGGCGTCTCGCGGGCGGGGACATTCCGCTCGAGGGCCGGATCGTCGCCGTCGCCGACGCGTTCGACGCCATGACCAACGACCGCCCCTACCGTCGCGCCCGTAGCGTCGGCGATGCGATCGCAGTGCTCCATCGTGAGCGCGGTGTCGCCTTCGACTCAGGCGTCGTCGACGCGTTCCTCGGAGCGAGCTCGTGAGCATCACCTGCGTGATCGCGGACGATCACCCGCCCGTCCTCCAGTTTCTCTCCCGTTACCTCAGCAGCAACGAGATCACCGTCACCGCGAGCGCGCGCGACGGGGCAGAGGCGCTGCAGAAGATCGAGCAGACGCGCCCGACCGTGGCTGTCCTCGACTCGCGCATGCCGCGCCTCTCGGGCATCGACGTCTTGAAGGAAATCGGCGCCCGCGGGTTGCCGACGCGCGTCATTCTCTACACCGGCTTCGGCGACGGCGCGCTCCTCAGCGACGCGCTCGACGTCGGCGTGGCCGGCATGCTCGACAAGGATGCACCGGTCGACGATCTGGTCCGTGCCATCCAGGTCGTCGCAGCCGGCGGCACGTATCTCGATCCGACCGCCGTGGCCGCTCTCATCTCGAACCAGCGGGGTCAGGCACGGCCCTTGACGCAGCGCGAGCGTGAGGTGCTCCGTCTGCTCGCAGACGGGATGTCGAACGAGATGATGGGCGCCGAGCTCTTCATCTCTCCTCAGACCGTGCGGACGCACGTGCAGAAGGCGATGGAGAAGCTCGGCGCTCAGACGCGCGTGCAGGCGGTTGCGATCGCCCTGCGCGAGTCGCTCATCTCTTAGGAGCCGGTCGAGAAGCCGAACGGCTGGAGGCCCTTGGACTTCGCATAGAGCGAGGCAAGGACGAGTGCGAGGAAAAGTACGCGGCGCACGGTTTCACCTCCTCTCAGAAGTGGAGGTCCTGCAGCAGCTCGGTCGCGCCTCGGTAGAGGTCGGCTGCTGCGTCGGCGTCGTTCGACGACCGTGCGAGATCGCCCTGGGCGACGAGCACGAGAGCGAGATGGCTCGACGAACCGAGTCGCGTGCACGTGTCCGCTGCACGCTCCAGCCAGGCTTTCGCCTGTGCCGGCTCGCCGTCTGCTGCCAAGGACCGGGCGACGACGAGCTGGGCGTTGCCGAGCTCGTCGAGGAAATCCGTGCGGTGCTCGAGAAGCTCGACGGCGCGCAGCGCACGAGCGCGTGCTTCGGCCGAGCGACCGCCGTCGAGCAAGACCCGGGCGAGCGAGTTCACGGCTTGCGCGAGGTCGACGTCGCTCGCCGCCTCGGATGCGCTGTCGATCGCGCCGAGGAGCGCTTCTTCTGCCGCTTCGGCGTCGCCGAGGAGGAAGTCGATGCCGCCGAGGTTGTTGAGGACGCGGGCCGTGCAGAGCTTGTTGCCGAGGTCGGAATACAGCGCGAGCGCGCGTTCGGCGTAGCAACGAGCGAGCAGCCACTGGTTCTGCCGCTCGGCGACGATGGAGGCCTGGAAGAGCGCGTGGGCGTGCGCCTCCGGGTCGCGGGCCGCCAGCGCGAGCTCGATCGCCTGCTCCACGTCCCGCCGTGCGGCGTCCCAGTCGCGTGCGCGGACGTGGCAGCGCGAGCGCCATTCGTGCGTGCGTGACGCAAGAGCAGCGCGCGGCCTCGGTGCGCGGTCGTTCGAGTCGAGCGCCCGCGTGAACAGAGTGGCGGCGTCGGCGACGCGGTTCTGCTTGAGCGTGACGCAGCCCTGGCGGTAGAGCACCTCGGAGCGATCGGCCGCGTCGAAGTGGGGTGAGGTTGCGATCGCCTCCGCATGCGCGAGCAGCTCCTCTGCCTCGTCGAGCTCGCCGAGATAGAGCTCGGCCCAGGCGAGCGTCAACCGCTGGCGCAAAGCCCGCGGGGGATCGTTTCGTACGTCCTCCCAGATCGACGCGAGCTCGACCGCGGCGTCCGCGAAACGGTGAGCGGCGACGAGCCCCTCGGCGCGCGCGAGCATCTGCTCGACGTCGTGAGTCGGGACGAGCGAGAGCGTCGTCACCGGGGGAAGCTCGTGGAGAACGGCTGTGGCTGTCATCACACACAGCATCGGTGCAGCGGGCGCCCGGTCGATCCTCCGGTCCGCTCGATCTGGCTCACCCCGATGGTGTGACGGGGGCGGCGTTTCCCGAGCGCATCCACGTTTTTGCCCGTCCCGAACGGCTCGCCTCCGCGACAGCACGCGTCCCCGGGGACGCCACTCGCCGGCGCGCCAGGTGGGCGAAGACATGAGGGATGCTTCTGCGGCGCTCCATCCCGGTCTTCCTCGTTGCTCTCGCGCTCTCGCCTTCGGCGTTCGCGCGGGGCGGGACGTACGCCTTCGACGGCGGCACGCGCGCAGAGCAGGGACAGGTCAAGGCGGCGCTCGACGCAAGCACGTTCGACTTCTCCGTCGTCCGCGCGGTAGTGACGGTCCACATCGGCCGCGGGCTTTCGTCGTCCGCGGCGCCGGGCCAGGTCTGGCTCGACGCGGACCTGCTCGACGCCGGGCGCCTGTCATGGGGCGTCGTGCAGCACGAGTACGGCCATCAGGTCGACTTCTCCCTCCTGACGGACGCGGATCGCGCACAGCTGCAGCAGCTCCTCGGCGGGTCGGCCTGGTGCTCGGGCGCCCCGCACGGCGAACTGACCTGCGAGCGCTTCGCAGATCTGATCTCGTGGGCGTACTGGACGAACTCGGACAACGTGCTTCGGCCGACCGGGAAGGCCGATGAAGGCGGTCAGGTCTCGCCGGCTGCATTCCGCGCTGCTCTGACGCAGCTGCTTCCGTCCCCGATACGGGTGATGGCGGCCACGCAACAACGCGGATCCACGCGTGGGTGATGCGGGACGATGACTAGAGCATGATCACCTGTGTCCTCGCCGACGACCATCCGCCCATCCTCGACTCGATCTCCCGCTTCCTCGCCGGCAGGGGCATCGACGTCGTCGCCACCGCGGCGGACGGCGAGGCCGCTGCCGCCGCCGTGCGGACGCATGCGCCGCGCGTGTGCGTTGCCGATCTGAAGATGCCGCGTCTCGACGGGCTCGAGCTCGCAGCGCGACTTCGCACCCAGGCGCCGGACACGGCAGTCCTCCTCTACTCGGGCGTCGCGGACGCCGCGCTCGTGTCGGATGCACTCGACGCGGGTGCGCTCGGATTCGCGTTGAAGGAGGGACCGCTCGAAGACGTTGTCCGCGCGATCGAAACCGTTGCGAGCGGCACCATCTACGTCGATCCGATTCTCGCGGCCACCATCGCGACCAGCCGACGCAGCCTCGACCGCCGCGCTCTCTCTCCGCGCGAGCGCGAGGTGCTGCGGCTGCTCGCCGGGGGCGGCTCGTACGCGGAGATCGGCGGCGAGCTCTTCCTTTCGCCCGACACGATCCGTGCGCACGCGCAGCGCGCAATGGCGAAGCTCGGGGCGCGCACGCGCACGGAAGCCGTTGCCGTCGCCATGCGCAGCGCGCTCATCGCCTGAGGTCGACTGATTCGTCAGTCACTTTTCGGATTTCTCGTTCGCTATGAATCCCCGCGGCCCGGGAGCTGCCGCGGCGCGGCTCCCGGGTTGAAATCCGATTTGCCCTCGGGTACGTATGAGGAGCAATGCGTGTTCTGGCCCTGCTGCTCCTCAGCTTGACCTGCACCGCCGTGGCGGTCGCCGCACCGTCCCGCGCGCAGGTCGCGACCCGCTCGACATCCCTCGGGTCGGTGCTCGTCGACGCGCGGGGCCACACGCTCTACGTCTTCGATCGGGACAAGGGGACGACGAGCGCCTGCACGGGCTCGTGCACGGCCTCCTGGCCGGCCTTCCTCACGACCACGAAGCCGGTCGCGCTGAAGGGCGTCGCCGCCGCGAAGCTCGGCATGGTCAAGCGCGCGAACGGCAAGTTCCAGGTCACGTTCATGGGGCACCCGCTCTACTTCTTCGCGTCCGACTCGAAGGCGGGCGACGTCCGCGGCGCCTCGATCACGCACTGGGCCGCGATCTCGCCGACCGGCGTGCGGCGGCACGAGGGCGGCACGAAGACGCCCGGCCCGCCGCCGGCTCCGACGTCGACCGATCCGTACGACCCCGGCGGCAACGGCTACTAGCTCCGAGCTCGCACGCTTCGCGCGCTAGCTGGGATGAGGTACTTCGCGCACCCGAGAGCGGGCGCCGCGGCGCGGGAATGGCCGCGCGCCAAGCCTTCGGTTCAGCTTGCGTCAGGCGGCTGAGTATCCCTCGCGTCTCAAGAGCGTTCTTGCTAGTTCCAGGTTTTCGCTGCCCGCGACGAGCAC
>Ga0207705_10004062_pt1 | contig 11103 bp, 10 predicted proteins | sample KBSC13metaG_FD_184314 | JGI IMG/M metagenome (GOLD analysis project Ga0207705, IMG submission 184314) | Corn rhizosphere microbial communities from Kellogg Biological Station, Michigan, USA - KBS C1-3 metaG (SPAdes) (version 2) | ecosystem: Host-associated > Plants > Roots > Rhizosphere > Soil ...
TGTTGCCTACGAGCTCTCTCGTAACCGGGAAATCACCGACTTTTCCGTCGAGCGCATCGATCAAACCGTCGTCGGCGGTCGGCGGCTCGGCCTCGACGACATGCTCTCACATGGGGTCAGTGGCATTGCGGCGTGCAACCCGTTGTTCGGCTGGCGCGTGACGGAGGCGATGTGACCGACGTGGCGAACCCAATCATCCAGGTGTTCGAGTTTGCCCGGTCGTGGGCCGAAGAACACGTCACGATCTTCGCGCCCGACCTGGGGCAAGCGGAGAGCATCTACTTCGAGCGGGTGGAAACTCATCACCCGAACCAGCCAACCGAGGCTGAAATGGCCTTCCCCTACTTCGGGAGTGGCTTCTCGGTCGGCCCGAGCTTGGGGCAGCATGCAGGCTTGGCGTCGCCGGCGTGGGTTAACTATTGCAGACTGCACCCCTGAGCCCAGCATAAGCAAATTCTTGGCCCATTGCGCCGACTTTGATTTTCTGGCTGAGGGCCTATGCAAGAGCATCGGCGCGTGGCATCCTCGAACAAACGGGGAACGGTCCACGTAGGGGAGGCGAATGGACTACGATCAGCTGCAACGAAGCGCTCTGATAAAGCTGCTACAAGAACATGACGAAGCTCTCACCGCCGCTGGAAAAGACGGCATCGTGATGAACTACACGGGGCGTGCTGCGCCCTGGCAAATTACCAGGCTTGTCAAACCCAAACTCTCTCGGATCGATTCAAAGTTTTCGCTAGGCGACGAGGTCGATCAGTCGCTTAATGAGATTTGGGACGGCGAAAACCTGTCCGCGATGGTCACTCTTTATCGCCACCGCGGCCAAGTCGATCTGGTTGTCGCGGACCCACCCTACAACACCGGCGAAGATTTCAGATATAACGATAAGTGGGACAAGGATCCCAACGATCCTGACTTGGGCGAGCTCGTTCCTAAGGACGATGGCTCGCGCCACAGCAAGTGGCTCAAGTTCATGACTCCGCGCGTCTGGATGATGCGCGAGATGCTTCGGCCTGGCGGCGTGCTGGCAATCTGCATCGATCATCGAGAGCTCTATCGCCTCGGAATGCTCATGGATGAGATTTTCGGTGAGGATAACCGCTTAGCGATTATCAACTGGCAGAAGGCATATTCTACAAAGCGCACTAATCACGTCGCGACTGCCACGGAATATGTTCTCGTCTACGCGAAGGACCAGAAGCTCGCGAAAACTGCGCTGCTAGAGCGCAGCGACGCAATGAACGCACGCTTCACTAATGAGGACGGTGATCCAGACGGACCTTGGCGTCCCGCGGATCTCGCAGCGCAAGAGAAGCGCGAACGAACTATCTACGCCATTCAATCGCCTTTCACAGGAAAGCTTCACTATCCTGAGGCTGAACATCGCTTCGGAGAGCCGGTCAGCATTCCGACGCGGCACTGGTCGGGTCTAAGCAAGAAAGAGATCAAAGGGCTCCTTGAGCGGTGGGGAAGCTCCTATGTCGAAAAGGACCTTGGTGACGACCGAGGTAAGGCGCTGATCCTCAAAGGAAGTGCTGTCGCTCTGAGCGACTATGATCCTCAGAGCGACAATGTGATCCAAGGGGCGCGGAAGCGTGCGCTCAAACTCTACGAGAAGGGTTTGAAGGGCGAAGCGTGCCTACCACGGCTTCTATTTTCCGACGACAGGCAAAAAAATGTCGGAGCAGGGCGTCCAGCAGTGAAGCGCCATTTGAAGCACATTAGCCAAGGCAAGATTCCTTGGACCTTTTGGGCGGACGAGGATTACGACACCCCCGTCGATCTCGGCACCGTTTCATGGGAACATGCGGAGTCTGGTCACTCCCAAGCCGGCATTAACGAGCTGAATGCGGTCATCGGTAAGGGGCACGGCTTCCAGACTGTCAAACCGCTCAAGCTGGTCAAGAAAATCATTCAGCTTTGGTGCAAACCAGACGGGCTGGTTCTGGATCCGTTTGCTGGCTCAGGCACGACGGGTGAAGCCGTGCTCGAACTTAATCGCGACACAGGAGCAGGCAGGCGCTTTATCCTTATTGAGCAGGGCAACACGGAGAAGGGCGATCATTACGCTCGCACTCTCACCGCCGAGCGTGTCCGCCGCGTGATTACGGGCCAATGGGCCGCTGGCGCTCGAATGCCCACTGGCGGCGGATTTCGGTTCGTCGAACTCGGTCGTGAGAAGATCGACGCCGACGCTGTAAATGCACTGGCTCGCGAGGAAATGATCGACTTGCTGCTCACGAGTTACTGGGACAAGTCGGAGAAAGCAAAATCCTACTTACAAAGGTTTCCGATCGGGGCGCACAAGCTGTTGTTTGCGGTGAACCTGAAGAATGAAGGCTTCTTTCTTGTTTGGGATGCACCGGATGGTTCGTCGGTGCTCGATAGAACGATCTTCAGGCAGGTCGTAAACGAGGCAGAGGAAGCAGGTTTAGCTAAGCGCTATCATGTGTATGCATCGTTTGCGCCCTATACCGGAGTCGGAATCGAGTTTTACAAAATTCCTGACAAGGTCCTTGAGCATATCGGGTTCAACCCTCGTTCCGATGCTTACAACAACATCTCGGACGCGGCTTAATGGAGCTCAAGGTATTTCAGAGTTCGGCAGCCGCGCTGATCGCGAAACGCTATACCTTTTTCGCAAATCATCCCGATCGCCCGAGTAGGGGCCCCAAACCGAGACCGTTCTTCCAAGCTCTGTCGGCTCTCACAGGTGCGGGGAAGACCCCCCTGTTGGCGCAAGCTGTCTCGCTCATCCGTGCGCACCTCCATACAGAGCCAATCGTGTTTTGGATGTCGAAGGCGCGGCCGGTTGTCGCTCAAACTCTCACCAATTTCTCTACAGGTGGAAAATACAGCGAGATTGTAGACGGCTTTCAGATGATAGGCGTGGCAAACCTTACCCCCGCGCTGATCGCGGACAGCAGCAATCCGCTGATGATTTTGGCCACAACCGGCCTCTTCAACAACCGGGATCAGTCGGAGGGCACCCTCAATATTTACAAGAAGGACAATGACCAGTTTGGCGATCAATCCCCTTGGGATCGACTGATCGAACGCTCCGACGGAAATCAAAGGCGGCCGTTACTCATCGTCTACGACGAAGGGCACAACCTGTCGGAGCAGCAAACAGAGCTTCTCGCCGAACTTGAGCCTGATGCATATCTCTTAGCGAGCGCCACGCTCCGTCTGCCCCAGAACTTTCAGAAATCGGTCATCCAGCCGATCTCTCTTTGGGTCGGCGAGTCCGGCTCGCCAGCCGAGTTCAAGGAACTCGAAGCCCTCGATAAGGACGGCAATCCGAGCGACAAGGCTTTCGTCACGACTGCAATCAGTAGCGAACTTGTCGTAAAGGCTGGTCTGGTCAAAATGGCGATCCAGTTTGACGGAACCACTGCACCGATGTCGACATCGCTCGATGCCCTGACATCTCGCCTGGCCACTCTCGACAACGAGATTGCGCTGCAAAACCTGAGCTTCCGACCTAAGGCGATCTATGTCTGTAAGACCAACATAAATGACGATGGATTGAAGGACGATCCGGCGCTTCCCTTCAACATGAGGGAGGCACCGCCTATCAGAATCTGGCGATACTTGGTCGACGAAAAGAGTGTCTCACCCTCGGAAATCGCAATCTATGCCGATCTCAAGTTTGCTGATGGTAGCAAGCCCGATGAGGTAAATCTCTTCTCGAAGGGTGATAGCGACTTCGACACCTTTAAGGCCGCCGATTACCGACACGTCATATTCAATCTGTCTTTGCAGGAAGGTTGGGACGACCCCGAGTGCTACCTGGCCTACATCGACAAGAGCATGGGTTCGACGACACAGGTTGAGCAGGTCATTGGCCGTGTTCTGCGCCAGTATGGTGCGACTCACTACGACAGCCAGCTACTGAACAGTGCTCACTTTTTCCTTCGCGTGGACGATCAAAATGTCTTCGCGGAATCCATTCGCAAGGTAAAATCCAAGCTGCGCTCCCAAGGTGCTCCAATTGAAATAACCGAAAGCTTTGGGACAGGTGCTGTTGCGGCCGAAGATTTGCTACCGCGAGATCAGCTTGCTCCGGCGCTGCATCATGTGTTTGTCGATTCTGAGGCGGCTCGCCAGCGTATCGATGAAATCATCGGTGACTTTCCAGCCTTCACGGACGGCGATCTAAACACCGTTGGCGAAGCCCACTCTGCTCAAGCTACTGTGCAGCTGCTTGCACCGAATAAAGAGAGCAAGGTGGATTGGACCCCAGATGGCCACACAAATCCCATCCGCCTGAGATGGCTGGCAAGCACAGCAATCAAATCACGGTCGTCTCGTGCTCTCGCGGTAATCGACTTGAAGGACCCTAAGTTCGACATTCGGGTGCAAGCAAACAGCAAAGCTGCGAAGCTTATAGATACACTGGCGAAGGATGTGGTCGAAGCCTTCTATCAATTTTCTGATCTTGTTTACGAGAGCCTCAAGCCGGTCGCATTCGGTACTATGCGGGTGGGTTCGAGTAACCACGCTTTTCAGAATAGCCTATACGAGCGATATTCGGGGCTTAACGGCTTCGAACTTGAGTTCGCTACCGCGTTGGACGGGGCGGGGGTCACCTGGCATCGTAATATTCCCTCGGGTGGTTTTGGCATTCCGCTCCTTTCAGAGGGGGACACGGCGTCGTTCTATCCCGATTTCATCGCATGGCAGGATAGCATGGTCTTCTGCCTTGATACTAAGGGTGGGCATCTCTTGAGCGATGCGGTCGCCCGGAAACTGTTCGACATCCAAGAGGATGGCAAATCTAAGTTATTACTGCGCCTTATCTCCAAAGGGCGGCAGGAGAAGCTCCTGCAAAAGCCATTGAAAGGTGGTTTCACCGTCTGGAAGATGAAGCAGGGCTCTCCGACGCCAATCTATGTGCAATCGCTGGCCAAAGCAGTTGCGGAGTGTTTGAAGAAATAAGCAACCTGTGGGTGGGGAGATGCCTAAGCTTGATCGAAAGCAGATCAGCCCATCGACACATCGACGCCGGCTAGTGTGGCATTCCTCCAGATCCTCGGTGTGTTCGCACAGTTCGAGACGCCAGGCCGGCGACATAGCCCTTACCTCCGCGATGGTTGAGGCGGGCGTTGCTCACGCCGAGCAACAGCTTGAAGGAGTTCCTCTTTCGCCCTTTGCCGTGTCTCTTCTGGTACGCGCTGTCTTGTCTGCTGCATTATCCGTTGCCGACGCTCACGCGCGCCCGGTTCGATCCAGTCCAGAAAGACGTCGCGCAATTCCGCCAGCTCAATAACCAAGAGCATCGTGTCTTGGATGAGTTCGCCCAGATATTTCAGGTGGTCTTCGTCGCGCAGCTTGCTTGGTTTGTGTGGGCTTCTAGCCCCAATCTGGAATTGCCCCGCCTCTTCAAAGGCGGTGTGGACTACGGCGTTCCGGCGACCGGAAATCTCGTTGGTTTGCGAGTAAAGTTGGCCAACTCGCCTCAGGAGGCGGCGGCGCATATGATGTTCCTGGTTCCTGCGCTTTAGCTCTGGAACCTCGAACGCCAGAGCGATCGGCGCAACCTTCATCACAAGCTGACGCTGGAGCGCGCTAGCCGTGAACATATCGTAGATCGCGTCCACTTTGGCTCGTTCAGTCTCGCGCATGAGGCAGGTGAAGATGAGATACCAAAGCTCTTCAACCTCGTTCCAAATGGTCGTAGCCTCACCGACAATCTCGTATATTCGACGCAACTTGGGATTGATCATGGCTAAGTCCGATCAAGAGGAAACCTATTCCGAAGAGGAAACGGTGGCCCGCCGCGAAGCTGCGCTCAAGCGAGCGTTCGACATGCCGTACAAGCCCCATAAACCGCTCAAGGAAGAGCCGGAAGGATAGCGATGGGCCATGCGTCGGATTGTGCCGTCAACGATGGTCCAGCCTTCCTCGCTCGTCCCTGCTTGTGCGGGCTAGACGTAGGCCCACTCGATCCTCTTGAAGCCTTCGTCCCGATTGTTCTTATTGGAGCGTGGCCCGGCCGCTTGGCGCTGCGTGAGCGCAACGCTGAAACATCCATCAAGCAAAGCAGGCGAAAATTCGCCGAGGGCGCGGGGTTAGACTGCGGCTCGACTTGATAGACCCTCATAGCTGGTCGATTTTTGAGCGAGGTTCCCACCACCTGGACTTCGACCACGCGTGGCTTCCCTTCGTACCGAAGCGAGAGGCACAGTCGCTTCTGGCCCGCCTCAACGGCAAGCTGTCGGTTGCGGCTCGCCTCGAAAGGATTTTTCGGTTTATCAGCCATATGAACCCCCTCGCGACAAGGTGTCGTGAGTCTGTCACCGAGTCCAGCGCTTACGGCGCTCCCCAATCTGGCGAGGAAGCTCGAACAGCCTAGGCGGCGAACCTATCAGCCCGCCGATAAGTGAGGCGGCGACGAACGCCACCCTTGAGCATTTCGGCGGCAAGCTCGCCATCGCTCATGTCGCGGGTGTTGGCGCGAAGATCGAACTCGGCAAGGTAGCGCGACAGATGCGCCTCACTCATGTGATGATAGCCGATCCTTTAGGAGTCGGATAGCAGGCTTCTTTGCATTCGCCCGCCTGCGCGAACCTGTCATTTTCGGTCGGAGTGGTCCGAGAGGTCGACCCCCGTCGGCGTATTCAGGCCATACCTCGGATTCCATCGAGAACTACGGCGGTCGCACGACAATCATCCTCGTTGTACTGAATTATCCTCTCGCGAACGGCCACGTCGCCCGTCTGAACCCAGCGCTGATACCATTCGATTGAGGCTGCACCCGAAGGATCCGTATCGCGCCAGCTGAAGCCAAGCCACTTAGCCAGCGTCTTGATCGAATGATCGTAAGTTGGCCATTCGGTCGCACGAAACACCACATCGTAGTAGAGGTCGATCGCTCTTGGCGGCGTGAAGAGAATTTCGATCTCATCTACCGACGTGACACCGGAGTGCCGCGCACAAAGCTTGCGATACATCGTTCGTTCGTATTTCGAGTAGTAGTAGACCGGAGCGCTGGGCCGTTCTCGCAGCCACCCAATTGCCTGTGCGAATGCCTCCCGCTCTGCGTCCACGCTGCATGCCTCGGCGAAGAATCCGAAATAGCGCTCGTCCCCTGTCGCGACGTTGCGCTCGACGAAGCCATGCAAGTAGACAATGTCATTCATGGGGTCGGCCTCAATGTCGAAGAACACCTCGACCGGAGCAACGGGGAAGGAAACCGGTTGGCGAAGATAGGGACTTGCATCATTAGCGCAGAGCAGCTTCGCGCGAGCATGAAACAGGCGGAGACGGTCCGGCCCCAACCCGGCAATAGAGGTCTTCTTTCCATCTATGAGCGCTTCTAGATCAACAGCAGCGAACTCCCGCAAATCTGCGAAGTGCGGGGACAAGGTATCTCGTAAGGCCCGGCCAAGACTCGGCACCAGTGAAAGGTCATAGTTCGAAATCAATTCGCCGCGGCAGTTAGTATACCAGTGGCAGAGTTTGCAGACCGACGAGAGAGCCCCTCTCGTATCACTGGTTCCATTGTTGATCAGATGGACTTCAGCAAGCGTTTCCCTGTAGAAGTCCCACCACGTCTGCTCAGTTCTGCTATGTCTACGTTGATCGAGTTCATAGAGAACGTGGTCGCCATTAATGTCCCATACCTCGGCGACATGGCCAATCCCGAGGCCGAGGCGCTCCAGAATGTCGACATAGAGACCTAACTGAACCGCATAGTGCGCCTTCGGCTTGATGTCGCCCTCGTCTGGGTCCCCTTCTTCGCCCCGGCCTGACTTTATGTCGGCAGGCAAGTAGCCCTCGCCGCGCAAGATTAGGAGATCGGGCTCTCCCAGCACATCATCGGCGGAGAGGCGGCCCCCGTAGATGAGCGGCACCCGATTAGTTATCGCTTCTCGAGTCAGCTTCTCGCGCTCTGCATCGGGACGACCGCGCAGAGAAAGGACCCCCTGCTCGGTTAAATCTGCGATAACTCGCGCTTCATAAGCACTGCCGCGTTCCCACAGGAGTCGAACGAACGGGCTCACCTCGTCACGGTATTCCTCGTCCCCATGAAGGTCCAAGTAAACGCGCTGCGGGCACGCGATGTAATCATAAAGCTGTGACGCTGTTGCCTGCATCATGCCACCCCCGGCAGATAGGGTCTCATAATTTGAGCAAGCGTCAAGGTCCCGTTCGCTGGCATACGCGGTTATGGTGGGCTCGACCTTGTATCAAAGAGGTATACCGCACCGAGACAGTCTCCTGAGGCGTCAAAAGCGTCTCAGTAGGGTTGACTCCGATAATTGGGACAGTTAGCAGCTGTTGGTCTAGACCTTATTGAGACAGAGGCCACATGACCACCACTACCATCGGATACGCACGAGTCAGCAGCGAGGACCAAGATTGCGCCATTCAAGAGGAAGCGCTTCGATCCGCCGGTTGCACCATCATACGCACCGAGAAGCACACCGGCACGACGACAACCGGGCGCGCGGAACTCGGAACGGTTCTCTCATTCCTGCGGCCCGGTGACACTCTCATGGTGACGCGCGTCGATCGCCTCGCGCGCTCTGTCGCTGACCTTGAGCGCATCGTCGACCAGCTGCGCGAGAAGGGTGCTCATCTCCGGGCGACGGAGCAACCGATCGACACATCGACGGCAGCGGGGGTGGCCTTCCTCCAGATGCTCGGTGTGTTCGCACAGTTCGAGACCGCGATCCGACGCGAGCGCCAGATGGAAGGCATAGCCAAGGCTAAGGCGGCGGGTATCTACAAAGGCAGGAAGCCCTCGGTTGACGTGGAAGCAGTGCGAGCGCTGCGCCAACAGGGGCTTGGGGGCACAGAAATATCGGAGAAGCTTGGGATCGCCCGAGCCAGCGTCTATCGCGCGCTCAGCGGGTGAGGCGATCGGTCCACAGGTCGCGTTGTCACCGTTAAGAGAGAAGTCCAAGGATTGGCGCGGTCAAGGCACCCGGATACCCCCTATCAGCCGCGTCCGCTATGGGGATGCCATCCACCGGCGCTGAATGACCGGAGGGGGTGGAATAGGGACGATAGACCCTTTGGCTTCGCAAGCGCCGAGCAAGGAGAGTTGTAGCGAGCTCAGCGCGCTTGTTCTAAGCTGATCAGCTGTTCCGGTTAGGACTGAGCTTGCTCCAAATTCGCGCAGTTTCCCTGAAAGGATACCTCGATGTCGCGAATTTCGTCGGGATCGACGGCCTCGTGCAGCTGGCCGAGGTAGGTATTTCGCCATCAGATCTAAACGATCCAGAGCGAAGACTTCCGGCTGGCGTAGCTGTCGAGCTCCTGGAACGCTCAGCAGCAGCCTCCGGGTGCCAGCACTTCGGCATTCTAATGGCTCAAAGTCGATCGTTTGGGAGCCTCGGCCCTGTCAGCCTTCTGTTTCAACATCTCGCGACCGTGGGCGACGTCGTGACTGCTCTCAGGGCGTTTCGGAGGACCATGAGCGATGTACTGTTCGTCGAACTGGATAAGTCGGACGACACCGCCCTGATGACTTTCGACTTGGTACAACCCTTTAGCCGACCACAAGCCACAGACCTTACAGTTGGTCTTGGTCTCATAGCACTTCGCGGAGCGTCAAACGGTCTATGGTCACCTGAAGTGGTTCACTTCACGCACGGACGGCCAGCGAATGTGCGTCCTTTCGAAGAATTCTTTCGCGCGAGGCTTCAGTTCGATAGCATTTTCAACGGCTTTGCGTCGCGTATCGCCTCGCTTGGAACCCCGCTGCCACTCGCAGACAGCACGATGGCCCACAACGCGTCCCTTCTATTGCGGCGTCAGAACTTTCCAGACGACGATAGATTTCTATCCGACCGGGTCAGGCAGTCGGTGGTGCTACTGCTTCCGAGTGGCCGGGCAACACTTCAACGTGTCGCCGCCAATATCGGCCTCAGCGCTCGCTCGCTCCAACGCCTCCTGGAAAAGGAGCAACAAACGTTTGGAAGCTTGCTCGATGAGGTGAGGGGCGAGCGAGCACAACACTATTTGGCGGACTCCCGAATGTCCGTGACCGAAATAGCCGAACAGCTGGGATATGCCACGCCGACTTCATTTGCCCGATGGTTTAATGCCAAGTTCGGTGCGAGTCCGCGCTCCTGGCGCTCAAGCCAGAAAGTGACGCCCGCTGCGCCATCGCGCGTTTGATAATATGTGTCTGGTTGCCTTACTGATCGTCTTTGTCACGGAAAGGATGATCTAAGGACCAGGGCGATAGCCACGTGTCGCCAAACACCCAATGTCCTGTAGCTGTGGCGTCAAGCGCCATGCGCACGGCGTCGGCTACACTGTTGGCCTGAAGTTTTCTCATCATGCTCCCCCGGTGGATATCGACGGTGCGAGGACTAATCCTGAGCAGATTGGCAATCTGCTTATTTGATTTCCCCTGAGTTATCGCCGTCAACACTTCGAGTTCGCGTCGAGTCAGCTGTTGTAAGCGGTGGCGCACGTCCATTTGACGCTGCTTCTGTGGAAGCAACTTGCACTTCGCCGCATGAGCAACAGCCACGGCCGCTCTCAGCGAGCCAAAGTCTCCCTGCCAATCGATGTAGTCGATCGCACCGGCCTTCATCGCGCGCACTACCTGCGGCACGGACGCGCCTTCGCTTATTGCGACAATGGGACACCAGCGGGCCACGATCGCAAGCTGGCTTTTCAGCTCTTCGATAATGTCATGTTCATTCCAGGCAAGAAGCACATCCACGCTCGTCAAATCACGCAGGCTAAGTTCACCCACACCGTTGATAGGTTCAATGTGCATTAGATCGCTTTGGCCGGCATGGCAGATCGAGGCTCGCTGAAACGCCCCGCCCCCAACGAGGATCACAAATATGCGATGAGCCGTAGGGCATCCTTCTTCTTGTGCGGGTGGCATGGCGTCCTCCAAAAGCGGAAGGACCTAGCTGCATCAGCGTAGCGTACCTTTCTAATCGCGACAGCAATGTGCCAGTTGGGCCGGAAGACGAGATTGCCGCGTATGTCTGCTTCGGGTCGTGTGCGGCTGGTCCGCTAAGGATGGAAAGATACAGTAATGGGCCGCGTCTTTAGGCGTTCTGGAGGAGTGGCTTTCAGCCGATCATGATGGAGTGACGGGGTTTCAGGTGTGTTGCCGAC
>Ga0207705_10004063_pt1 | contig 11103 bp, 4 predicted proteins | sample KBSC13metaG_FD_184314 | JGI IMG/M metagenome (GOLD analysis project Ga0207705, IMG submission 184314) | Corn rhizosphere microbial communities from Kellogg Biological Station, Michigan, USA - KBS C1-3 metaG (SPAdes) (version 2) | ecosystem: Host-associated > Plants > Roots > Rhizosphere > Soil ...
ACCAACTGGACGGTGGAGGACGGCGGATCGATTAACGGCAACGTGATCGCGGGGATGGCCCATCCGGGCGATCCGTCGCCGGTCATCGATTTCGCGGACGTCGCGGACAGCGACCCGAACAACGATCCGCTGACGGTCACCGACGTAAACGGCAGTGCCGCGAATGTCGGTAACGACCTCACGAGCGCGCACGGCACGCTGCACCTCAACGCGAACGGCACCTACACCTACCAGGTGAACAATGCCGACCCGGCGGTCCAGGCTCTCTCGGTCGGTCAGACCCTCACCGAGACCTTCACTTATTCGATCACCGACGGGAACGGCGGCTCGGCTTCGGCGACGCTGACCATCACCATCTTCGGCGCCAACGATGCGCCGACGGCGGTCGCCGACACCAACTGGACGGTGGAGGACAGCGCGAGTGCCGCGACCGGCAACGTGCTCCAGAACCTCGCCCACAACGGCGCACCGTCGGGCAGCTTTGCCGATCATGCCGACAGCGACCCGGATGCGGGCGACACGCTGACAGTCTCCGCGGTGAACGGCAATGCCGCGAACGTCGGCAACGACCTCACCGGCGCCCACGGCACGCTGCACCTGAACTCGGACGGGACGTACACCTACCAGGTCAACAATGCCGACCTGGCGGTCCAGGCGTTGGGGGTTGGCGCTACTACGACGGACACGTTCAACTACACGGTGAGCGACGGCAACGGCGGAACCGCGTCTGCGACGCTGACCATTACCATCTTCGGCGCGAACGATGCGCCGCGGGCGGCCGCGGACACCAACTGGACCGTTGAGGACAGCGCGACCGCCGCGACCGGCAACGTGCTTCAGAACCTCCCGCACCCAGGCGACCCGTCTCCGATCCTGTCTTTCGCTGACGTTGCGGACACCGATCCGGATGCGGGCGATACGCTGACGGTAACCGCTGTGAACGCCTCAGCCGCGAACGTCGGCAACGACCTCGGCGGTGCGCACGGCACGCTGCATCTCAACTCGGACGGCACCTACACCTACCAGGTGAACAATGCCGACGCCGCGGTGCAGGCGCTCGGCGACGGGGACACGCTCACCGATTCCTTCAGCTACACGGTGAGCGACGGGCATGGGGGCACCGACACGACCACGCTCACGATCACGATCTTCGGTGCCAACGACGGGCCGAGCATCGCGAGCGCCACCGTGCATGTCTCCGAGGAGGGCTTGCCCAACGCGAACCAGGACAGCACGGGATACCCCGACAACAGCGCCGACACGACGGATTCGGCATCGGTGCTGAACGGGCACGTGACGGTCAGCGATCCGGACAACGACCCGCTGACGGTCACCTTGAGCAACCCGCCGGCAGGAATCACGGTGCAGGGGCAGCCCGTGACATGGACGCCGTCGAATGGCGGCCACACGCTCACGGCGACGGTCGTCCTCAACGCAGTCGTGACGCCGGTCATGACGATCACGATCGACGACAGCGGGAACTATACGGTCACCTTGCAGCACGCGATCGATCATCCCTATCAGGGCGTGACCGAAGTTCCGCCTGGAGGCGAGGACGCGATCCACTTCGACGTCCAGCTGAACGTCAGTGACGGCACGACCACCAGCACGGGCACGCTGACCATTTACGTCGAGGACGACAGCCCGATCGCAGCGATCGCCAAGACGGGGCAGGGAGTCAGCCTCGATGAGTCGACTGGCCTGCAGGCGGATTCGAACGACGTCGCGGGGCCGATCGCCGCCTTCGCTGGCGTGGCTGCGGTGGGCGTCGACCCCGATCTTGCCGGGCCGCTTTACGCGTCCAACAACACCGCGATCGTTTCGTCGACAGGGACTTCGCTCGGCGCCGACGGTGGATCGGTCGCCTTCAGCCTCAACGTCTCCGGTGCAGCGGTGGATTCGGGGCTCAACACGACAGACGGCCACGATATCCTCCTTTACAAGGAAGGCAGCCTGGTTGTCGGGCGCGTGAGCGGCGGGACGGACGACGGCAAGGCGGCGTTCGCGATTGCCATCGACAACACGGGCAAGGTGAGCATGGTCGAGTATCTCTCGATCCAGCACACCGACACCGGTAATCCGGATGACTCGGTCTCGATCGCAACGGGTGCGCTGCTGGCGACTGTCACCGCCACGGACACGGACGGGGACACCAGCGTCGCCTCGACCGGAATCGGCAATTTGATCAGCTTCCAGGACTCCGGGCCGATCCTGACCGCGGCGTCGAACATCAATATCCAGAACAGCGGCGACGTCGCCGCGGATGGCACATTCGCCTATCTGCTCGGCGCGGACGGCGCTCCTGCCAACAATGATGTGTTCAAGAGCGTCACGTTCTCGGCTTCCGTGAACGGGACGACGGTGCAAACCACGACTCCGCTGACGCAGGTCAGCGAAGACGCGCACACCGCGACGTTCAGCTTCAGCTTCAACTACGGCACCGGTGTCGGAACGGCGACCGAGAACGGAACCCTGACCTTCTACAAGGACGGCAGCATTGCCGGCCATCCGGCGGGTACCTACACGGTCGATCTTCAGGACCCGATCGCAGGCATCAGCACCTTCCAGACCGCGCAGGGCACCGCCTTCGTCGGTTATGTTTTCAACACGACGACGACCACCGGCTCGCAGCCGGATGTCGCGGTGACGACGATCAAGGCCGAGACGGCCGCTGGCGCACACGACGGCTTCTACGTCCAGTTCACCGGCTTCACTGCGGGCAATGCCTCGCATGAAACGATCGGCGACGGGACGGTCACGACCTTCGTGAACGGCGATCTGTTCTCCGAAGGGACGAGCCTGCATCAGAGCTGGGTGTCGGTCTCCAATGCCTCCAACGGCGTTGCGGGCGATACGATCAACGGGCCAGACGGCCTCAACTTCAGTCTCTACAACAGCGACCCGAAGGGCCTCTATTCGGGCCAGCTCGGCAACACGCCCACGGCGAGCGCGGACAATGTCTTCCTTCGCTTCGACGGCGTCGACGCGAGCGACGATCTGATCGTCGTTCTCAAGCTGTGGAACGACGGCAACCACAATGGCGTGATCGAGGCTGGCGAGATCACCAGCAAGGCGATCATCGTCGACGGCGGCGACATCTTCTTGTTCAGCGGTTCCGGGGCCGGCTCGGCCGAAGGCAACACGCAGGCTGCGTTCGCCGGAACGCCCTACCAGGCTGTCGTCGCGGGAATTGTTGCGGAGGGCGGCTCGAACAATAACGACGGCCTCGTCGTCATCGAGTCCAACGACTACAATGCCGCTGGCGAGAGCTACAAGATCGTCGGCGCCGAGATCGTCAACACGGCCGACGGGATCACCGGCACCGGGATCAATCTCAATCCTACCGTCGGCGCCACCGGCGGCAGCTCGACCAGCGAAGCGATTGCCAACGTCACCGACACGAGCCCGCTGAAGATCACCAACATCGGGTTCCTGACTCAGACGACCACCGCGCAATCGGCGCAGCTGACGTTCAACGTTACAATCCAGGACGGCGACGGCGATACCGTCACGCAGGCCATTACCGCCAGCGTGAGCGGCAGTGCCGACTCGTCGACGCCGATCGCGCTCAGCGCGGCGGTGACGAGCGTCACGCCGGTGGTCCTCGACCTCGACGGCAATGGCGTTCAGTTCCTGTCGGCGGCGGCGGGCGTGACCTACGACTACGGCCATGGCGCGGTCCCGACGGCCTGGGCGGCGCCGGGAGATGGAATCCTCGTCCTCGACGCCAACCACAACGGCAGCGTCGACAACGCCTCCGAATTCGTGTTCGGCGGGCCGGGACAGAGCGATCTCGACGGCCTCGCAGCTTACGATACGAACGGCGATCGCCAGTTGAGCTCGGCCGATGCCGACTTCGCGAGCTTCGCCGTGTGGCAGGACGCGAACAGCAACGGCAAGGTCGATGCGGGTGAGCTTCAGTCGCTGATGGCGCGCGGCATCACCAGCATCTCGCTGACCAGCGACGGCGTTTCGTACAATGCGGCCAGCGGCGATGTTGCCGTGGCGGGCACGGGCACCTTCACCTTTGCCAATGGCACGAAGGGCGCGCTCGCCGACGCAGCCTTCGCGATCGGATCGCGCGCTGCCGATGCTGAGGTCCGTTCGCCTTCGGCTTCGGGATCGAACCTGACGGTGATCGCCGCTCTTGCAGCGGCGGGGCTTTCGTCGGCCTCGGCAAGCTATGCCGAAAGCCACTCGAGCTTCCACGGCGACGCATTGCCGGCGAGCATTAGCTTCGGCCACGAGGCCGCGGCGGCCACGATTACGGCCAGCAGCGACGGCTATCATGGGATCGACACGTCGAGCATGCTCGGAAGCTGGCTCTCGCACGACGTCGTCCGTGGTGAGGCTTCGGGACCAGCCGTCCACAATGAGATCGTGGGCCGGCAGGCGCTGACGACCAACGACGTCAAGGCTCCCGCCTTCTCCGAGCTTCTCCAGGGCAGTCATTCGGAATCCCACGCCGAGACGGCGCATAGCGGATCGCCGGTCACTGCCATGGCGGTGGCGATGCCGTCGGCGGCGCAGCTCGTCGCGGCGGGTTCGGCAGCGACGACTGCACACGGCCAGTCGGTCGCGGGAATCAGTGGCCTCCAGCACAACGAGGTCGTGAGCAAGGTCCTCGCGGACTCGCTCAACGGCGGCGAAGGGCACGGGCCCAATGTCGAGGCGCTGGTCAACCAGCTCGGCGGTCACGGCAGCGGCCACAGCGCGCTCGAAGCTTTGGCAAGCCATGCGAGCGGTGCTGGCTCATTCGGGCACATGGGCTTGGCGATAGCTTTCGGAGGCATGCACGGAATGGGCATGGAGATGATGCACCAGGACGCGGCGCCCGCACACGGATGATGTTGGACTGAAGAAAAACGGGGGCCGCAAACGCGTACCGGTTGGCGGGCCCGGACGACCAAAGGGGGTAATATGTCGAACAAGTCTTGGATGCTTCTCATCCCGGGGGCCTTGCTGCTCAGCGCCTCGCCGGCGCTCGCGGTCGATCTTCGGGAGGCGGTTCAGTCCGCTCTTCAGACCAACCCGCAGATCCGGCAGGCGGTCTCCAACCGCGCGGCCACCGAGGAAGAGCTCCAGCAGGGCAAGGGGCTCTATTATCCGCGCATCTCGGTCGAAGGGTCGGCCGGAGTCCGCGATCTCAAGAATCCCACGCGACGTAGCCTCGGCATCGCCGATCACACTTTGTGGCCTGTCGAGGGCGATCTCATCGTCGACCAGCTGATCTACGACAGCGGCGGCCGCGAGGCGGAAATCCGTCGCCAGGCGGCTCGCTCCGATGCGGCTGCGGCGCGGGTCCAGGAGCGTTCCGAATTCGTCGCGCTTAATACGGCCCGGACCTACGTCGACTATCTGCTCCAGCAGCGTCTGGTCGCGATCGCGCAGGACAATGTGACGTTCCACGAACGGCTCGCCGGCGACCTTCGCGAAGGCGTCGCCAAGGGCTCGATCAGCATCGCCGACCAGCAGCAGGCCGAGGAGCGGCTCCAGGCCGCTCGCGCCAAGGTGACCCAGGCCCAGGAAGACCTCGACACCGCCGCGATCACGTTCCGGACACTGACCGGACTTCCCATCGATACCGTGTCGATGCCGCCCGACCTCTCGCAATGCATGCCGGCGACGCTCGAAGAGGCGGAAGCCACCGCACGCGGCGAGAATCCGCGCGTGCGCGAAGCGATGGCCGACCTTGCGACGGCGCGGGAGGAAGTTACCGCGGCCAAGGCCGATCTCGGGCCCAAGTTCAGCCTCGAAGGACGCGCCCGCGGCGGCCATGACATCGACGGCTTCGAAGGCAAGACGACCGATTTGCAGGCGCTCGCGGTGGTGCGCTGGACGATTTTCAACGGCGGCATCAAGGAAGCCAACGTTCGCGAGCAGCAGCAGCGCGAGAACGAGGTTCACGGCCGCCTGTTCGAGCGGACTCGCGCCGCCGAAGAGGACGTCCGCAGCGCCTGGAGCCGGCTCCAGAACCAGACCGCGCTTGCGAGCGAGCTCGAAACGCAGGGCCGCATCTCGGACGACCTGCTGCTGTCCTATCGCGAGCAGTTCAACATCGGGCGGCGCTCGCTGCTCGACGTCCTGGATGCGCAAAATTCGCGGTACAATGTCCAGCAGCAGGCCGAAACGGCCCGGCTGGCGAGGGTGTACGCGCAGTATCGCGTGCTCGCGTCGGAGAACCGGCTGATCCAGTGCCTCGGCGTGACTCCGCCCGCGGCCGCGATCCCGAGCCAGATGGCGCGTTATCACGTCAATCCGATCCCGCCGGCTGACCTGCAGGAGAACAGCATCCCAACGCCGGCGCTTGCCGCTCCGCCGCCGGCAGTCGCGCCCGCGGCTGCGCCGGCCGAGCCGACGGACAACATGCCTCCGCCTCCGCCGCCACCCGCGCCGGAAGGCCGGTAAGAAAGACGCGAGGACGAGCAATTGAGCTTCATGCGTTGGCTTGACGTCGAACCGTCGCGGGAAGTCGATCCCGTCCTCGAGTGCCTGGCGTTTCTTGCAAAGCAGGCCGACCGGCCATCGTCGCCGGTCCTGATGAGGGCGGGCCTCGCCCTGTCGCCAGAGGGGCGGTTGCCGTTCCACCAGATCGAGCCCGCGCTCGAGCAGGTGGGGATGCGGGCCGACCCCGTCACCCGCGGTCTCAAAGGATGGCCGTCGGCCAAATGCCCGGCGATCCTCGAGCTCGATGAGGATCGGGCCGCTGTCCTGCTCGACGTGCGCGACCGCGACGGGCTGATCTACGCGCCGGGGCTCGCCGAGCCGATGTGGGTCAAGCTCGCCGAGCTCGAGCCCGCCTACAGCGGCCGTGCGGTCGTCGTCGAAACCGACCCGACCCGCGAGCGCGAGAACGAGCGGCCTTGGGACGAAGCGAAGCGGCGCCACTGGTTCTGGGCCGAGGTCTGGAAAGTCCGCCGCGAGTTCTGGCCGGTGCTCCTCGCCGCGCTGATCGTGAACCTGCTCGCCTTCGCGATGCCTTTGTTCACGATGAACGTGTACGATCGGGTGATTCCGAACAAGGCGGTGGCGACCTTGTGGGTGCTCGCCCTTGGTGTCCTGCTGGCGCTGGTCTTCGACTTCACGCTTCGGATCGCGCGCTCGCGGCTGATCGACGAGGTCGCTCGAAAGCTGGACGCGCGGCTGTCGCAGAAGCTGTTCGAGAAAGTGATGAACCTGCCGATGTCGGACCGGCAGGGAAGCACCGGCGCGCTCGCCCGGCGTGTGTCGGACTATGAAATGGTCCGCGACTTCTTCGCGTCGACCACGGTCGTCCTCGCGGTCGACCTCACCTTCATGGTGCTGTTCCTGGCGTTCATCACCCTGGTTGGGGGATGGCTCGTTCTCGTGCCGCTCGCCGGCATTGCGGTGATGCTGGCCGCGGGGCTCAGCCTTCAGCGGCAGATGGGCCGGGTCGCACTCGACGCGCAGGCCGATTCGAGCCTGCAGCATTCGGTGCTTGTCGAATCGATCTCTGGCGCGGAAACGCTCAAGGCCGCGCGCGCCGAAGGGCAGATGCTCGGCCGCTGGCGCCGCTATGCCTCGATGAGTGCGGCGACGGGCGAGCGGATGCGCAAGCTCTCCGCGGTCGCCGTCAACCTCGCCAGCATCTCGCAGCAATCGATCAGCGTCGGCCTGCTCGTCGGCGGCTTCTACCGCTTCCAGACCGGCGACATGTCGATGGGCGCGATCATCGCGATCATCATGATCTCGGGTCGCTCGCTGCAGCCGGTCGGCCAGCTCGCCTTCCTCATCACGCGCGGGAAGCAGGCGTTCGCGACGCTGACCTCGCTCCAGAACATGATGGATGCAGAGGACGAGCGGCAGGGCGGATTGCGCAGCATCGTCCCGGAGATCCGCGTCGGGCATATCGAGCTTCGCGACGTCTCGTTCCGTTACCCGAATGCCTCGCGCGATTCGCTTTCGGGCCTCAACGTCAAGATCGAGCCCGGCGAGCGGATCGGGATCATCGGCCGGGTGGCTTCGGGCAAGTCGACGTTGGGGCGCGTGCTGTGCGGGCTCTATCCGCCCACGAGCGGAGAGATGGTCGTCGATGGCCTCGACAGCCGCCAATATCATCCGCACCAGCTTCGCGAGGCATTCCGCTTCGTCAGCCAGGATGCCGACGTGTTCAGCGGCACCGTTCGCGACAATCTGATGCTCGGAGCGGCGCAGGCCGACGACAACCAGCTGATCGACGCCGTCGTCCGCTCGGGCGCCGACATCTTCCTGTCGCGCGACGCGGCCGGGTTCGACCTTCCGGTCGGCGAGCGGGGAAGCCGGCTGTCCGGCGGGCAGCGGTCGCTCCTGGTGCTCGCGAGGGCGCTGGTCAGCCCGTCGAGGATGCTTTTCCTCGACGAGCCCACGGGCTCGATGGACACGCAGACCGAGCTCTATTTCATCGAGCATCTCAAGACGGCGCTGGCGCCCGACCAGTCGCTCGTGGTTGCGACTCATCGGCACAACATGCTGTCGATCCTCTCCCGCCTGATCGTGATCGATGGCGGCAAGATCATCGCCGACGGGCCACGCGACCAGATCCTCCAGCACCTGACCGTTGCCGCCGCGCAGCAGAAGGCCGCGCAATGACGCCCAACGCCATCATCGCTGCGGGCACGCTCGCACTGGTCGGTACGGGATCGGCCGTCTTCAGCCTCCTGCCCGGCCGCGATGCGGCTGCGTCTTCGACGGTGACGATGCCTCTCCCGCCGGCGAGAGGCGCGGCGCTCGTCGACGCGACGACCGGTTCCGCGCTGATCGACATGCAGGCGGTCGGCGACCAGGCCAAGATCATCAATGCCGCGCTGCCGTTCGCCAATGGGCCGCTTCATTCCGCGCGCAGCTTCATCATGAGCGGCGACGATACCGACCAGCGCCGGGCGCTGCTGTGCCTGACCCAGGCGGTCTATTACGAAGCCGGCAACGAGCCTCTGGAGGGGCGCCGAGCGGTCGCCCAGGTAGTGCTCAACCGCATGCGGCACCCGGCCTTCCCCAAGTCGATCTGCGGCGTGGTTTATCAGGGCGCGGGCACCGGCGTTTGCCAATTCACCTTCGTCTGCGACGGCGCACTCTATCGCCGTCCCGCCGAGGCGGCGTGGGACCAGGCCGCGAAGATCGCGCGCGCGGCGCTCGACGGATATGTCGAGAAGTCGGTCGGGGAAGCGACCCATTACCATGCCGATTATGTCGCGCCGCGCTGGGCGCCGATGCTCGCCAAGGTGGCCGAAATCGGGCAGCACATCTTCTACCGCTGGCCGGGCGGCTGGGGCCAGCCCGCAGCCTTCAACGGCCGCTACGCCGGTGAGCCGCGCGATCCGTCCACCATGCGGCCGGCGATGGCGGCGACCGGTCAGCCGGACGGAGCGACAGTCCAGCTCGCGCAGGCCGATGCGGGCCCGCCCATCGCTCACGCACCCGACGACGTCGGAGGACTGCTCGATACCTCGAAGGGCTGGACGCTGCATATCCCGGGGCCGGACGAAATCGGCGGCGCGGCGGCCAAGGCCATCGCGGCTCAGCAGGACAAGGCCGCTCCCGCAGCCAAAGAAGTGGCGACGGCATCCGCGGGCGTGACGACGGGCAGCAAGTAGAGTTCGGAGCTAGCGTAACATGGCCACCCTCCCATTCGTCGGACCCGCCTTCAGGCACCGCAAGCCGATGACCGGCTCGCGAATGATCATCGTTGCGTCGGCGCTGGCGTTCGCGCTGTTCCTCCTGTGGGCGAGCCTGGCGCAGGTCGACGAAGTGACGGCGGGCGAGGGGAGGGTCATTCCCTCGAGCAAGCTCCAAACGATCACGGCTGCCGATCCGGCGACGGTGAGCGAGTTGCTCGTCCGCTCGGGACAGCGCGTCCACAAGGGAGAACTATTGGTCCGCCTCGACAACCCGGAAAGCGCTTCGCAACTGGGCCAGCTCCAGGCGGAGACGGAATCGCTGCAGGCCCGCGCCTCGCGGCTGACGGCCGAAGGCATGGGCGGAAGCGGCGCGTGCCAGGGCAGCGACTGCGCTGGCGAAGCGGCTCTGCGTGCGGCCCGCCAGTCCGCGTTGCAAAGCAAGGTCGCGGGATCGCAGGCGGCGGCCGACCAGGCGCGGCGCGACGCCGCCGAAGCCGCGGCAACGATCAGCAGCCTGCAAAGCACGTTGCGTCTTGCGCAGAACCAGGTCGACATGATGGCGCCGCTCGCCGCCAAGCACATCGTCCCGCAGACCGACCTCATCGAAAAGCAGCGGGAAGTCGTCGACATCCAGGGGCGCATCGCCGCCGCGCGGGAGCAGCAGGGCAAGGCCCTTGCCGCAGTGCGTGAGGCCCAGGCCCAGTCGTCCCAGGCGACCTTTGAGTTCAAGCAGCAGGCGCTCGACGAGCGCAGCCAGGTCACCGCCAAGATCGCGGTCAACGAGCAGTCGCTGCGCGGCGCCGAGGGCAAGCTCAGCCGGACCGAGATCCGCTCTCCCGTCGACGGGGTCGTCAACGACGTCCAGGTCACGACCATCGGCTCCTACGTCCAGCCGGGGCAGAAAATCATGGAAGTCGTGCCGCTCGGCGACAAATTGCTGGTCGAGACGCGGGTGAAGCCGAGCGACATCGCCTTCATCAAGGTCGGCGACCGCGCGCTGGTGAAGGTCACCGCCTACGATTTCTCGATCTACGGCGGACTCGAAGGGCGTGTGGTGCAGGTTTCGGCGGACTCGATCTACGACGAGAAGGAAAAGTCGGCTTACTTCACGGTGATCGTCGAGACCGACAGGGCCTATTTGAGCGCGTCAGGCCACACGTTGCCGATCACGCCGGGGATGATGACCAATACCCAGATCATCACCGGGCGAAAGAGCATCCTGACTTACTTGCTCAAGCCCGCGCTCAAGGCGAGAAGCGACGCGCTCCGCGAGCGCTGACCGTCGGCGAGCGCGACGTTGGTCGGGACGTCCACGCGATAACCGTGCGTCCATTCACCATATGAGGCGAAGGTGAGCACCGGTCGGTAGTCGCTGACCTGTGCGGATTCGAGGACTTCGTCGGTCCCGTTGTCGAGCACGTACATGTGGCCCTGCGCGCGCGCGACGAGCACGGCGTGGTCGGCACGCCGGACAAGATCGCGGACGATC
>Ga0207705_10004065_pt1 | contig 11102 bp, 11 predicted proteins | sample KBSC13metaG_FD_184314 | JGI IMG/M metagenome (GOLD analysis project Ga0207705, IMG submission 184314) | Corn rhizosphere microbial communities from Kellogg Biological Station, Michigan, USA - KBS C1-3 metaG (SPAdes) (version 2) | ecosystem: Host-associated > Plants > Roots > Rhizosphere > Soil ...
CGGTCCTCGCCGCGACCCGCCAGCCCGGGGAGAAGGCGCTGCTCGCGGCGAGGACCGCGGCTACGACGGCCGTCGAGACGATGTAGACGCGGGTGATCGGCTTCCACTGTGGCGCGTCGCCCCGGGCCACCCACCACCAGAGGTACGCGAGCAGCGCGAACAGTGCGGCAGACGACCACGCGAACGCCCTGCCTCCGCCTTCGGGAGCGCGCCCGACCTGGGTCGCCATGACCGTGAGGACGAGCATCTGCCCGAACACCCGGCCGCGGCTTCCGACGTCGTCGCGACCGTGCAGGTCGTGCATGAGGGTGCCGTTCATCCAGGCCAGCCACACCAGCCCGAAGATGGCGGTGAAGTCGCCGACGCCCTCCCATGTCAGGTGCAGCGCCAGGTGGTGGGCGGCTTGGCCGACGAGCACGACGGCGACGAGGTCGTAGAACAGCTCGAGCGGTCCGACGATCCGGTCGGCCTCGATCTGCCCGTGCGGACGCGGGCCCATGAACATCCGCGCCCGGCGCTCGCGCAGGTCGACCACGACGGCAGCCTGACATGCCCTGTGGGCAGGCGGAAGCAGCTTCGCGCGGTCAGGACCTGACGGTGCGGGCGAGGATCCCGAGCGTGGCCCGCAACGCGGCCTCGGGGATGACCGGGAAGATGCCCTTGTCGCGCCACGCCTCGTCGATCTGCGACCAGTCGTAGTAGGACGTCACGAGGGACCCGAGCTCGTGCGGCTCGACGCGATAGCCGTAGAGGTGCAGCAGGGGCGGCTTGATGGCGCCTTCGATGGTCCACTCGATCTCGCGGTCCTGGACGTACCGGGTGATGACCACCGTCACGTCGTACCTGCCCAAGGGGTAGTCGTTCAGCGACTCGCGATCCATGTGCACGACGAAGGTGTCGCCCACGGCCGACACGGGTGAGCCCGTGAAGGACTGCAGCATCCCGGAGCTGTCGATGGCCACGTGCCCGGCCGGGTCGCGCAGGACCGCGAAGACCGCCGCCGGTGGCGCCTCGACGACCCGGGACACCTCGAACCGCTCTTCCGCCATGACGCGCAGCCTGTCACGCTCGCAGACATGCCTGGCTTCGATGCCGTCTACGGCCCCTTTGGTCCTGTGCGAGGGCGCGTCGTCCCGCGCGGATGGCGCCTGGTACCCGCCGTCGTCGCGGGTCTGCTGTGGCTGGTCGCCGTCGCGCTTCTCCTCCGGGTGCCGGGGGACTTCGGATGGGCCCGCCAGCACCTGCGTAGCAGTCCGGGGGACAACATCGTGTGGTTCTGGCCGCAGCTCGAGGTCGTGGCGCTCGTGCTCGCGCTCACCGTGGCACACGGCCTGTCGATCGTGGCGCACGGCGGACGTCGAGCCGCGCCGTCGCTGGTCCTCGGCAGCCGCTACGGCACCTGGGGCACCGTGATCGTCACCGTGATGACGGCGGGACTCCTCGCCTGAACCGGTTGCAGGGTGCTGCGCCTCGCCCGCACCCGTTCCAGACTGAGGTCACCCGAACTGGTCCAACGGGTTCGGGTGACGGGCTACGAGGGGCCGAGGTCGTCGATCGTGTGGCCGTGCGGGTAGGACCGGATGAGCCGCGACTGCTGGGTGCTCGCCGGTCGGCGCCGCGGCGGCAGCAGCCGCTCGACGCGCGACCGCGCGCGCAGGCCGGCGTCGGCGACGAGCGGCACCCACGGCGGAGGCGCCGGGAAGCCGAAGGCCTCGCGCAGGGGGCCGTCGAGCAGCGCGTTGACGCCCACCCGGAGCGGCGCGGCCAGCGGCGAGGGGAACCAGGAGACGAAGAGCTCACGGGTCGCGGTCGCGGTCCGCTCCTGCGGCTCACCGGACGCGAGGTGCGTGCGCTCGTAGTCGTCGAACCACTCCTCGAAGTCGCTCAGTGACGCGGGGATCTGACGGATCCCCATGAGGGTCCCGAGCCGCGCGTAGTAGCGGTACATCGCCTCGCGCTCTGCCGCGAGGAGCGGCCGCCAGCCCCACCGGTCGAGCCATCGCAGCGGCACGAAGACGAAGGTGCCGAGCGTGTAGAGGTAGTCGTCGTTGCTGATCTCGAAGCGGGCGTGGATGCCGTTCAGCCGCTTGACGGCCCGGCGGCCCTCGGCCGACTCGAGCCCGTTGTCGAGCGCGTGCGACAGGATGAGCGCCGTGTCGTCGTACCTCTTCTGCGTGCGCTCCCGGAACTCGCCGGTCTGGTCGAGAAGCGCTGCTATGGAAGGGATCGCGAAGGTCCGGTAGAGGGCGAGCTCGAGCGCCCGCGTGATGTCCCACGGGAACTCGATCGTCGCGGTGGTGCGGTAGATCTCCTCGTAGTCGACGGTGGGGTCGAGCCGCGCCAGCCGGTCCCGGACCTCGAAACGCGATCGCACGTGTCGGACGCTACTGGTAGGCAGAGCACGTGCCACGCGTCCTCCCGCCCCGAGGACCGCTACGGCTCATGGCGATCGCGACGCTGGTCAACACCTTCGGGAACGGGCTGTTCCTCACGGCGGCGGTGCTCTTCTACACGCGGATGCTCCACCTCCCGCCGCACCAGGTCGGGCTCGGGCTCACGCTGGCCGGCCTCGTCGCACTCCTGGTCGGCGTGCCGGCGGGTCACCTCGCCGACCTCCGCGGCGCGCGCGAGGTGCTCATGCTGCTGATGGTCGGGTTGGCCGCCGTCATGTGCGTCCTGCCCTTCGTGCGCGGCTTCCCCGGGTTCCTCGCGGTGATGACGGGGTACGCGGTCCTGGACCGGGCGGGCAACGCGGTCCGTCAGGGCCTCATCGCCGGCGTGTTCGCCGCAGACGAGCGGGTGCGTGGGCGGGCCTACCTCCGGGCGGTCACCAACCTCGGCATCTCGGGCGGTTCGGCGCTCGCGGGCGTCGCGATCGCCATCGACAGCCGGGCGGCCTACGAGGCGCTCATCGTCGGCGACGCGGCCACGTACCTCCTCGCGGCGCTGGCGATCCGCGCCCTGCCCGCCAGCGGTCGCCGCGAGCGGACCCGGGGCGACAGCATGCTGACCGCGATCCGGGACACGCCGTTCCTCGTCGTCACCGTCCTGTGCGGCCTGATGGCTCTGCAGTACTCCCTGCTCGAGGTCGGCCTGCCGCTCTGGGTCGACCGCTACACCGATGCGCCGCGCTGGACGATCGCCGGGCTCTACCTCGTCAACACGATCGCGTGCGTCCTCTTCCAGGTGCGGGCGTCGGCGGGAGCCACGGACCTGGCGAGCTCGGCCCGTCTGAACCTGCGCGGCGCGGCCTTCGTCGCCGCGTCGTGCCTGGTCTTCGCCCTGTCCCAGGGCCGGGCGGAGGGCGTCGCCATCGTGCTGCTGGTCCTGGGGGCCGCCGTCCACGTGACCGGCGAGCTCTTCCAGTCGGCCGGTTCGTGGGGCCTGGGCTTCGGGCTCGCGCCGGAGCACGCGCAGGGGCAGTACCAAGGCCTGTACTCCACCGGCTTCGCCGCCTCGATGATGCTGGGTCCGCTCGTCATCACGAGCACCGTGATCGCCTGGGGCCGACCGGGCTGGTACCTCCTCGCCGCGGTGTTCCTCCTCGTCGGTCTGGCGCTCCTCCCAGTGACGCGCTGGGCCGAGCGGCACCGGAACCCTGCTGTTCTGCAAGCATGATGCGCGTGGATTGGACCGATCTGGACGCGTTCCAGGACCTGCCCCGCCTCACCGGACTGGCACTGAGCCCGGACGGCAGCCGCCTGGTGACGAGTGTCGCCTCGCTCGACGCGAAGCGGCAGAAGTGGGTCACGGCCCTGTGGGAGGTCGACCCCACGGGTGAGCGACCTGCGACCCGGCTGACGCGCAGCGCCAAGGGCGAGGGCGGCCCCGTCTTCACTGCCACCGGCGACGTGCTCTTCACCTCGACCCGGCCCGACGTCGACGAGCCTGACGACGACGCGAAGAGCGCGCTGTGGCTGCTGCCCCCGGTCGGCGAGGCGCGACCCGTCGGCACCCGCCCGGGCGGTGTCGCCGCACCGCGCCCGCGCGGCGGGCACGTCCTCGTCACGAGTGCGACGATGCCGAGAGCGGTCACCGCCGAGGACGACGCCGCCATCCGCAAGGACCGCAAGGACCGCAAGGTCAACGCGATCCTGCACACCGGCTTCCCCGTCCGGGACTGGGACAGCGACCTCGGACCGGACGCACCGCGCCTGCTGCTGGCGCGCCTCGGGGAGCCGGAGCTCACCTGGCAGGACCTCACGCCGGCCCCGGGCCGGGCGCTCGACCACGCGGGCTACGACATCACGGCCGACGGACGCACGGTCGTCACGACCTGGCGGGTGGCCGAGGCTCACGGGGACAACCGGATGACCCTGCGGGCGCTCGACGTCGCCACCGGGTCCTGGCGAGTGCTGGCCGACGACGCGCGCTACGAGTACGGAGGTCTGTCGGGAGCCGCGGGTCTCGCGATCTCGCCGGACGGGAGCCGGGTCGCGGTCGTCCGGGCTCTGCGCAGCACGGCCACCGAGCCGCCGGACAACCAGGTCGTCGTCCTGGCGCTCGACGGCTCGGGGGAGCAGGTCGTCAGCGGCTGGGACCGCTGGCCGACCTCGCTCGTGTGGGCGCCTGAGGGCGACGCGCTGCTCGTGACGGCCGACGAGCTGGGCACAGCTCCCGTCTTCCGGATCGCCCTTGCCGACGCGAGCGTTACCCGGCTCAGCACCGACGCCGGTGCGTACACCGACCTGCGGGTCAGCCCGGACGGAGCGACCGTCTTCGCGCTGCGCAGCGCCGTCGACAGCCCGCCCCTGCCGGTGCGCCTCGACGCGCGTGCGCCCGGTGCGCCCCGTCCGCTGCGGGCGCCGGGCGACGACGTCACCGTCCCGGGCACCCTGACCGAGGTCAGCGCCGTGGCCGACGACGGACGGCCGCTGCGATCGTGGCTCGCGCTGCCGGAGGGCGACGGCCCGCACCCGCTCCTGCTCTGGGTCCACGGCGGCCCGCTGGGCACGTGGAACGCCTGGTCGTGGCGCTGGAACCCCTGGCTCATGGTCGCCCGCGGCTACGCCGTGCTCCTGCCCGACCCGGCGCTGTCGACCGGGTACGGGCTGGAGCACGTCCGGGCGAGCTGGGGCGACTGGGGCGGTGCGACCTACAACGACGTCCTGCGCCTCACCGACGCTGCCCTGGACCGGGACGACCTGGACCGGAATCGCACCGCGATGATGGGCGGCAGCTTCGGCGGCTACATGGCGAACTGGATCGCCGGCCACACCGACCGGTTCCGGGCGATCGTCACGCACGCGTCGCTCTGGCGGCTCGAGACCTTCGGCCCCACGACCGACGCGGCCTGGTACTGGCAGCGCGAGATGACGCCGGAGATGATCAGCAAGAACGACCCGAGCCAGTACGTCGACCGGATCGTGACGCCCGTCCTCGTGGTGCACGGCGACAAGGACTACCGCGTCCCGGTCGGCGAGGCCCTCGCGCTCTGGTGGGACCTCTGCCACCGCGCCGAGGACCCGGAGACGATGCCGCACAGGTTCCTGTACTTCCCCGACGAGAACCACTGGGTGCTCACGCCGGGGCATGCCGGGATCTGGTACGGGACGGTGCTGGCCTTCCTCGCCGAGCACGTCCTCGGGGAGCGCGGCGCACTCCCGGGTGCGCTCGGAGTGGCGCAGGACACACCGACCGGTCAGTGAGGCGATTACGCCGTTTGGGCTAAGGTCGGAGCACTTCCCCGCGCACGGTCCTGTCCCCTCCCGATCGGTGCTGCTCTTGCTTCGTCCTGCCTTTCGCGGGCTGTCCCGCGCGCGCTCACGCGTGCTGCGCGGCTCTGCGACCACTCTTGCAGCATGCGCGAGCCTGCTGCTCCCGTTGACTCCTGCCCAGGCTGCGACGTCTCCGCACTTCACGTTGCGGCTGCATGACACCTTCAACAGCGGTATCCAGAGCTCACGCTGGGGCAAGTACGAGGGCCAGCCGAGCAGCACGCCCTACAGCGTCTGGAGCCCGTCGCACGTCGTGGCGGTGAACGGGGTCGCGATGCTGCGCGGCTACCCCGTCGACGGCCGCTACGTCACGGGTGGCTTCATGCTCAACAGCGTCACGCAGACCTACGGGAAGTACGTCGTGCGGGCCCGCTTCCAGCGCAGCTCCGTCGTGCAGCACGCGATGCTGCTGTGGCCGACGAGCGGCTGGCCGCCGGAGGTCGACTTCAGCGAGGGCCCGACGACCAAGGGCGTCATGGCCACCGCCCACTGGGGCTCCGACAACTCCCAGCAGCACGCGTTCCTGCACGTCGACATGACGAGGTGGCACACCTACGGCGTGGAGTGGACGCCGACGCGGCTGCTCTACACGGTCGACGGCCGGGCGTGGGCGGTCATGACGGGCGCCGCGGTGCCGCACCAGCCGATGCGGCTCGCCATCCAGACCGAGGCGACGAGCCCGACGTCCAGCTCGACGCCGGCCGTGCGGCTCGACGTCGCGGACGTCGCCGTCTTCAGCTACTCCTGAGGGCGTAGGCCGGGGGCCTCCCCGCCGCCGATGCCGCGGCGGCGCGCGGGCCGTACGGTCGGCAGGTGCCCGCTGTCCTTCGCGTCCTCGCGCTGGCCGCCTTCCAGGTGGTCGGCACCGAGGGTGCGACGCACGCGCAGCACCGGTCCTTCCCCGGCTGGGCGTTCGTGCTGCTCGTCGCCGGCCCCTTCGCCCTGCTCGCCCTGCGCCGCGCCGCGTGGCTCTCCCTGGCCGTCACGCTCGGCTGCGCCGTCGCCTGGTTCGGGCTCGGCTACCCGGGGGGTCCCGTGCCGGCCGCCTTCGTGGCGGCGGTCCTCGCGAGCACCTGGTACGGCCACCGGCGCGAGGCCTGGGCCGCGGTCGCCACGGGCGGCGTGCTGCTCTGGGTGGCCTGGGGTCTGGGCGCGCACTCCCTCGGCCCGGTGCTGGGCGGCACCGCGTGGCTCGTCGTGCTGGTCACCGTGGCTGAGGTCGTCCGGGTCCGGAGGCAGGCGGCGCACGAAGCTCGCCGCACGCGGGCCAGCGAGGAGCGGCTCGCCATCGCCCGGGAGCTCCACGACGTGCTGGCCCACAGCGTGTCTCTCATCAGCGTCCACGCGGGAGTTGCGCTGCACCTGTTGGACGACGACCCCGCAGCGGCGCGGGCCTCGCTCGAGACCATCCGCGACGCGAGTCGAGACACCCTGACCGAGCTCCGTGCGACGGTCGGTGCCCTGCGCGCGCCGGCCGAGGGCGCGCCGCTGCGCCCGTCGCCCGGGCTCGCCTCGCTGGCCTCGCTCACCGAGGGCGTGGCGAGCGCCGGGCTCGACGTGCGCACGCGCGTGCTCGGAGAGGCGCGTCCGCTGCCCGCCGCGGTCGACCTCGCGGCGTACCGCATCGTGCAGGAGGCGCTCACCAACGTGACGCGGCACGCCGCCGCGCGCCACGCGGAGGTCCTCGTCTCCTACGGCGACGGCTCGGTCTCGATCGGGGTGAGCGACGACGGCCGCGGTGGCGACGTCGTCGCGGGCAACGGCCTCACGGGCATGCGCGAGCGGGCCACGGCGCTCGGCGGGACGCTGAAGGCCGGACCACGTCCCGCGGGGGGCTTCGCCGTCGAGGCGGTGCTGCCCGCGTGATCCGCGTCCTCCTCGCCGACGACCAGGCCCTCGTCCGGGCCGGGTTCCGGGCGCTGCTGGACGCCTCCGACGGGATCGAGGTCGTCGGCGAGGCCGGGGACGGCGGGGAGGCGGTGCGGCTCGCCGTCGAGCACGCCCCGGACGTGGTGCTCATGGACGTCCGCATGCCCTCCGTCGACGGGCTGGAGGCGACCCGACGCATCGCCGCCGACCGGCGACTGGCCGCGGTGCGGGTCATCATCCTGACGACGTTCGAGCTGGACGAGTACGTCTTCGAGGCGCTGCGGGCGGGCGCCTCCGGCTTCCTTCTGAAGGACACCGAGCCCGTCGAGCTGCTCCGGGCCGTCCGTGTCGTCGCGTCCGGCGAGGCGCTGCTCGCTCCGTCCGTGACGCGCCGCCTGGTGGAGGAGTACGCGACCCGCTCCCGGGCCGCCCCCAGGTCGCGCGAGCTCGAGCGGCTCACCGACCGCGAGCGCGAGGTCGTGGCGCTGGCCGCCGAGGGGCTGACCAACGAGGAGATCGCGCAGCGGCTCGTCGTCTCGCCAGCCACGTCCAAGACGCACGTGTCCCGGGCCATGGTGAAGCTCGGCGTCCGCGACCGCGCGCAGCTCGTCGTGCTGGCCTACGAGACCGGGCTCGTCACGCCGGGTTGGCTCTGAGGCGTAGTCCGAGAGCCTTCCCTGGTACGACGACGACGGCAGCGGATCCCGACAGCCTGGAGCCCATGACAGAGCTCGTCGTGGAGACCCACGCCCTCACCAAGCAGTTCGGCCGGCGCACGGCGGTCGACGCCCTCGACCTCGTCGTCCCCCGCGGCGTCGTCGCCGGCTTCATCGGCGCCAACGGAGCCGGCAAGACGACCACCCTACGGATGCTGCTCGGGCTCGTACGCCCGACGTCCGGCACGGCGACCGTGCTCGGGCGCGATCTCAGCGATCCGTCGTCCTACCTGCCCAAGGTCGGCGCGCTCATCGAGGCGCCGACCTTCTACCCGGGGCTGTCCGGGGAGCGGAACCTGCGGGTGCAGACCGCGCTCGGCGAGCTGCCGGCCGCGCGCATCCCCGAGGTGCTCGACGTCGTGGGGCTCTCGGGTCGCGGCGGCGATCCCTACCGCAGCTACTCCCTCGGGATGAAGCAGCGGCTCGGCATCGCCTCAGCCCTGCTCGGCCGACCGGAGCTGCTCGTGCTCGACGAGCCCACGAACGGGCTCGACCCGACCGGCATCCGCGAGATGCGCGAGCTGCTGCGACAGGTCGCCGACACCGGGCTGACCGTCCTGGTGTCGAGCCATCAGCTGGTGGAGCTCGAGCAGGTCTGCGACTGGCTGGTCATGGTCGACCAGGGACGCCGCGTCTTCCAGGGGACGACCGCGCAGCTGCTCGCCGCGGGCAGCGACCGCCTCGTGCTCGCGACGGAGCACCCGCGCGACCTCGATCGCCTGGTCACGCTGGTGCGCGACGCCGGAGCCCTCGCCGAGCGGCAGGGCCGCAAGGTCCACGTGCCGCTCGGTGGTGTGGACGACGTCACGGGTTTCCTGGCCCGCATCAACCGGGACGCCATGGCAGAGGGCATCGTCCTGGTCGAGATCGCCGTCGCCGCAGGCACTCTCGAGGACCGGTACGCCTCCTTGGTCGGTGCCGCGTGAACGCCTACCGCGCGGAGCTCGTGAAGCTCGGCCGCCGTACGACGCTGCTGGCCGCGGGAGCGGTGCTGCCCTTCCTCGCTCTCCTCGCGACGACGCTCGTCATCGTCAACGCGACCACTGCGCCCGCGATCGGCGCCTCCGACGGCTTCGAGCCCTCCCTCTCGCAGCTGGCCCTGCCCGACGGCCTGACTGCCGGGTTCCGCGCCTCGACGGGGTTCCTCGGGATCCTCGTCTTCACGCTCTTCCTGACGTCGATCAGCAGCGAGTACTCGCAAGGGACGCTGCGCACCCTCCTCGTCCGGGAGCCACGGCGACTGCGGCTGCTCGTCGGCAAGCTCGCCGCCGTCCTGTCCCTCGTCGCCGGGTCACTGCTCCTCGCCGAGGTGCTCAGCGTCGGGCTGTCCGCGGCGCTGGCGTCGTCGCGCGGTGTCTCGCTGGCGCAGTGGTGGAGCGGTGCCGGCCTGCAGGCGGTGTCAGGCGACTACGCCAACGCGCTGCTGGCCTCCGTCCTCTTCGGCGCCGCGGGTGCCGCTGTCGGGATCCTGACCCGTTCCACCGTGGTCGGCCTCGCCATCGGCCTGGCCTGGCTGATGCCGCTCGAGCACATCATCCAGAACGCCTGGGCCGACGCGGAGAAGTGGTTCCCAGGGCTGCTCTTCGACGTCGTCGCACGGGGCGGGTCGCCGCTGGTGTCGTACGACAGAGGGCTGCTCATGGGCCTGCTCGTGGCGGGTGTGCTGCTGGTGGCCGGTGCGGTGAGCTTCCTCCGCAGGGACGTCAGCGGCTGAGCAGGTCGCGGACGTGGCCGGTCTCGTTGAGGCTGACGAGACCGCGCCGCCCGTCCCGGCTCGCACCGACGCGCGTGAGGCTCGCGTAGGCCGGAGCGAACCACAGGACACGCTCCTGACCCGTGATGCTCCCGGTGTAGGCGTTGATCGTGCCGCTGTGGCTGAAGAGCACCGCGCGCTGCCCCGGGTGGCGGGCGACGATGCCCTCGATCGCGGTGGCGACGGTGTCCCTGAAGGCGCGGGGGTCCACGCCGGAGTCCTGCAGCTCGCCCCGCACGAGGGCGTGCCAGCGCGGGTCGCCCTCGGCCCTGAGCTCCTCGACGGGGACGTAGGCGCCGTGGTCCTTGTCGAACTCCGCGAGGCCGGGCTCCACCTGCACCGGCAGGCCGAGCTTCGCGGCGAGAGGCTCCGCCGTCTCGAGCGCACGGGCGGCGGGGCTGCTGTAGAGGACGTCGATCTCGTCGAGCTGGAGGGCCTCGATGACGCGCACGGCCTGCTGCCAGCCGATGTCCGACAGGCTCGGGTCGGCGGGACCGCCGTGGTCGGTGCGGTCGACCCGCACCGGCAGCGCGTGACGGACGAGGACCAGCTCCATGCGCCACGAGCGTAGTCAGGGCAGCAGCAGGCAGCTGTCGCCGAACTCGTGCCAGAGGTAGCCCGCGTCCTCGGCGTGCTCGTACGCCCTGGCGACCAGCTCCGTCCCGGCGACGGCCTCGAGCAGGTGGACGTGCGAGGCGCCCGGCTCGTGCCATCCCGTCACGAGCCCGTCGACGACCCGCGCCGGCCGCTCCGGACCGAGGACGAGCTCGGTCCAGCCGTGCCCCGCGCGGACGCAGCCGTCCTCGTCGGCCACGGTCTCGAGTGCGCGCGTCACGGTGGTCCCGACGGCGACGACTCGGCCGCCCCTGCTGCGCACGTGGTTGACGAGCGCGGCCGTGGTGGCGGGGACGTCGAAGCGCTCGGCATGGGGCGGTTCGCCCACCTCGGGGGAGGACACCCCCGTGTGCAGCGTGACCGGTGCGACGAGCACTCCGCGGGTCACGAGGTCGGTGACGGTGCGGTGGGTGAACGGCCGGGCCGCCGACG
>Ga0207705_10004066_pt1 | contig 11102 bp, 9 predicted proteins | sample KBSC13metaG_FD_184314 | JGI IMG/M metagenome (GOLD analysis project Ga0207705, IMG submission 184314) | Corn rhizosphere microbial communities from Kellogg Biological Station, Michigan, USA - KBS C1-3 metaG (SPAdes) (version 2) | ecosystem: Host-associated > Plants > Roots > Rhizosphere > Soil ...
CGCCCGGTGATGTAGTCGCCGGTGCGCAGGTTGAAGCGGCGGATTTGCGAAGGCGACACGTAGATGTCGTCCGGGCCGGCAAGGTAGGACTCGTCGTGCGAGCGCAGGAAGCCGAAGCCGTCCTGCAAGATTTCCAGCACGCCCTCGGCCCAGATGCTGCCGCCGGACTTGGCGTGCGCGCGCAGGATGTTGAAGACCACGTCCTGCTTGCGTGCGCGCGCGACGCCTTCCTGGATGCCGAGTTCCTCGGCCATCTCCAGCAGCTTCACCGAGTTCTTCTGTTTCAGCTCGGTGAGGTTGATCAGGCGTTTCGGATCGCCCGCGTCGGCTTCGTCGCCGGAGACGTCGGCCGGCAGGCCATTGGGATTGGCACCCTGGCCGTTGCCGCCGCGTGTGTGGCGGCCGCGGCGCCGGCGGCCACGGTCGGGGCGATTGCCGCCGCGTTGCTGGGATTGGCCTTCGCCGCCTTCATTGCCGGCGGAGGCGTTGGATTCGGATGCAGGGGTGGACGCGCGGGCGTCTTCGCCCTGAACGGAGTTTTCGGTATCGGACACAGGTTAAGCCTCATCGGCGCACGGGGCGCGGGAGGAAACAGAAGGGAAGAGGGCCGGGCAAAAGCACCACCGGCCGGACATCAATCTAGCATTGCGCAAGGCCCGCAGACAAGCGGCACCTTGCGAGGGGTTCAGTGTACCGGCACGCGGTTACCGATGCGCAAGCGTGTCGGGGTTCAAGCAACGGTGCCCGCGAGGCCCATCCAAGGCCATTCACGGCAGCCTTTTCAGGCCGAGGCGCTGGCCTGGCCCTGCGCAATCACCTTGTCGACCATCTGGGTCAGCTGGCCACGGCCCACCGCGCCGATCTGGGTGGCTTCGACCTTGCCACCCTTGAACACCATCAGCGTGGGAATGCCGCGGATGCCGTAGGTCATCGGCGTCTTCTGGTTTTCGTCGATGTTGATCTTCACGACCTTGAGACGGCCCGAATATTCCTTGGCAAGGTCGTCCAGCATCGGCGCGATCGACTTGCACGGCCCGCACCACTCCGCCCAGAAATCCAGCAACACCGGGGTGTCGGATTGCAACACTTGGGTTTCGAAATCGGCGTCTTTGACGTGGGTGATGTTTTCGCTCATGGCGGGGCCTGCAACGGGATGATGATCCGACAAGGTGGGGGAGGAGCCGCGGGATTGCAAGCGCGGCCTGCTACAATGGAAACAGACACTTGGGTGTGGCGCGTGGTGCGTTGCCATGCCGCGCCACGCATGCGTGGCATTTCATCGCAATCCGTCGCGCGGTTCAAGCGCGCAACCCCGCGTCTTCCCGTCGAGTCTGGCTGACTGCCAGGCTCTTTCCCACCCGCAAGCCCTTCCTGGCATAAAAACTCCGTGGCCGACCAAGTTCTCACCGACACCTTTTTCCAGCAATTCGATCTGCATCCACACCTCGCGGCCGGTCTCGCCGATTGCGGCTTCACGCGCTGCACGCCGATCCAGGCGTTGACGTTGCCGGTGGCACTGGCTGGCCGCGACGTCGCCGGTCAGGCGCAGACCGGCACCGGCAAGACCTGCGCGTTCCTGGTGGCGGTGATGAATCGGCTGCTGACGAAACCCGCGATTCCCGAACGCAAGGACAACGATCCGCGCGCGGTGATCATCGCGCCGACCCGCGAACTCGCCATCCAGATCGACAAGGATGCGCAAGCGATCGGCCGTCACACGGGACTGCGCTGTGCGCTGATCTACGGCGGCGTCGATTACGACAAGCAGCGCCAGCAACTGCGCGATGGTTGCGACGTGATCATCGCCACGCCGGGCCGTCTGATCGATTACTTCAAGCAACACGTTTTCAGTTTTCGCGCGGTCGAGGCTACCGTGATCGACGAGGCCGACCGCATGTTCGACCTCGGCTTCATCAAGGACGTGCGTTACCTGCTGCGCAAGATGCCGGCGCGCGAGGAGCGCCAGGGCATGTTGTTCTCGGCGACGCTTTCCTATCGCGTGCTGGAACTTGCGTACGAGCACATGAACCAGCCCGAGAAGCTGGTGGTGGAAACCGAGCACGTCACGGCTGACCGCGTGCGCCAGCAAGTGTATTTCCCGGCCAAGGAAGAAAAGATTCCGCTGCTGCTGAACCTGCTGGAGCACTGCAGCCCGCAGCGCAGCATCGTGTTCGTCAACACCCGCGCCGCCGCCGAACGCGTGACCGACCGGTTGAAGCGGCAGGGTTTCAGGGTCGGCGCGTTGTCGGGTGATGTCCCGCAGGCCAAGCGGCAGAAGTTGCTCGAGCGCTTCAAGAAGGGCGAAGCCGATATCCTGGTCGCGACCGACGTCGCGGCGCGCGGCCTGCACATTCCCGATGTCACCCACGTGTTCAACTACGACCTGCCGCAGGACGGCGAGGATTACGTACACCGAATCGGCCGCACCGCGCGGCTCGGTGCCGAAGGCGACGCGATCAGCTTCGCCTGTGACCTGTACGCGATGAACTTGCCCGACATCGAACGCTACATCGACATGAAGATTCCGGTGCAGGCGGTCGAACCGGCGTGGCTGGTGTCGCCACCGCCGCGCGTGGCGGCGCACCCGCTGCATCACGACGAACCGGAATCGACGGAACCCGCTTCCACCGCCACTGCAGATGCGCCTGCGGTGGCAAAGCGCCGGCGGCGCCGGCGCAAACCGCAGGGGCACGCCGCACCACCGGTCGCCAACGCCTGAGACGCAAGCGGGGTTCCCTTGCGTTCCGAAAGGGCTTTGCTTCCCCCTTCCTTCGGAAGGGGGTGAAAGCCTTTATGCTCTCGTCGAGTCCCGAGCCCCCGATATTCGATTCCCGAATCCGTGATCCGCTTCGATTCCGTCAGCAAGCGCTACCCCGAGGGCCGCGAGGCGCTGATCGACGTCTCGTTCAAGGTCGAAGCGGGCGAAATGCTGTTCGTCACCGGTCACTCCGGCGCCGGCAAGACCACCCTGCTGAAACTGATCGCGTTGATCGAGCGCCCGAGCGGCGGCGCGATCGAGGTGCACGGGCGTGACCTGGCGCGCGTCCGTCATCGTGGAATCCCGCGTTTGCGCCGCGACATCGGCATGGTGTTCCAGGACCATCGGCTGCTGATGGACCGCAGCGCGGCCGACAATGTCGCGCTGCCGCTGGTGATCGCGGGCATCCCGCACGAGGAACGGGGCAAGCGCGTGCGCGGCGCGCTGGAAAAAGTCGGCCTGGCCGGACGCGGCAAGGATGCGCCGGCGGGACTTTCCACCGGCGAGCAACAGCGCGTCGGCATCGCGCGCGCGATCGTCGCGCGGCCCGCGCTGATCATCGCGGATGAGCCCACGGGCAACCTCGATCCGCAACTGTCGGAAGAGATCATGCAATTGTTCGTGAGCCTCAGGCAGACCGGCAGCACCATCCTGATCGCCAGCCACGACCTCGCGTTGTTGAAGCGCATGAAGCAGCGCGTGGTGGTACTCGACCACGGACACCTGATCGATGACGTGCCGGGCAGCGAGGTCGCATGAACGCACAGGAGGCGATGGCGAAACCTGTCCGGCATTCGCGCACGGCGATGTGGCGGCGCCAACACGCGTGGTGCCTGCGCGACAGCCTGCGTCAATTGGCGCGGCGGCCGTTCGGTACCGCGTTGACCATCGTGGTGATGGGTCTGGCATTGGCGTTGCCGCTGGCGTTCTACCTGTTGCTGGTGAACGTGCAACATCTGGCGACGGCGCTCGGTGATTCGCAGTCGGTCAACGTGTTCCTGAAAACGGATGTCGTGGCCGACGCCGCGGAGAAACTCGCGACGACCCTGCGCGCCCGCGCCGACGTCGGCACGGTGACGGTTCGCACGCCCCGACAAGGTATCGAAGAGTTGGCCGCGATGCAGGGGTTCGGTGATGCGGTCAAGTCATTGCCGGATAACCCGCTGCCGTTCATGCTGCTGATCGAACCGCGCGCGGGTACCGGCCGTGCACAAGTGGAACACATGGTCGCGGCCGTGCGTGCGATGCCCGGTGTCGATCTGGTACAGGACAACGGACAGTGGCGTGCGCGGCTCGACGCGCTGATCGCGGTCGGGCAACGCGTGACGCTGCTGCTGGCGGTACTGCTGGGCGCGGCGGCGGTGCTGGTGATCGGCAACACCGTGCGCCTGGATATCCGCAGCCGCGCCAACGAGATCATCGTGCAGCAATTGATCGGCGCCAGTGCCGGATTCGTGCGCAGACCCTATCTTTACGAAGGTGCGTGGTACGGCCTCGCGGCTGGGCTGGTCGCGGTCCTGCTGGTGTTGCTGCTGGAAGCGGTGTTGGCGGCCCCGGTGCGTGACCTGGTCGCCAGTTACACGGGCCGGCTGCACTTCGGCGGCTTGTCCTGGGCTACGCTCGCCGCTGGATGGGTGATTGCGGTCGTGCTGGGGTGGCTGGGCGCGCTGGTCGCAAGCAGCCGCCACCTGCTTTACCCGCGGAGCTGAAGCCACACGCATCGAATGCAGGCGCGTCGCCGTTGCGCGCGCGGATCGACACACGGAAACCATGAACGACGTTCTTCGCCACATCGCCAGTGACAATCCGCGCGTGATGGTGGTGGATGGATCCAAGGTCGCGCGCACGCTGATTTCACGCGTGCTGGAAAAAGGCTTGCCGGGCGCCACGATCATTGCCTGCGAAACCGGCACCGAGGCCGAGCAGGCCCTGCACGCGGGCGTGGTGGATCTGGTGACCACCGCGTTGCGTCTTCCGGACATGGATGGCGCGGTGCTGGCGAAGTACGTGCGCGAACATGCGCCGCAGGCGTACATCCCGATCGTCGCGGTTTCGGGCGACGTGCAGGAACGCCTGCAGAACCGCGAGATCGGTGACGAGATCACCGACTACTTCGACAAGGCTGCGGGCTACGCCGCGCTGACGGATTTCATCCGCGGTTACGTGCAGCCGAGCGAACGCGCCGAAGGCACGGTGTTGTACGTCGAGGACAGCCGCGTGGTGGCGCTCGCCACCAGCCGCATGCTGCAACGCTACGGGTTGACCGTGCACCTCGCGGGCAGCGCCGAGGAAGCGGTGGAGTTCCTGGGCACCGCGCAGGATCGCGGCGAGATCGGCGCCGACGTGGTGCTGACCGACGTCAGCCTGAAGGGCGAGATGTCGGGGGGCGATCTGCTGGAATGGATCCGCTTCGATCTGCGGCTCGGCAAGGGACGCCTGCCGGTGCTGGTGATGACCGGCGACGAGAACCCCGAGAACCAGGCCGCGTTGCTCAAGGCCGGCGCCAACGACCTGGTCGAGAAGCCGGTGGACGAAAGATTGTTGATGACCAAGCTGATGTTCCAGCTTCGCGTGTCGCGGCGTCGGCGTCAGCAAACGGCATGAACAAGACCATCGTCCGCGGAGAACGCGAAGGAAAGATGCAAACAGTCTTTTGCTTTTCTCCGCGCGCTTCGCGTGCCTCGCGGACAGGGCGCTCTCTCGAGGTAATACGATTGGTGCGATGACAGACGAGCGCCTGAAACTCGAACCGTCGTGGAAAGCGCGGCTCGGCGATTACTTCGACCGTCCCGAGATGCACGCGCTGAGCGAATTCCTGCGCGCCGAGAAACACGCGGGCAAGCGCATCTATCCGCCTGGCCCCGAGATTTTCGCGGCGATGGATGCGACGCCTTTCGACGCGGTGAAAGTGGTGATCCTGGGCCAGGATCCGTACCACGGTCCGGGCCAGGCCCACGGATTGTGCTTTTCGGTGCGACCGGGCGTGCCGGTACCGCCGTCGCTGCAGAACATCTTCAGCGAAATCGAGAACGACCTCGGCATCGCGCGGCCCGACCATGGTTGCCTGACGCCATGGGCACGTCGCGGCGTGTTGTTGTTGAACTCCGTGCTCACCGTGCAGGCGGGCGTGGCGGGCGCGCACCAGGGCAAGGGTTGGGAAGGGTTCACGGACAGGGCGATCGACGAGCTGAACCGGGACCGCGACGGCCTGGTCTTCCTGCTGTGGGGCAGCTACGCACAAGCCAAGGGCAGGCTGATCGATACCCGCCGCCATTGCGTGCTCAAGGCCCCGCATCCCTCGCCGCTGTCGGCGCACCGGGGCTTTCTCGGGTGCCGGCATTTTTCCAAGGCCAATCAGTATCTTGAGACAAACGGCCAGGCGCCGATCGACTGGTCCCTGCCGCCTTGCAGCGTCCTGGAAGCATGACTTCCGGTGGCTTGTACTTCCTGTACTCACGAGTATAATTAGCCCATCACCCTCACGGCGAAGCCTCTCCCGATCACCGGGACCGCGCGGGAACCTTCACGAGGGCTTGGCACTCTCACGATTAGAGTGCCAATACATACGAGTGGGGTACAACCAATGAGTGAAGCCTTGGTCGCCAACAACCTGCCCATCCCCAGCGTGGTCGGCAGCCTCGACGCGTACATCGGTGCAGTACATCGCATTCCGGTGCTGGCCGTCGAGGAAGAACAGGATCTTGCGCATCGCTATCGCGATGACGAGGATCTCGACGCGGCGCGCAAGCTGGTGATGTCGCACCTGCGTTTCGTGGTGCACGTGGCGCGTGGTTATTCCGGTTACGGGCTGCAGCTGGCAGACCTGATCCAGGAAGGCAACATTGGCTTGATGAAGGCCGTGAAGCGTTTCGACCCCGACCACGGCGTGCGCCTGGTCAGCTTCGCGGTGCATTGGATTCGCGCCGAAATGCACGAATTCATCCTGCGCAACTGGCGCATCGTGAAGGTGGCCACCACCAAGGCTCAGCGCAAGCTGTTCTTCAACCTGCGCAAGTCGAAGAAGCGCCTCGGCTGGATGAACATGGAAGAGGTGCGCGGGATTGCGAAGGATCTCGGCGTTCCGGAAGCGACCGTGCTCGAAATGGAGTCGCGTCTGTCCGGCCGTGACGTCGGTTTCGACCCGCCTACCGAATCCAGCGACGACACGCCGCCCGCACCGGTCGCGTATCTGGAAGATCACGGCGCCGATCCGTACCTGCAGCTGGCCGATGCCGATCACGAAGAACATCAGCTCGGCACCCTGCAACAGGCGATGGCGAAACTGGACGATCGCACCCGCGACATCATCCGGCGCCGCTGGCTGGCCGAGGACAAGGCCACCTTGCAGGACCTTGCCGATGAATACGGCGTATCGGCCGAACGCATTCGCCAGCTGGAGGCGAATGCGATGAAGAAGATGCGGGGCGCGTTCGCCGCGTAACGAAAAAGGGACGGAGGGAATTAAGTTGCAACTTAATTCCCTCCGTCCCTAATAAAGATCCACGGGATCGACGTCGATCGACCAGCGCAAGCCGCGGGGTTGCGGCAACGCGTGCAGCCGCGGCAGCCACGCCGCGAGTGCTTGCCGCAGCGGCGGGCGTTGCGCGGATTCCAGCAACAGCTGGGCACGGTGGCGTCCCGCGCGCAGCGGCATCGGTGCGGCGAAAGGCCCGTTGATGCGGAGGGCACCCCCCCGATCCTGCGTATCCGCGCTGCGCGCGTGGCGCTCCCCGTCGTCCTTCCCGGGAAGGGGGTGAACAACGGCATCACGCGCGGCGGTCATGAAATCATCCAGCGCATTGCGTTGGACACTTTCCGCCCGCAGCAAGGCCATGTGCGAGAATGGCGGCAGTCCCGATGCGAGCCGCTCGCCGAGTTGCAGCGCTGCCGCGGCGTCGTAACCGCCTTTCAGCAGCGTCGCCAGCAGCGGATGATCGGGTTCGTGGGTCTGCAGCCAGACGGTGCCGGGTTTGTCGGCGCGACCTGCGCGTCCCGCCACCTGCACGATCAGTTGCGCCAGCCGTTCGCCGGCGTGGAAATCGACACTGTGCAGGCCTTCGTCCACGCCCACGATCGCGACCATCGTGAGGCTGGGCAAGTCGTGCCCTTTCGCGAGGATCTGCGTGCCGACCAGGATCGCGGGTTTGTCGTCCGCGAGCCGGTCGAGCAGTTTCGCGAAGCCATTGCGTTGGCGCGTGCTTTCACGATCCACGCGCAACACCGGCACGTTCGCGTAGCGCGCGGCGAGTGCTTCTTCCAAACGCTCGGTGCCCTGGCCTTGCGGAATCAATTCGCCGGCATGGCAGTGCGGACACGCGTCCGGCGCGCGTTCGCTGCGCCCGCAGTGGTGGCACAACAATTGCCGGCGTCCGCGATAAAGCGTCAGGGGCTTTTCGCAATTCGGACAGGTGGCGTGCCAGCCGCAGGCGTGGCACAGCAGCACCGGGGCGTACCCGCGGCGGTTCTTGAACACCAGTGCCTGCTCGCCGCGCGCGAGTGTTGCATCCAGCGCATCCAGCAGGGCGGGCGACAGGCCGTGCGCGAGATTGAGGCCGCGCAGGTCGAGCACGTGCACGGGCGAGGGCGGCCGCGCGTGCACGCGCTGGCGCAGGCGTACGTGGGCGTAGCGCGCGGCTTCGACATTGGCCAGCGTTTCCAGCGAAGGCGTGGCGCTGCCCAGCACGATCGGAACGCCCAGCGACTGCGCGCGCATCAGTGCGAAGTCGCGCGCGTGATAGCGGAAACCTTCCTGCTGCTTGTACGAGGCATCGTGTTCCTCGTCGACGATGATCAAGCCCGGTTTCGGCAGGGGCGCGAACACCGCGGAACGCGTGCCCAGCACGATCGCCGCCGCGCCCGAACGGGCGTCCAGCCACGCGCGTGCGCGCTCGCCTTCGGCGAGGTTGGAATGCAGCACCGCGATGCGTGCATCGAAGCGCGCGCGCAGGCGGCGCAAAGCCTGGGGCACCAGGCCGATTTCCGGAACCAGCCACAACGTCTGGCGCCCCTGTTGCAACGCGCGCTCGGCGAGGCGCAGGTAGATTTCGGTCTTGCCGCTGCCGGTGACACCTTGCAGCAGGAACGGATGGAAGCCCCCGCCGGCGGAAAGGATCGTGGCCAGCGCGTCCGCCTGCTCGTCGGTCAAGACGGGCGAGGCACCCTCGCGCACGCGCGGCGCACGCGCTTCCGGCTGCACGCGTTCGATCAACCCCGCCACCGCAAGCCGGCGCGCGGCGGCACGCCACCCCGGCAGCAGCGTGTCGAGGTCGCTGGCAGACAGCGCGGTGTCGGCCAGGGTTTCGAGCAACGCGGCGGAGCCTCCGCGGCGCGTGCGCGCGTCGCGGGCCGATGCGCCCGTCACCGTGGCGCGCCAGATTTCTTCCGCGAATTCGTCCGGCGCGCCACCGTCGCGCAGGGCCAGCGGCAGTGCACCGAAGATCACGTCGCCGATCGCACCGCACCAATAGTCGGCTGCGCGCCGCAGGCTCGTCAGCAGTTCGGCGTCGAGCAGGGGTTGCGGGTCGAGCACCGTTTCGACCGCCTTGAGACGATCACTGGAAACAGCAGGGCGCTCCGCCACCTCGACGACGATGCCGATCCGCCGCGATCGGCCGAACGGCACGCGCACCCGGCAGCCGGGCAACAGTTCCGGTTCCGACAGATAGTCGAAAGGCTGCGGCAGCGGCAGCGGCAGTGCGACGCGTGCAACCCTGGGTGAAAGGTCGGATTGCGGCGCAGGCTTCATCAGTTAGCACGGCTTGTTGCCACGGTCTGCAGGAATGCCGGGTAAACCAATGACCCATTGGCGGTTTTGCGCTTATCCACAATCGCTGTGGATAAGGTTGTGGACGGACGGCGGGCAAGCGCTTGCCAAGGCTCGCGGAATCGGCCCGGCGCACGGATTGGTGAAAATTTCATCACGTATATTTTATTAGTAAATTCATATGGATGGGTAAAGACGGCGGTCTTTGTGGGGTTGTTCGGGGGTTGCGATGCGCGCCCTGAACGCGCGGTCCGTGGCTGTGCAAAACAACGCGGCCGGTGGCCCGTCACGGCGATTCGAGGATGCTGCGGGAGGCCTGGATCCGCGGTCCGAAGCGGGCCAGGCCGGCTTCGCGCATGCGCGGGGCATGATGGGCAAGGTAGCCTTCCCAGGCCGGGCGGTCACGCAACCGGTAATGGGCCTGGACGATGAAGCGTCCGGTCGGCGGGGGCGGTTCGCTGCGGATCAGGATTTCGGCGCCGGTGAAGCCGGGCAGCGCCAGCATCTCGCGGACGTGGCCGGCCAGCCACGCCAGATATTCGTCGCGCAGGGCGGCATCCATTTCCAGTTCGACCACATAGACGATCATGCGCCGGTCAAGCTCAGCAAGGCCACGAACACGAAACCGAACCCGAGCAGGATCGTGTAGCAGAACCCGAGGCTCCAGTATTTCACGTTGGTCATGAACCAGCCTTGCCGGTAGACGCGCTTCTGCATCAGCCACAGGTACACGAAAATCCAGATCCACGCCGCGGCCGTAAGCAGGTCGAACGGTACGCGTGCCAAGCCGCCGTTGGGCGCCGCCAGGTGGCGCAGCGCCCCGATCAGCACCAGCACCAGCATCGACAGCATCAGGAACGCGTGGCTGTGCATCGCCACGATCAGGTGCTCCATGTACAGCCGCTTCTTGAAGATGTAGAAGATCTTCAGCAGCAGCGCGAAGATCGGCAGCAGCACGAAAAGTACCGTGGGTGCGGCCGAGTACATGCCCAGCGTGAACTTGCGGCGTGCATTTTGTTGCTCGGCCCAGGAGCCGGCATTCATCGCGTGCAGTTGTTGTTGCGCGTTCCCGATCAGGTCGTTGATCCAGTCGACGGCGGCATCGGGAAGCCAGCCGATCTTCAGCGGCTTGGTGTCGCGGTTCCAGAGCACCTTGTCATTGAGCGAAAGATTGCCGTTGGCGAATGCACCATCGTCCGAGGAGATGGGTGCAGCCGGCGCCTTGGGGGCCGGCACGACCGCAAGGGTCGGCTTGCCGCCCGAGGTCGAAATCGCCACCGCCTTGTTCGCGGGCGTGAACCCGGCGCGTACGGTGATCTGGGTCGAGAAGAAGGCGACGATTGCGAGGAAGAACACCAGCCGGAACGGGGTGACGTAACGCGCGCGCCTGCCGGCGAAATAGTCCAGCGTGAGCTTGCCGGGCCGCAGGTACAATGGCGCCAGCGTCTTGAAGACGCGCTCGTCGATGTTGAGCACGCTGTCCGCAATGTCGCTCATCACGCTGCTGAAATGGCGCACCATGCCGGTGGTCGGCTGGCCGCAGGCATAGCAGTACTTGCCGTACAACGGCGCACCGCAGTT
>Ga0207705_10004067_pt1 | contig 11101 bp, 8 predicted proteins | sample KBSC13metaG_FD_184314 | JGI IMG/M metagenome (GOLD analysis project Ga0207705, IMG submission 184314) | Corn rhizosphere microbial communities from Kellogg Biological Station, Michigan, USA - KBS C1-3 metaG (SPAdes) (version 2) | ecosystem: Host-associated > Plants > Roots > Rhizosphere > Soil ...
TATTCCTGAATAAATCAAACCCAGGTAGGGAGTGCGGAAACGTGGATGAACAAATGAAAAGGTTTTAGGAAAAAATCTTTCCTGGGCCATACGGTAATACAATCTTGGATAAGTGATAATTACGGCGTTGAGCGCACCAAACGTACAAACAACAATAAGTGCTGCAATAGCAACAACACCTGTATTTCCGGATATAGCGCGCGCCACTTCAAGCGCTGCTATGTTGTCCTCGGCGGTACCGGCCAATTTGGACAAAGGCAATACATGCATAAAAGCGTCATTGACCAAAAGGTATAAAACAATGGAAATACCTACGCCTGCTACAAGCGATATGGGCACATTCCTTTTGGGATTTTTGATTTCTCCACTGATATTACCGACAAGAAACCATCCATCGTAAGCCCAGAAAGCACTGAGCATGGCTGCTAAAACCGCACTGATAATATTGGTGTTTGTATCTGATGGGGTGACAGGATTTGTAACAGGCAAATTGTGACTAAATGATAATCCCGCTATCGTGAGCAAAACAATCCCTAATATTTTGGCAGCAGTAAGTACATTGTTCAGGTTACCGCCTTTTTTCGTGCCGAGTATATTCACCCAGGTGAGCACTATTATTGCCAACACGGCTAATGTTTTCACACCTCCACTTGCGAAAGGATAAATAAGATGACCAATGGAAATATTTTGCCATGAAGCAAAAATAGCAGGCAAGGGAACAAGGTAATTTACTGATTCAGCAAAGACAAAAGCAAGAGCAGCAATGCCGCCGCTGCCGGCAATGAAAAAAGCTGTCCACCCGGAAATGAAAGAAAAGAAATTACCGAAAGAAAGGCGCAAATATTCATAGATACCGCCGGATTCATCGGTCAAAGTAGCAAGCCCTGCAATGGTGAAAGCACCTAATAAGGCAATCACTCCCGCGACCAACCACGCAATCAGGATGTAGTTTCTATTCATTAATGCAGCCGACATCGGCGCAATTTTTTTAAATACTCCCGAACCGATAACAATTCCGGCCACCATTAAAATTGCTGTCGTCAATCCCAGGTTCCTTCTCAGCGGAATTTTCGATTCATCAATTTTCTTTTCTTCAAAAATCTCTTCCTGAAGGACGGTTTCGTTCATAGCGACATAAATATTTTGTTTGCAAAAAATGTGGTTTTGCGGCCTGCAGTAGCGCCGGATACAGCGATACAAAAAAAGATATACTTTTTCACTTTTGAAATTTACTTTAAAAGGAAAGCTGTGCTAAAAAAAGGAAAGCAAAGTTGTCAGGGAGTAGAAACAGATTTGAGCGGGGAAGATAGATAGATTATTGAATAAAAAAATCTATTAAATGTCATTTTACTTTTAAAATCGTTATTTCACCGCAGTTGGTGTTGAGTGTGGGCTTTGAGCGATGGCCTTGCCAACGGCTAAAATGAATGGAATCATCGTTATTCTTTATTCTGTGTAATGGGTTATAAAATCCCAATTATTTATTCCTGTTTCATAAAACCTGGCTGTAGAACATTTATATTCCTCCGGCAAGCCACATAAACCTGCGACGAAAGGATTAGGAAATTTTTGCCACTGTTGGTGTTCCGTTCCCCGGCTCACAGAAGTCGATGTTAAGCGCAGACTTTGAAGCAAGGGCCTCAAACCGCAGGATGATTCTTTATCAAGTCCTGCTTTATTTTTTATGCAGTAAATTTCATAAAATCTCTTCCAACAACATCGGGTTTTATTCCCGCAATCATTTGCCGGATTAAATGAATGTGGTTATCCATCCCGATAGCTATCGGGGCAAAAGGCCTCTCCTTTTTTGGAAGACCTGCAGAGGACGAATTCAACAAACCATCTTGTTATTCGAAATCAGCACAAGAGGACGCTTGCGCTAAATCCTAAACTACAACCCCGCGCCAAAGCAGGGCAGTTAAATTAGTAACGAGCAGTCACAGGCCGGGATTCCTGCGCTAGGACGGCGGACAACGGTGCTGTTTAATTTGTAGAAAATGATCCGGCATCCCACTTTTGAAATCCTCAGTAATGAACAAATACAGGAGTTGAATAATGTAGAAAACGCTATGCAAAAAGAAATAACATCACTTATGCACCCGCAGTTGGCCTTCTATCACAGAAAAATTTTATGATCATCCCCTATAAAGCAATAGAAGTTAATTAAAGATAGGTTATTTGCCGGTAGGTTTTTTCATGAAATTTTGAGGGTTTCTCATGCTGCGAAAGGAGTGTTTGTCCCTGTTTGTGAACGCGACAAATTGTATGTTTACCTTATTATTTCCCGGAAAGATTCTGAAAAGAAAAACAAACTAGTTTTTCTCCTGGGAAAAAAATAATCCAAATAACGAACTAAAAATCTAAACAACCCATGCTTCACTACCTGATTACCAACCGTGAAATTATTCCAGATGAAAAAGGCGGATTTATCAAGGCTGATGGAGGTGAAACCCCTTCTGAAAATTTGCGCTTTGGAACTTTTGATTCAGATATTTACAATGCTACAAAAGACAGCCGTCTTGCAGTAACTCTTTTTCCCGATCCGGAAGCACCCGATATTGCCTCCGCAGTTACAGATGCTGAAATACAACCTTACAGTGCAAGCCTGGCGCATACTCCTACGGAGACTTTAATTGGTTCAAAGAAATTTTTTACGGAATTGTATCAGAATATGAAAGCCGTGGAAGGTGATTTGTTATTCTTTGTACATGGCTTTCATACGGATCTGGCAAGTGCACTTAATAGTATTTGCAAGCTTGAAAAAACATATATTAATTCAAACAGCCCGATAAAGCACATTGCAGTTTTTACATGGCCAGCGAGGGATAAAATATTAAGGTATCGCGGTGATGCTAAAGATGCAGAATTGTCAGGATTCTCGTTAGCACGCTGCTACCTGATGCTTATAGATTTCTTCAGAGCGATATTCGGAGCAGATACCCAGCATCCGCTGAATGAGCCTTGTAATAATAATATTCATTTGCTCGCACACAGCATGGGCAACAGGGTAATTGAAGCCATGATGACAGAACTTCTTAGTCAAAGGGACAGCAGTATTACGGCTGTTTTCAAAGAAATAATCCTCGCAGCCTCTGATGTTGATTGGCAGGTTTTTGAAGAGCCCCGATCTTTCAATATGCTCTCCAATATTGGAGAAAGAACCACCGTTTATTTTAACACAAAAGATCTTGCCCTGTTCATTTCCGAAACAACAAAAAATGCTTACAACCGCTTGGGCAAGTTTGGTTTTAGGGATTACAATAAAATTCCCGCACACATTTACAGCGTTGACTGTACCGGTATAAAAGACGAACCCGGACTGGAAAGTAAAACCGTACAGCATTGGTATTATGTAGAAAGCCAAACGGTTATTAATGACATAACGGAAACATTAAAAAGTAAAAGAGTAGAGGACTTCATCGGTTTGTCAAGAACAACAATTCCTTCGGTTTCTATTCAGTATAGATTAATAATATAGTCCTTAAATATTTGGAAAATAAAAAATCGGGAATTTGTTTGTTTACTGTTAATGACACGTTATTGCGTCGGTTGTGTTACGCCTCCAGTAAGTTGATTAGACAGCTGAATACTGTTAGCTGTTTCGCGATATATCATCCTCGGAACTGATATTCTTTAAGAGATAAACAAGGCCCGATAAATAAATGACAGAGAATTTTATGATCATGACTTAACAAGTGGTAGTCATTCATTAATCATAGAATATTGGGGGTAGGTTTTTTCATGATAGTTTGATGGTTTTCCATGATAGAATTAGTACGTTTCCGCTAATGCTAAAAGTATTCGAAAAACTAATTTTACTTACATTAATAGTAATAAAGCTGCGAAAAATTTGTGTCTGGTTAATTTTAAATGAACTATCTAATGTATTTTATCAATTCCAAAAATACTAAGCATGAGAAATAATTATAGCAGATTAAAATTTCAAACCAACTCGCCTAATGTGTATTCTCCAATGGCCTCGCTCGCATTTAGGTCTTCTTTTTTCTTTAGCCTAATCTCTTTATTATTGCTCGTTCTCTTTTCAATAGGGGAAGGTTGTAATACCAAGTACTTTTTGGACGTTTTAGGAATTCTATTAGTAACCGCATTTGCAAGTTTCGCAAGTGGCGGCATTATAGGCTTTTTGTTTGGTATCCCCCATAGCCTTCAACAAAATACACTTATTAGCAGTAATACACCCAATAGTACAAACAGCGTTGCAACCTCCACAAATACGGCTGGTAATACAAATGATTCCTCAACAGCAACAGCTCAAAAGGTGACGACAACTTCCGCGGCTTTTTTAGATGCTAACCAACAAGCAAAATCAAATTATACTCCGAGCACAAACCTTGAACAAATTGCGGATTGGCTTACTAAAATAATTGTGGGTGTAGGTCTGATTGAAATTCACAAGATTATTAATTTATTCAATCAATTTTGTTTAGAACTGGGAAAAACGCTTGAGCATTATAGTGCAACACAGTGGAATGGTTCTCTTGTTATAGGATGTATTATAATACTCTTCTCAATAGAAGGCTTTCTGATTGTATATCTGTGGACTTATGTTTATCTAATCAGAATTCAGGAATCAATGAGCATGAATGATGTTATTGACACGGTAAACTCAAAAATAGCTGAAACTGATACCAATGATAAAATCGCGCTTGATTTAGCAAGTAAACAACTTGGCCTTCCTGATGGTGCCGCAGATTTATCGACCAGTGACTTGACACAAGCATTTTCTAATGCTTCTAAAAGTGTTTTAAGCACGATTTTTTATAAGGCAGTCACAATTCGAAAGCAGTTTTGGAACGATGAAGCCACAAAATTCAAAATTGAAAAAACTATTCCTATTTTTCGAGCTTTAATTGCCACAGACAGCAATTTTGAGTTTCCTGAGAACTATGCGGAGCTTGCATTTGTTTTAAAAGACCAAAGAACGCCGGATTATCAACAGGCATTGAAGAATTTAAATCGTGCAATTGATGGATTTCAGCATAATGATAGAATAGTTAATAAAGCGATGGCTTATTTTAACAGAGCGTACTGCAAAATTAAAGTAGATCCAAACTTTTGCGAAAATCCTCCAGCACAAAGTACCGTTGAAAATAAAAAATCTATAATGGATGATTTAACAGAGGCTTCTAAAGAAACATATGTGAAAGCAATTATCATTGATGATCCTATAGACACAACTATCAAGACCTGGATGAATCTAAACTTGGTAACTATTTCGTAAACGATGAGCATAAAAACACAATATAACGGTCAGGATTATTATGTCGAGAAGCTGTAAAATAAACCGTGTCATGATAGAAATGAAAAAAACTCTGACAAAAGCAAACCTCTTTAAACAAACAGGTTTACTGATATTTTTATCAGTGTTGCTTTTTGGATGCTGGTGTCCAAAATCAATTAAGACTTTCCAATACAACGGAAAACCAGTTCATCCTCTATTGTTAAGAGAGTTACTCCCGTCACTGACAACGAATCAAAGTATAAAGTGCCTTGACTGGAAATCTCATAACCATCCGGAAACGATAACCACAATAACAGAAGACGCTATCGCAAACAATGGCATGTGGAGTAGAAGTTACTTTTCGCAAACTGGCTTTGCCGAATATCATATTGTCGGGGTTTATAAAAAGAGAAACTGCGTCATCTTCAGTGAATCCGATGGAACATTGTCAAGAGTTTACGTTATGTTTATTTCACTCAACTGCAAAACAATTTGTCTTGATGGGTTTGTTGAGGTAAATAACCTTAGAGATGATTTAGTAAGAATTTCAAATGGTAATTTATTTGTTGACTCAACGAAATACAGTATTAAAAAAATATTATCAAAATAAGAAAACTAAAAATGTTTTTATACAAATACAATATTTTTCAAAAAGATGAATGTAAGAAATACATCGAAAAAGTAAATTCCCTATCTTCTAATTTCATTTACGAAATTGATGGTTACTTTTCGACATTAGGTGTTGCAGCTTATCAACATGCAGAAAATTTTGAACTTTATTGTAATAGAGTTAACGATATTAATTTTTTGCTTTGGAATTCTTTTGAATCAATTTACATTAAACTAAAAGATTTTTTTGAAGATTTTTTTAAATGCAAAGTATTATACCCAGCCTTAAAATTATCATTACCTGGATTTCATATTTTTGAAATTGGGAGGAGGCAATGTTTTTATGGCGGCTCTCCACATTATGACTTATCCTACAAAACTTTACCTTACATTAATTGGAATGAGAATGAATTATACCCCGACCATTATTCGTTTACGATATCATTTCAACTTCCTTATTATGGTTCGGGATTAAATATTTGGGAATTTCAGTTAACAAGCGAAACACAAAGTTTAACTGATTTGCAAATACGACAAATTTGCACTGCTGAAAACAAAACTTTTGTAAATTACAATGTAGGAGAAATGGTTTTGTTTAATGGGTATAACTATCATCAAATTTCTGAAATAAAAAAAACTAAGGAAAGCGATAGAAGAATTACAATGCAAGGACATCTAATTAAAAACAATAATAAACTTTTAATCTACTGGTAAAATGGACAGACGAACACTTCGCGATTACATTATCACAAATGAAGGTTTTAAATTGCAAACTTATTTTGATACTGCTGCAAACAGAACAATTGGTGTCGGCTTTAATCTTGAACGACAAGATGCAAAAGCTAAAATAACTTCGTTGGGATTAAACTTTGATGCAGTAAAAAACGGGACAGTTTCACTAACACCCGGCGAAGCCATTGCATTATTAGAATCAGACATTGATACAGCAATTGCAACCGCACAAGCTGCATTTTCCGACTTTTCAAGTCTTACTGATGTAAGACAGATTGTGCTTACTGATATGGCTTTTAATTTAGGTGCTAACAGGTTAGCGGGATTTACTAATCTAATTGCAGCCGTTCAAAAACAAGATTGGAATGCAGCGGCAAATGAAATGCAAAATTCACATTGGGCAACCGAAGTAGGCAGAAGAGCAACTTGGAGCATTGCTGCAATGAGGAATAATGCTATGCCCAATTTTGAATCACAAAAACCAAAAGAAGGAAAGGATTCATCTGATAAAGGAAAGGATTCGAAAGAAGGTAAAGAAGGAAAAGATTCTTCCGATAAAGGAAAAGATACTAAAGAAGGAAAGGATGGGAAAGAGGGCAAAGATGACAAAGATGGCAAAGAAGGAAAAGATGGCAAAGAAGATAAAGAAGGAAAAGAAGATAAAGAAGGAAAGGATGGGAAAGAGGGCAAAGATGACAAAGATGGCAAAGAAGGAAAAGACGGAAAAGAAGATAAAGAAGGAAAGGATGGGAAAGAGGGCAAAGACAACAAAGATGGTAAAGAAGGAAAAGATGGAAAAGATGGAAAAGATTCTTCTGATAAAGGGAAGGATGATAAAGATGGAAAGGAAGGAAAAGATTCCTCCGATAAAGGCAAAGAAGGGAAAGATGATAAAGATGGCAAAGAGGATAAAGACGGAAAAGAAGAACTAGACATATTACCCTAATTAATCGCAATGAAAATACTTTTAATTAGAAACAATGAATATTCAGGAACAGAAATAAAAACTGCTATTCTTAATCTTGGCTTTACTATTTATGATGTAACTAAACCCGAACAAATTTCTATTTCTGAAATTAATAATCAGGGTAAATGTGATATTGAATTTTTTAAAATCCCTATTCATAAATTTGAAAGAATCTATTTTCTTAATACTCCATTCAAGGAAAATAATTCTACGAATTATAAAGATAATATTTTTGAATACTGCGAACTCGATGCTTCTATAATATCTGCCTTACAATATAATTCGGGAAAAATTATAAATGCTGGCTTAATTAGTATTAGCAGAAGTATTTTGAATAAATATTTTTTTGTTTTTCTATTTAAGAAAATTGGTTGGGAATTACACAATTCAATTTTTAATGGCCCCAATTTTTTATCTCAGAAAAAAGAACACCAAATCAATATTCTAATTTCCAGAACAAATTTCTCTTTTTATCCTTACTACGATGTATATTTTAAAGATTACACTAAGATTCAGGAGTTAATATTCAATACTCAAAAAGTAATGTGGGAAAAGAAAATTGATATTCTTAATGTCTCCTGCAAAATTCAAAACGAATCTATTTCTATTGTCAATATAAGTCAATATTTTCAAGGTATAGGTAATGAATTATTATCTAAATCTCTAAAAGAAATTCTTTAATGTTTTTAATTATCGGTTATTATAATGAGACAACAATTAAGCATTTTGTTGACTATGTCACTTCAAATCAAAATGAATCATCATTTGATTTCTTAAATCTTACTGATATTCAAAATTCAAATGAAATTGAAATCTCATTTGAAGAAGATTTGCACATTAAAATAGGTAATAAGCACTACGACTTTTCTAGATATAATTATATTTATTCGAGATGTTTTGTTAAATCAAACGACAGTAAAATCAACAACACCAAACTTGTGAACTTGATTCATATGCTCACAAATTATTTGGACTTCTGCGAAAAAGTTGTTGTTAATAAACCGAGCGCCGGGCATTCAAACTATTCAAAGTTAAGTCACATTCAAAAATTGCAAGACTTTGGATTTAAGACGCCGAATACATTCATATTTGGTTCTGACCAATCCGCAAAAAATATTTTAGAGTTAAATGAAGGTTGGATTTCAAAAGGTATTTCAAGCATCAGAACAAAAGCAGTTCAATTTGATTTTTCCTTGTATTCAAATTTAGATTTGCTAAACCGGACACCTTCATTATTTCAGCAACGAATAACAGGATTTGATGTTAGAATACATTTAGTTGGTTGTGAGCTATTAGCACTTAAAATTCAATCCAAAAATATTGATTATCGCTATGACACAACGGACAATGATTATGAAGAAATTTCTATTCCACCTGATATAGAAAGACAATGTATTAATTTCTGTCAAAAAGAAGAACTTCAGTTCGCAGGAATTGATTTTAAAGTCAATCAAAACTATGATTGGTTTATCTTAGAAGTTAATCCAATGCCCGGGTATAACTTCTTTGATAGGAAAATGGGCAACAAAATCTCTCTGACTCTTTTTAATTTTTTAAATACGACTTTGAGCCAATCCGATACAAAGAAATACAAATATGAACTTGATCGGCCATTTATTTCACCTGACAGACGGACGTTGTCTTGACCTCCTGCACAACAAAAAGTGAGTAAAAAAACGCAGCTTGTTAGATTAAACGTTAGTGATAACAACTTAAACATCACACTTTTCATTTCACTGTCCGAATAGTAAAGTCTCTATATCTGCGATGATTCCCGGGCATTTGTTTGTACACTTTAGCTTTTGTCTTCCGTGCCTTGTGCTCGTTTATTTGGAGGAGGTCTTTTCATGATATGTTTACAGGTTTTTCTCGCTGAGAAACGGTGGTTTTCCCCTAATGGTTTGAGTTGAGAGATGATAGCTTTGGCATGATAATGATTTGTATGAATAAAGATTCAATCATTCTGCAGATTCAGATTTTTCAAAAAGATCAAACAAAGAATCAAAATATTAACAAATGGCAACCTTTATCGCAGTTTACGGGTTAGACCCTATCAATAAAAATTACATAGCAGTGAGAGCCTCGCATAGTTTTGATGCTTTAAGGGAAGTGGATGACTTTGACTCTAACTATCAGCAAGAATTCCCTTATAGCGACACAGATAAGCACCTTAATGATGAAAATAAATTGAATAATGATGACGGTGTTAATTCTACTTTAAAGATATTCCAACTCGCCAACGATTTTATAATTAAACCACATGTTGGGTGCTAAAAACAAGCCCAGACACAAATAAACTTTTTCTCATGAGATTAATAAATACTATATTAATTGGCGTTGCCATATTTATTTGTAGCAGTTTATCTTCGTGCTTTGTTCATACTGGTAAGCTCACAAGGAGATATTCCCATGTAGATTCATCGACTGCCGATACTTCAAAACAATATTTAAATATTTTTGGACTTACTCAACCATTGGATCTTGAAATAAGGCAACCGAGTCACTCAAAGACTGCATTTGATTTCTCGCCGCAAGGTCAAGCTTCTCTTATTAAAGCTTATGCTGCAAGCGGAACTAAAATTGACACAATAATAGCGGCACTAAAAAAATCCCTAAGTGAAGATGATAAAACAAAACGCAAAAAACAGATTGATTTAAGTGTATTTACAAAATCAGTTATTTTGACTGTTCGTAAAAACATGACACTGAACGATGCTGACAGAATCACACGTCTAGACATTGGCCTTGCTATTAACAATGGAAGTCTACACTTCATTGGATGTGACAAGTTTTCTACTGCTTATGGAATGGCTGATTTGGGGAATCTTAAATACCAGGATCAGCGAAATGCTCAACTTAATGCAAATTTCGGAAATTCGACTACTATTGGCAGCAGCAACCAAAATATAACTGGTCTGATAAACACTATGGGGACTGATATTAATACTACTAATTCAAACAGTATAACTAATTCCTCCTATGATGCTAATGGGCGAACTACAAATTCAAATTCGACTTCAAACGGGTATAGCAACGAGGCAACATCAGCTAACAATAACTCGACTGCAAATACAACAGGTTCTACTAGACAAACAAACTTTAGCACTGGACTTTCAGGGCAACTTTCTGCTTCCAAATCGTTTTCAGAAGAAGTGAGCTTACGTCAACGGTATATTAGCATATCAGCCTACTTGCGAGGTGAGACTTTGCATCTTTATCAAGAAGGTGTTAGCGGAATAGATGTAAGTGGAAATATATCAGTAGTTGTGAAATTACAATTTGAAGACAATTTCATGAAGCATGTCACATTTTTTAACTTTGATAATTTATTCAAAACTTCTGGGCCTGAAGAATCACAACACATTGAATTAAGTTCCGTAGATGTTTTATACCCAAAACTCGATGCAGATGTCAAAGTAAAAATCTACTTTGAAGGCATTGTCCGGGATGTTAAAAAGGGAGATAAAACAATTTCCGAAGCTGATGATTATGTAACGCTATTATATGTAAAAAGTGCTTCTGAAATTAACAATGACGATAACTTCACATTG
>Ga0207705_10004068_pt1 | contig 11099 bp, 11 predicted proteins | sample KBSC13metaG_FD_184314 | JGI IMG/M metagenome (GOLD analysis project Ga0207705, IMG submission 184314) | Corn rhizosphere microbial communities from Kellogg Biological Station, Michigan, USA - KBS C1-3 metaG (SPAdes) (version 2) | ecosystem: Host-associated > Plants > Roots > Rhizosphere > Soil ...
TGGTGGAACAGCGACCGCTTCCTGGGACCTGCGATCCTGCTGCAGGCCTACCGCTGGATTGCCGACAGCCGCGATGAAGCGACCGGCCAGCGGCTCGATACGCTGGAAGACCCCTTCCGGCTGTATCGCTGCCACACGATCATGAACTGCGCGAACGTTTGTCCCAAGGGCCTCAACCCAGCCAAGGCGATCGCGGAAACGAAGAAGCTGATTGCCGAGCGCGCTGCCTAGCGGCCGTCGTCCTTGTAACCGTTCTCGAAGGCGCGAGCGGTCCAGTAATCGGCAAGCTTGAGGTCGCGGCCGACTCCTTCGCCGCGTTCGAAAGCGCGGCCGAGGATGAACATGGACACCGGATCGTTGCGAAGCGCTGCCTCGTAGAACCAGCCTAGCGCAGCCGTCCGATCGCGATGCACGTCCTGGCCCTTCCACAGCAGCAGGCCATAGTCGCGCATGGCGAGGACATCGCCACTGCTTGCCAGCCTGCGAAGCCGGATGGCGTTAGCCGCCTCATGACCTGATTCATTAATCCAGGCCTGCCCCCCGCCAGGCACCCATTGAGCAATTGGGGCGGCGAGCGCGAGTGCGACGGACAGGACGATCATCGATGCCTCCTTCAACGGCCCGAGAACGGATAATCTATCATTCGTCCCGGCTCGCTTCCAGTTGCCTGATGCAACCGACCGGATTAGGCCGACCGAACATGGACCAGTCCGAAGAGATGATGGAGGACGTCGGCGTTCCCGCCGGCGCGCGCCCCGACCCCGATCATGAAGGCTGGTACAGCTGGGGCGATTTCCCGCGATCGAGTTTCGCCGCGGCCACCGGCAGGCTGCTTTTCAGGCCGGACGGCCCCGGGCGCGGAATCGTGCGCATGTTCCCGACCGAAGATCACATGAACATGGGCGGGTCGATCCACGGGGGCGCGGTGATGAGCTTCATCGACATGTCCATGTTCGCCGGCGGCCTGTGCGCGGGGATGGAGCGGTCGCATTATGTCACGCTCGACCTCACCACCCATTTCCTGGCGCGCGGCCAGGCGGGAACGCCCCTCGATTCGCACGTTGAGCTGATCAGGCAGACGCGGGGCCACGCGTTCCTGCAAGGCGTGGTCAAACAGAACGGCGAGAATTGCTACAGCTTCAGTGGCACGCTGAAGAAAGTGCACCGGCCCAACGGACCCTCCGCGCGATGAGCGGACCCGTTCGGGTCGCCTACGACGAATTGATTGCCGCCCACGAATTGAAGCCCGACGACGCCCAGCGCCGGGCTGTTGACGCGCTCGATCGCGTCGCGGACGAAGGAAATCGACCCGGGCTTCTCGCCCGCCTGTTCGACAAAGCGGTCGAGGGACCGAGCGGCGTTTACCTGTGGGGCGGCGTTGGACGCGGCAAATCCATGCTCATGGACCTCGCCTTCGAACAGCTCGATATTCACCCCAAGCGCCGGGTGCATTTCCACGAATTCATGCTGGAAACCCACGAGCGACTGCGGAAGGCTCGACAGCGCGAGGAGCGCGATCCGATGGAGCCCGTCGCGGAAGAGATCGCGGCCGATGCTGCACTGCTCTGCTTCGACGAAATGCAGGTTACCAACCCCGCCGACGCGATGATCCTGTCCCGACTGTTTGGAAAGCTGCTGGAGCAGGGCGTCAGGGTCGTCACGACCTCCAATCGTCCGCCGCGCGACCTCTACCGGGACGGATTGAACCGCGAACTCTTCCTGCCCTTCATCGATCTGATTGAACGACGTCTGACCGTCGTCGAGGTCAACGGTCCGACCGACTACCGGCTCGACCGCCTCACCGGCGTTGAAGTCTGGCACGTTCCCAACGGCCCCGAGGCGACCGCCGCGCTCAGCCGCGCCTTCTTTCAACTAACCGATTATCCGGTCGAGGATCGCGCCAAGGTCCCTTCCGAAGAACTGGATGTCGGCGGCGGGCGGACGATGCATGTGCCCAAGAGCCTGAAAGGAGTGGCCGTCTTCTCATTCAAGCGGCTTTGCGGCGAGGCCCGCGGCGCGGCGGACTATCTGGCGATCGCGCGCCGCTATCATACGGTGATCATCGTCGGAATTCCGCTCATGACCCGCGAGATGCGCAACGAAGCGGCGCGCTTCGTGACGCTGGTCGATGCGCTGTACGAACATAAGGTCAAATTGCTGGCAGCGGCCGATGCCGAACCGGAAGGCCTTTATCCGTCCGGCGATGGCAGTTTCGAGTTTCAGCGGACGGTCAGCCGCCTCGAGGAAATGCGCAGCGCCGAATATCTGGCGGAGGGTCACGGCGCTGTAACTTGACGCGGCTTGGCGCGGGCCTAGCGTTCGCGCCAATCGATACGGGGGAGAATCATATGCGCTACCTGCTCGCCACCGCGGCCGCCGCCGCTTTCGCTTCGAGCGCCGCCGCCGCCGCGCCTCCGCAACTCACCGCCGCACAACGCACCGCGACGCATGCGATGTTCGAGCATGTGGTGAACACGCCGACGGTGATCGGCCGCCACAAGGTGCCGGAAATGGCGGAGTATCTGGCGGGTCAGTTCAAGGCGGGTGGTTTCCCAGCGGCGGACGTCCACGTCGTCCCCTATCACACCGGAAGCCAGACGACGGGCGATGACGAGACCGCCGCGCTGATCGTCCGCTGGCGCGCCCCGGGCACGTCTTCGGCCAAGCCGATCCTGCTGATGGGCCACATGGACGTCGTCGAGGCCAAGCGGGAGGATTCGACTACCGATCCGTTCGTCCTGACCGAGCAAGACGGCTATTATTATGGCCGCGGCACCATCGACATGAAGGACGGCATCACGGCGATCACGCAGGCGATGATCAACTTGCGTGCCGCGGGGTTCCAACCGAAGCGCGACATTGTCGTGCTGTTCACCGGCGACGAGGAAACCAACGGGATCGGCGCCAAAAAGGGTGCGACGGAGTGGCTCGATCAGCTCGGTCATCCCGAGTTTGGGCTTAATGCGGACGGCGGCGGCGGCGGTTTCAATCCCGACAAGTCGCCCGCAGGATTTTCCATGCAGACCGCCGAGAAGACGTTTGCGGGCTATACGCTAACGGTCCGCAACCGCGGCGGGCATTCGTCCAAGCCGCGCAAGGACAATGCGATTTACAGCCTCGCGCACGCGCTGGACAAAATCGAAGCCTACCGCTTCGCCCCAACGCTCAGCGAAACCACGCGCGCTTATTTTGCGGGCCGTGAAAAGCTGGAGAAAGGGCCGCTAGGCGACGCGATGCGTCGCTGGCTTGCGAACCCCAATGACGGCGAGGCCGCCGACTTTATCGAAGCCAGCGAGTCCGAGGTCGGGCTGACGCGGACGCGCTGCGTACCGACCCGGTTGTTCGCCGGCCATGCCGACAATGCGCTGCCGCAGCTTGCCACGGCAATGATCAACTGCCGCATCTTCCCCGGCGTCGATCCGAACGCGATCAAGACGGAACTGGAAAAGATCGTCGCGGACCCGACCGTGGTCGTCACGCGGAACGAGGACAATGTCGCGTCGCTCGCCTCGCCGTTGCGGCCTGACGTCACAGCCGCTTACACGAACGCCATTCACGCGCTGCATCCCGGTATGCCCGTGTTCCCCGAAATGTCGACGGGCGCCAGCGATGCACGGCCGTTCCGCGTTGCGGGCGTTCCCGTCTATGGCGTCAACGGCGCCTGGGTTCAGGTTCCGGCCGATTTCCGCGCGCATGGCAAGGACGAGCGGATTCCGGTGCAATCGCTTTACGACAATGTCGTGCACTGGCAGCTGATGTTGCGCGACCTCGCGGGCAAATAGGAGACTGAATGATGAAGCGTCTGATCGCAGCCCTGTTTCTGGCCGGCGCCGGCGTGCCCGCGCTCGCCGCCACCGACCCCCGGACGGTGCCGTCGCAATTGCCGGCCGCGTGGCAGGCGAAAACGCGGGAACTGTTCAAGCAGGTCATCGAAACGCCGAGCGTCGAGGGACGCGGCCAGACGCAGAAGGTGGCCAAGTTGCTGGCGGACCAGTTTCGCGCCGCGGGAATTCCGGAATCCGACATCCACATCATGCCTTACGACGCCTTGCCCGGCGACCATACCGCAGCGCTGATCGTCCGCTGGCGGTCCCCCAAGGCGACCAAGAAGCCGATGCTGGTCCTCGGCCACATGGACGTTGTCGAAGCCAAGCGTGAGGATTGGAAGTTCGACCCGTTCGTCTTCCGCGAGGAAGGTGGCTATTTCCTGGGCCGCGGCACCAGCGACATGAAAAACGGCGATGTCGCCACCACCATGGCGGCGATCAAGCTGATGAGCGAAGGGTTCAAGCCCAGCCGTGACATCATCTTTTTCTATAGTGGCGACGAGGAGACGCGCGGCGTCGGCGCAACCCTCGGCTCGACCAAGTGGCGCGACCTGACCGAGGCGGAATTCGGCCTCAACGCCGATGGCGGCTGCATGAGCTTCGACGAGAAGTTCAGGAACCTGGGCTGCGCCGTGTCGACGGCGGAGAAGACCTTCCAGACCTACTTCTTCACCACACACAATCCCGGCGGCCACAGCAGCCGCCCGCGCCCCGACAATGCGATCTACGATCTCTCGGATGCGCTGGAAAAGCTGCGCGCGCACCGCTTCGCGCCGATGCTCAACCCGGTCAGCCGGGCCTATTTCGAGCAGCGTGCCAAGCAGGAAGGCGACAACAAGCTCGGCCGTGACATTCGCGCCTGGCTGGCAGACCCGAACAACGGCGCCGCAGCCGACGCCGTCGAGGCCGATCCGCTGGAAGTCGGGCATACGCGGACGCGCTGCGTGGCGACGATGCTGAGCGGTGGTCATGCCGACAATGCCTTGCCGCAGAGCGCGACGGCGACGGTCAATTGCCGGATTATGCCGGGAGTCGATCCGAAGGATGTGCAGGCGGAGCTGCAGGCGATGGCCGGGCCGAAGGTCGAGGTGAAGCCCGATCCCAATTACCTGGGCGTCTCAACCCCGGCGTCCCCGCTCAGGCCCGACGTGTTTGCCGCCGTCACCAAGGCAATCCGCTCGCTCTACGGGAATTCGACGGACATCTATCCGATCATGTCGACGGGTGCGAGCGACGGCAGCTTCTTCCGCGCCAAGGGTATCCCGGTTTACGACGTCGACAGCAGCTGGGGGATCAGCCCGATCGACGAACGCGCGCATGGGCTAGACGAGCGCGTTCCGGTCAATGCGATGTACAATGACGTCGTCTACTGGACGATGATCTACAAGCAGCTCGCTGGCTAGGCCGAGGCGGCCTTTAACACCTCTTGGGCGTGGCCGGGCACCTTGACCTTGCGCCACGCCTTGAGGACGCGGCCATCGGCGCCGATGAGATAGGTCGCGCGCTCCATGCCCATGTACTTGCGGCCATACATCGACTTTTCGACCCAGGTGCCAAACGCGTCCGAGATTCGGCCGTCCTCATCGGACGCCAGCGGCACCGCCAGTTCGTATTTGGTGATGAACTTCTCGTGTTTCTTCATCGGGTCGCGCGAGACGCCGACGACCTTGACGCCGGCCCTGGCATAATCCCCGGCCAGCTCCGTGAAATCCTGCGCCTCGCGCGTGCAGCCCGACGTATCGTCCTTGGGATAGAAATAGAGGACCAGCGGCTGGCCCGGAGCCGCCAGATTGACGCTGGTGCCGTCGCTTAGCGTCAGATCGATTGCCGGGACCTTGTCGCCTTCGTTGATCATGCGGATGCCTCTTGCTTGATGCCGTTCCAAACCGTGGCAATGCTCTGCCGCGCCGCATCGTGCTCGGCAAGCAGCTCGTCCCAGCTCGAAGCGCCGCAAGCATCGGCGACCAGCTGCCAGGTCTCGCCGGTGGGCTTGACGTCGCCCGGCGCGACGAGGCGCATCATGACCAGCATGCGGGACAACAACTTTAACGCGTCGACAATATTTGCCGGTACCAAAGATTCGGCTGCGAGCTGCCCAAGCGCCACTTCCAGGCGCGTATCGAGACCGACGTGCGTGGTGAGCTGCAGCACTTGGACCGCGAATTCCAGGTCGACGAGTCCGCCCGGTCCAAGCTTGACGTCGAGGCGTCCACGGGACGCCTTGTGCCGGTCCATCTCCGCCCGCATCCGGGCCGCGTCACCGGCGATCTTTGCCCGGTCGCGGGGCAGGCGAAGAATTTCGTCGATGATCGCGGACGTCCGTTGTCTGGCGGCTGGGGAGCCGAACACCGGCCGGGCCCGGCACAGGGCCATGTGCTCCCACGTCCAGGCTTCCTGGCGCTGATAACGCTCGAACGCATCGAGCGAGACGACCCGCATGCCTTTGGCGCCCTCCGGACGGAGCCGCGTATCGACCTCGTAGAGCGGTCCGGCAGCCGTCGGCACGCTCAGGGCGGCGGTGATGCGGCTCGCGAGCCGGTTGAAATAATCGTTGGGCCCAAGCGGCTTGCGCCCATTCGAGGCTGTCCCCTGGGCCGACGTATGCAAATAAACGATGTCGAGGTCCGATGCGTGCGTCAGCGAGTGGCCGCCGAACCGCCCAAGCCCGAGCGCGACAAGTTCGCCATTCGCGATCTCACCATGAGCGGCGGTGAACTCCTCGATCGCCGCTTTACCGAGCGCAACCAGCGCGCCTTCGGCAACGCGCGCATAACCCTCGGTCACATCGAGCGGATCGCGGTGACGATCGATCAATTGCACGCCGAGCGCGAAACGGCGCTCGTTGACGGCCCGGCGCACGCGGTCGAGGGCGACATCGTAGGGCTGGCCGCGCATCGCCTGTTCGAGGAGTATTGCAAAGTCCTCCGCGGCCGGCGGCGACGCGAAGCACGATGCGTCGAACAGCCCTTCGAACAGTTCCGGCCGCCGCGCCAGCTGGTCGGCCAGCGCCGGCGCATGCGACAAGACCTTGGCCAACAGCCCGGCTAGCGCGGGACGCGCTTCGAGCAGGCGGAACAGGTTCACGCCGCTGGACAAGCGCTCGATGATATCGCTGAGGCGATTGAGCGCGCGTTCCGGATCGGCACCGACCGCAATGGCTCGAAGCAGACCGGGCAACATGGCCTCGAAGGCCTGCTGCGCGGCGGGAGAACGCAGCGAACGGGCCTTTCCCGACCGCCATGCCGCAAGATGCCGAGCTGCCGCTGCAGGATCGGCGAAGCCCAGGCCGCGCAATTCGCTGCCGAGAATATCGGGATCGTTCGACAGCCGCGGCTCCGCATCGGGCGCAAGGCCGTCGAAAAGTGCGCCACCGCGGTCGGTGTGGTGACGAAGGAGCGCGAGGAGCGCCTCCCCATTCTCGGCGCCGTGAAGCCGCGCGACGTTGTCCAGCGCCGCGGGATTGGCCGGCAAGAGGTGAGTCTGCGCATCCTCCACCATCTGCACGCGATGCTCGACCGTGCGCAGCAGGCGATAGGAATCGGCGAGCGCTTCTCCCGTGGCGTCGTCCAGATGCCCGGCCCCGATCAACGCGTCGATTGCGTCGAGCGTGGCGGGCGCGCGGACTAAAACATCCCGCCCACCATGGATCATTTGCTGGATCTGCACGAAAAACTCGACCTCGCGAATCCCGCCGCGGCCGCGTTTCAGATCGAAGCCGGGCCCAATATGGGCGTTTTGCGCGAAATGGTCGCGAATGCGCGCCGAAATCTGCCGAACTTCATCGATCACTCCGAAATCCAGCGAGCGCCTCCACACGAACGGCTGAATGGCGTCGAGAAAGCGCTGCCCGAGCCCCAGATCGCCGGCGGCGGCGCGAGCACGGATAAAAGCCGCCCGTTCCCATGGCAGCGCGCTGCTTTCATAATGAGAGATGGCCGCGTCCACGGGCAGGACGATCGGCGTAACCTCGGGCGATGGCCTCAGGCGCAGATCGACCCGTTCGACGTAACCGTCCTCGGTCCGCTTTTGCAGGATTTCGATGACGCGCCGGCCGACGCGGACGGCGGCTTCGCCAGCATCTTCGCGCGCGCGGTGCGGCAACTCAGCCGGGTCAAACAGCAACAGCAGGTCGACGTCCGATGAGTAATTCAGCTCGTGACTGCCAAGCTTGCCCATGGCGATCACGGCGAAACCACACGGCTCGGCGTCCGGCATGCGTTCGGCGATGGCCGCCGCCACGGCGCGGTCGATCGCCCGGTCGGCAAAATCGGACAGGCGCCGCGTAACCTCTTCCAGCTGAATTTCGCCGGCGAGATCACCAAGCCCCACGGCAAGGGCCAGCGCGCTTCGTTGCCGGCGCAGTTCGGACATGAGATCGGGATCGCTGTGAATCACCGCAGCGTCCGCGGCGGCCTCGGCGCCGCTCGCCAGAAACAATTCGACGATATCACCCCGTGCAAGCGCTGCACTGCGCAGAAACGGGGAGCAGGCCTGGGCCCGACGCAATGCGTCGTCTCGTTCGATTTTGGACGATTCGCGCGTCATGCGCCCAATTGCACCGTAACGCGCGCGACCCGGAAGCAACTTCTTGCCGTCACCGGTCGTTTGGATGGTCCATGAATGTAGAATGCGAAATGGACAGCGCGTCGGAAAGGAGCCGTAGAATGGATCGTCAAACCATCCATGTCGATATGGACTCGACGCAGGCCGGCATTGCCGCCGCGCTCCGCCGCGCCTTCCAGGCCGCGGCGACAGAACCGTCCGATCGCGACTTCGCCGACCTTCTGCGCCGACTGAACTAGAGGCGCTCGATCAGCCGTGACCGCGGCTGAGATGGTCGACTTCACCCATTATTGTCTGCAGCGCCGACTTGTCCGGATCGGTCCGGTGCTGACGACGCGAAGGCAATTTGCCGCCCGAGAGCAGTTGCTCCAGGGCGACGCGGCCGCGCGCCACGCGGCTCTTGATCGTACCGACCGCGCACCCGCAAATCTCCGCCGCTTCTTCGTAGGCAAAGCCACCGGCGCCGACCAGGATCAGCGCCTCGCGCTGCGGCTGCGGGAGGTGCATTAGCGCGCGCTGCATGTCGCCAAGCTCGATATGGCGGTCCTGGCTGGCGGGCGCGGCGAGAATTTTGGACGCGGTCACGTCGTCCCATTCGCCCTTGAAGCGGGCACGGCGCATTTGGCTCAAAAACAGGTTGCGAAGGATGATGAAAGTCCAGGCGCGCATGTTGGTGCCGGCCTGGAAGCGCTTGCGCGCCGCCCATGCCTTTAACAGTGTTTCCTGGACGAGATCGTCGGCAAGATCGCGGCTGCCCGACAGCGAGCGGCCGAAAGCGCGCAAATGCGGGATGACCGACGCCAGCTGATCCTTGAATTCGGGATCTGACAGCGGTGCCCAATCCTCCGATTGAACGGTCGGCCGGTCCTCATCTTGCGTTTCGGTCAAACCTTACCCCACCCAATCCTGACCCGGCGGCACTGCGCGACCGGGCGTGACGATAACATGAACGGCGATCGTAACGATAGTTAGTGGCTCAGGGCCGCCCGACCAAGACGATGATGACGAAAAGTATCACCACCAGCAGCGTTCCGAACACCAGCACGTTGCGTGCGACGCCCGGCGTCGACCCCGCGCGCGCCTCGGTCGTCGTTTCACGAATAGGCGCTTCTGGTCTTTGCGGGTCGGCCATTATGCTCTCGTTACGAATTACCGTTCCCGCGGCCAACGCGCCGGGTGAAATCGTGTTCCGCCTATCCGGCGGGAACGGTCGCCGCGTCGAAGAACAGGGCTTGCGCGATCGCAGCCTTCACCGTCGATCGCTGGAATGGCTTGGTGATCAGGAAGGTCGGCTCCGGCCGGGTCCCGGTCAGCAGCCGCTCGGGGAAGGCCGTGATGAAAATCACCGGCACCGAAAATTCGGCGAGAATGTCCTTCACCGCGTCGATGCCGCTCGAATCGTCCGCGAGCTGAATGTCGGCGAGCACGAGGCCCGGCGGATTCGAGCGGGCCTGCGAGACCGCCTCATCGCGAGTGACCGCAACGCCGGTCACGTTGTGACCAAGGTCGCGAACGATCGTTTCGATGTCCATCGCAATGATCGGCTCGTCTTCGATGATCAGCACATCGGCCAGCGTCTGCCGTTCGATTTCCTCAAGCGCTTCGGCCACCAGCGAATCGACGTCGGCTGGCGAGGCGCCGATCAGGTAGGCCGTGTCCTCGGACGAAAATCCTTCGAGCGAAGTGAGCAGCAGCGCCTGGCGGGACAATGGTGTGATGCGTGACAGCCGGGCCTGGGCAATACCCTCGGCACCGGTCAGATTATCGACGGGTTCCTCGCCCTCCTCAATATTGGCCGTGGACCAGATGGCGTGGAACGTGCGGTACAACCCCAACCGCGGATCAACATCGCGCGGAAATTCGTCGGGCTGAGCGACGATCGCTTCCAGCGTGGCGCGAACGAACGCGTCACCATGCGTCTGGCTGCCGGTCAGGGCGCGCGCATAGCGGCGAAGAAATGGCAGGTGCGGAGCAAGTTCCTGGCCAAGCGACATGATCGGGTATTCTCCCTCGAAAAACGCGAATTCGGGCCGTCTTTAGGCGGCCTCCGAACTGTTGCAACCCTGGAAGGGCCGGTGCGCCGTACCCTCCCGCCCCCAAAGATGTGAAGCAGCACTGGAACAAAGCACCGGCGATTTGGTTTCCACGGCTGGGATGGGCTCACCGCACGCAGACCATGGCTTGGCGGGTGCCCGTTTTGTGCGTGCCGAACCAACACAGCTACGGGAGCCGTCTTGCGCCCCCAAGCGAGTGGATTAAGAGCGCGATGGACCCGCGCGAGGGGGACTGGAGTTGAGTGCAGAGAGTCGGAGCAAGACGGAGGGAGCCGGCGATTCCAGGCGCTCGAAGAAGTCCCATGCCACGGAAAAAAGCGGACGCAGGCAGCGGTCGGGCGATCTCGGGCGTGCGCTGCGTTCCGTCTACGACGATACGCTGCGGGAAAGCGTTCCCGACGATTTTACGGACTTGCTTGGCCGCCTGTCATAGGCGCTGCTTGACGACAGGCGCGCGTTGACCGCCGCCGAACGCTTCGCCCGCCTTCCGACGGCAGCCAAGCTGCTGCTTATTCTGACGGCTGTGCTGCTTCCGATCGGGGCCGCCCTTGCCTGGCTTGGCAATAACGGAATCCGCCAGGCGAACGCCGCGCTCGAGGGGCGCAACCAGGACCAGTCGCGCGCAGTCGCCTCGGCAATTGAAAGTCTGATCGCA
>Ga0207705_10004069_pt1 | contig 11099 bp, 7 predicted proteins | sample KBSC13metaG_FD_184314 | JGI IMG/M metagenome (GOLD analysis project Ga0207705, IMG submission 184314) | Corn rhizosphere microbial communities from Kellogg Biological Station, Michigan, USA - KBS C1-3 metaG (SPAdes) (version 2) | ecosystem: Host-associated > Plants > Roots > Rhizosphere > Soil ...
GGCAGGTCGTTCTCTCGGGCCACAAGGGCGCGATCGAACGCGCGGTGGCGATGGCCAAAGAGCGCGGCATCAAGCGCGGCGTGATCCTGCCGGTTTCGGCGCCGTTTCACTGCTCCCTGATGCAGCCTGCCGCCGAGGCGATGGACGAAGCGCTCGGCCGCACCCATCCGGCGCCGTTTTTCCTCCCGCTCTACGCCAACGTAACCGCCGCGGCGGTTACCGATCCCGGCGAAGAGCAGCGCCTGCTTGTCGAACAGGTCACCGGGCGGGTCCGCTGGCGGGAAAGCGTACTGGCGATGAAGGAGGGCGGCGTCGATCGGTTCGTCGAACTCGGCGGCAAAGTCCTCGGCCCGATGGTCTCGCGCACGGTCGAGGATGTGACCGTGACGAGCGCGGTGACGATGGCCGACATCGAGGCGCTGGCAAAAGAAATCTAAATGGTTCGCGCAGAGGCGCAGAGACGCAGAGGGGTCGCGTTCTCTTGCGAGACGATGAAGGAAGGCATTCGCCGGTTGGTCAACGAGCATAATTCCGGATATTGATTCTCTGCGCCTTTGCGCCTTTGCGCCTTTGCGCGAACCAAATTGCTGAGCGCGGGATCGAGGTTCGAACTGACCGGAATAATCTGCCTGGCGTGCCGCGCTGTATGGCGAACCTTGCGATCACGGGAGGAGAGCTGAGATGAAGTTCGCGGTGATTGCATCGTTGCTCGCCGTCCTGGCCGCACCCGGCGCGGGATCCGCTCCACCGGTTGTATCCCCGCGGGTGGACTTGCCGATCACCGAAGTCGATTACGGCGGCGATCGGCGATACACCGTCACCGTCGATATCGCTGGCCATCCCGTCCAGACGGGGGTCGACACGGGCTCGACAGGCCTGCGCGTGCTGCCCCGGGCGATGCCGCCCGATGGCAAGAAGGGCGAGCACGTCCATTACGGCTATTCGTCCGGCATCGGCCTCGACGGCCGCGTGGTTACTGTGCGGGTCGCCCTGGGCGCCGTCGCCGGCGAGGCCAAGGTCATGGGCGTGGAAAAAGTCGCTTGCGACCATCCCCAAGCCCAATGCGGCAACTTTCATCTCGATATCGCCAGTTACGGCATCCAGGGCGACGGCGTGCCCGGGCAGGGCTTTCCGGCGATCCTCGGAATCGGCTTCAGGCCCGACACCGTCGGCAATCCGTTGGTCGAGCTCGGCGTGCATCGCTGGATTATCGACCTGCCGCGCCCCGGCGACAGCGGGCGGGGTCGCCTGATTCTGAACCCGACAGATGACGAGGTTGCCGGCTATCAGCGCCTGAAGCTGTCCGGCGAGGGAAACCAGATCGACGGATGCCTCCTCGCCACGTCCGCGCGCGGCAAGGCTTGCGCGCCGATGGTGTTCGACAGCGGCGCGCCGGGCATCCGCCTGATGGGCCTCGGCGGCACGCCCTGGCCGCGGGGCACTGCCGTCGACGTTCAGCTGACCGACGGCAAGCGCAAGGCGGAGATGCCGCTCGTCATCGGCCGGCGCGATCTCGCCAGCGCTATGATGATCCAGCCGGGTGCCCAGGGTCGGCCGCCGATGATCTCCCTGGGCCTTGCGCCCTATTTCCACTGGTCGGTTCTCTATGACGCCGACGCACACCAGATCGGCCTGCGCGAGCGGAACTGACCGCCGCGCTCCGCCAGCAGAAGGACAACGACCATGTTCGACCTTACCGGAATGACCGCCCTCGTCACCGGAGCCAGCGGCGGGATCGGCTCGTCGATCGCGCGGTGCCTGGCCAGGCAGGGCGCGCGGCTGGCGATATCCGGTTCGAATTCCGACAAGCTGCGCGCGTTTCGCGAGGAGCTTAATGGCGAATTCGGCTCGAAAGACGTCGGCGATCACATCGAGATCACGTGCGACCTTTCCAATTCGACGCAAGTGGAGGAACTGGTGCCGGCGGCGCTCGATACGTTCGGGCAGCTCGATATCCTGGTCAACAACGCCGGCATCACGCGCGACAACCTGGCGATGCGGATGAAGGACGAGGAATGGGATGCGGTGATCCGCATCAACCTCGAGGCGGCGTTCCGGCTGATGCGGGCGGCGGCAAAGCCGATGATGAAGGCGCGCTTCGGGCGCATCGTCGCGATCACCAGCGTCGTCGGGGCGACGGGCAACCCGGGGCAGGTGAACTACGCCGCGGCCAAAGCCGGCCTGGTCGGCATGACCAAGAGCTTCGCGCAGGAAGTGGCCAGCCGCGGAATTACCGCGAACTGCCTCGCCCCGGGCTTCATCCGCACGGCGATGACCGACGCGCTCAACGACGCGCAGAAAGACGCGATCAACGGCCGCATTCCGATGGGGCGGATGGGCGAGGGCGGGGATATCGGTTCGGCGGTGGTCTATCTCGCCAGCAAGGAAGCCGGCTACATCACCGGCCAGACCTTGCACGTCAACGGCGGGATGGCGATGTTTGCCTAGGCGGCGGTTTTAATCGCGGGCCCCGGACAAGGGCGGGGCCCGGATCGCAAGCGACCCGAGCCCCTGGGAGTCGACGCGAGCCTTACTTGGTCGCGTCTTTAGCTTTGTCCGAAGCCTTGCCGGCGGCGTCCTTGGCGGCATCCGCGGCGGACGAAGCCTGGTCGGCGGCCGTCGAGGCGGCAGCGGCCGAACCGCTGGAAGCGGCAGCAGCGGCGGTGGTGGCGTCGCTCGCGGCGCTGGTCGCGTCGGTCGCGGCGGCGCTGGCTTCGGTGGCGGCGGCCGCGGTGTCCGTGCTGGCGTCGGCGGCGTCGTTCTTCTTGCAGGCGCCGAGGGCCAGCACAGTGGCGGCAGCGGCGATGATCAAGACTTTTTTCATGTGAGGAATAACTCCCGGTTATTGGGGCCACCGAATTGCCACATTTGTGATGCGCGAGAAAATTACAAATCGTTCATCTTCGCTCCGGCGTGCATGCGGACCCCGTTATCCCCAAGGAATCGGCGCCGGCCCACGTGCAGCCTTGCCGCGTGCGCCTCTAACGCTAAGGGTAATCGCGCCATATTCCGGCGCTTGAGGGCGATTCCGGCCCTTCCCGGTTCACTCGGGCCGGTCGTTCTGGGGCGCACAAGGGGGTTAGAGAAGGACCGATGAAGGCCACCATCGAACGCGCCAAGCTGCTTCGCTGCCTGTCTCACGTGCAGTCGGTGGTGGAACGGCGCAACACGATCCCGATCCTCTCGAACGTGCTGATCGAAGCGTCGGCCGACGGACTGGTCAAGATCATGGCCACCGACCTCGATTTGCAGGTGATCGAGAGCCTCGACGCCGCCTCGGTCGAAGGCGCGGGCGCGATTACCGTGTCGGCGCACTTGCTGTTCGACATCGCCCGCAAGCTGCCCGACGGCAGCCAGGTGAGCCTGGAGACGGCCGATAACCGGATGACCGTGAAGGCCGGGCGCAGCCGTTTCCAGCTGCCGACCCTGCCGCGCGACGATTTTCCGATGATCGTCGAGGGCGACCTGCCGACCAGCTTCGAGATTGCGGCAAAGACCCTGGCCGAGCTGATCGACCGGACCCGGTTCGCCATCTCCACCGAAGAGACGCGGTATTATCTGAACGGCATCTTCTTGCACGTGTCTGACGAAGCCACCAACGCGGGGGGCCCCGTCCTCAAGGCCGCGGCGACCGACGGCCACCGGCTTGCCCGGTTCACCATCGCGCGGCCGGACGGGGCGGAGGGGATGCCCGACGTCATCGTCCCCCGCAAAGCGGTCGCCGAGCTGCGCAAGCTGCTCGAGGAATCGCTCGACGGCAATGTCGAGGTCGACCTTTCGCCGAGCAAGATCCGTTTCACCCTCGGCGGGGAGGGAGGCGTGGTCCTGACCAGCAAGCTGATCGACGGCACTTTTCCGGATTATTCGCGCGTCATTCCAACGGCCAACGACAAGCTCTTGAAGCTCGATCCGAAGAGTTTCTACGAAGGCGTTGACCGTGTCGCGACAATCGCCACCGAGCGTACGCGCGCCGTCAAGATGGCGCTCGACAACGACAAGGTGACGCTCTCGGTCACCAGCCCCGACAACGGCACCGCTGCCGAGGAAGTGCCGGCGCAATACGCTTCGGACTCGTTCGAGATCGGCTTCAACGCCAACTACCTCAAGGACATCCTCGGCCAGATCGACGGCGACACCGTGGAACTGCACCTCGCCGACGCCGGCGCGCCGACCCTGATCCGCCAGGACGACAAGAGCGCGGCGCTGTACGTGCTGATGCCGATGCGGGTTTAACGGCCCGCCCTGATCATCGCTTCGATATCGACGAACTTCTCGCGCGGAGCGCCTTCGCGGGCGGCGCGTTCCTCGGCTTCCTCGATCTTCTTCCAGTCGCGGAAAGTGACCACGTCGAGGCCGCGCGCCTCGGCCAGCGCGTCGAAGCCTGGCCGGCCCTGCTTCGTTGCCGGGCCGAGAGCGCCGGCGGCGACGTCCTCGCGGATCGTGTCGATCACCGCGAAGCCGTCGGGCTTGTTGGTGCCGATCGTGCCCGACGGGCCGCGCCTCGCCCAGCCGACCGCGTAAAGGCCCGCAAGGATACGGCCCTCGTCGTTGGCGAAGCGCCCGGCGCGCTCGTCGAACGGGACGTCTGGGATCGGTGTGGTGCGATAGCCGATGCAGCTGACCACCAGGCTCGCCGGGATGCGGTAGCGCTCTCCGGTCGCCTGCGCCCGGCCCGCGACGACTTCAGTGCGCTCCACCTCGATCGCTTCGACCTTGCCCTCTCCGGATAGCGACACCGGCTGGGCGAAGAAGTCGAACTCGATGGCGATACGCTTCTCGGCGCGGATGGCCTCGGGCACCGCGGCGTATCCGCGGATCAGGTTGACCGACTTGCGCAGGCCCGGCTCGAGGATCGCGTCGTCGCCGTCGGGCGGCAAATCGCGTGCGTCGACATGCGGCGCCGCGCGTTCCAGTTGACCCAGCTCGCCCAGTTCCTTGGGCGTCATCATGATCTGGTGCGGCCCGCGGCGGCCAAGGATCACGATCCGCTCGATGTTGGACTCCCGCAGCGCATCGAGCGCGTGACCGACGATGTCGCTGCCGGCGAACTCGGCCGGGGTCTTGGCGAGGATGCGGGCCACGTCCAGCGCGACATTGCCCATGCCGATGACCACCGCGGTCTTGCCGGACAGATCGGGATCGAGCGCGGCGAATTCCGGATGGCCGTTGTACCAGCCGACGAAGGCCGCGCTGCCGAACACATTGCCCAGCTGTGCGCCGGGGATGTCCAGCGGTCGGTCCCTGGGCGCTCCCGTGGCCAGCACGACCGCATCGTAAAGACCCCGCAGCTCGGGAATGGTCACATCCCTGCCGACCGCGACATTGCCGACGAAACGGACATTTTCCGACAGGGCCGTCTTTTCATAGCGCCGCGAAACCGCCTTGATCGACTGGTGATCGGGCGCCACGCCGGTGCGGATCAGGCCGTAAGGCACGGGCAGCAGGTCGAAAATGTCGACCCGCACGTCATCGCCGAACTCTTTCTGCGCCGCTTCGGCGGTGTAGTAGCCTGCCGGGCCCGACCCGACGATCGCGATGTGGCGCATGCAGCGATTTCTCCCGCGGCAATGCTTAGTTGCCCCGGCGCGCGCCGCAAGAGCAGGCGCGTCCCCGCCTGCGCAAAACCTTGCCGGGTTAACCGAATCTAAAAAGGCTAACCGGCATTCCCCGCGGATGGTTGCAGGACGGCCCGCCGTTTCACCGTTCGATGAATCGGAAGGCGTCGGCGCGAGCGATCGCGGGCGCGATGGCGGTATCGCGCCACCCGCCGACGACAAGCGGGCCGAGGATGCCGACCGCCGGCGGAGCCCCGCGCGGCGCAGTTCGTTCGAGGACGATCGGCTTGCTCCCTCGGCGGAGACCGAGTTGTTCGAACAGCCTCTGCTTCCCGAAGGCTGGCTCTATCTGGTGCTGGCGATGGCTCTGCTCATCCTCGGCAACATGGGATTCACCCAAGGTCTGCCACCGGTGTCCGCGCTTCCCGCCTTCGCCCTTTCCTTCGGCGGCGTGTTCCTGATCCCCCTGGCCAGCCGGCTGGAAGCCCGGGCGGGCGGGTGGCTGCGCCTGGCGCTGGACATCCTGGTCCTGATCGTGCCGCTGGCAGCGTTTTCCGTCGCCCTCGTGAGCTGGAGCGAAAGCGCGGCGTTGGGAGCGCCGGAAGCGGTCGGCACCCTGGTCGCGCTCGGCGCGGTGGCGAGCGCGGTCATCCGGCGTAACGCCGGGCTGGTGTTCGCCGCCCAGATCGCGCTGTGGACGCCGGCGATACCGCTGGGTGCATCGAGCGCCGGCCACGCCTTCGTGGTGGCCGGCTTTGCGCTGGCGATCATCGTCGCCCGCTCGCAGGCGCGGGTCGAGGATCGCGCCGCCGAATTGCGCCGGGCGAGCGATCGCGCGCAGACTCGGGCGCGCGACATCCTCGCCGATTACGAAGGGACGGGGCAGGGCTGGTTCTGGGAGACCGACCGGCGATCGCTGCTCACGTACATTTCGGCGCCGGTCGCCGTACTGCTCGGAAAGGAGGCGGCGGACCTGATCGGCCTGCCGCTGCTGGGCCTGTTCGACCTCGAGGACGGCGAGCAGGGCGAACGAACGCTGGCTTTCCATCTCAGCGCCCGCTCGGCCTTCCACGAGCTCGGAGTGCGCGCGGCCCTGGCGCAGGACGAACGGTGGTGGTCGATCAGCGGCCGGCCGATTTTCGATCAGTTCAACAACTTCGTCGGCTTTCGCGGCTCCGGGACCGACCTGACGGAAAAGCGCCGCAGCCAGGAAAAGGCCGCCCGGCTCGCCAGTTACGATTCGCTCACCGGGCTGGCCAACCGTCTGCAGATGTCGCAATCGCTGGAGAAGATCCTGGCGGCGCCGATGGACATGCATCGGGCCTGCGCGGTGCTCCTCCTCGACCTCGACCGCTTCAAGCGCGTCAACGACACGCGCGGGCATCCGGTCGGCGATGCGCTATTGCGGCAGGTGGCCTCCCGGCTCGAGCGCGCGGTGGGCACGGCCGGACTGGTCGGGCGCCTGGGTGGCGACGAATTCCAGGTTCTGGTTCCCGGCGGGGTCAAGCGCGGCCTCGCGGCCGACCTTGCTCAGGACATCATCCATTCGCTGTCGCAACCCTATTCGATCGACGGCCACGGCATCGTCATCGGCGCCTCGATCGGGATCGCCCTGGCGCCCGAAGACGGCTCGACCAGCGAAGCCCTTGTCCGCAATGCCGACCTGGCGCTGTACGCCGCCAAGGACGCGGGGCGCGGGCGCTGCCACTTCTACGCGCCCGACCTTCACGCCGAGGCCGAAGCGCGGGCCGAGCTCGAAAAGGATCTTCGGCACGCCATCGCCCACGGCGACCTGGAGCTGTTCTACCAGCCGGTGGTCTCGACCGGCAGCGAGCAGATCACCGGCTTCGAGGCGCTGCTGCGCTGGAAGCACCCCCAACGCGGGTGGATTTCGCCCGAGGCGTTCGTCAGCGTCGCCGAAGATAGCGGGCTGATCGCCCAGATCGGGGAATGGGCGCTGCGCACCGCGTGCCGTGACCTGGCGCGGTGGCCGGAGGAAGTGCGCTGCGCGGTCAATGTTTCGCCGCTGCAGTTCGCCAACCGCGAATTGCCGGCGGTGATCACCAACGCGATCGCGCAAGCCGGCATCGATCCCTCGCGGCTGGAACTCGAAATCACCGAAAGCGTGTTCCTTAACGATGACGAGGGCACCGACGCGATGTTCGCCTCGCTCAAGCGGATCGGCGTTCGGCTGGCGCTGGATGACTTCGGAACCGGCTATTCCTCGCTTGGCTATCTGAAGAAGGCGCCGTTCGACAAGATCAAGATCGACCAGAGCTTCGTCCGCGGCGCCACGGAGCCTGGCAGCCGCCATGGCGCCATCATCGCCTCGATCACCAGCCTGGCGCAGGCGCTTGGCATGGACACCACCGCCGAAGGGGTCGAGACGCTCGACGAGCTTGACCTGGTCCGAATGCACGGCTGCAGCCACGTGCAAGGCTACATTTACGAGCGGCCGCTCGATGCCGAGGCAGCGATGGAGCGCCTGAAAAGCGGCTTGACCGCGGTCGCGAAGGGCCCACGTTCCTCTCGCACCCCGAGGAAGACGATGCTGCGCAAGGCATCGCTCGTCTATCGGGGACAGACCTATCACGGGACGATCCGCAACATTTCGGCCAGCGGCGCCCTGATCGAAGGCCTGTGGGACGTGCCGATAGGCACGGCCTTCGATCTCGAGCTCGCGAACGACCAGACGCTTGCCGCGACCGCCAGGTGGTGCGCCCACGGCCGCGTGGGCGTGCAATTCGCCAAGCCGCTGGCGGCCGAGCCCAAAGACCCGGGAGACAAGCGCGAGGGCGCTGGCCCCGTGTGCGGTCAATCGCCACGAAAAGCTGCGCGGTAAGACTATCGCAACCGCTCTTGCTTAGCGGATTGTTAAGCGTCCGTTGCGTAAAAGTTCGCCTGCAATCACCGACACTTGAGTGATTCAAATTCGGAGTTTGGGCGCAAAAACATGACGATGCGGGGCATCCTTCGGGGTCTCGGGACCATGGCCGGTTCCTCCGCGCGTGCGTCGGAAGCGGACAGCGACTCGCCGCTCGCGCCGATCGGCATGGATGACACCTATCGGCGCCTGCAGCTGCTGGACGATTTCGAAGCTGGCGGGATCGCGTGGTTCTGGGCGACCGACGAGCAGAACCGGCTGATCTACCTCTCGCCGAGCGCGGCGGAAACGTACGGACTGAATCACCGTGACCTGATCGGTCGTCCGCTCGCGTCGCTGTTCACGCTCGAGAACGATCATAGCGAGGAGGCCGCCGAGCGGCCGCTCCCGTTCATGATCAGCGCGCGGACCAAATTCGCCAATCTCACGGTGCGCCTTGCGCGCGAAGGCGATACTTGCTGGTGGTCGATCAGCGGACGCCCGTGCCAGGATAGCACGGGGGCGTTCGTCGGTTATCGCGGCGGGGCCAAGGACATTACCGCGGACTACGAGCGTAACCGCGACACCTCGCGCGCGGCGCAGTTCGACTCGCTCACCGGCCTCGCCAACCGCAATCGCATGGCCAAGCGTCTCACCGCGATCCTCACCGCCTACAAGGCGGCCAAGCGCAGTTGCGCGCTGATGATGCTCGACCTCGACCGCTTCAAGGCAGTCAACGACACGCTCGGCCATCCGGCCGGGGACGAGCTGCTGAAGCAGGTCGGCCAGCGCCTGCAGCGCATTATCGGCAACAAGGGCGAAATCGGCCGGCTCGGCGGCGACGAATTCCAGGTCATCCTGCCCGACGTCGACGACCGGGGCGAACTGGGCGAACTGGCGCACCGGATCATCCAGATGATCTCGCAGCCTTATTCGCTCGACGGCAGCCGGGCGATCATCGGGACTTCGGTCGGCGTGGCGATCGCGCCTTACGACGGGATCGAGCCGCAGGACCTGATCAAGAGCGCCGACCTGGCGCTTTACGCGGCCAAGGGTGGCGGGCGCGGCCAATACCGGTTCTATTCCAACGACCTCAAGGACAGCGCGCAGAAGCGCCGCGAGATCGAGGAAGACTTGCGCGATGCGCTGGCCCGCGGCGAGTTGCAGATGCATTACCAGCCGGTGGTGCGCGCGACCGACAACACGGTCGTCGCGTTCGAGGCGCTGATGCGCTGGGAGCATCCGGAGCGCGGCAGCATCAGCCCCGGGGTTTTCATCCCGATCGCCGAGGAATCCAACCTCATCAACTCGCTCGGCGAATGGGCGCTGCGCCAGGCTTGCGCCGATGCCTCGCAATGGCCCGGCGAACTTCGCGTGGCGGTGAACGTTTCGGCCAACCAGTTCGGTTCGGACAACCTGCCGACGCTGGTCGCCAACGCGCTCGCCAACTCGGGCCTCAAGGCGCGGCAGCTGGAGCTGGAAATCACCGAGAGCGTGTTCATGGGCGACGCCGAGAGCGTCGACAAGATGTTCACCCGGCTGAAGAAGATCGGCGTGAAGCTGTCGCTCGACGATTTCGGCACCGGTTATTCCTCGCTCGGCTATCTGCGAAAGGCGCCGTTCGACAAGATCAAGATCGACCAGTGCTTCGTGCGCGGCTCGACCGAGCCGGACAATTCGAACTCGGCGATCATCGCCGCGATCGTCAGCCTGGCCGAAGCGCTCGACATGGAAACCGTTGCCGAAGGCGTGGAGGCGATGGACGAGCTGGCGCTGGTGCGCATGCGCTGCGCGCAGAACGTCCAGGGCTTCATCTATTCGCGCGCGGTACCGCACGACAAGGTGATGGAGAAGCTCATGGACGGCAATTTCGTCTACGAGCCCTCCGGCCCGCCGAAACAGCGCTCGCAGCGCAAGACAATGTTCCGCCGCATCGGCGTGATCCACGAGGATCATCGCTACGACGCGGTGATGCGCAACCTGTCACGCAGCGGGGCGATGATCGAAGGCCTGCTCGACGTGCCGGTGGGGACCGACCTTGTGCTCGACCTGGGCGAGGGGCAACTGGCCGTCGGCAAGGTGCGCCGTTCGCAGGACGCGACGCAAGGCGTCGAGTTCGAGGAGCCGCTGATCAGCGACGGCGCCGACGGCCTGTGCACCCGCCACCGCATCTCGCCTTACGCGCTCGCCGCGGCGGGGATGCCGCTGGCGGCGCTGCCTTCGGGGCAATATCCGCTGATGGAGCGCCGCAAGGACGGCTTGGGCGGCGGCCGGCCGCGGTTCATGCAGGTGGACGTGCACATGGGCGCGGCACGGGCGGCTTAACCTTCCTCGCGGCCTGCTGACAGCGGAGCATCGCGCGGCTAAGGGCCCGGCATGACCGACCTGGCCCGCATTCGCAACTTCAGCATCATTGCTCACATCGACCACGGCAAGTCGACCCTTGCCGACCGGCTGATCCAGGCTACCGGTGGCCTCACCGCGCGTGAGATGAGCGAGCAAGTGCTCGATAACATGGACATCGAGCGCGAGCGGGGGATCACCATCAAAGCCCAGACGGTGCGGCTGGAGTACCTCGCGAAAGACGGCGAGACCTACGAGCTCAACCTGATGGACACCCCGGGCCACGTCGACTTCGCCTACGAGGTCTCGCGCTCGCTCGCCGCCTGCGAAGGCGCGCT
>Ga0207705_10004071_pt1 | contig 11093 bp, 13 predicted proteins | sample KBSC13metaG_FD_184314 | JGI IMG/M metagenome (GOLD analysis project Ga0207705, IMG submission 184314) | Corn rhizosphere microbial communities from Kellogg Biological Station, Michigan, USA - KBS C1-3 metaG (SPAdes) (version 2) | ecosystem: Host-associated > Plants > Roots > Rhizosphere > Soil ...
GGAGATGGAGCAGCTGAAGGCGTGGGTGCGGCAGCTCAAGGCGGACGACGCCGACACGGCCCGCCTGCTCGTGCGCGAATGCTGGGGCGAAGGGTCGCTCGGCACCGCCGAGGGCAAGCTGCAAGTCGCGCGCTGCATGCGCCGCAAATATGACGAAGGCGTCCGCGGCACGCGCACCGGCTGGTAGCCGCCCCGCTCAGCCCTTCCGGACCGGCCTCCGGAAGCGGACGACCTTGTCGTCGTCCATCAGATTGGCGAGGGCCAGCGCAATCTCCGCCTGGCCGAACGGCTTGGCGAGCCGCGGCAGGTTCAGCGTGTCGTCGCTGATCCCAGTATAGCCGGTGATGATCAGGACCGGCAGCGACGGGCGGCTTTCGCGGATTCGCCGGGCGAGCTCCGCGCCGTCCATGCGCGGCATCTTGTAGTCGGTGACGACCGCATCGACCTCGAGCCCGCCCGCAAGCAAATCGAGCGCTTCCGGGCCGCTGCCCACGTCGGTCACATCGTGGCCAAGCTCGCGCAGCATCTCCCCAGTGGCGAAGCGGACCAGGTCCTCGTCGTCGATCAGAAGCACCCTCAGCGAGCGCTTCAGCTCCCGGGCGGCGCCGATCGGCGACACGTCCGCCTGCGCCGCCTTGCTCGCCGCCACCGGCAGATAGACATCGACCTGCGTGCCTTCGCCGAGCTGCGAAGAGATCGAGAAGCCGCCGCCGAGCTGGGCGGCAAGCCCGTGCACCATTGACAGGCCAAGCCCGGTGCCGCGCCCGATCTCCTTGGTCGAGTAGAATGGCTCGATCGCGTGGCTGAGCGTCTCGCTGCTCATCCCGCAGCCGTCGTCGAGCACCGACAGGCGGATATAGTCGCCCGGCGCCAGCGCCGGCGTGCTTCCCCGCTCGGTCCGCTCCTGCCGGACGGAGATGGTCAGGCGCCCCCCATCCGGCATCGCGTCGCGCGCATTGACGCACAGGTTGAGGATGGCGAGCTCGAGCTGGTTGGGATCGACGAGCGCCAGCGGCAGGTCGGGTTCCGGCTTGATGATGATCTCGATCGTCGGGCCGATCGAGCTTGCGATCAGGTCCCGCATGCCGGTCACCAGCCTGACGATGTCGATCGCGTCGGTCTGCAGCGTCTGCCGCCGCGCGAAGCCGAGCAGCCGCTGGACGAGCGTGCGCGCCCGGTCCGCCGCCTTCAGCGCATTGCCGAGGAGCCTCGCCGACCGCTCGTCTTTTCCCGCATATTGCTTGTGCAACAGGTCAAGCGCGCCGGTGATCGGGGTCAGCAAATTGTTGAAGTCGTGGGCCACGCCGCCGGTGAGCTGGCCCAGCATTTCGAGCTTCTGGACCTCGTGCAGCTGGGCAATCGCCGCATGATGCTCCGCAGTGCGTTCCTCCACGCGGCGCTCGAGGTCTCTTGCGAGGTCGTTCAGTTCGATGAGCCTTGCGCGCGCCTCATATTGCCGGCGACGGCCGCGCAAGGCGGAGTGGGCAAGGCTCACCAGCGTCGTGGGATGGAATGGGCGCTCGAGGAACGCGGCGTTGCCGAGCAGCTCCAGATAGCGCGCCGCGGCGGGATTGCGTTCGAGGCCGCCTCCTCGCCGGGTCAGGAGCACGAACGGGAAGTCGGACCATTCCTCCTGCCCCGCGATCCAGCTCGACAAAGCGTGAAGCGGTTGGCCCGCCAGCGCTTCCTCGGTCACGACCGCGAAGCCGGCACCCTTGGCCAGTTCCTCGATCAGCGCGCTCAGGTCGTGCACGACCTCGCTGCGGACATGCGCCTCCTGCAGCATCGAGGCCGCGACGACCGCATCGCGACCTTGCGGGGCGAGGATCAGTCCGCGTTCGGAGATATCCGGCCTCATTCGGCGGCGGTCTCCATCAGCGACTCCTCGACGCCGATGAGCTCCGGAACGCCGCGGAGAATGCCCTGGAAGTTCATCAGAGGATCGCCGAGCCTGATGCCGCGCTTATCGATGCGATATTCGCGGATCGTATCCTCGTGCGCCCCGGTGCGCTTCTTTACGACTGATATGGCTCGGCGGACCCGGCCCCTCGCCTCGAAGTAACGGAGCAGGATCACGGTGTCGGCCAGATAGGTGACGTCCACCGGAGCCTTCATGTCGCCAACGAGCCCGTGCTGCGCGACTGTGAGGAAGGTCGAAGCCCCCTGGCGGTTCAGATACTGCAGCAGCTCGTGCATGTGGAGCACCAGCGATTGCTCCTCGGGCATCGCTGCTTGAAATCCGTTGAGGCTGTCGATCACGACGGTCCGTGCATGGTTCTCCTCGACGCACCGGCGAACCCGCTCGGACAGCTCGCCCGGCGTCAACTCGGCCGCATCGACCTGTTCGATGAGAAGCTTGCCGCTGTCCGTCATCGCCTGCAGATCGAAGCCGAGGCCCTTGGACCGCTCGAACAGCAATCCCACCTCTTCGTCGAACACGAACATCGCGGCGCACTCGCCCCGCTCGATCGCTCTCATCACGAAGTCGAGCGCCAGCAGCGATTTGCCGGTCCCGGCGGGTCCAAGGATGAGCGTACTCGATCCGCGCTCGATGCCGCCGCCAAGCAAGGCGTTGAGCTCGGCCGACTGACTGCCGACGATCTCGCGGGCGAACCCCGTCCGATGCTCGGCCGAGACGAGCCGCGGGAACACTCGCACTCCCCCAGTGTCGATGACGAAGTCGTGATTGCCGCCGCGATAGCGCTGGCCGCGATACTTGATGACTCGCAGGCGGCGTCGCTCCGCCCCATATTCGGGTGATAGTTCCTCGAGGCGAATCACCCCGTGCGCGACGCTGTGCATCGTGCGGTCGTTGGCCTCGGTCGTAAGATCGTCGAGCATCAGCACGGTCGCGCCGCTGCGAGCGAAATAATGCTTGAGCGCCAGGATTTGACGGCGATACCGAAGCGACGACTGAGCGAGCAGCCGGATTTCCGACAGGCTGTCGAGAACGACGCGGGCCGGACGGACCTGCTCGAATGACTCGAAAATGCGCTTGGTCGTCTCGCCGAGTTCAAGGTCGGAGGAATAGAGCAGGCTTTGCTGCTGATCCTCGTCGAGCAGGCTTTCCGGCGGCACCAGCTCGAAGACGTCGATACCGTCCAGGGACCAGCCGTGCGAGGCCGCGCTGGCCCGCAGCTCGTCGTCCGTTTCCGACAAGGTGATGTAGAGCGCCCGCTCGCCCTTGGCCACGCCATCCATCATGTATTGCATGGCAATGGTTGTCTTGCCGGTGCCGGGGCTTCCCTCGAGCAGGAACAGCCGTCCCCGGGCGAGGCCGCCCGAGGTGATATCGTCCAGTCCTTGCACCCCCAGCGCCGCTTTGCTGCTGGTTTCGACCAATTCTTTCTCCATGGAGTGGGCGTTACGTGATCTCGATAAACACGGAAACGCGAATTCCGCTCCCATTTCCGTCGCCTATCCGACACGTGGGCGGTCACGCCCGCTTTGTAATATTCCTTCCATGTTGCGTTTGGACGCGGGGGCGTAATGCTGTTGGCCCCATGCGAAGAGGGAGGAAGCCATGAAGAAGTTCGTGCTCGCACTGTCGGCGATCGGCCTGCTGGCCGGCTCGACCCCGTCCCTTGCCGCGCCGTGCCGGACGAAGGCCGGCAAGTTCGTCAAATGCCCAGCCAAACCGAAGGTCTGCCGGGACTCGAAGGGTCACTTCATCAAATGTAAGAAGTAGGAGTCGGCAAGCGCGGCGGGGCCGCGCACCGGCGAAGATTTGGCCAACGGGTCGGCACGCGCCGATTCACGTCATGGGGTTTCACTCCCCATGACGCGCGCCTTACGGAAAACTTGCCTGCAGGAATCGCTTATTCCGCGGCGACCCCGGCCTTCCGCTCGGCTTCTTCGGCGCGCAGCCGCTCGGATCGCTGCGCCTTGTTCGCGAGTGACGTCCATGCGGCTTCAGAGCGCTGACAGCGCTCGCGCACGTGATCAAGGATGGCCTCTGCCCCCTCTTCCCGCGCCTGGGCGGCGCGGGCGAGGAAGAACTGGAGGTTCGAGCTCCGGGCGACCGGGCCGCCCAATTACTCGGCCTGGTCGCTGGCAGGCTGCTCGTCCGTGGCCTGCGGAGCGTTGTCTTCGACTGGCTGGATGTTCACGGCGCTCATCTTGCCACGGTTGTCCTGCTGCAGGTCATAGCTGACCCGCTGATTCTCGCGCAGGCTGCGCATTCCGGCGCGCTCCACGGCGGTGATGTGGACGAACGCGTCCTGGCCCCCGCCTTCCGGCGCGATGAAGCCGTAGCCCTTTTGCTCGTTGAAGAATTTCACGGTTCCGATGGTCATATTGCTTTTCCTTCTATGCGCGGCCGAGTGCCGGCGCGCTTTCGGCTAGGAGCGGAAAGAGAAGGAAGAAGGAGCCGCAAAGCACCTGTAGACCGTCAGTTTGCGACTAGTAGCAGAGGCTACATAGGCCAAAGCGCGTCCGAATGTAAGTGCGCCTACCGGAACAGGCCCTCGATGAGACCGAGCAGCTGCAGCAGGTTGAGAGCCACCAGGCCCCCGCGCTGGACGTTGCGGCTGGCGAACGGGATGAGCGCCAGCGGCAAAGCCGACCGCGCCACCGCCCAGGCTGCGTCCCAGCCGGTGTAGCGGATCTGGTCGAGCGCCATGTGGCTGACAACCGACACGATCGTCGGAATCGCGAGCATGATCAGGATGAGCTTGCGGTGCCGGAGGTAATGCTCCTCGAGGCTCCGCTCCTCGTCGTCCTCCATGCCCGGGAAGATGGCGCGGCTGACGAAGACATAGGGCAGCGAGACCGCGGCGGCAGTGAGCATCTGAATGCCGTCGACTGTGACGTAGGGCCGCGTGTGCCACATCTGCAGCCAGACGTTCATTCCGCCCAGCAGCACGCTCGACGCCACCAGGGGCGGGCAGGTCCCGACCCGGATCCGCTCGCAATCGCGCCACATGTCCGCAAAGCCGATCGCCACGTTGGCGACCGCGATGCCCAGCAGCAGCCCGTAGAAGCTGAAGAGATAGTCGAAGGGGCCCACCGGACGACGAGCATAAGAGAAAAACTTTCGGCGCGCTAACTTGTATTATTTCGGGACAGCGACTCTCAAGCCATTGCTGGTCCACGGTTTTTCGCGGCGCGCTGCTCGGCGGCGCAAGCGGAGGGGGCGGTATGAGCAAGTCTGATTCGGACTATTACGCCGCGCGGCTCGACGAAGAGTGGCGCGCGGCGAAGAACGCCGGCTGTGCGGCGGCGCGCGCGGCTCATGAGGCAATGGCGGACCTTTACGCCGACCGGCTGGTCCAATCGCTGGAGGCCCGGCCGACCCTGCACGTCGTCGCCGATGAGCCTGATTCAGCGTTTACTTCCCGTTTACCGCGTCCGGTGACGCGGCGCTAACGCGGCTCCCGTTAAACCCAACTTACGCGGCGCCGCTCCCGGACTTTAGCGAGCTCCCGGGCGGCGCTGCGACCAGAGGTTGTGAGTAACGGAAAGTCCTGCCCTCCTCGCCTCCCTAGCCCGGGTGGGGCTTTCCGACCTCCCTCTGCATGTAGACGCTGTCGAGCCACCGCTCCTTCTTCCAACCCACGGCTTTCAGCCTTCCCACCTCTTCGAAGCCGCAAGAGGCATGGAGGGCGATCGACGCCGGCTCAGCCCCGCCGATCACCGCGATCATGGTGCGGAACCCGTAAGCTTCCGAACGCTCGATCAGCGCCTGGAGCAAGGCCTTGCCGATCCCGCGGCCCATCCAGGCCGGGTGAACGTAGATGCTGTTCTCGGCGGTGAACCGATAGGCGGCTCGGTCGCGGAACTGGGTGGCGTAGGCATAGCCGGCCACGGCCTCGTCCAGGTCGGCGATCAGGAACGGCCACCTTGAAGTCAGCACCCAGCGAAGCTTGTCGCGGATGGTTTCGACCGGGGGCGGCTCCAAGTCGTAGGACGCCGTGCCGTTGAGGACATGATGAGCGTAGATCGCCTGCACCGCCGCAGCGTCGCCTTCCGTCGCATTCCGGATCAGCAGGTCCATGGCCTCGCTCCTGGCATCGCGCCGAAGCGCGCGGCAAGGTGAACTTCCAACGCTTTCATTTACCGTTCACGCCGCGATCCGCTACTGCTCGTCCCACGCGACGCACCAATCAGATCCTTGTCCGCCTACCGCCTCCCTTCGCCCTTTGAACGGCCCCCGCTACGACGCCGCGCGTCGGGCCTTGCTCTTGCGCTTGCGCTCAATCTCGGGCTGCTCTTCATCCTCATGGGCCTCGGCGTCATTCCGCCGATGGCTCGGAAACCCAGCGATGGCATCGTCGTCGACCTTGTCCCCCAAGGCCGGAAAAGCGAGCAGCCGCAGCGCCGCCGGCAGGAGACGAAGAATGCCGAGGTGCGAGAGCAGCAGCCGGTCCCGAAGCCTCCGCCGATCCGCCTGCCGGTGAAGCCGTCGATCACGCCGCCGCCGGTTCCCAAGCCGACGACGCAGCCCTGGATCGAGATGAACAAGGCCGATCTCGCCGCGGCCGACATCTCCAACATGAAATCATCGGACGCGGGCAGCGAGGGCGACAGCGAGGAAGTGGGCCGCGGACCGCACGGCGAAGTGCTTTACGCCGCCGAGTGGGCACGACACCCCACCGACGCGGAGATCGGCGGCTATTGGCCGCGGAATACGGCCGGCTGGGGGCTGGTCGCCTGCAAGACGATCGCCGGCAACCGCGTCCAGGACTGCGTCGAGCTCGATCAGAGTCCGCGCGGATCCCACCTGGCAAGCGCGGTGCGCCAAGCGGCATGGCAGTTCAAAGTCCGCCCGCCGCGCAAGAACGGTCGCGAGATGATCGGCGCGTGGGTGCGTATCCTGATCGAGGTCGGCCCTAGTTGAGGGGCTTACCCTCCGGCGCCCCGCGGCCAAGCTTGTCGGGCAGCGGCTCGCCTTGCGGCGTGAAGGCGAGGCTGACGGAGTTGATGCAATAGCGCTCACCAGTCGGGGGCGGCCCATCAGGGAAGACATGGCCCTGGTGCGATCCGCAGCGCGCGCAGACGATCTCCGTGCGGACCATGCCGTAGCTCGTGTCGCGGATCGTCTCGAGGTGCCCTTCGGCGAATGGCTGGGTGAAGCTTGGCCACCCCGTGCCGCTTTCGAACTTGGTCCCGCCCTGAAACAGCGGAAGGCCGCAGAGGCGGCAGGTGAAGACGCCCGGACGCTTTTCGTTCAGGAAGACGCCGCAAAAAGGGGCCTCGGTACCGTGCTCGAGCAAGACATGGCGTTCTTCCTGTGAGAGGTCGGCAGCCAGAGATTGGAATTGTTCGTCCGTGGGAGGCGTGAGGTCGAAGGTGGTTGTGTCGGTGGCGAGATCCTGGGGCATGCTCTGGTCCTTTGCGGCGGCGCTGGCTTGTATCACGAGCCCAACGCTCGCGCAGCCGGTGAAGACACAGGCCCAGGCGCTCGGCGACGACGCGGCGCAATATGCCGCGCGTTACGGGATTCCGTACGACGAGGCCAAAGGGCGGCTGGGCGCGCAGCAGGCAAGCGTGGGGGCCACCGATGCGATCGCGAAGGAATTCGCGGACAGGCTCGCGGGCATCTCGATCGCGCATTCGCCCGAATATCGGATCATCGTCTTGCTGACGGGCTCCGAACCTGTGGCCGATCGCTCGGCCGCAGGAGTACCGGTGACGTTCCGCACCGGTGCAAAAGCCACCCGGGCTCAGGCGATACTCGCGATGAAGCGACACCTTATCGATCTTCGAACCGAACTGCCGGGCGCTCGCGGCGCCGGCTACGACCAGCGAACGGGCGAGGTCGTGCTGCTCGTGACGAGCGCCGACGCCGACCGTTTCGGGGTGGATGCCATCCGCGCACGCGCCGAGAAGCTCAGCGGCGTTCCTGTCAGGATAGTCGTCAACGAGCTCATCGAGCAGAACATGAGCGTTGACGGTGGCGGCCGCGTCGAAGGCATTGGCACTGTCAGCGGGCACCGCAACCGCTGCACGACCGCGTTCGTCGTTACGGACGGCACCCGGAGCGGAATCGCGACAGCAGCCCACTGCCCGGACGAGCTGACCTATTACGACCGGGACGGCGTCACGACGCCCCTGCCCTTCGTCGAGCAATCGGGACTCGCCTATCAGGATGTGCAGATCAACCTCAGCGACGAGGCGACGGCGCCCTTATTCTATGCGGACCGCGGCGCGGACTCGCTGCGCCAGGTCGCGACCTGGCGGAACCGCGGCAGCACGCGCGCCGGGGATTTCGTCTGCCATTATGGAGAGAGCTCAGGCTACAGCTGCGCCGAAGTCCTCCTGACTGATTATGCTCCGCCGGGCGAATTGTGCGGCGGTCCTTGCCAGCCGACCTGGGTCACGGTCGCGGGCCCGAATTGCGTTCCGGGCGACAGTGGCGGACCGGTCTTCAGCGGGGAAGTCGCGTTCGGGATTGCCAAGGGCATCAACCGGACGCCCGACGCGCGCTGCAATTTCTATTATTACATGTCGACGGACTATTTGCCGCCGCCGTGGAAGTTGATGGTGGCGAGCCCGCCTATTCGGCGGCGATGAGGTCGCCGCGCTTCTGGCTCGACCCCGGAACCGGCTCCGCCGCGTCATTGCCGAGCTTCACGATCCGGTTCTTCTCGTCCACGTGCACCACGCGCGGCTCGAGCGTACGAGCCTCGGCGTCGTCGAGCACGGCGTAGCTCATGATGATCACGAGGTCGCCGGGATGGACGAGATGCGCGGCGGCACCATTGATACCGATCACGCCGCTGCCGCGTTCCCCCGGAATGACATAGGTTTCGATCCGGGCGCCATTGGTGATGTCGACGATGGCGACCTGCTCACCTTCGAGCAGGTCGGCGGCTTCCATCAGAGCGGCGTCGAGCGTGACCGAACCGACATAGTCGAGGTCGGCCTGGGTCACCGTCGCCCGGTGGATCTTCGACTTCATCATGATCCGCATCATATCGGTGCAGAACTCCCATCGGCGCGATCGCGGCGCGCCTCCTATTAGATTTGCATCCGTTCGTCGATAATCAATGTTGCGCTGCAATATCGCACTTGCAGCACATGGTGCGAATCCCCAACTGTCGGCCGAGCGACGTGGCGCAGCTTCCCAAGTTGGCGGCACCGCCTACCGCCAAACGCCTGAAACAAGGTGGTTTTACAGATTGGCACGGCTCTTGCTGAGAGGGGAGCATAGGCTTTGCCACGGGAGTTAATGAGAATGTCGGCCCAGGAAAATCAAGTTGCGCTACCGCTTCGGTCCCACACGATCCTCGGCGCGTGCGAAGCGCTTGGCGAAGATTTCGGCTTCAACCCCGTCTTCCTGCGCGTGCCCCTGGCCGCGAGCGTGATCGTCAGCCCGCTGTGGGCCATCGGCGCCTATCTGGCGCTTGGGGCGGTCGTTCTTTTGTCGCGGATCCTCTTCCCCAACGCCAAAGCCGCGCCGGCGCTGGTAACAGCGGCACAGGGTCAGTCGGTCGAGCAGGAGCAGGTCGAGCGCGAGCTTCCGCTCGCAGCGTAAAGCTCAGTAGATGGCCCGTGCTGCCGCGCGGGCCTCGAGCAAATCGAACAAGGCGCGGTGCTGGAGCAGCAGCTGCTCACCGCCAAACGCCAATGCCCGCTCGCTCGCGGGCGTATCGGAAGCTTTCCGGATCACCTCGATGACGGATGCTTCGTCGGGAAGCGAAGGCGCCGGGCATTCGAGTCCGACGCGGGCCGCGGCGCGGTCGAGAAGGCGGCGGATCGGCCACCAGTCGCCGATAAGCGACGTCGCGGAGCCCAGCGCGCAGCCCTTGCGCTCGGACGCAGCAAGCGTCTCCAGCGCGTGGCGAGCGGCAACCAGGCTTGCTTCGGTCTCGGCCGAACCGGGGGTGCTCGGCAATGGCCCGACGGCGGACGTCAGGCGAACTAGATACAGCCGCTCCCGTTCGAAGGCTTCGGCGGCATGATCCAGCCATTCCTTCGCCTCGCTGTTGGGGCAGCGCTGGAGCGCGATCTCAATCAGTCCCGGGTAGCGGCCGTGCAGGCTGCAAAGCAGGTGCACCGCATCGGCGAGGTCGCTCGCCGCATAAGGGCCTGAAGCTTCCAGCAGGGCATTCAAATGCGCATGGCGCGCGCACCCTTCGCCCGCGACGCGAGCTAGCTGTGCTTCGGCAACGCTGACCGGCTCATGATTGACCGACCGGTTGATCGCCATTCGAATCCCCTAATTCCGAGCAGGCCCGATGCGGGCTTACTACCGAGCTAATCCTCCTGGGTCGTAACCCAAGCGCGTAAAGACGAGGTTTATGGCTCCGTAATGTTTCGCAAACGCCTCGTCCCGCGCTGGGACGAGCCAAGTCAATCGTCGCGGTACGCGATCTCGAGATTGCCCCAGCGGCGGCCTTTCACCCACAAAGGCACGTAGATGTTCTTCACCGGGATCTTCTTGTCGCCGAGCTCCATGCGGTAGGTGGCCAAGGTCGCGGGCCGATCGCTGGCAAGCGCCATGCGCGTCTGGTCGTCGATCATGATGCGGCGATTGCGGCAATGCGCATCGTTCCACACCGGATCCGGGCCCTGCGGATGGCTGCGCTCCGAGAGGTGCGTCGGAAGATAGCCGTTCATATCTCCAATGGCCGTGCCGATGATGCGGCCGTCGGTCGCCTTGGTGCGATCGAGAATCGGCTGCACGTAGCGGTCGGCGGCATCGTTGAAGCGGACCCGGTACTGGACGGGGTTCGTGCCCTCGATGATCTGGTAATCGCGGTCGAACACGTCCTCGACGCTGATTTCCCCGGCGTCGATCGCTTCTTCGATCGCGGCCTGGACCTGGTGGCAGGCTTCCTGCGCGCGAAGGATGAAGGGCGTGTCGTCGATCTCGGCGCCCGAATTGGCGAGCGTGTCGAGCATGGTGTTCGACAGCATCTCGAGATGCGCCAGGCGCTTCTGCGCGGAAAGAAGCTCCGTGCCATTGGCACGAGCATCGCCGGCGAAGTCGGTCAGGCCAGCTTTCACGCGGTCGACGCTGGTCTGGATCATGCTGGTCGAATGGGCGATGCCCTCGGTCTGCCGATCGACCATGCCGACGATCTCGCTGACTTCGCGGACCGTGTCGCTGATCGTACCGAAGCCGCTCTGGGCAGCGCGGCTGCGCT
>Ga0207705_10004083_pt1 | contig 11082 bp, 9 predicted proteins | sample KBSC13metaG_FD_184314 | JGI IMG/M metagenome (GOLD analysis project Ga0207705, IMG submission 184314) | Corn rhizosphere microbial communities from Kellogg Biological Station, Michigan, USA - KBS C1-3 metaG (SPAdes) (version 2) | ecosystem: Host-associated > Plants > Roots > Rhizosphere > Soil ...
GACCAAGATGACCGAGATCGTGCAGGACGGCGTGCTGCAGCGGTCGTGGTGCATCATCCCGGGCGATCCGCCGGGCACCTACACCTACGACATCTCCATCGACGGCGAACCGCGCGGCGAGTTCGTGTTCTGCGCGATCGAGGTGCCGGACCAGAATCCCAACACCGATCCGCGCGACCTGCACTGTCCCAACAAGTTCAACTCGGTCGAGCGCGTGCGGCCGGTCCTGCGCAAGGCTTCTTGATGACTGCTGCTGCTCCGCGTCCGGTCGTGCTCTGCATCCTCGACGGCTGGGGCCATCGCACCGATCCGAAGGACAATGCGATCCTCGACGCCAGGACGCCCAACTACGACCGGCTGATCGCCACCTGCCCGCAGGGCCTGATCGATGCGTCGGAGACCTTCGTCGGCCTGCCCAAGGGCCAGATGGGCAATTCCGAGGTCGGCCACATGAACCTGGGCGCCGGCCGCGTCGCCGTGCCCGACATGCCGCGCATCGACACCGCCATCGCCGACGGCTCGCTGGCCAGGAACGCCCACCTGAAGGAACTGATCGCCACCCTCAAGAAGAACGGCGGCGCCTGCCATCTGATGGGCCTCACCTCGCCGGGCGGCGTGCATGCCCATGAAGACCATCTGATCGCACTGGCCAACCTGATCGCCGGCGCCGGCGTCAAGGTGTGGATCCACGCCATCCTCGACGGCCGGGACATGCCGCCGCGCAGTGCGCACGAGTGCCTGCAGCGGGTCGAGGAAGGGCTGAAGCAAGGCCTGCCGATCGGGTTCGCGACCGTCGGCGGGCGCTACTACGCCATGGACCGCGACAAGCGCTGGGAGCGGGTCTCGAAGGCCTACGCCGCGATGGTCGACGCCCAGGGAGAGGCCGCGAAGACGCCCAGGGAGGCCGTCGACAAGGGCTATGCCGCCAAGCTCGACGACGAGTTCGTGCTGCCCACCGTGATCGCGGGCTTCACCGGCATGAAGGACGGCGACGGCCTGCTGATGTTCAACTACCGCTCCGACCGGGCGCGCCAGATCCTGACCGCCCTGCTCGACCCGATGTTCGACGGCTTCCACCGCGCGCGCCTCGTGAAGTTCGCCGCCGCCGTGGGCATGGTCGAATATTCCGCCGCCCTCAATCCGTTCCTGAAGACGCTGTTTCCGCCCGCCGTCATCAGGATGGGCCTGGGCGAGACGGTTGCGAAGGCCGGCCTCCGGCAGTTGCGCATCGCCGAGACCGAGAAGTACGCGCACGTGACGTTCTTCTTCAACGGCGGCGAGGAGAAGGTGTTCGACGGCGAGGAGCGCATCCTCGTGCCCTCGCCCAAGGTCGCGACCTACGACCTCAAGCCCGAGATGAGCGCGCCCGAAGTGACCGACAAGCTCGTCGATGCGATCGGCTCGGGCAAGTTCGACCTGATCGTGGTCAACTACGCCAACACCGACATGGTGGGCCACTCCGGCATCCTCGCCGCCGCCGTGAAGGCGGTCGAGGCGGTCGATACGGCGCTGGGCCGCCTCACCGCGGCGGTCGGCAAGGCTGGCGGGGTCATGCTGGTCACCGCCGACCACGGCAATGCCGAGCAGATGTACGACGCGCAGTCCCACCAGAAGCACACCCAGCACACGCTGAATCGCGTGCCGGCCCTGCTGGTCAATGCCCCGGCCGGGGTCCATTCCCTGGGCGACGGCAAGCTGGCCGACGTGGCGCCCACCCTGCTGGCCCTGATGGGCGTGCGGCAGCCGGCCGAAATGACCGGCCATTCCCTGCTTTCCGAGGCCTCCCGGCCGGCGATCCTGCGGGCGCCCCATGGTCAGGTGGTCGCCTCCGCATGACTTGTGAAATCGATGTGATCTGCGCGCCTTGATCCTGCCAAAGACCCCCTAGTATCTTCACTCTTGGAAGCCACCTCCGTCCAAAGCCCGAATTTCCCGCGTCGTCCGGCCCTCCTGTCCGCCAGGCGACCTTCCGCAAAGGCCTGCAAATGACCCGTCTGCGTCTCGTTTCAACCGCCGCGATCGTGGCGTTCCTGGCGATCCCCGCCGCCTACACCTACGGCCAGGACAAGGCCGACAAGGCGGCGGCCGGTGACAAGAGCGAACTCTACCAGCAGCTCAACCTGTTCGGCGACGTGCTCGAGCGGGTGCGTCGCGACTATGTCGAGCCGGTCGACGAGAAGCAGCTGATGGAGAACGCCATCAACGGCATGCTGACCTCGCTCGATCCGCACTCGAGCTACATGAACCCCAAGGCCTACAAGGACATGCAGGTCACGACCCGGGGCGAGTTCGGCGGCCTCGGCATCGAAGTGACGATGGAGAGCGGCGTCATCAAGGTGGTGTCGCCGATCGACGACACGCCGGCGTCGAAGGCCGGCATCCAGCCGGGCGACCTGATCTTCGCGCTCGACGGCCAGCCGGTGATGGGCCTCACGCTCCAGGAGGCGGTCGACAAGATGCGCGGCAAGGTCGGCGAGCCGATCAAGATTTCGATCCGCCGCGCCGCAGTGAAGGACCCGATCGACGTCACGCTGAAGCGTGAGGTCATCAAGGTGAAGTCGACCAAGTATCACCTCGAGGGCGACGTCGGGTACATCCGCGTCACCTCCTTCACCGAGCAGAGCACCTCGGGCGTGCTCGACGCGGTCGAGAAGATGAAGAAGGAATCGGGCGGCAAGCTCAAGGGCTACGTCCTCGACCTGCGCAACAATCCGGGCGGCCTGCTCGACCAGGCGATCTCGATGTGCGACGCCTTCATGGACAAGGGCGAGATCGTCTCGGTCAAGGCGCGCAAGCCCGAGGACGTGCAGCGCTGGAACGCCAAGCCGGGCGACGTCGCCAACGGTCTGCCGATCGTGGTGCTGGTCAACGGCGGCTCGGCCTCGGCGTCGGAGATCGTCGCCGGCGCCCTGCAGGACCAGCATCGCGCCATCATCCTGGGCACCCGCACCTTCGGCAAAGGCTCGGTGCAGACCATCATGCAGGTAACCGGCGGCGGCGCCATGCGGCTCACCACGGCGCTCTACTTCACGCCGTCGGGCCGCTCGATCCAGAAGGAAGGCATCAAGCCCGACATCGAGGTCGAGCAGGCCAAGGTCGAGACCATCCAGCAGCGCATGGGCTTCCGCGAGTCCGACCTGCGCGGCTCGATCAACAACCCGAACAAGCCGGCCGCCGACAAGCCGCCGACGGAAGCCAAGGGCCCGGACGCCGTGAAGCCCGGCGATTCGACCAAGCCCGGCGAGGCCAAGCCCGGCGACAAGAAGCCGGTCGAGAAGCCCGCCACCGGCGCCACACCGGTCGCGCCGCCGATCCCGCCGGCACCGGCCGCGGCGACCGACCCCGACGAGCCGCCGAAGGACGCCGTGGCCGACTACCAGCTGCTGCGCGCCCTCGACCTGATCCGCGGCATCTCGCTCTACTCGAGCCGCGCCAACTGAGCGCGACCGTACCGAAGTACTATCGGCCCAATGTCGGGCTGATGCTGATCGCCGCCGATCGACGGGTCTTCGTCGGCCGGCGGCCCGGCATGCCGGAGGATGCGGCCTGGCAGATGCCCCAGGGCGGCGTCGACGAGGGCGAGACTCCGGTCGAGGCGGCCTGCCGGGAACTGGCCGAGGAAGTCGGCACCGCGCGCGCGCTGTTGCTGCGCGAGAGCCGCGACTGGGTCACCTACGACGTACCCGGGGCACTGCGGCCCGCCCACTGGAAGAACCGCTGGCACGGCCAGGCGCAGAAGTGGTTCGCGCTGGCCTTCACCGGCAGCGATGCCGACATCGACCTCGACGCGCACGAGCGCGAGTTCGACGCCTGGAAGTGGGTCGAGGGCAGCGAGCTGGCGGGCCTGGTCGTGTCGTTCAAGCGGCCGATCTACCGGGCCGTCGTCGCCGAGTTCGCCGACCTGATCTCGTAGACGCCTACGACGCGATGGCGGCGAGCTGCGTGACGCGGCGGCGCAGGAACCACAGGCCGGCGCGGGTCATCAGCGCGTTGAGGCGGCCCTGCGGCTCGAGCCCGATCGCCTTCAGCACCATCGCCATGGCGCGCTGCACGTGGCCCGCGCGATAGAGCGGATAGGCGCGGCGGGCGTAGGCCTGCATGCAGCGCTTGCGGTCGTAGACCGCGCTCTCGGGCTCGTTGGCGGCGAAATAGGCGTAGGCCAGCTCGTCGTCCTCGCTCTCGGCGATGCGGCTCCAGCCCACGCGCAGGCGCGCCCACCGGCTGAGGCGGTCGCGCTCCAGGCAGCGTCGCAGATGGTCGTAGAACAGCTTGTAGTGGCGGAACTCGTCGGCCGCGATCTTGGTGCAGATCTGCTTCAGCACCGGCTCGGTGGCGGCGTCCTTGAGGGCGCTGTAGTAGGAGCTCGTCCCGGTCTCGACGATGCAGCGCGCCATCATCTCGCCGGCCTGGCTGCCGCGCACCGACGCCTCGACGTCGAGCGGAAACCGGTAGCCGGTCCGGAAGCGCGCGAAGGCGGCGTCGAAATCCCACGCCGGATCGGCCATCTGCGCCCAGCGGCCGAGCGCCATGCCGTGCTGCACTTCCTCGCCGACCCAGCGCTCGATGTCGTGGACGAAGACCGGATCGTCGGCGAACACGCGGCCGAGATAGACGCCATAGTCGCCGCCGTTGCGCTCCACCATGGCCGCGGCCTTGATGTTGCGCAGGATCTCCGGATCGACCTTCGACGGATCGAAGCGCGTCCAGTCGATCGTCTCGAGTGTCCAGTTACCCATGTGTACCCAGGCGGGTCGAGGCCATCATCGCGCGACGCATAACCGTAATAAAGCGATCCCGGACCAAGGTTTCAATGGCCCGGCGGGGTACGCTTCAGGACAGATTATCTTGCGTGGCGACTGAAGTTAGCGGGTCGCGTAATAGGCTTGGGCACGGCGCAGGTCCTTGGCAACGGCCAGGGCCTTCTGTGCGACGGCCAGATCGTGATCGCTCTTGGCCTCGACCACGCTGTGCTCCGCCACACGCTCGCGCTCGGCAAGCTGCTCGGCGGTCACCGTCTCGAACGGCATGGCCTCGTCGGCCAGCACCGTGCAGCGCTCGGGAGTCACCTCGGCAAAGCCGCCGACCACCAGGAAGCGCTGTTCGGCCTTGCTGCCCTGGAAGACCTCGATCACGCCCGGACGGACGGTCGAGATCAGCGGCGCGTGGCCGGGCAGGACGCCGAAGTCGCCTTCGCTGCCCGGCACGACGACCATGTCGGCCTCGGTCGCGAGCAGCTCGCGCTCGGGCATGACCAGCCGGAAGGAGACCTTGGCCATGGCTCAGGCCGCCTCGAGCTTCTTGGCCTTGGCGACGGCTTCGTCGATCGTGCCCACCATGTAGAAGGCGGGCTCCGGCAGGCTGTCGTACTCGCCGGCGAGGATGCCCTTGAACGCCTTGATGGTGTCCTCGAGCTTCACGAACACGCCCGGCGTGCCGGTGAAGACCTCGGCGACATGGAACGGCTGGCTGAGGAAGCGCTGCATCTTGCGCGCCCGGCTCACCACCAGCTTGTCCTCTTCCGACAGCTCGTCCATGCCCAGGATGGCGATGATGTCCTGCAGCGACTTGTACTGCTGCAGCACGCGCTGGACCGAGCGGGCGACGTCGTAGTGCTCCTGGCCGACGACGCGCGGATCGAGCATGCGCGAGGTCGAGTCGAGCGGATCGACGGCCGGGAAGATCGCCTGCTCGGCGATCGAGCGGCTGAGCACGGTGGTCGCGTCCAGATGGGCGAACGACGCGGCGGGCGCCGGATCGGTCAAGTCGTCGGCGGGCACGTAGATGGCCTGCACCGAGGTGATCGAGCCCTTCTTGGTCGAGGTGATGCGCTCCTGCAGGCCGCCCATGTCGGTGGCCAGGGTCGGCTGATAGCCCACGGCCGACGGGATGCGGCCGAGCAGCGCCGACACTTCCGAGCCGGCCTGGGTGAAGCGGAAGATGTTGTCGACGAAGAACAGCACGTCCTGGCCTTCGGCATCGCGGAAGTACTCCGCCACCGTGAGGCCCGACAGCGCCACGCGGGCGCGCGCGCCCGGCGGCTCGTTCATCTGGCCGTACACCAGCGCGACCTTCGAGCCCGGACCGTCGAGCTTGATGACGCCGCCCTCGATCATCTCGTGATAGAGGTCGTTGCCCTCGCGGGTGCGCTCGCCGACGCCGGCGAACACCGACACGCCGCCGTGCGCCTTGGCGACGTTGTTGATCAGCTCCATGATCGTCACGGTCTTGCCGACGCCGGCGCCGCCGAACAGGCCGATCTTGCCGCCCTTGGCGTAGGGCGCCAGCAGGTCGATGACCTTGATGCCGGTGACCAGGATCTCGGCTTCCGTCGACTGCTCGACGAAGGTCGGCGCGCTGCGATGGATCGGCAGTGTCGTCTTGTTGCCGACCGCGCCGCGCTCGTCGACCGGCTCGCCGATCACGTTCAGGATGCGGCCCAGCGTCTCCGGCCCGACCGGCATCTGGATGGGCGAGCCCGTGTCGACCGCCTTCTCGCCGCGGACCAGGCCGTCGGTCGTGTCCATGGCGATGGCGCGGACTTCCGATTCACCCAGGTGCTGCGCGACCTCGAGCACGATCAGGCGGCCATCGGCCTTCACGTGCAGCGCGTTCAGGATGTTCGGCAGGTCCGAGTCGAAACGAACGTCGACGACGGCGCCCGTGATCTGGGTGATCGTGCCGATGTTGTTGGTGGCCATAGCGGGATCCCTTTCCTTCGATTGCTGTCAGCGCGCGGCCTAGATGGCCTCGGCGCCCGAGATGATCTCGATGAGTTCCTTGGTGATGGAGGCCTGACGCGAGCGGTTCATCTGCAGGGTCAGTTTCTTGATCACTTCACCGGCGTTGCGCGACGCAGAGTCCATCGCCGTCATCTGCGAGCCGAAGAAGCTCGCGGCGTTCTCCAGCAGGACGCGGAAGATCTGGACGGTGAGGTTGCGCGGCAGCAGGTCGGCGAGAATGTCGGCTTCGTCCGGCTCGAACTCGTAGACCGCGCCGCCCAGGTTGTCGCCGGCGGGCGCGGAAGCGGCGGCCGGAGCGGTGGCCTCCGGCGCCGGCGGCGGGATGAGCTGCTGGACGGTGACGAACTGGGTCATCGCCGACTTGAAGCGGTTGAAGACGATCGAGGCGACGTCGAATTCGCCGGCCTCGAACATTTCCATCAGCCGCGAGGCGACGGTCTGGGCATCGCCGAAGGTGACCCGCGGGCGGCCGAGATCGGTGACCGTCTCGACGACCAGGCGCGCATAGTCGCGGCGCAGCTGGTCTCGGCCCTTGCGGCCGACGCAGAAGATCTTGACCGTCTTGCCCGCCGCTTCGAGCGCGCGGATCTGGCGGCGCGCCTCGCGCACGATCGTGCTGTTGAAGCCGCCGCACAGGCCGCGATCGCCGGTGGCGACGATCAGCAGATGGACCTGGTCGGAGCCGGTGCCGGCCAGCAGGCGCGGGCCGGTGCCTTTGAAGCTCGCCCCCAGCGAGGCCAGGATCTTGTCCATGGCTTCGGCATAGGGACGGGCCGCGGTGGCCTGTTCCTGGGCGCGGCGCAGCTTGGCGGCGGCCACCATCTTCATCGCCTTGGTGATCTTCTGCGTCGACTGGACGCTTCGGATGCGCAGGCGGAAGGTTTTCAGACTGGGCATGGGTGCTCAGTGATCCTTTGGCTTCAGCGGCCGGCTCAGCCGAACTTCTTCAGGAAGTCGGTGAAGAACGCCTTCAGCTTGTCGTCCGTTTCCTTGGTGATCTCGCGCTTGTCGCGGATCGAGGCCAGGATCGAGCCCTCGGCGCGCAGCGCCTCGTGCATCTGGCGCTCGAACTCGCCGATGCGGGCGATCGGCAGGGTGTCGAGGAAGCCGCGGGTGCCGGCGTAGAGCGACACGACCTGCTCCTCGACCAGCATCGGCACGAACTGGCCCTGCTTCAGCAGCTCGGTCAGGCGCTGGCCACGCGCCAGCAGGCGCTGGGTCGAGGCGTCGAGATCGGAGGCGAACTGCGCGAACGCCGCCATCTCGCGGTACTGCGCCAGCTCCAGCTTGATGGTGCCGGCGACCTGCTTCATCGCCTTGATCTGCGCGGCCGAGCCGACGCGACTGACCGACAGGCCGACGTTGATGGCGGGACGGATGCCCTGATAGAAGAGCTCCGTCTCGAGGAAGATCTGGCCGTCGGTGATCGAGATCACGTTGGTCGGGATGTAGGCCGAGACGTCGCCAGCCTGCGTCTCGATGATCGGCAGCGCCGTCAGCGAGCCCGAGCCGTTCTTCTCGTTGAGCTTGGCGGCGCGCTCGAGCAGCCGCGAGTGGAGATAGAACACGTCGCCGGGATAGGCTTCGCGGCCCGGCGGGCGGCGCAGCAGCAGCGACATCTGGCGGTACGACACCGCCTGCTTGGAAAGATCGTCATACACGATCACGGCGTGCATGCCGTTGTCGCGGAAGTACTCGCCCATGGCGCAGCCGGTGTAGGGCGCCAGGAACTGCATCGGCGCCGGATCGGACGCGGTGGCGGCCACGACGATGGAGTATTCCAGCGCGCCGTTGTCCTCGAGCGTCTTGACGATCTGGGCGACCGTCGAGCGCTTCTGGCCGATGGCGACATACACGCAGTAGAGCTTCTTGCTCTCGTCGCCGCTCTTGTTGATCGCCTTCTGGTTCAGGAAGGTGTCGATGGCGACGGCGGTCTTGCCGGTCTGGCGATCGCCGATGATCAGCTCGCGCTGGCCGCGGCCGACCGGGACCAGCGAGTCGATCGCCTTGAGGCCGGTCTGCATCGGCTCGTTCACCGACTTGCGCGGAATGATGCCGGGCGCCTTCACCTCGACGAGGCGGCGCTCGGTCGACTGGATCGGGCCCTTGCCGTCGATCGGGTTGCCGAGACCGTCGACCACGCGGCCGAGCAGGCCCTTGCCGACGGGGACGTCGACGATGGTGCCGGTGCGCTTGACGGTGTCGCCTTCGCGGATCGTGCGATCCTCGCCGAAGATCACGACGCCGACGTTGTCGCTCTCCAGGTTGAGCGCCATGCCCTTGATGCCGCCCGGGAACTCGACCATCTCGCCGGCCTTGACGCTGTCGAGGCCATAGACGCGCGCGATGCCGTCGCCGACGGAGAGAACCTGGCCCACTTCAGCCACTTCGGCCTCGGTGCCGAAGTTGGCGATCTGCTGCTTGAGAATGGCCGAGATTTCGGCGGCACGGATGTCCATTTAGGCAACTCCCTTCATCGCGAGCTGCAGGCGCTGCAGCTTGCTACGGATAGACGAATCGAACAGGCGCGAACCCACTTTCACCAGCAGGCCGCCGAGAATGTCGGGCTCGACGTGCGCATCGATGGAAACCTTGGCGCCGCCCAGCATCCGGCGCAGCGTCTCGGTGATCTGCTCGAGCTGTGCGGGCGTGAGCGCCACGGCCGACGTGACGGTCGCGGTGGTCTCGCCGCGGCGGCGGGCCAGCTCGGCCAGGAACTCGGCGACCATGGCCGGCAGCTCGCGGGCGCGGCCGTTCACGGCAACGGTGCCGATGAAAGAACGGGTGAGCCCCTTGATGCCGGCGACGTCGAGAACGGCGAGCAGAGCCTTGCTCTTGAGCTCGCGGCCGATCACCGGGCTGGCCAAAAGGCGCTTGAGATCGGTGCTTTCGGCCAGAAGGCCGCGGAAAGCGCCGAGATCCTGGGCTACCTGGTCGAGAGACTTGGCACCGTCGGCCAAATCGAACAGGGCGCTGGCATAGCGCCCGGCGACGCCTGAAGTGGCGGAAGTAGACACGTCGAAAGCCTCTCCAGTGCCAGCGCTGCCGGCAGGTAAGCCGTTGAATCCCCTATGCTTTTTCCGACAGCAAGAAAGAGCCCCACGCCGCCGAAAGCGCGCGTTGCTACCATGCTGTTTTTCCCCGCGCAAGGACGCTAAGGGCCCGTATTACCTCCCTTTTTCCCGACCCTTTCTCACAGGAAGGAATAGGGATCGACGTCGACCTGCAGGCGCACTGAACCCGGCAGACCGATCTTTTCGAGCCAGGCGTGCAGCAGCGGTTGCACCGCAACATCGCGCGCCACCTTGAGCAGGAAACGGCGGCGATGGCGGCCGCGCAGCAGGGCCATCGGCGCGACCGAGGGACCGAGCACCGTGACGCCATCCTGGCGCGGCGCCTGACGCGCGATCGCGGCACACACGTTGTCGACGGCGGCGGGATCGGGTCCCGAGAGAATGAGCGCGGCCAGCCGGCCGTACGGCGGCATGCCCGCGAGCGCGCGATCGGCGAGCTCGGCCGAGACGAAGCGATCGCGGTCGCCCGACACCAGCGCCTGCATCACCGCGTGCTCGGGTTGATAGGTCTGCACGAACGCCCTTCCCGGCCGGTCCTCGCGGCCGGCGCGGCCGGCCACCTGATAGAGCATCTGGAAGGTGCGCTCCGCGGCACGCAGGTCGCCGCCGTTGAGACCAAGGTCGGCATCGACCACGGCCACCAGCGTGAGGCCCGGGAAGTGATGTCCCTTGGCCGCCATCTGCGTGCCGATCAGAATGTCGATCTTGCCCTCGATCATGCGCTCGACGGCGGCCGCGGCCTCCGTGCGGTTCATCAGCGAGTCCGACGTGAAGAGTTCGAGCCGCGCCTCGGGGAACAGCTCCAGCGCCTCCTCCGCCAGCCGCTCGACGCCGGGCCCGCAGGCCACGAACTGATCGGGCGTGCCGCACTTCTTGCAGGTCTGCGCCGGCGGCTCGGTGTAGCCGCAGTGATGACAGACCAGCACGCGGCGGAAGCGATGCTCGACCAGCCAGGCCGAGCACTGCGGGCATTCGATGCCGCTGCCGCAGGCACGGCACAGCGTCATCGGCGCATAGCCGCGGCGATTGAGGAACAGCAGCGTCTGCTCGCCGGCGGCCAGCGTCTCCTTCATTGCCTCGACGACAGGCGGCGACAGCCAGTGGCCGCGCGACGGCGCCTGGCGCCGCAGATCGACGGCCTGCAGGCGGGCCAAGGTCTGGCTGCCGTGCCGCGCCGGCAGATGCAGCGCGCCGTAACGGCCGGTCGCGACGTTGGTCACGCTCTCGAGCGAGGGCGTGGCGGAGGCCAGCAGGATCGGCGCCGCCAC
>Ga0207705_10004086_pt1 | contig 11078 bp, 10 predicted proteins | sample KBSC13metaG_FD_184314 | JGI IMG/M metagenome (GOLD analysis project Ga0207705, IMG submission 184314) | Corn rhizosphere microbial communities from Kellogg Biological Station, Michigan, USA - KBS C1-3 metaG (SPAdes) (version 2) | ecosystem: Host-associated > Plants > Roots > Rhizosphere > Soil ...
ATAATGGGAATCGGGCAGCGTCGCAGAGTCTTGACCGTGGTTCCCAGCAGCGCGACGGCCTGCCCGATTCCCATTATGCTTTCCATGATCACGATTGGACATTTTTCCTCACATTTGGTTCGACTAGAGTCGAACTCCTAGTCCTGGTCTTCGTCCGGCTCCAGCTTCACTTTCTTGAGCGCACGCTTCGCGGCAAGCCGTTCGCTGACCGTAGGTTTCGCATGCGCTCCAGCCGCGCGCGCCTTGGCGAAGCCGGCGAACGGGTTGCGCGGTTTGACCGGCGGCGAGGGCTCGACACGCAGCCGCATCTTCTGCCGGGTTGCCAATGCCTTGTTTGCCATCGCCGCTCCTTTCCTGTTCCTGCTGTGCCCGGTTTTACAGCACGTAGCGCGACAGGTCTTCGTTGACCGCCAGCGCGTCGAGCCGTTCGTTGACATAGGCTGCGTCGATGACGAGCGCCTGGCCCGACTTGTCGGTGGCCGAGTACGAGATCTCTTCCAGCAGCTTTTCCATCACCGTGTACAGGCGGCGGGCGCCGATGTTTTCGGTGCGCTCGTTGACGGAATAGGCGATCTCGGCCAGGCGGTGGATACCGTCCGGGGCGAATTCCAGCTTGACGCCTTCCGTTGCCAGCAGGGCTTCGTACTGCTTGGTCAGGCTCGCGTCCGTCGACGTCAGGATGCTCTTGAAGTCGTCGATCGACAGCGATTCCAGTTCGACGCGGATCGGGAAGCGGCCCTGCAGCTCGGGGATCAGGTCCGACGGCTTGGACAGGTGGAACGCGCCCGAGGCGATGAACAGGATGTGGTCCGTCTTGATCATGCCGTACTTCGTGTTCACCGTCGTGCCTTCGACGAGCGGCAGCAGGTCGCGCTGCACGCCGGCGCGCGAGACGTCGGCGCCGCCGTGTTCCGAACGCGACGCGATCTTGTCGACTTCGTCCAGGAACACGATGCCGTTCTGCTCGACGTTGGCGATGGCCTTCTGCTTCATCTCGTCTTCGTTGATGAGCTTGGCGGCTTCCTCGTCGACCAGCAGTTTCATCGCGTCCTTGACCTTCATCTTGCGGGGCTTCTTGCGGCCACCGCCGACGCCGGCGAACATCGACTTGATCTGCTCCGTCATTTCTTCCATGCCCGGCGGCGCCATGATTTCCATCTGCGGCGCGGCGTCGGCCACGTCGATCTCGACTTCCTTGTCGTCGAGTGCGCCTTCGCGCAGGCGCTTGCGGAACGTCTGGCGCGTGGCGTCGCCGCCGTCCTTGCTGTCGCTGCTGACGTTGAAGCCGAAGTCGCGCGCGGGCGGCACGAGGATGTCGATGACGCGGTCTTCGGCGGCGTCCTCGGCGCGCTGGCGCACCTTCTTCATTTCGCTGGCGCGGGTCTGCTTGACGCCGATGTCGATCAGGTCGCGGATGATGGTGTCGACATCGCGGCCGACATAGCCGACTTCGGTGAACTTGGTCGCTTCGACCTTGATGAACGGCGCATCGGCCAGCTTGGCCAGGCGGCGCGCGATCTCGGTCTTGCCGACGCCGGTCGGGCCGATCATGAGGATGTTCTTCGGGGTGATCTCGTGGCGCAGCGGTTCCTCGACCTGTTGGCGGCGCCAGCGGTTGCGCAGCGCGATCGATACGGCGCGCTTGGCCTTGCCCTGGCCGACGACGTGCTTGTCGAGTTCCGAGACGATTTCGGACGGAGTCATGTTCATAGATGTGCTCATGAATGCTTTCGGACGGGAGAGCCGGTTATTCCAGCGTTTCGATGATGTGCGACATGTTCGTGTAGATGCACAGCTCGCCTGCGATGGTCAGCGCCTTCTTGACCACGTCCGCCGGGGCGAGATCGGTGTTTTCCTGCAGGGCCTTGGCGGCGGACTGGGCGTAGACGCCGCCCGAACCGATCGCGCCGATACCGTCCTCGGGCTCGAGCACGTCGCCATTGCCGGTGATGATCAGGGTTTTTTCGCGGTCGGCCACTAGCAGCATCGCTTCCAGGCGGCGCAGCACGCGGTCGGTGCGCCAGTCCTTGGCCAGTTCGACCGAGGAGCGCAGCAGGTTGCCCTGGTGTTTTTCCAGTTTCGCTTCAAAGCGGTCGAGCAGGGTGAAGGCGTCGGCCGTGCCGCCGGCAAAGCCGCACAGCACCTTGTTCTGGTAGAGCTTGCGCACCTTGCGCGCCGAGCCTTTCATGACGACGTTGCCCAAAGTAACTTGTCCATCGCCGCCGAGCGCGACCTGGTTACCGCGCCGGACGCTGACGATCGTCGTGCCGTGAAATTGTTCCATTTTTGCCTCGTGGTTGATCTGCCCACCGCAAGTGGGGATGCGATACGAATTTGCAAGACTGGACCGTGTCCGAACGTAAAGTTTGACACAAAAGCACGCCATTGCGGCGGACCAGTTGTTCAGTATTTATGGGTGTACAGACGGATGCGGTCGCCGATGCCGAGCAGGCGCAGCAGGGCGGCGACGATATGGTTCAGGTCGCGCAGCACGATGTCGTGCCCGTCCTCGGCCAGCGTGCGCAGGTGCGCGGCGAGGGCGTTCGCGGCCATGTAATCGATACGCACGAGTCGGGAGCCGTCCAGCACGAGGACGGGGTGGCGCGGCGCCTGTTCGGCGATGGCGGCCAGCAGCGCCGCGCCGTCGCCGCGGATCACGGCCGGCAGCAGGAAGCGGTCGCCTGCGGTGTCGGGACTGGGCGCCGGACCCGCACCCACGCTCGCCGTGACGGCCGGGTGCGGCGGCGCCTCGAACGACGGCGGCGACACCTCGAAGGTGACGCAGTAATCCATCGCGGTCTCCTCGAAGTCCTTTTCGCGTTTTGTCAGCAACAGGAGTTCGAGCAGCAGCAGCCAGGGGGCCTCGCCGGTGCCGCGGTCGCCGATCGCCAGCATCGGGCGCAGGACGGCCACGAGGTGATCGGCGCCGGCCAGCACCAGTTCGCGTCCCGTCTTGCGCAGCGTTTGAAGCGCGGCCAGCAGCAGGACGCAGCCTTGCGGCGTCACGTCGGCAATCGCCTGGAACTCGAACCGGACGAGGGGGCTGGGCGATGGCGCCTGCGCGCGGGCGAGCTGGGCGTGCGTGAGGGGACCGTCGTCCAGGCGGCCGGACAGGCTCGCGGTCGGGATCACCCCGGAAAACTGGGCATCCAGCGCGGGCCCGGTGAGCGTACGCGCCGTTCCGGTGGACGGGGCGTACGTGGGCGGCGATGTTTCGAAATGGCTGGCGTAGTCGATCGCGATGCTCTCGAACTCATGTTCCAGGCCCATGATCTGGTACAGGTCGAACAGCATCCACCACGGCAGGCGGTCGCCCGCGCCGGCCGCGGTGCGATCGTGCACGCTGGTGCGCAGCAGGAGCGCGGCGGCGTCGAGCTGGTCGTTGGCATACAGGATGGCCGCTTCCTCGACGACGGGTGCGCTGGAGGGGGCGGCCGCCGCGTCCGGCAAGTCGTCCGGGCCCAGCAGGATGTCGGTGTCTGGATCGGGCAGGGGCGCGGCGGCGGCAACGGACACGGCGGCCGGAGGACGCCGGCTGCCGGCCCAGGCGTCGTCGTCGAAGATGGCGGAGGTCATCTCCAGTTCGATCTGGTCGATCTTGGCCGCGGTGGCGCGGGCAATTTCGCGCTGGCGTACACGTTCCGCTTCCGTATCGAGTGCCTGGCGCGTGATGGGGCCGGCCGCGGACGGATGGTCAAGGCGCGGATGCGCGTCCGCACCCGTTTGCGCGTCGTTTTTTTTCTTCAGAAAATCGAAGAGCCCCATGCGGTCCTTGTTTGCGCGCGGCGGCGCCCGGTCGTTTGCCGGTCGAGACATTAGCATGGCGGCGCGAATTGCATGACGCGCACGCCTGAGCTGCGTCAAGTCGCCGGCGATCCGCCCAGTGTATCCCATGGGAAATAAATCGGGCGCACAAAACCGGCGGCTCAATAATAAAAAAGCATGCGGCGGGCGCATGCTTTTTTATCGACGCGTACGGCGATCAGTCACCGTACAACTTCTGCTTCAGCTCGCGGCGCTGCTGGGCTTCCAGCGACAGGGTCGCGGTCGGACGGGCGATCAGGCGGGGAATGCCGATCGGCTCACCGGTTTCCTCGCACCAGCCATACTCGCCGGACTCGATCGAGGCCAGCGATTGCTGGACCTTCTTGAGCAGCTTGCGCTCGCGGTCGCGGGTACGCAGTTCCAGCGCGTGCTCTTCCTCGATGGTGGCGCGGTCGGCCGGATCGGGGACGAGCACCGTCTCGCGCAGGTGTTCCGTCGTCTCGCCTGCGTTTTTCAGCAGTTCCTTTTCGAGCTCCTGCAGGCGGTTCTTGAAGAACGCCAGCTGGGCCGGGTTCATGTAGTCGTCGTCGCTCATGGCCCGAATTTCTTCTTCCGTCAGGAGGCGTTCTTCGGGCTGCGCAACGGTATTCGGTTTCGTTGTTTTAGTCATGACTTCACTTACCTTTGATACGACAGAGTTTCCATTTTATCAGCTAACCCAGCGGTCACCGATGCTCCGGTGTACGCCGGCCGGCTGCCGTGACGGCCCGGTGTCCCGGACCTGCCCACGCCCGGCTGTCCGGACGGGGCTGTTCAGTCGTCCAACCACAGGGTGCGCGCAGGTCAACTATACCGAGCGAAGGCCGGACCGCGCAACGAGCACCAGGGCACGTCGAAAAACCTGCTGCGCGTTGCAGATTTGGTCTGCGATGCTCCGCGACGGCGGACCGGCTGTACTCCTCGTACAGCTGCGCTTCTCAGGCTACGCGCCCCGACCAATCTGCGGCCGCTCGCGACGGTTTTTCGAGGTGTCCCATAGAACCGGGGTAGTTTATACCAAACACTGTTCCAATCCGCGAATAAAGACATCTTTCGGTAAATTTTTACCAATAAACACCATTTTGCTGCCGCGCGGTTCGCCATCCGCCCACTTTGCACCCAGGTCGCTGCCCATGATTTGATGCACGCCTTGGAATACGACCTTGCGATCTGCGCCGGCCATCGACAACACGCCCTTGTAACGCAGCATGTTGGGGCCGAACACCTGGACCATACTGCCGAGGAATTGATCCAGACGTTCCGGATCGAAGGCGCGCTCGCTCTTGAACACGAACGCCGCGATGTCGTCGCTGTGGTGGCCGTGATGGTGATCATGGCTGTGGTCGCAGGCTTCCGTGTGCACGTGGTCGTGGTCGTGATCGTGACCGTGTTCGTGCGCTTCTTCGGTCGTCAGGAAGGCCGGGTCCAGTTCCAGCTTGTCGTTCAGGTTGAAACCGCGCAGGTCGAGCACGTCGCTGATCGGGGCGCGGCCGAAATCCGACGTGCTGATTGGGGCACGCGGATTGATGCGGCGGATGCGCGCCTTGAGTTCAAGGGCGGCGGCTGCATCCACGAGGTCGGTCTTGGACAGCAGGATCTTGTCGGCAAAACCGACCTGGCGCTGGGCTTCCTCGTGGCGGTCCAGCTGGTCCATGGCGTGGCGCGCGTCGACGACCGTGACGACGGCGTCGAGCAGGTAGTGGGCGCCCACTTCCTCGTCGACGAAGAACGTCTGCGCCACCGGGCCCGGATTGGCCAGGCCCGTCGTCTCGATCACGACGCGGTCGAACCGGATCTCGCCGGCTTCGCGCTTGCGCGCGAGGTTCGTCAGGGCCACGATCAGGTCGCCGCGCACGGTGCAGCAGATGCAGCCATTGTTCATCTCGACGATCTGCTCGCCGGGATCCTGGACGAGGATTTCGTTGTCGATATTTTCCTGGCCAAACTCGTTTTCGATGACGGCGATACGCAGGCCGTGCTGTTCCTGCAGGATACGGTTGAGCAACGTGGTTTTGCCGGCGCCGAGGAAACCGGTCAGGATGGTGCTGGGAATCAATTCCATGTGTCGCTGTCCAATGGTGTGCGCCGTTCCGGCTGCGGAGAATCGGAAGATTATGCCGGAATTTGTGAATCGTCACCACCCGGCGTGCCGTGCCTGCTTACCCCGCGCGCATCTACTTGCGTTTGGCGCGCGGATGGGCCTTGTCGTAGACGGCGGCCAGGTGCTGGAAGTCGAGCGACGTATAGATCTGGGTGGACGTGATGCTCGCATGGCCCAGCAGTTCCTGCACGGCGCGCAGGTCGCCCGAGGATTGCAGCAGGTGCGAGGCGAACGAATGGCGCAGCACGTGCGGGTGCACGTGGACCGGCATGCCGGCCTTTTGCGCATGGGCCTTGAGGCGGTTCTGCACGACGCGCGGGCTGATGCGCGTGGCGCGCGTCGACAGGAACAGCGCGGCGCTGCCGTCGCGCGCGGGCGGGCGCACGGCCAGCCAGGCTTCCAGCGCGGCGCGCGCCGGACCGCCGACCGGCACGCGGCGCATCTTGTTGCCCTTGCCGGTGACGACCACTTCCTGTGCATCCAGCTCCAGCCAGCCGAGCGAGGCCGGCATGCCATCGCGCGCGGCGACGTGGTGGACGTCGAGTCCGGCCAGCTCGGACACCCGCAGGCCGCTCGAATACAGCAGTTCGAACATGGCGCGATCGCACAGTTCGGCCGGTTCCGGATGGCCGGGCGTTTCTTTCTCCATGAGCTGCACGGCGTCGTCGACGGCGAGCGCTTTCGGCAGCCGCTTGGCGCGGCGCGGTGCGCGCACGCCTTCGACCGGGTTCGCGGCCATGGGCAACTGGCGCGACAGCCAGGCGAAGAAGCCGCGCCAGCCGGACAGCTTGCGCGCGATCGACGCGGCACTCTGGCCTTCGGCGTGCAGTTTTGCGGCGAAGCGGCGGATGTCGAAATGGGTCAGCGTGGACCAGTCCGCCTGGCTGCCCAGCCCGGCGAGCCGGGCCAGTTCGGCCAGGTCGCGGCCGTAGGCGGCGACCGTGTGGGCAGAGAGCTGACGCTGGGTGGTCAGTTCCGCCAGGTAGCGGCCGGTCCAGTCGGCGGCGGCCGGGGTGTCCATGTCAGCCGAGCAATGGGGCCAGTGCGGTGCTGGCCGTTTCGCCGATGTGGACGAGGAAGTCGGTCGCCATCGCCGCGGTGAAGCGGTCCGGATCGGGCGAGCCGAGCACGAGCAGGCCGAAGGCGCTGCCGCCGGCACGCAGCGGCAGCAATACGGTCGAGCGTACCTTGTCCGCGCCGGCCGGCTCGGCGCCTGCCAACCAGCCAGCCGCCTCGAATTCCTTGTTCGGGCCGCAATAGGGCGCGCGCAGGCTGCTGGTGAACAGGCGCACGTCCTCGGATACGCCGCTTGCGTACCAGGCGTCGGCATGGCCGGGCGCCAGTTTCCACAAGCGGAGTGTCGCTTGCGGCACGATGAAGTGCTTGACGAGGCCGTCCGCCACGGCGGCCGGGATCTCGTCGGGGACGCGGGTGCGCAGCAATTGCTGGGTCCAGCCATGGAAGCGGTTGGCGATCGCCACGTTTTCCTCGGCATGGCGCGCCAGTTCGGACAGGCGCAGTTCCAGCGTGCGGTATTTGTCGCGCATGACTTCCATCTGGCGTTCCTGCAGCGATACCGCGCGGCCCGTGAGTGGGCTCGACAGTTTCACTTCACCCAGCAGGGCGGCGTGTTCGACGAAGAATTGCGGGTGATCGAGCAGGAACTGCGCGACGGCGGCGGAATCCAGTGATGCGGTCATGTGCGGCTTGCGGGATGGGTGGATCGTCCATTTTAACCGACCGCAACGGGTCGGCGTAGCTTTCCTGGCAGCACTGTACCGTTGCCGCATCACGACAGGGCACGCACAAACAACAAGGGCGGACCCGGTTGTCCGGGCCCGCCCTTGCGGTGGCGACGGGGTTGCCCCCGTGGCGTCAGCTTAGAACGAGTGGTTCAGGCCGATGTCGTAGAAATTGACGGTCGGGCTGCCATCGACGAGGCCGGTGTTCTTGTTGACCGAGAACACGTTGACTTTGCGCGATGCGTCGACGTACAGGTACGTACGCTTCGACAGGCTGTACTCGTAGCCCAGCGAGTACTGGCGGGTGATCAGGTCGTGCAGACGGGTGGTGTCGTCCTGCTTCTTCAGACCGAAGCCAACCAGCATCTTGCCCGGGCCCATTGCGTAGGTCAGGCCGAGTTCGCCGCCCTTGATGGTCGGACGGAAGGTGTTGGTGTGTTCCTGGTTCTGGCGGGAGTAGGTACCCATCAGTTTCAGTTCCGGGGTCAGCGAGTACGACGCTGCGGCCGACCAGACTTTCGATTCGACGGCGTTGCGCTCGTAAGCCAGCATCGCGGCGGCCGGACCGTTGTTGTAGGTGCCGGCGATCGAGAACGGGTTGGCCGAAGCGAGTCCGTTGGCAGGGTAGGTAACGTTGGTGCCGGTACCGGTCAGCGTGCCGCCGTTGCCTTCTTTGGTTGCCCACGACGCGTTCACCTGGAAGCCATTGGTGACCGGCGAGTTATAGAAGATCGCGTTCGAGATGCGGTTGCTGTTCGCCGAGCCCGAGCTGTTGCCGAGGGCGGCGCCGGCGACGTCCAGCGGAGCCGAGTTGAAACCGGCGACCGAGATGTCGGTGTAGAAGCCGGCCTGGGTCGGCAGACCGTGCCACGGCTCGAACGAACCGACGATTTCCTGGAACGGGGTCAGGCCACGGCCCAGGCGGACCATACCGAAGTCACCCTGCAGGCCGACGCGGCTCTGGCCCTGGAACAGCGGACGGCCATTGTTTTCGGTGGTGCCGGTGTCCGGCTCGTAACGCATTTCCAGTTGGAAAATGGCTTTCAGGCCATTGCCCAGGTCTTCGGTGCCTTTGAAGCCCAGGGTGTTGGCGGCGCGCTTGCCGATGCCCAAGGTTTTGTCGGATTGCTTGTTCAGGCCGACGTCGACGTTGCCGTAGATTTGTACGGCGGTTTGCGCTTGCGCCACACCGGCGAATGCGCCCAGCAGGGCGGCTGCCACGAGGGTTTTCTTCATCTATTTTTATCCTAAAAAGTGAATCGGAGGAATCCAGAGAGCATTGAGTTTTTCTTAGTTGCTGAACACTCGGACGTGTGAACCTTAAATGCTTAATGCGTCAAGATTGTCGGATTTGTTAATTATGACTGTTACACTTGGTCGAAAGCCAATAATTCCAATCGTGTTGTTGTATTTTCGAAACGGTCGCGCCAGGACCGGGCATACAACTTAAGCTTCGTTTAAGTTTCAAATCGTCATCATCTTATCCCCGTACCACGGTAGGGTTTGTGCGGGCTCAAAGGCCTTTGGAATCGCAGTCGAATCGCGTCCACGCGGCTTTAGACTCTGGCCCATCCGACGTCATTGCTACCGCAGTGCGTGCCACATGAGCTCAACGGTAGCGTATCCTGCGCGATCTTGCGTGCTTCTGCGCGTATGTATCTGCGTACATTTCTTAGGCGTCTTAACAGCAGAATAGAACGATGGCAAATCGTGAAGAACTGGCGGTCATCCGCGGCGCGCGGGCCGGACGCGCGGAATCGCAACTGGCCCTGGGCCGGCTCTACCTGTTCGGCAGTGCGGGTCTGCCGAAGAGCCTGCCCACGGCCCTCCATTGGCTCGACCGTGCGGCACAGCAGGGTTGCTCTGAGGCATGGCAATTGATCGGTAACCATATCCCGGTCGATCTTGCGCGTGACAGTCCGCAACCGGTCATTGGCTGGTACGAGCGGGCGTATGACAACGGCCTCGTGCGCGCCGGACTCGTCTATGCGCAACTGGTGCTGGGCGCCGTGCTCGACGGCGAATGTCCGCCGGCCCAGCGCGCCAAGGCACTGCGGGCGCTGGAGGACGCGGCCGGGGCCGGATTCCCGGAAGCGCAATGGCTGCTTGCGCGCGAACACGGCGCCGCGCCACCCGATATGGACGAGCCGGCGGCACGCGCGCCGACGGCCAGCACGGCGGGGCAGCGTTGGCTGCGCCAGGCGGCCGACAGCGGCGTCGGCGCCGCCCAGTTCGCCCTGCTGGAACAGGACTGGAGCGCAGGCCGCTGGTCCGCCTGGCTGGAACGCGCGCTGCCGCTGGCGCGCGGCCTGGCCGGCTCCGACGCCGCCCAGGACCGCACGGCCGCCCGGTTGGCCCCGGACGAGGTGTTGTTGCTGTCGCGCTGCGCCCGGCTGATCGATGCGAACGACGTGCCGCACGACGTCGGCCCGGACGAATTGCTCAAATTTTGGGAAATCGCCGCCGCCGAACAGGACCGCCATGCCCAGTTCGCGCTCGGCCTGTGGTGTGCCCGCATGCGCGTCGACGGCAAGCGGCTCCCCGGCAGTCACGGCGCGGCCAATTTCAAGAAGGCCGTGCGCTGGCTGGCGCAGGCCGGCGAACAGGGCCTGGCCGAGGCGTGGTATGCCTTGTCACGCATCTATATAAAACCGGAATTTTCGCAGCGGAACGTGGTGGAAGCGCAGAAATACCTGGAGCGTGCGGCCGAGATGGGGTATCGCGACGCCCAGTTCGAATGCGGGAACGCGGCCTGGCGTGCGCGGCGGGAAAACGAGAACAATGACGTACGTGCGCTGTACTGGCTGCAGAAGGCGGCGACGCAAGGGTGTCCCAAGGCGACTGTCGCCCTGTACAAGCTGGCGCCGCGCCAGCCTGGCGCATGGGGCGATCTGGACGCATTGCTGGACGGCCGGGATCTGGCGGCCCATCCACTGCTGGCCGCGCGCCTGGAGCTGGCCGTCGTCTTCGGCCTCAGCCGGGCCGAAGCGCTGTTGCTGGACATCCGCAGCGCCGATCGCGGCCACTGCCTCGTGATCGACATCCGCGCCAGCTACGGGCGCAGCCGGCGCCGCCTGATCTCGGTGGAGACGGCGCAGGAACGCCAACTGCTCGACCGCGTCGGGCTGGTGTTCGAGAACGTCGATTGCGGTCCGGGCGGTCCGGAGGGGAATTACCGCCAGCGCCTGTACCGCCTGCGTACCCTGTTGCCGGAAGCGGGCGCGGAGGGCGGCGTGGAAGACGGCGACGACACGATCGCCCGGCCGGAGCCGGACGGGGATTATTCGCTGGCCGCGTGAGCGGGCGCGGCCGGGCAGTGATCAGATCTCGATCTCGCCTTCGAACACGGTCTCGGCCGGACCACTCATGTAGACGGGCTGGCCTTCGCCGGCCCAGTTGATGGTCAGTTTTCCGCCGCGCGCCTGTACCTG
>Ga0207705_10004091_pt1 | contig 11064 bp, 9 predicted proteins | sample KBSC13metaG_FD_184314 | JGI IMG/M metagenome (GOLD analysis project Ga0207705, IMG submission 184314) | Corn rhizosphere microbial communities from Kellogg Biological Station, Michigan, USA - KBS C1-3 metaG (SPAdes) (version 2) | ecosystem: Host-associated > Plants > Roots > Rhizosphere > Soil ...
GCGCGACGGCCGCTTCGCCGCACTGACCAACTACCGCGACCCGCGAGCGTTTCGCCGCGATGCGCCGACCCGCGGCGCGCTCGTGGCGGATTACCTTACGGAACCCGCGATCGCCCCGCTGGACTACTTGTACCGCGTCGCCGAGCAAGGCGCGGCTTACAACGGCTTTAACCTGATTGCAGGAGATCTCTCGCGGCGCGAACTGGGCTGGTACTGCAATCGGGCTGACACGCCGCCTTGCCTCTTGCCCTCGGGGGTCCACGGTATCTCCAACGCCGTGCTCGATACGCCGTGGCCCAAGCTCGTGCGCAAACGCGCGGAACTGGCGGCGCTCGTCGAGCGCGATGACGCCGCGCCCCTCGATCGCCTCGTGGAAATAATGCGCGACCCGCGCGTCGCGCCTGACGACGCATTGCCCTCCACCGGGATCGGGCTCGAACGGGAGCGAGCGTTGTCGGCAGCCTTCATCGACATGCCCGACTACGGCACGCGCGGCACCACAGCGCTGCGCATCGCGGCGATGCGCGCCTCGCTCAGCGTCGAGATCGTCGAGCGCAGCGACGACGACGGCTCGCACGCCCTAACGCGCCAGGGCGGCTACGAGCGCCGCTTCGCATTCGATATTGTCTCTTAGCGCCTATTTCCATCGAGCCGTCGCATCATCTCGATGTGCTCGACGCCCGCCTCGTAGAACGGCTCCCCCACCGTCGCGAACGCGTGCCGGAGATAGAAAGGGATGGCGTCTCGTTGCGCATAAAGCCTCACACAGGCATCTCCTCGCTGCAGGGCATACGCAATGAGCCTGCGCAGAACCAACGATCCGATGCCCCCGCGCCGCGCGCAAGCCAGCACGGCCAGCCTTCCGATGGCGCCGTCGGGCAGCAAGCGAGCGGCCGCGATCGCACCGTCCCGCCTGTAGGCCACTACGTGTATCGCATCGAGGTCGGCTTCGTCCGATACAGGGGCGGCGACCCCCAGCTCGCGCACGAAGACCGCTTCACGAATGGCCGCGGCATCCGGGCCGAGGTGGCGCCAATCCCCCGCTTCGACGGTTACGTCCTGCATCGCATTTCCCTCTTTCGTTTCCAAGCCGGCGAATGCGAATCCGGCGCGCGATCGACATCGGCAGCGCGGGGCTACGGCCTCGTGTCAAGCACTGGCTTGCGGCGGCGCCGAGGGATCGCTCGGTGCGCGCATCTGCTCGATGTCCTCATGGCGTGCGCGCACGCTTTCCATGATGGCCGGATGCGTCACGACATAGAAGCGACCGGTGCGCACCGCATCGAAGGTTGCCTCGGCGATGTCGGCCGGGCCAAGCCGGCCCGCACGCACCGCCTTGCGCAACGCTCTGCCGGCCAGCAACTGCGACGCAGATGGCGGCGCCTCGTTGCGCCAGCGAGCGGGCCGCCCGCGCTCGGCCTCGGCGATGCCGGTGGGCGCGAACGCCGGGCACAGCAGCGAGCAACCGACCGGTGCACCGGCGCGGCGCAGATCGTGATAAAGCGTTTCGGTCAGCGCGACGACGGCATGCTTCGATGCGTTGTAGACGCCCATCGCCGGCGGCGAGACCAATCCCGCTACCGAGGCCGTGTTGACGATGTGCGCCTGCTCGTTCTGCCGCAACATGATCGGCGTGAATACGCGCACCCCGTGGGCAACGCCCATTAGATTGACCCCGAACACCCACGACCAATCGTTCGCGCTCATCTCCCAGATGAACCCGCTCGCCCCGACGCCCGCGTTGTTGAACAGCAGGTGCACTTTGCCGTAGGCATCGAGCGTGCGTTGAGCGAGCGCTTCCACCGCCGCACCCTCCGATACGTCGGTCGGCACGGCGATGACATCGGCACCCGTCGCGGCAAGCGACTGTGCGACCGCGCCCAGTGCGTCACCGTCGATGTCGGCCAGCACGAGCTTCATTCCGAGCTGCGCGCCTTTTTGCGCAAACGCGCGGCCAAACCCGCTGGCAGCGCCGGTGATGACGGCCACCCTATCCGCGAATTGTTCCATCCATTCTCCTCTGGTCCAGCGGGGCGGGACTCGATCGTCAGGCGATCTTGACGATTTGCTTGCCGAAATTCTTGCCTTGCAGCAGCCCGATCAGCGCATCCGGCGCGTGCTCGAGCCCATCGACGATACTTTCGCGGTAGCGCAGCTTCTTTTGCGATACCAGCGTGGTCAAGGTGCCGAGCGCTTCGGGCCAGAGATCGAGGTGCTCCGTGACGATGAAGCCCTGCACGAGCAGACGCATCGTCAAAATGATCGACGGCTGCTTGAGCGGTACCGGCTGTCCGTCGTAGCCCGCGATCATGCCGCAAACGGCGATGCGGCCGAACGGGTTCATCCGCGCAAGCGTCGCATCGAGCCCTTCGCCGCCGACGTTTTCGAAGCAACCGTCGACCCCGTTGGGCGTGGCCGCTTTCAAATCGTTAAAGAGGTTGCCCGCTTTGTAGTCGACGCAGGCGTCGAAACCAAGCTCCTCGACGACGTATCGGCATTTGTCGGGTCCGCCCGCGATACCGACGGCGCGGCACCCGGCAAGCTTGGCCAACTGTCCCACGACACTGCCGACGGCCCCGCTCGCCGCACTGACCACGACCGTTTCGGCCGCGCGCGGCGCGATAATTTTGTTCAATCCGTACCACGCCGTCACGCCCGGCATGCCCGCTACGCCAAGATAGGCGCTGAGCGGCACGCGTGAATCGTCGATCTTGCGTACGCCGGTGCCGTCCGAGCTGCCATAGTCTTGCCAGCCGAACATGCCTGTCACCTTGTCGCCGACGGCAAATGCGCGGTGTTTCGACTCGACGACTTCGCCGACGGTGCCGCCCACCATGACATCGCCGATTGCGAGCGGTTCGGCGTACGACTTCGCATCGTTCATGCGGCCGCGCATGTACGGGTCGATCGACAAGTAGAGATTTCGCACACGAAATTGCCCCTCGGCCAAGGCTGCAAGCGGGGCCTGTTCGAGCTTGAAGTTTTCCGGCGAGAGAGGCCCTTGCGGGCGCGAAGCAAGCAAGATTCGACGGTTCATCTGGGTCATGGCGATGCCTCCTTCCGATTCGCGGTGGGCGGGAAAACGACGACGACACATGCGCAGCGAGCCGGGGCGATCAGCCGTCGCTAGGGCCAGGTTTGGCACCTGCCGGCGGGCGCCGGCGCTGCTCGGCGACATCGCGTCCCACCGCGAGCCGCCGCATGTATTTGAACGTGCCGAGCGCCTTGGCGACAAAGTGACCGCTACTGTCGCGCACTTCACCTTCGCAGTACGCCATAGTGCTCGATCGATGCAGCACACGGCCGAATGCACGTAGCTCGCCGCGGCCCGGCTGCATGAAGGTGACTTTCATTTCGACGGTGACCACGCCCACCCCGTCCCCCGCCAGGCTACGCGCGGCGGTGGCTAGCGCGACGTCGGCCAGCGTCATCGTGACGCCGCCGTGGGCCACATCCCAGGTGTTCATCTGCGCGCCGGTCAGCGTGAGCGCCACTTCGCTTTCGCCGTTGGACGCGGCGATCGCCCGAACGCCGAGATGATCGACGAATGGGCTCTCGATCGTGCGCTCGGGCGGCGGCGGTGCATGGCCCGTAGACGGAGGCTGTCGTTCGGATGTCATGCGGCTACTTTCGTCAGAGCACGTAGTCGACACAGGCGCGCGACTCACGCACGGCGGTGACGAACGCCTTGAGTGCCTCGTGCGTCGGATGCACCTGATAAGCATCGAGTGCGGTTTTGTCGGCAAAATCGGAAACGAGCACCACGTCATAGGTCGAATCGAGTCCCGGCTGAGCGATGCCAACCTCGACATGCAAGATGCCGGGCACGATATCGCGACAGCCTTCGAGTCGCACCTTCAGCTTTTGCGCATTCTCGGCTCGGCTCGCACCCTCGGCCGTTTCTTTCAATTTCCACATGACGATGTGACGAATCACTTCTCGACCTCCCGGACAGAATCGTTGCCTTAAAGTTGGCGGTAGCGAGGGATGATACTCGCTTCACTCGGGCTCGGCAGGCGGCCCAACGACCAACGGCCGACGAGCGGCTGGATGGCTAGCCGCCGCCGAGCGCAAGGAATAGATCGATTCGGTTTTCCAGGCGCGCGAGCCGATTCTCCCCCTCCTTCCGAGCCGCGGCGCGTTCGATCCCTTGAGCATCGATCCACGGCGCGGCGTCCGTCGCCCCTAATTCGAACCGGGTACGCGCAAGCGCGGCGGCGATCCCCGCCTCGCTCCGTGAGCGCTTGCGCGCTACGGCCTGCTCGTCGAGTTGCCGTTTGGCCGCGAGCGCGTTTTCGACGTCGGCCAGCGCGCGAAAAAGCGTCTGCCGGAACTCGATCGAGGCTTCATTGAAGTCGCTTTCGGCGAGTGCCGCGTTCAACCGCACCGTATTCCATTGCACGAACGGCAACGCGAGCGCTGCGCCGATCGAAGCCACTGGGTTTTGCAGTGTCCGTATCAGGGCGGCGCTGCTCGTGCCGAATTCGCCCGTCAAGGAGAACGCCGGGTAAATGCTCGCACGGGCGAAATCCACATGGGCCCAGCGGGCACGCAACCTTAGTTCGGCCGCGCGCAGATCAGGCCGATGAGCGAGCGCGAGGGCCGGCATGTGGACCTTCACGTGGGGGACAGCCGAGCAACGCAGATCGGAGGGCTCCGCACCGCGCTGCTCGGGCGAGCCGCCAAGCAGCAGCGCCAATGCGTTTCGCTTCGACTCGCGCCGTTGCAGCCATTGGCTTTGCTCGGCGCGGATCTGCGCTAGCTGCTGCCGCGCTTGCGCGACATCGAGCAGCGAGGCTGTGCCTGCCGCCAAGCGGGCCTCGGCAATGGCCAACGTGCGTTCGATATCGGCGATAGCCGCCGCTTCGAGCGAGATCGATTCGTTCAAGAATCCGATTTGCCAATAGAGCTTAGCGGTCGTGCCGATCAAAGCGAACTCGGCAGCCCCGCGATCGGCTTCGCTCGCCTGCGCTCGCCAGGCGGCCGCGTCGCGTTGCGCAGCAAGCCTGCCCCATAGATCGACTTCGTACGATACCGTGCCATTGGCGCCGCTCAATGAACCGACACGGTCGCCTTCGAACTGATACGTCGCATTCGCGGTTGCGGTGACGGCACCCTGGACACCGGTTTTCGCGCCGACGAGCTCGGCCTCGAGCCGCGCACGATGTAGGCGGACGGCGGCGACGGCGAGATCGATATTGTTGGCGCGCGCCTTATCGATAAGCGCGTCGAGCGAAGGGTCGCCGAAAGCTTGCCACCAGCGGCCGGTAGCCGGTTCATCCGACGACGCAGCCGCCGCCGGCATCTCCAGCGGCGAGCCAGATGGGGCAGACGCCATACCGGGCGCCGCCATCCATTGCAACGGCAAGTCAGGCAGCGGCAAAGCGCCGTGGCGACTCGGGGAAAGGCATCCGGCCAAGAGCGGTATCGTCACGGCCAAGCAACGCAGAATGAGCGTCTTCATCATGCCTCCCGATTCAATCGCGCGCGAGCGCTTCGACGGGATCGAGCCGCGCCGCATTGCGCGCGGGCATGAAGCCGAACGCGACGCCGATCACCGTCGAGCAAGCGACGGCCGACATCAGCGAAGCGGGTGAAAAGATCATGTTCCATTGGTGGACGAACGCCGAGAATACGAAGCTCGCGCCGAAAGACAACGCAATGCCGATGGCGCCGCCGAGCAGACAAACCAGCACCGCTTCGACGAGAAATTGCAGCATCACGTCGCCGCGCCGAGCGCCGACGGCCATCCGAATGCCGATTTCCCGCGTACGCTCCGTGACGGACACGAGCATGATGTTCATCACGCCGATACCGCCGACGACCAGCGAGACCACGGCGATGAGCGAGAGCAGCAGCGTCAGCGTCCGCCCCGTGGATTCGACGGTCTTGACGACGCTGTCCATGTTGTAGGTGAAGAAATCCTTGCGGCCGTGCCGGCGCGAGAGCAACGTTTCGATGCCTTGCTCGGCCGCCTCGCCCGGCTGGCCCGCCTTGATACGCACCGTGATGCCGTCGAGCCGTCGGGCGCCGAATAATCGCGCGCTCGCCGTGGTGTACGGCACCCACACGGTCAGGTCGCTCATGCCGCCTCCCCACATGGCGCGTTTCTCGGCCGTTACACCAATGACGGTGCACGGAACGTTGCCGATGAGGATCGTTTTGCCGATCGCGTCGGATTCCGTGCCGAACAGCTTGCGGCGCGTATTGGCGTCGATGACCACGACTTGAGCGTAACGGCGGACCGTCTCGGCGCCGAAAGGGATGCCTTCGGCGAGAGACAGCCCGCGCACGTCGAAGAAATGCTCTCCGACGCCGCTGATCGTGGCTTGTACGTCGACATTGCCGCGGCGCACGGTCGCCGTTCGAAAGACGCGCGGCGTGGTCTTATCGATGTACGGTTCGCGGGCGAGCGCTTCCGCGTCGGCGGGAACGAGCGTTTGGATTTTGTCGGCATCGCTATCGCCCCAATCTCGGCCAGGGTAGACATCGATGGTATTCGTACCCATCGCGCCGATTTCGTCGAGCATGTAGCGTTTCGCCCCCTCCCCGATCGCCACGATCGACACAACCGACATGATGCCGATTACGATCCCGAGCATCGTCAGCAGGGTCCGTAGCCGATGCGCCGTCAGCGCAGCCCATGCCATCGCCAGCGCTTGAGCCACGCGCGCCGGCGCCAGCATCGGGCGGCTGATCGGACGGCTGGCCACGGGCGGTACTGCGGGTGGTGCGAGCGGCGAGGCCGGCGCTGCATCGGCGCACGCCGCGCCGCGCCCCCGGAGCCGATCGCCGACGATCGCGCCGTCGCGCATGTCGACGATGCGGTGAGCATGCGCCGCCACCTGTTCGTCGTGCGTCACGACGACGACCGTGCGGCCGGCTGCGCAGAGCGCCCCGAGAATACGCATGACCTCGCGGCCGCTCTTGCTGTCGAGGGCGCCTGTCGGCTCGTCGGCGAGGATTACGTCGGCCCCGTTCATCAGCGCGCGCGCAATGCTGACACGCTGCTGCTGCCCGCCCGAAAGCTGATTAGGGCGATGGCCGGCGCGCTCGGCCAGCCCCAGTTGCGCGAGCAGGACATGCGCACGCGCGGCGCGCGTCTGCCGCGCGACCCCAGCATAGACAGACGGCACCTGGACGTTATCGGCCGCTGTCAGATGCGGTAGCAAATGGTAGCGCTGAAAGATGAATCCGAAGCGCTCGCGGCGCAAACGCGCGAGCTCGTCCGGTTCCAATGCACCGACATCGACGCCGCCCACGCGGTAGCAGCCCGAGCTCGGCCGATCGAGGCAGCCGAGCAGGTTCATCAGCGTCGATTTTCCCGAACCCGACGCGCCCATGATCGCAATGAATTCGCCGGCTTCGATGGTCAAGTCGATATCGCGCAGGACGGCGATGTCCTTCTCGCCCGCCGCGTATCGGCGCGTGATGCCTCCGAGTTCCAACAAGGGCCCGGCCATCGTCAGCTTCCCTGCGCGGGGTCGGGCTTCGAGCCGTCGTGGACGGCCTCGCCTACGATGACACGCTCACCTTCACTCAGCCCCGACAGCACCTGCGCCTTGACCTGATTGTTCAAGCCCACGCGCACCTGGCGCGACTCGATGCGCCCGCCGTCAGCGAGCACGCGCACGGCGACGGTGCTGTCCGCGGACTTCGCTCCGAGCGCCGAGGCTGGCACGACGAGCGCCTGTTTTGCCGTGCCCTGCACGATCGAGACCTGCGCCGTCATCGAGATGCGTAGCCGGTGTCCCGGATTGGGCACCTCGAACAGGGCGTTATAGAACACCGCCGTGCCCGCTCGCGATGCGCTCCCGGCCGTGCTGCCCGTGCCCGTAGCCGACTGCTCGGCGAACTCTTGCGGTGCCGGTTCGATCGCGCGGACGGTGCCTTCGTAGCGTGTTTCGGGCGCGCCGAGAACGGTGAAATGCACGCGCTGACCGGGCGCGACGCGAAGCACGTCGGCCTCGGACACCTGCGCCTTGATCGTCATCGTGTCGAGGTCGGCCAGTTTGAGAATGACGGGTGCCTGCTGCTCGGCGATGACGGTCTGGCCTTCCCGGGTCACGATGGCGACGACCTCGCCGGACATCGGGGCGGCGATGCGCGTGTAGCCCGCGTTCGCGTTCGCTTTATCGACTTCGACGCGCGCTTGCTTGCCGCGCGCATCGAGCTCCGCGAGGTTGGCGCGCTCGACTTGCAGCGCCGCTTGGGCGCGCTCTAGCGCTTCACGCGAGGTCGCCTCGCGCTCCCACAGCTGTCGCTCGCGCGCCGCGGCAAGCGACGCCTGCTGCAAGCGTGCTTGCGCCGCGCGGCGCTGCGCCTCGAGCGCCAGCGCGTTCGCCTGCGCCTGCCTAAGCGCATGCTCGAGCAGCGTCGGATCGATTTCAGCGAGGTGCTGGCCCACCTTCACCTGATCGCCGAGCTCGACGGCGACCGATTTGAGCTGCCCCGACACTTGGGCGCCGACATCGACTTGCCGATGCGCATGCAGTGTCCCGGCGGCAAGCACCGCGTCTTCGAGATCGGCGTGTTCGACGTGTGCGGTGAGATAGCGCGGCGCGGCATCCGCCGTGAATCGGCGATAGCCGAGGACTGCGGAAAACAGCGCCACAGCAGCAGTTAGAGCGGCCGCGAGCCGGCGGTGTCGTTTGTCGATCATGCGTTGGAGAATGGGCGCCGCACCTGGCGGCAGAAGCATGCGCCGGCCTGCCGGTCAGGAGACGGCAGGCGGCAACGGAGCGCGGCGCCGTGCACTGCGTCGCGCCGCGAATCAAGGAGGGAAAATGTAATCGTCTCGAAAACCGCAGGAGACGACGAGTTGTTACAGCATGTTAATGAGATAATCGGCGCCGATCCGTTCGACTCCGGCCGCATCGAGGTCCCGCAGGGCGCGCGCAAGCGAGCCGTTGAGGTCGATCGCACGGCAGGCGTCTTCGATCAGCACGACATCGAACCCGGCCGCACGCGCGTCCAGTGCAGACCATGCGACGCAATAATCGGTCGCGAGGCCACAGCACCACACGCGCCTCACGCCCAGCTCGCGCAGATAGCCGGCCAGCCCCGTCCGCGCCCGGCGATCGGCTTCGACGAATGCCGAATAGCTGTCGACCTCACGCTGGCACCCTTTGCGGATGACGAGCCGCGCGTGCACGGCATCCAGATTCCTGTGGAACGCCGCGCCCGGCGTGCCCTGGACGCAATGCAGGGGCCACAGCACTTGCTCGCCGTAGCTCAACGCGATCGTCTCGAACGGCTGCCGCCCCTCGTGGTTCGCGGCGAACGAGACATGATCGCGCGGATGCCAGTCCTGCGTCAGTACGACGCGCTCGAAGCCGGCCGCTAGCCGGTTGACGATCGGCACGATCTCATCGCCGCGCGGCACGGCCAATGCGCCGCCCGGCATGAAATCGTTCTGAACGTCGACGATGAGCAAGACGTCTTCGGGTCCCTTCATGGTTCGCAGCCCCTTTATCGCATCACTTGAATGTCCCATCCTGTCCCGCGGTCGGCAGCACGTGGCTGCGGAACATCTCACGAAGCTTGAGCTTCAACAATTTTCCCGTGGCGGTGTGCGGCAACTCGTCGACGAAGACGACATCGTCGGGGATCCACCATTTGGCCACCTTACCTTCATAGAAGGCGAGCAGCGCCGCGCGCGTGAGCGCTGCGCCCGGGCGCTTCACAACGACAAGCAGCGGGCGCTCGTCCCATTTCGGGTGCGGACACGCGATGCAGGCGGCCTCGGCAACCTCGGGGTGCGCGATCGCGATGTTCTCGACCTCTGTCGAACTGATCCACTCCCCGCCCGACTTGATGACGTCTTTGCTGCGGTCGGTGATGTGCAAGAAGCCGTCGGGGTCGATCGTGGCGACGTCGCCCGTCGGAAACCAACCGTCGACGAGCGGCGATCGGCCGTCTTCCGACTCGTCGCTTCCGAAATAGCGATCGATGACCCAGGGGCCGCGCACATGCAAATCGCCGAAGGCGACGCCGTCGCGCGGCAGCTCCCGCCCGTCCTGGCCGACGATCTTCATGTCGATGCCGCAAATAACGGTGCCCTGCTTTTGCAGCAGGTGCCGGCGCTCGGCGAGCGGGCGTTGCGACTGTGCCCAATTGAGTCGAGCAAGCGTGCCGAGCGGCGACATTTCCGTCATGCCCCAGGCATGGATGACACGTACGCCGTACTCGTCTTCGAACGTGTCGATCATCGAAGGCGGGCAGCACGAACCGCCGATGACGGTGCGCTCGAGCGACGAAAACCGTGCGCCGAGCGATTTCACGTGCGACAACAAGTTCATCCAGACCGTCGGCACGCCGGCGGAAAAGGTCACGCGCTCGGCCTCCATCAACTCGAACAGCGACTTGCCGTCGAGGTCCTTGCCGGGCAGCACCAGCTTGGCGCCCACGAGCGGGACTGCGTGCGGAATGCCCCACGCATTGACGTGGAACATCGGCACGACCGGCAGCACCGAGTCGTGCGCCGAGAACCCCATCGCATCGGGCAGCGCGGCACCCATGGCGTGCAGGTAGACCGATCGGTGCGAGTACAACGCGCCTTTCGGGTGGCCGGTGGTGCCCGAGGTATAGCAAAGGTATGAGGCGAGCCGCTCGTCGAGGACCGGCCACGCGTAATCGCCGTCCTCGGCTTGGACGAGCGACTCATAGCCGAGCAGCGGCACATCGATTCGAGGGAGGTCGGCAGCGCCGGCCAGTGCGATCCACGCCTTTACCTTCGGGCAACGCGGCGCAAGTGCGGCGACGAGCGGCGCGAAGGTGGTATCGAACAAAATATAACGGTCGTCGGCATGGTTGACGATATAGGCAATCTGCTCGGGGAACAGCCGCGGGTTGATGGTATGGCAGACGGCGCCGAAGCCCGTGGTGCCGTAGTAAGCCTCGAGGTGCCGGTAGCCGTTCCATGCGAGCGTGCCGATTCGTTCGCCCTGTGCAACGCCAAGCCGCATCAGCGCTTGCGCGAGCTGCTTCGCGCGCCGTTCGCAGTCTTTGTAGGTATAGCGATGAAGGTCGCCCTCGATGCGGCGCGACACGATCTCGGTGTCT
>Ga0207705_10004092_pt1 | contig 11063 bp, 10 predicted proteins | sample KBSC13metaG_FD_184314 | JGI IMG/M metagenome (GOLD analysis project Ga0207705, IMG submission 184314) | Corn rhizosphere microbial communities from Kellogg Biological Station, Michigan, USA - KBS C1-3 metaG (SPAdes) (version 2) | ecosystem: Host-associated > Plants > Roots > Rhizosphere > Soil ...
CGACAGCGTCAGCGTCGCCACCACCTTTCGCGAGGAGCTGAAGAAGGCCGGCGTCATCTTCCTCTCGATCAGCGAGGCGATCCGCGAGCATCCCGAGCTGGTCAGGAAATGGCTCGGCAAAGTGGTGTCGCAGCACGACAACTTCTTCGCCGCGCTCAACAGCGCGGTCTTTTCCGACGGCACCTTCGTGTACATCCCCGAAGGCGTGCGCTGCCCGATGGAGCTGAGCACCTATTTCCGCATCAACGCCGAGAACACCGGCCAGTTCGAGCGCACGCTGATCGTCGCCGACAAGGGCGCCTACGTCTCCTACCTGGAAGGTTGCACCGCGCCGCAACGCGACGAGAACCAGCTCCACGCCGCGGTGGTCGAGCTCGTCGCGCTCGAGGATGCCGAGATCAAGTATTCGACGGTGCAGAACTGGTACCCCGGCAACGCCGAGGGCCTGGGCGGAATCTACAACTTCGTCACTAAGCGCGGCCTGTGCCAGGGTGCGCGCAGCAAGATTTCATGGACCCAGGTCGAGACCGGCAGCGCGGTCACCTGGAAGTACCCGAGCTGCGTGCTCAACGGCGCGGATTCGGTCGGCGAGTTCTACTCGGTCGCGGTGACCAACAACTACCAGCAGGCCGACACCGGCACCAAGATGATCCACAACGGCAAGGGCAGCCGCAGCACGATCATCTCCAAGGGCATCAGCGCCGGCAAGTCGAACAACACCTACCGCGGCCTCGTCCGCGTCGCCGCCAACGCCGACGGGGTGCGCAACTTCACCCAGTGCGATTCGCTGCTGCTCGGCCACGAGTGCGGCGCGCACACCGTGCCCTACATCGAGGTCAAAAACCCGACCGCGCAGATCGAGCACGAGGCGACCACCAGCAAGATCAGCGACGACCAGCTGTTCTACGCGATGCAGCGCGGGCTGGGGCAGGAGGAAGCCGTGGCGCTGATCGTCAACGGCTTCGCCAAGGAAGTGCTCCAGCAGCTGCCGATGGAGTTCGCCGTCGAGGCGCAGAAGCTGCTGGGGATTTCGCTAGAGGGGAGTGTGGGGTGATGCAAGTCCCTCTCGCCCCCACTCCCCGTCACCCTGAACTCGTTTCAGGGTCCATCGGGCGTCGCGCTCCTGAGCAAGCCGAAGTAGCGCAACCTTACGATTGGGTTGCGTATGGGCCGACAGATCCGCGCCGTGCGGAGAAATGGACCCTGAAACAAGTTCAGGGTGACGAAGAGGGGGCTTCGGGGAGATGAGATCGCAAACACCTCGTCGGCTGCTCTGGGCACTTTGGATTGTGATCGCGATTCCTGCGGTCACGCTGTCGATCTGGCTCACTGGTGAGCTGCCGCTTTGGCCTCACTTCGGTGGTAGCTCCACGCCGGCAGGAATAGCGGTTTGGGCGGTTTTCGTGAGCCTGTTCTACGGTACGCCGCTGGCATTATTTGCGGTCCAAAAAACTGGCTGGCGGGGTCGCGCATGACCACCGCGCGCAAGAAACTCTCGCTCGGCAACGTGACAGACCGCGCCGAGGACCGCGAGGTCGGCGGCGACAGGACGCGCGCCTGGACCGTCTCGCCCGCGCGCGCCGAGCAGCTCAAGCAGCGCGCGCGCGACATGCGGCGCAATCCGACCGAGGCGCAGACGGCGCTGTGGGAGCGGCTCAAGGACAAGCAGTGCGGCTTCACCTTCAACCGCGAGGTGGTGATGGGCAGCGCGATCGTCGATTTCGCCTGCAAGACCCGCTGGCTGGTGGTCGAAACCGGCGGCGACAGCGAGTCCGAAACCACCCTCGCCGCGCTCAGCGACCGCAAGCTCACCGACGTCGGCGTGCGCGTGCTGCGCTTCGCCGACGACACGGTGCTGGCCGATACCGACGCGGTGGTGAAGGCGATCAAGGACGAGCTGCAGAAGCCGTTCGAGAAGCCGAAAATTGAGAGGGCGGGATGATGGCCGTCCATCGCCCTTGCCCCCACCGTCATGCTGAACTTGTTTCAGCATCCATCGTGCCCTCAGCACTGTCCGGGCGTGGCGAGAAATGGACCCTGAAACAAGTTCAGGGTGACGATTCAGTTTTGTTGAGAGTCCCAGAATGCTGAGCATCCAGAACCTCCACGCCACCGTCGGCGGCACCGAAATCCTGCGCGGGCTCTCGCTCGAAGTGAACGCGGGCGAGGTCCATGCGATCATGGGCCCGAACGGCGCGGGCAAGTCGACGCTTGCTTACGTCCTCGGCGGGCGACCGGGGTACGAGGTGACGGGGGGCACGGTGACCTTTTCACCCCTCCCGCTTGCGGGAGGGGCCGGGGGAGGGTCTGTCGCCGCCAGCGCCGCGCATGATCCGACTCGCCCTCACCTAACCCCTCCCGCAAGCGGGAGGGGGATCGATTTGCTCGCCCTCGAACCGCACGAACGCGCGGCAGCGGGGCTGTTCCTCGGCTTCCAGTACCCGGTCGAAATCCCTGGCGTCTCCAACGTCCAGTTCCTGCGCGAGGCGCTCAACGCGCAGAGGAAGGCGCGCGGGGAGGGGCCGCTGTCGGGCGGCGAGTTCCTCAAGCTGGCGCGCGAGAAGGCGGCGCTGCTGAAGTTCGACATGGAGATGTTGAAGCGCCCGGTGAACGTCGGCTTCTCGGGCGGCGAGAAGAAGCGCGCCGAGATGGTCCAGATGGGCATCCTCGATCCCGCCTTCGCGGTGCTCGACGAGACCGACTCCGGCCTCGACATCGACGCGCTGCGGATTGTCGGCGAGGGCATCAATTCGATCATGCGCAAGCCCGATAAAGCCGTGCTGCTGATCACCCACTACCAGCGGCTGCTCGATTACGTGCGGCCCGATTTCGTCCACGTGCTGGCCAAGGGCCGCATCGTGAAGAGCGGCGGCGCCGAGCTGGCGCACCAGCTCGAAAGCGAAGGCTACGAGATGGTGGCGGCGTGAACGCGATGACCCTTCCGACAAGGCGCGACGAGGAGTGGCGCTACGCCGATTTCGCGGCGCTGGAGACGCTCGCGCCCGAAGAATTCGGCCAGTGGAAAGAGATCGAGCTGGCTCCCGGCGAGACGCGGCGCAAGTGCCTGGTGCTCGACGGCTCCGGCCCTGAGCTGCACCGCGTCCGCCTGACCGTGGGCGAAGGCGCGCGGGCGGAGCTGTTCGCGGTCAACGCGGGCGGCGATTACACCCGCCTCGAAGTCGTCGTGCGCTTGGCCAAAGGCGCGCATTTCGAGTTCGGCGGGGTGACCATCGGCGGCGGCGCGGCGACGCGGGAGTTTGTCACCCGGCTCGATCATGCCGAGCCCGAAGCGACCAGCCACCAGGTCGTGCGCGCGGTTCATTGGGGTCAGGCGACCGGCAATTTCCTCGGCCGCATCGAGGTCGCGCGTAACGCGCAGAAGACCGACGCGGCGCAGGACTTCAAGGGCCTGATCCTCGAGCGCGGGGCGAGCACCAACGCCAAGCCCGAGCTCGTGATTTACGCCGACGACGTGAAGTGCGCCCACGGCGCGGCGATCGGCCAGATGGACGAAACGGCGCGCTTCTACATGGCCGCGCGGGGCCTGCCGCCGGAGGTGGCGCAGCGGCTGCTGGTGCGTGCCTTCGTCGCCGATGCCTTCGCGGCGCTGGATGACGAAGCCGAGCGAGAGACGATGCTCGATGCCGCGCTCAAGGCGCTGGGAGACAGAGGATGAGTGAGGCGGCCACAAATTCACTCCTCCCGCGTGCGGGAGGGTCCGAAGCGGACTACACTCCCTCCCCTAACCCCTCTCGCAAGCGGGGGGGTCTCAAGGCAGACTTCCCGGGCTTGGTGACCGCTTCGGGAAAGCCGTGGCACTACCTCGACAGCGCGGCGACGGCGCAGAAGCCGCAAGTCGTCATCGACGCCGTCACCAAGGCGATCGGCGTCGACTACGCCACCGTCCACCGGGGCGTGTACACCCGCTCGGCGGAGATGACGCTCGGCTACGAGGCGGCGCGGCGGCGGGTCGCTGCGTTCATCGGCGGGCGCGAGGATGAGCTGGTGTTCACCCGCGGGGCGACCGAGGCGATCAACCTCGTCGCCTATTGCTATCCGGACAAGGGCCGCGTGTTGCTGTCGCAGCTCGAACACCATTCGAATATCGTCCCCTGGCAACTCGCCGGCTGGCAGATCGACATCTGCCCGCTGACCGACGACGGCGGGATCGATCTCGATGCCGCCGAGCGGATGCTGACGCCCGAGCACACGATGGTCGCCTTCGCCCAGGTTTCGAACGTCCTCGGCTCGGTGCTCGACGCGCGGCGCGCGGCCGACCTGGCGCATTCGGTCGGCGCCAGGCTCTTGCTGGATGGCTGTCAGGCGGTGCCGCGCATGGCGGTCGACGTCGCGGCGCTCGATTGCGATTTCTACGCGTTCTCGGGACACAAGCTCTACGGTCCGACCGGGATCGGCGCGTTGTGGGCGCGGGCGGACCTGCTCGGCGCGATGCCGCCGTGGCAAGGCGGCGGCTCGATGATCGACAAGGTGACCTTCGAGACAACCACTTACGCCCCGCCGCCGCAGCGCTTCGAGGCCGGAACGCCCGCCATCGTCGAGGCGATCGGGCTGGGGGTGGCGTGCGATTACGTGAGCGCTATCGGCCTCGACGCCATTCATGCGCACGAAGCGCGGCTCGTCGCCGCCACGCGCGAGGCCTTGCGGAGCATGAACGATGTCACCGTGTTCGGCCCCCACGATAGCGCCGGCATCGTCAGCTTCGCCATTCGCGGGGTTCACCCCCACGATCTTGGCACCATATTGGACGAAGAGGACGTGGCGATCCGCGCCGGCCACCACTGCGCCCAGCCGTTGATGGAGCACCTCGGCGTCGACGCCACCGCGCGGGCGAGCTTCGGACTCTACTCGGACGAAGACGACATTGCCGCGCTGCTGCGCGGAATCGAACGGACCAAGAGGATTTTCGCATGAGCATGGAAGCCGACAAGCGCTTCGACATCGAGGAAGTCGATGGCGTCACTGCGCCGCCGCGCGGGCGCGTCGATGACGCCGTCGAAGAGACCGCGGGCGAGACGCTGGCACGCAAGAAGGATTACCTCGAAGGCTTCCTCGCCCAGCAACCCGCCGCGGCCTCGCCCGGCGAGCCCGGCGGCGCGGTCTACGAGCGGGTGATCGACGCGTTGCGCGAAATCTACGACCCGGAAATCCCGGTCAACATCTACGATCTCGGACTGATCTACGGCGTTGACGTCAGCGACGATGGCGATGTCGTGATCACCATGACCCTGACGACGCCGCATTGCCCGGTCGCCGAATCGATGCCGGGCGAAGTCGAAATGCGCGCCTGCGCAGTTCCCGGTGTCCGCGATGCCGAGGTCAACCTTGTATGGGATCCGCCGTGGGGGCCGAACCTGATGAGCGACGAAGCGCGCCTCGAACTGGGCATGCTGTGAGGACGCTGGCCCCGGAGCTGACGGTCGCGCTGGCCGACTACGCCAGCCCGCGGGATGCGGCTGACCTGGTCATGCTGCTCGACGCCTATGCCTGCGACCCGATGGGCGGCGGCGAGCCGCTGTGCGATGGCGCGCGCAACGCCGTGGTGCCCGGGCTGGCCGCCACGCCCGGCGCGTTCTCGCTGATCGCCCGGCTCGATGGCGAGCCGGTCGGCCTCGCCAACTGCTTTAGCGGTTTCTCCACTTTCGCGGCCCAGCCGCTGGTCAATGTCCATGATCTCGCGGTTCTGCCGGGCTTTCGCGACCGGGGGATCGGCCGCGCGTTGTTGCGGGCAGTCGAGGCCGAGGCGCGCCGTCGCGAGGCAAGCAAAGTCACGCTCGAGGTGCTGAGCGGAAACGAGCGGGCCAAAGCGCTCTACCTTGCGCTCGGCTTCGGCGACTACCAGCTAGATCCCGAAGCCGGGCACGCGCTGCTTTGGCAAAAGAAGCTGGCATGACCGAAACCAAGCTCCGTGCCCGACCCGCCGCGGTCATCCTGACGCCCGCCGCCGAGGCGCGCGTGGCGGCGCTGATGGCGAACGCGCCAGAAGGCGCCATTGGCGTCAAGCTCTCGACTCCCCGCCGCGGCTGCTCGGGCCTCGCCTATTCGGTCGATTATGTGAGCGAAGAGGCCGCGTTCGACGAGAAGATCGTCACGCCTGGCGGCACGTTCTACATCGACGGGGCCAGCGTGCTCTACCTCGTTGGCTCGGTGATGGACTGGAAGGAAGACGATTTCGCCGCCGGATTCGTGTTCGAGAATCCCAACGCCAAGGGCTCGTGCGGCTGCGGGGAAAGCTTCACCGTCTGACCGGCCGCTAGCGGGTCAACGCCGCGACGCAGGCCGCCCGGTCAACGTCGAGCCCATCGCTCGCGCGGCGCGCATCGACGTAGGTTGCCACCGGTTCGCTGCCCGGCTTCAGCGGATAAAGGAACACATCGAGCACGCAGGCGCTCCCGACGAACTGCAGCTTGCGCATGTCGCCCTCGTGAACGTCGAGCACGGGGGTGCCGAACGTCGTCACCAGCGCGCGGGCGTCCTTGTCGATAACCGCTTCCAGGCCGGCGATATGCTGCACTTCGGGCGCGCGGAAAACAGGCTTGGGCGGTGGGGCGGGCCTGGTCGGCGGAATGGCCCTGGCCCGCGGGCGGTGTGGAGCGGGCGTCCGTGTCGCCGGCGGGGCACTCGGCACCGCGGTGCAGGCGGCCAGCGTGGAGAGCGCCAGCAGCGCGGCAATTCGAAACGACCTCACCATCCGCGGCCAGAAGTGCAGGGGGCGGCGCGCCAAGTCAATCGCTGCGCCACCGCCGCGCTTGGCCAGCGCACGTTCCGCCGCTAAGGCCCGGCGCTCAACCGGACTGGAGCGAAAATGACCGAAGCCCGCTATGACGTGATCGCCATCGGCAACGCGATCGTCGACGTGATCGCGCCGTGCAGCGACGAGCTGATCGCGGAACTGCAGCTCAATCGTGGCGGCATGACCCTGATCGACACCGCGCGCGCGCACGCGCTCTACGAGGCGATGGGCCCCGCGCGCGAAACCTCGGGCGGATCGGCGGCCAACACGCTCGCCGGGTTGGCGGCGCTCGGGGCGCAATGCGCGTTCATCGGCCAGGTCGCCGACGACCAGCTCGGCGAAGTCTTCGCCCACGACATCCACGCGGTCGGCATCGATTTCGACACGCCCGCCCGTGCCGGCGATCCGCCGACCGCGCGCTGCCTGATCTTCGTCACGCCCGACGGTCAGCGGACGATGAACACGTTCCTCGGCGCGAGCCAGCACCTGCCGGCGCACGCGCTCAACGCCGAAGCGGTCGCGGCGGCGAAGATCCTCTACCTTGAGGGCTACTTGTGGGATCCGGAAGAGCCGCGCGCGGCGATGCGCCGGGCGATCGAGGCGGCGCGGGAAGCGGGGCGCGAGGTCGCCTTCACTTTGTCCGATGCCTTCGTGATCGACCGCTATGGGGACGATTTCCGTGCACTGATCGCCGACGGGCTGATCGACATCCTGTTCGCCAACGAGCATGAACTGGCGGCGCTGACCGGCGAAGTCGATTTCGACGCGGGGATCGAGCAGCTTTCGGGCAGGGTTCCGGTACTCGTCGTCACTCGCAGCGAGAAGGGCGCGGTCGCGGTCGCATCTGGCGAACGCGCCGAAGTCGCCGCCGAGCCGGTCGAGGACGTCGTCGATACCACCGGTGCGGGCGACCAGTTCGCCGCCGGTTTCCTGTTCGGCCACGTTCGCGGCCGCCCGCTGGAGGAATGCCTGCGGCTGGGGGCGATCTGCGCCGCCGAGGTGATCGGCCATTACGGCCCCCGTTGCGAGGCGGACTTGCCGCGGCTCGTGCGCGAGAGGCTTGGTTGAGCGGCTGGGAATTCTCCGTTTCTTAGCACTTGCGGCGTAACGCGCGCGCTGGAGGCCGCCCGCTGTACCAGTCGCCGATCACCGCGCCCGTTGGGGATATTGCCGCGCTGGCCGAGGGCTGGCAGCGGCTGGAGCCGTTCGCGACGCTGCCGACGCAAAGCGCGGACTTCGTAACGGCGCTATCGGCGACGATGCTGGCCGGGGTGCCGATCCGCGTTGTCGAAACTGTCGGCGTGGACGGGCCCGATGCCCTTTTGCCGCTCTGCCGCTCGCGCGGCCTCTTCGCCCGCTGGCGCATTCCCGGCGCGCGCGAAGTGTTCGAGCCCGGCGACGCGATTTCCCGTGACGCCGTGGCGTCGCGGCGGCTCGCGGAGCGGCTGGCGCGCGAGCGGCGGGCGATCGAACTCTCCCGCATTCCCGCGGACTCGCCGCTGATCCCTGCGTTGCGGGCGGCGCTGACGTCTCGCGGCCTCGTGTCGGTGCGCCCGGCGACGGCGAGCCCGACAATTGCCCTCGGGCCGGAATGGCAAGACCCGGAGAGCCGCTTTTCCTCCCGCCGCCGCTCCGATTTCCGCCGCGCCGCGCGCCGCGCCGCCGAATTCGGCGAGGTGAGCTACGAGATGCTCGCGCCCACGCCCGAGGCGTTCGACGCGCTGTTCGACGAAGCCGTGGCCGTCGAGGCGAAAAGCTGGAAACGCGCCGCCGGGACCGCGATGGCGTGCGACCCGGCGAAAGAGGGGTTCTTCCGGGCCTACTTGCGCGCGGCTTGCGCCCGAGGGCAAGGCCGCATGGCCGTCATGCGGATCGGCGGGGCCGTCATGGCCATGCACCTCGCGGTCGAATGGGCCGGGCGCTACTGGCTTTACAAGATCGGCCATGACGAAGCCTATGCCCGCTGCTCCCCCGGCTCGCTGCTGATGCTCCACGCGCTGCGGGACGCCGCCGGGCGCGGTCTGGCCGGCTTCGAGCTCATGGGCGAATCGGAAGCCTGGATCGCCGACTTGTGGACCCGCGAGGCGCGCGAATGCGTGCGGGTGCGGACTTATCCCTTCACGCCGCAGGGGCTGGCTGCCGGAGGGGTCGATGGACTTGCCTGGGCGTGCGCCCGGCTCAAGCAAGTGCGACCGCGACCGCGGGCGTGGCTGCGCGGCATGCGCTATCGCTTGCCCGGTTTCATCGAACGCCACACCGCAGGCGAGGATGCGGCGGCGGCGGCGCGCAGCCTGCGGCGCCTCGGCCCGCCCGCCACCGCCGGATATTTTCACCGCGACGGCGCCGCGCCCGAGGCGATCGCGGCCACGTATCGCGAGCTCGCCGCGCGCCTGCGCGGTCGCGATGCGCTGATCGCGCTGAAGGCGCCCGCACTCGGTTTCGACGAGCCGTTGATCGCCGGCATCGCCGCCGCCGGCTTGCCGCTGGTGTTCGATTCGCTGACCGAAGCCCACGCCGATCGTACCCTCGCCCTGGCCGAGACATTCGGCGCCGGAGCCGTGCTCCCTGCGCGCTGGCGCCGTAGCTTCACCGATGCGCAGCGCTTGCGCGACGGTCAGTGCCGTATCCGCCTGGTGAAAGGCGAATGGGCCGATCCGCAAGGCGACGTGGCCGATGTGACCGAGGCCTATCTTTCGCTCACGCGCGCTCTTGCCGGTCGCTCGGCCGTCGTCGGCATCGCCAGCCACGACCCGGGATTGGCTGAGGCTGCGCTGCGCATCCTCCTCGACGCCGGCACGCCATGCGAGCTCGAGCAGCTGCGCGGCTTGCCCCGCCGCCGCACTACCGCCGTTGCCCGCAAGCTCGGCGTGCCTGTGCGACTGTATTATCCGTTCGGCCCCGGCTGGTGGGCTTATGCCGCCGACAAGGCGCTCGCGCGGCCGTATCTGCCGCTGTGGGCGCTGCGCGACTGGCTCAGGCTTTAGCGCCCGCCCGCGCCAGTTCGCGCCAGCCGATGTCGCGACGGCAGAAGCCGGTCGGGAAGTCGATCGCATCGACCGCCGCGTAAGCCTTGCGCTGGGCCTCGGCGATGTCCTTCCCGAGTGCCGTCACGTTGAGCACCCGCCCGCCGTTGGCGATGAGGTTGCCGTCGCGGCGTTCGGTGCCGGCCTGAAAAACCTTGGCGCCCCTCGCTTCCGCCTGCGCAATGCCGCCGATCGTGCCGCCGCTCTCGGGCGTCCCCGGATAGCCGTTCGCGGCCATCACCACCGTCAGCGCGGTATCGTCGGAAAACTTCGGCGGGCGCAGTGCGCCGAGGCTCTGGGTGGCGCAGGCGTAGAGATATTCGCCGAGATCGCTTTCCAGGCGCATCATCAGGACCTGGCACTCGGGGTCGCCAAAGCGGCAGTTGTACTCGACCAGCCTGGGGCCTTCGGACGTCAGCATGAGTCCGGCATAGAGCACGCCGACGTAAGGCGTCCCGGCCTCGGCCAGCGCGCGCACGGTCGGGCCGATGATCCGCTGGATCGCCTCGCCGCGAATCTGCGCGCTGAGGATCGGCGCCGGGCTGTAGGCGCCCATGCCGCCGGTGTTCGGCCCGGTATCGCCGTCGCCCACGCGCTTGTGGTCCTGCGCCGCGCCGAAGGGGAGGATCATCGCGCCGTCGGTGATGGCGAAGAAGCTGGCTTCCTCGCCTTCCATGAACTCCTCGATCACCACCTCGGCGCCCGCTTCGCCGAAAGCGCCGTCGAACATATCCGCCAGCGCCGCTTCCGCCTCCTCCAGGGTGGCGGCGATGACCACGCCTTTGCCTGCCGCAAGCCCGTCGGCCTTGAGCACGAACGGCGGCATGAATCCGCGCAGCGCTGCTTGCGCCGGTTCGAGCGAAGCGGCCCGGACATAGGCCGCGGTGGGGATCCCGGCGCGCTCGCACAAGTCCTTGGTGAAGCCCTTGCTGCCTTCGAGCTGGGCGGCCGCCTTCGAGGGCCCGAACACCGCAATGCCCTGCGCGCGCAGCGTATCCGCCAGGCCGTCGACGAGCGGTGCCTCGGGCCCGACGACGACGAAGTCGATGCCGTTGTCCGAGCAGAAACGGCCGACCATCGCGTGATCCTTCACGTCGAGCTCGACCAGTTCCGCGTATTCGCCGATGCCGGGGTTGCCCGGACATGCGTAGAGCGTACCGCTGTCCTCGGCGATGAAGCGGGATTGCGCCAGCTTCCACGCCAGCGCATGCTCGCGCCCGCCAGACCCCAGCAAGAGGATGTTCATGCCCGGCGATACTCCAACCGATTCCCCTGAGGGCGATGGCCGG
>Ga0207705_10004095_pt1 | contig 11057 bp, 8 predicted proteins | sample KBSC13metaG_FD_184314 | JGI IMG/M metagenome (GOLD analysis project Ga0207705, IMG submission 184314) | Corn rhizosphere microbial communities from Kellogg Biological Station, Michigan, USA - KBS C1-3 metaG (SPAdes) (version 2) | ecosystem: Host-associated > Plants > Roots > Rhizosphere > Soil ...
CCGGCTCGGCGCGCGGCTTCGGCGATCTGCATGGCGTTGCCGCCTTCCAGGATGGCCCGGCCGATCTCGTCGGACATCGGCATCACTTCATAGATGCCGACACGCCCCTTGTAGCCTTCGTTGCAGCCCGAGCAGCCGACCGCATCGTACAGGGTAAAACCCTTGTCGATTTCTTCTTCGGTGAACCCTTCGGCCAGCAGCGCCGCCTTGGGCAGTTCGATCGGCTTCTTGCAGTCGTGCAGGCGCCGCGCCAACCGCTGCGCGATCACCAGCGACACCGACGAAGTGAGGTTGTACGGGGCGATGCCCATGTTCATCAGGCGCGTGATGGTCTGCGACGCGTCGTTGGTGTGCAGCGTGGACAACACCATGTGGCCCGTCTGCGCCGCCTTCACCGCAATCTCCGCGGTTTCCAGGTCGCGGATTTCGCCGACCATGATCACGTCCGGATCCTGGCGCAGGAACGAGCGCAGCGCGGCCGAGAACGTCATGCCGCGTTTTTCGTTCTGCTGGACCTGGTTGATGCCTTCCACGCGGATTTCGACCGGGTCTTCCACCGTCGAAATGTTGCGGCCGACGGTGTTGAGGATGTTGAGCGCCGTGTACAACGACACCGTCTTGCCCGAACCGGTCGGGCCGGTCACCAGCACCATGCCGTACGGTTTGTTGATGGCTGCGAGGAACAGTTCCTTCTGGTCGTCCTCGTAGCCCAGCTTCTCGATGCCCAGCTTGGCCGCCGCGGCGTCGAGGATACGCAGCACGATCTTTTCGCCGCCCAGCGTGGGCAGCGTGGAAACACGGAAGTCGAACGACTTGGTCTTGGACAGGTTCAACTTCATGCGCCCGTCCTGCGGCACGCGGCGCTCCGCGATGTCGAGGCGCGCCATGACCTTGAGGCGCGAGGAAATACGCGGCGCCAGTTTCAGCGGGGGCGACGACACCGCCCGCAGCACGCCGTCCATGCGCAGGCGCACGCGGTATTTGGTTTCGTAGGGTTCGAAGTGGACGTCCGAGGCGCCACGCTTGATCGCATCCAGCAGGATCTTGTTGACGTACTTCACCACCGGCGCGTCGTCGGTGGTGTTGGTGTCGCCCATCGTGTTGTCGGCGTTGCCGTCGTCGTCCTCGCCGAGGGTCAGGCCATCCAGCCCTTCGTCCTCGTCGTCGTTGCCGCCGAGGCTGATGCTCTGCGCGTTCTGCGCCTGCTCGATCGCGCGCTTCAGTTGCTCGGCTTCGATCAGGATCGGTTCCAGCGCGCAGTTGGTGTGGAACTTGATCTCCTCCAGCGCGCGCGGATTGGCCGGGTCCTTCACGCCCACGAACAGGCGGGTGCCGCGTTTCAGCAGTGGCAGGGCGGTGTGCTTCTCGATCAACTCCTCGGACAGCTCGCCCATCGGCAACTGCGTGACGTCCACCGCGGAGATGTCCAGCATCGGCACGCCGAATTCGGCCGACAGCGCTTGCGCCATGCGCAGCCCATCGACCATGCCATTCTCGACCATGTACGTCGTCACCGACGCCTTCTGCTTGTTGGCGTCCTCGACGGCCTGGCGCGCGTCGGCTTCCGTCAGCACGCCCTCCAGCGCCAGACGGCGGGGAATGCCCGTCAGGCCGGGCATGCTCGGTACCGGGTTCAACTGTGTTGCCATGAAAGTCGTCCAACCCCCCGAATCGCAAACTGAATGTATCGCAAAACCCCGGGCTTGGGCAGGGTTCGGCGAGACCCATGTCTCAGTCCGGCAGTGCCGTCATCCCGTCTCCGCTGACTGCTGCAGGAACGACCATGCAAGTTGTGTTCCGCGCGGCGTGGGTTATCCCTTTCGGAGCGAAGGGGGTCGTTGCGGCAGCAACAAGTTTCACTCCCTTCCGCAGAAAGTGGGCGCCGCGATAGCAGCGGGGGGATGCAAGAAGCAAAGCCGTCCCCCTCGTCGCGCAGCGCGACCGCGGCAGCAGCAGGTTTTCACCCCCTTCCTGCGGAATGGGGTCGCCGCGATAGCGGCGGGGGGATGCAAGAAGCAAAGCCATCCCCCTCAGTCCCCCTTCCTGCGGAAGGGGGAAGACAAGCGAACGAATGCAGCCGGTTGCGGTAGCAGCGGTTTTCCACCCCCTTCCACAGGAAGGGGGTCGCCGCGGTAGCGGCGGGGGGATGCCGATGCGGAGAACCGTTCTCTCAGTTCGGTAATGGCTTGCACATTGCTTCGTCAATCCGCAGCTGCCCGCGATCACCGCGGGCAGAATCCGGAATCCCGCCCGCGGGTTGTAAGATGCGGCGAACTCTTCGGGGACAGTGCGTGCTCAGCATCATCCTGCCGGCCAAGAACGAAGCCGCCGCGCTAGCCGACCTGTTGCCGGCCTTGCGATCGGCGCAACCACAAGCCGAAATCATCGTCTCCGACGACGGCTCCACCGACGGCACCGCCGAGTTGTGCGCGAACCAGAACGTCAAGCGCGTGAGCACGCCCTACTCAATGGGCAACGGCGCCGCGATCAAGCGCGGTGCGCGTGCCGCGACTGGCGACGTGCTGGTGTTCATGGACGCCGATGGCCAACACGACCCCGCCGACATCCCGCGCCTGCTTGCCAAGCTGGATGAAGGCTTCGACATGGTGGTCGGCGCGCGCAACTGGGAAGGCCAGGCCGGCGTCGGCCGTGGCATCGCCAACTCCTTCTACAACTGGCTGGCAACGAAGATGACCGGCCACCCCGTCCAGGACCTGACTTCCGGCTTCCGCGCCGCACGCGCCGACAAGTTCCGCGAGTTCATCCACCTGCTGCCCAACGGTTTCAGTTACCCGACCACCTCCACCATGGCGTTCTTCCGCAGCGCCTACCCGGTCGCGTATGTGCCGATCAAGGCCGCCGAGCGCGTCGGCAAAAGCCACATCAAGCCGTTGCGCGACGGCGTGCGCTTCCTGCTGATCATCTTCAAGATCGCCACGCTGTATGCACCGCTGAAGTTGTTCGCACCCACCGCGGTTGCCTTTTTTGTGTTGGGCTGGGCCTACTGGATTTACACTTTCCTTGAATTCCACCGCCTCAGCCTGATCAGCGTGGCGCTGTGGAGTGCAGCCGTGATCGTGTTCCTGATTGGGTTGATCTCCGAGCAGATCACTTCGCTGACTTATCGGCGCGATGCGTAACAGGGGTATGCGAATCCTTCTGGTCACACGCAACCTCCCACCGCTGGTAGGCGGCATGGAGCGACTCAACTGGCATATGGCCGAGGAACTGGCCAGAATTGCGGACGTGCGAATTGTGGGACCGGAGGGCTCGGCTGCGTTGGCCCCGGTAGGCATCGAAGTGCGTGAAGCGCCGTTGAATCCGCTATGGAAGTTCCTGTGGCGCGCGCGATCACTCGCGCGTAGCGAAGCGCGCCGCTGGAAACCCGATGTCGTGCTGGCCGGCAGCGGACTCACCGCGCCGATTGCGCGATCGGTCGCGCGCATGGTCGGAGTGCCGATGGCGGTATATGTTCACGGCCTCGACATAGTTGTGAAACATCTTATTTATCGCGCGCTATGGCTGCCGGCAATCCGCCACGCAAACCGCGTGATCGCCAACAGCCATGCCACGGCTGGTTTGTGTCGCGATATCGGCGTTGACCCCACGTGCATCGGCATTGTGCATCCCGGCGTCGAGATTCGCTCCGCGAACGTGGCATTCCGCTCTTCGCCATCAGGACGGACAAATGGCACATCCCTGCGCGCGCGTTATGACCTCGGTGACGGTCCCCTGCTGCTTTCGGTCGGTCGCCTGTCCGCTCGCAAGGGTCTGCGTGAATTCGTTACTCGCTGCTTGCCGCAAATAGTTGCGGCGCAGCCTGGCGTGGTGTTGCTGGTCGTCGGTGATGCACCGAACCAGGCACTACGTGCGGAGACACAAACACCCGGGAGCATTCAGGCGGCCGCACAGGCCGCGGGCGTCGCCGGGAACATTCGTTTTCTCGGAAAAGTGTCCGACAAGGAATTGTCTGCGCTGTACGGCGCCGCTGACCTCCACGTATTCCCCGTGCGCGAAATTCCCGGTGATCCGGAGGGATTCGGCATGGTCGCGGTGGAAGCCGCCGCGCATGGCGTGCCCACGGTGGCATTTGCCACCGGGGGCATAGCCGATGCCGTCGCGGACGGTCAATCAGGAAGCCTCATTCCGGCCGGGGACTATGCCGCATTCGCGGAGGTGGTTGCCGTGACGCTCACACAGCGCGAAACCTTGCGCGAGTCGTGCATCGAGTTTGCGGGCCGATTCGTTTGGCCAAAGTTCGGCATAGGCATTGCCGAACAGCTGGCGTCGATCGGAAAGCTCCAGCGCGCCGGCGATTCGCCATCGTGAATACCCGCATACCCGATCGCCAGCCGCATGCGGTACTCGACCTGCCGTCGCGCAATTGGAAGGCGCTGAAGATCGAGCGCCTGCTTGATCTTGCGCATCGACCGCAACCGATCAGGATGCTGGAGATCGGCACCGGCTCCGGCGGTATCGCCCATTACTTCGCGACACATCCGCAATTGTGCTGCGACGTGACAGCGGTGGACGTGGTCGACAACCGCCTAGCTCGTGAAGAGTACGAATATCTTCAGGTCGAAGGCGTGGAGCTTCCCTTCACAGGTGCGAGTTTCGACGTGGTCATCACTAACCACGTCATCGAACATGTGGGAGACTCGAGCGCCCAATACAAGCATCTGGAGGAAATCCATCGCGTAATGAAGCCAAATGGCATCGGTTACTTGGCTGTGCCCAACCGATGGATGCTTACCGAACCGCACTACGGACTGAAATTCCTGAGCTGGTGGCCACACGGGTGGCGCACCCCGTACCTGCGCCTGATGCGCAAAGGCACAGTCTACGATTGCGAGCCGCTGCAGATGCGCCAACTGGAGCGCATGCTCGTCGCGGCAGGCTTCACCCATTGCAACCTGTGCGTGGCTGCGTGGCGCGCGACGCTGGAAATCGAACGTCCCGCCTCGATTAGCACACGCGTACTGCGCGGTACGCCCGACGCGCTGCTGATTCCACTCCGGCGGATCATCCCTACGTTGATTTATCGCTTCGAACCCGCGCGCGAACACGTATGAACGCGCCCGCGTACAGCGATGCGGCAACCTCGGCCACTGTCACGGTTACGTTCAATCCGGAGGTCGCGATGCTCGAAACGCAACTCCGAGCGTTGCCGCCGGCGTGCAGCAAGATAATCGTCGACAATGCGTCGGTGTCTGAGGTTGCCGAACAGGTCAAACGGCTCGTCGAGCAAATCCCGAATGCGCGCTTGTTGTGCAACGGTGACAACATCGGCCTTGCTGCGGCAATCAACCGCGGCGTTCGCGCCGCATCGGAACTGCGACCGCCGCCCGAATTCGTGCTGCTGCTGGATCAGGACAGCCAGCCCGAACCCGGCAGTATTGACAACCTGCTCGCGGGCTTTCACGCGCTGGAGAAACATGGCGAGAAGGTCGGCTGCGTCGGCCCGCTGCTGCTGGACCCGCAAACCAGACTCACCCACGGTTTCCACCAGTGCACGCGCTGGCGCTGGAAGCGCGTGTACCCGCGGGCTGGTTCGACGACGCCCGTGCCTTGCGCTAACCTCAACGGTAGCGGCACGCTGATGCGCACCGAATTGTTCCTGCGGCTCGGCGGCCTGGACGAGCGTTTATTCATCGACCACGTGGATACCGAATGGGCATTCCGCGTATTGGCGAGTGGTCGTGGCTTGTGGGGAATTCCGAACGCCGTGTTCCAGCACCGCATGGGCCAGGACAGCATCCGGTTCTGGTTTTTCGGCTGGCGCGTGTGGCCGTCGCGGTCGCCGGAGCGCCACTACTATCTGTTTCGCAATGCCGTGCTACTCGCACGACGCCAAGGCGTCCCGACGGTGTGGAAACGGTGGATGATCTTAAAGCTCGTTCTTACTGCTGCCGTATCAGTTTGTTTTGGTCCGGACCGAGCGCGCCAACTCCCGCAGATGTGCCGAGGAATTCTCGTTGCACGCCGAGCGCGGATCGACTAAGCGATTCACGCTTCCATGGTAGTTTTAGATCGCCGAGATGAGGCATGGAACTAACGATAGGCATAGACGCGGGTCGACTTCGGGGTGCCGCGACCGGAGTAGCGCGATACACCAGCAGCTTGTTCAATTCTCTTGACGAGCTGCTGCCGGAGGCGCGCTTCGTCCTCTTCGCCAAGCGAGACTGCAACGTTGACCCGCCGTCGCCCAGGTGGACGATAGTGCGCGATCGACATCCAATATTAAGTAGGCTCCCTACGTTGCTCTGGGTCAGGTGGCGACTCGGAGCGTTGCTTCCCCGATACAAGCTCGACGTGTTTTGGGCTCCAAACACGCTGGTTCCGAAAGGTATGGATGCTGTAGCCCCCTACATTGCGACCGTGCACGACTTCCGCCACGTGTTTTATCCGAGTGACCTGCCGCCGCTGACGCGGTTCGCACATCGGCAATGGTTTGATTCTTGCCTGAGGAACGCCGCCGCGATCATTGCGAATTCGCACGGTACGTCACAGCGCATGGCGGAGTTGATTGGGCGTAGCGCTGACCTCGTCGTCCTCCCAGTGATGGGCAAGTTGCAGAACGTAGAGACTTTGGAAGACGCCAAGCGAACTGTGGAATCTCTTGGCGCCAGACGTCCATTCGTCATGACAGTCGGAAGGACCCGATGCAAGAACATCAACCGCGTGATTGACGCAATCAGCTACTTGAAGAGCAAGAACCGCATGTCTGACCTGCAGCTGGTGCTTGTTGGCGCCAAGCAGTGGGGTGAGCAGCGCGCCGTCACTCGAAAGCTGCGCAAATACCGTTGGATTCTGGACCTCGGGCGGGTAGACGACTTGACCCTGACATCACTGTATTCATGCACGGAGGCGCTCGTGTTCCCATCAATATACGAAGGGTTCGGAATGCCCGTGCATGAGGCGCTGTCAGCGGGGGCTAGGGTCGTTGCGACGGACAGCATCGAGCTTCGCGAGGCGGGAGGGGATGGCGCGCTCTATGTGAGTCCGACGATTCACGGGATCGCCAGCGGCATCGAGGCCGCGATGAAGTTGACCAAACCGCTCGCAGGGGAAACGCTTGGGCGAGGCATTGATGCGGGCCGAGCCGTCGCAGACCTGATCATCAGAGTTGGTCGCAGCGCAAAGGACGCCGCGGTCGAGCCAAGCAACGCCGCAAAGAGCACCGCACGTTAACCTCGTGGTGTGGCCGACCGCTGTGCTATCACGTACACGCTCGTGAAGTCCTTCATGGCCGAAGGTTCGCCAAGGACCGTTGGGCTGGCGAAGCCAAGATCACGCAGATCAGCAAGCATGGTTTCCAAGTCATACACGTTGAGCTGCATCACGGGATCGAGCGCTGGACGGTGCTTTAACACGTTTCGGACCCAGTGAATCGGCGGGAATGCATAGCGCGCCTTGGTGAGTATCTGTGTTAGCCTCGATGCACTTGTTGCGGTGAGTAGCTGAATCGCGACGTGACCATCTGCGTCCACCTTCTCCGCGAGTTTTCGCAATATCCATCGGCCACGGTGCCATGGTATGTGTTGAAAGACGAGACACGAGTGGATGAAGCTGATATTGCTCGGAATTTGTGTTAACCCGTCATCAGAAAGCAAGAGCCTGATGTTAGAAGTTCCAGTGTTACTCGCATTCCTTGCGGCTTCATCGAGCATTTCTTGCGAAATATCTACCCCGATCGCCATATCCGCATGCTGCGCAAGGGGAATGAGCAGTCTCCCAACCCCGCAGCCAAAGTCAAGAGCGGAGCTAAGACGTATATTCGAAATCGCCGAGCTGAAGACCGTTGATATAATTTTCTGCATGTGGGCTGCGCCAGATTCAAAAAACTCCTTGCGCGCTACGGCGGATAGATTCTTCGCCCTGAATTTATCAAGACTCAAAACACCATAGTACGGATCGTCCGCAGCCCACCTACTCCAGTCTCTGTCTGTATTCATTCGATTCGCCGATAGTTTTAGATTAGTTCGTTAGACGTCGAGATTCGCGGTGCCTCTCGGTAATGGGTCGGCAGCAATTCGACTGAAGTGATGGACTGGCGCCTACCTTCCGTCCATTGCAGAGCCATTCTTCAGCCGAAATACGGCGACTTGCGTGGGCGCCAGAATGACGGGCTCGTTCGCGTAGTAGATGATCCGAAGTATCATTTCCAACAGTTTCCGCGCCGGAACCACGACAAGCCTCCGTATACTTGCTGTTGCTCCGAACCCAAATATCGGGTATGCAGCGCTACGAATTGAAATGACCTCCAAGCCTGTTACGGCGGCCAGCTGATGGAATGCGTAACTGCCCAGATGAGTTTTATGGGTGAGGTCACCATGCATTAGGTGACCGGAAAACGGGCTGTCGCCGCTGGGAACCCGCACCAAGATGCGTCCTTGTGGGGACAGGCATCGGCTCGCGGATGTCAATGTTCGCAGTATTTCGGCTTTTTCCATGTGCTCCAGCACATCGAACATCGCGATCAGGTCGAATGGCCTTGTACGTGGAATGGTGTCCAACGCCAGCGTCGCTGGATAGGCTTCAATTTCGGCATGTCGTGCGCGCGAAACCAGTTCGGTGTTGCTTTCCGTACCGACGTAGTGACGAGTGCGACGCCGGACCCATCCCGCAAATGCACCATTGCCGAAGCCAACTTCTAGAACAGTTGAGCGGTCGTCAAGATGGATACCCGATCGCTGCATTTCCTGCGCAAACGCGACGTCACTTTTTTTACTTACGTTGCCGAAATCTCCTTCATCCCAATTCTTCCAGGTTATATACCCAAGATCAGATGGTGGCGTATTCATTTTCGTTCCGTTCTCGGCACATTTGGGCGACTGAGTATGACAAACCACCAACCTAGCACGACCATCGTCCACTCGGAGCATGCCAGTGCAAGGGGCATGCCGGCGGCCCCAACTTGCGCGGACAAGATGAACGCGGCCAGCGCTAGGACGAGCAAGCCTGCTACTTCAAATCCGACGCGCATCCAAGGATTGCTCGATGACATCAAAATACCACCCGCAGCCAAGCGAAGAGCCATCCCGGGAACCGCAAGGCAGAGCAAACGAATTGTGTGTTGGATTCCTTCGTACTTTGCTCCGAAGATCCAGACAAATGCGGGGGCAACAAACCAGAGGACTGCGGCCAGAACAATGCTATAGGCAAATGCGGCAGCAAAGACCCACCGCAGCAATTTGGCCGTGCGGTGGGACTGCTCCTGGCCTTCACGAAACAGGCGAGGCAGCGCGGACAGCATCATCGCGATCACCGGCAGCGTAGCCGCTCCGATCACGCGTGAGGCGGCCGCATACAGGCCACTGGCGGCTAGTGGCAGCAACTTGGTCGCAAGTGTCTTGTCGAGTTCGGCGGGGCTCGTGGCGGTGATGGCAAGTGCTGCGTAGCCAGTCGATTCGCGCAGTTCACTTCGAGCGGGGAATCGCCAGGAACGCAGCGTCGGCCACGCCCCTGGCATTGTGACAGTCGCGACGGCAAGGGCGATCAGCGATGCCGTGAAGTAGCCATATCCGTAGGCCGCAAGCGGATCTGCCGGGTGCAGCGCAAAAACCGCGGCAGCGGCCGCAAGCCTCAATGCCAGCGGCAGCGTTTGCAGCAGTTGCGATCGCGCAATTCGGCCGAGCCCCAGATGCTCCGATGTGGGCAAAAAGAACAGCGGCTGCAGCAGCGTTTCCGTGACGCCAATGGCCAGCAGCACATACAACGACATGCCGGCTTCGTTCAGCGCATACGTGCAAACCGGTAGGTAGATAGCCAACACCACGCTGCCACACAGCAGCGTCGTCGGCACGGCATAAGGCAATACCTGCGCGCGGCGCGCGGGGTCTTTGGAAACTTCACCAAGCAACACCAGGTGCGTGCCGAACGTGGAAAGCGTGCCCAGCATCACCGCGAACGCGGCGACGCCCGCGAATGCTCCGAAATCGCGCGGACCCAACATGCGCGCGACCAGCAGCAACGTGCCGGCCTGCACGACCAAGCGCACGCCGAGCACCAACGTCGTGCGGATAGTGCCTTTAGCGATGGGGCCTTTCGTGCCCGGGACGCAGCGCCGTGGTCGTGCCCGGGTTCGCATCTTCAGCCGATGATACTGCGCACGGCGCCGATGACACGTTCCATGTCTCCATCGGTCAGTTTCGGTGACAGAGGCAGGCTGACGGTTTCGCGGCCAATTTTCATCGCGTGGGGCCACTGTTCGGGCTTCCAGCCGAAACGCTGCTGGTAGTACGGGTGTTCCGGCACCGAGAGGTAATGCGCGCCGGTGCCGATGCGGCGCGCGTTCATGGCGTTGAGGAAGTCGTCGCGGGAAATCCCGCAGCGCGCCTCGTCCACCATGACGGTGAACAGATGATACGCATGCCGGGTGTCTGGTGCGGGCTGCGCGGGCAGGCCGATCGGCAGATCCGTGAAAGCCTCCATGTACCGGTTCCACACAGCTTCGCGGCGTTGCCAGTTGCGCTCCACGCGCGTTAGCTGATGGATGCCGATCGCGGCCTGCAAATCCATCATGTTGTACTTGAAGCCGGCTTCCACCACTTGGTAGTGCTTGTAGCCTTGGTCGCCGAACCGGTGCCAGGCGTCCTTGCTCATGCCGTGCAACGCCAGCACTTTCGCGCGCGCAATGCGCGCCTCGTCGCGACCCGTGATCATGCCGCCTTCACCGGTCACGACGTTCTTGGTGGCGTAGAAGCTGAAACACCCGAAGTCGCCGAACGTGCCGGCCTTCTTGCCGTGGTACGTGGTTTCGATCGCGTGTGCGCAGTCCTCGATCACCATCAGGTCGTATTTCTGCGCAATCGCCATGATCTCGTCCATTTCGCATGCGCGCCCTGCAAAGTGCACCGGAAGAATGGCGCGGGTGCGTGGCGTGATCGCGGCTTCAGTGGCCGCCGGGCCGATGCATTGCGTTGCCGGATCAACATCCGCCAGCACGGGCGTCAGGCCCGCATGGATGATCGCGTTCACCGACGCGCAGAACGTCATGGGCGTGGTAATGACCTCGCTGCCGGGTTCCAAGGCCGCCGCGACCATGCTGACATGCA
>Ga0207705_10004096_pt1 | contig 11056 bp, 8 predicted proteins | sample KBSC13metaG_FD_184314 | JGI IMG/M metagenome (GOLD analysis project Ga0207705, IMG submission 184314) | Corn rhizosphere microbial communities from Kellogg Biological Station, Michigan, USA - KBS C1-3 metaG (SPAdes) (version 2) | ecosystem: Host-associated > Plants > Roots > Rhizosphere > Soil ...
AACCCGATGGCACGCCGCGAAAATTGCTCGATGTGGGCCGCATCAACGCGCTCGGATTCGAACCGCGGATCAGCCTCGACGAAGGCATTGCCTCGACGTACGCGTGGTTCGTCGAGCATCGGGCCTGATCTTGGTGATCACGGAAGAATTGCGATCGTAGGGCGCGATTTGTTTCCGCGATCATGGGTTGCGCGGGCGGCCAGCGCGCTTGCCACCAAAGCCACCAACGCTGCGGTGGCCGTTGCGGCGATGAATGCGGCAGTGACCGAACCCGGCCACGGCGACTGCCGCCCGATCGCGTGCAACAGTTTGCTCATGTCGTCGGTGAGACTGTCGTGCGCGGGCATCCACAGCTTGGTGAGCACGACCCAGATGCCGGTGGCTTCGATTGACAACGCGAGCAGGCAGGCGAGCAACGGCAGCGCGCGTTCGATCCACCACGGTGCCCTCGCAAGCAGTGAGTCCAGGCCGGCCGCACTGATCGCCACCAGCGCGACGATCGACGTGTAGAGGTAGCGGCCCTGGATCCCGATCGTCTGACCGGTGCGCTCGTAGTCGGCCCACGCGTGTACGAGAAGTGGCACCAAGATCAGCAACATCGGCAACACGAGTACGGCCAGATCGACGCGGCGTGATCCGGCGCCGCTGACGCCCCGATCGATCGCCGGGTCGATCGCCGGGTCGAGGGCCGGCTCGAGGGCCGGCTCGAGGGCCGGCTCGAGAGCTTGGCCCCGCGGAATGAAGGCCACAACCAGCAGCGCGAGCGCGATCACCGTCGCGATCACGGTGAGCACCCCCGGCAGGCTTGGCGGCGCCGCGAGACCGAACGCGCCCCAGAACGTCGTGATGAACGCGTCGAACGACTTACGCAAGAAGGTGCCGAAGTGCACGTGGCTGCCCGGCGGCAGCGACGGCCAGACCTGCGCCGCCTGATCGTGGGTCAGCCCCGCCGGTTGCACTGCGCCGTAGACGATCACGTTGCGCAGCCACCAGATGCCGCCGAGTGCGCTGCCCACAACCACCGCGATCACCGGCGCCCACCGCCCGGCGCCACGATCGCGACGCCACGCGATCAGATAGGCAAGCAGTGCGACGGGTGGCAGCACGAGGGCGAAACCCTTGACCAGCAGCCCGATCGCGATGCAGCTCGCAATGCCGATTGCCGTGCGCAACCGCCAGTCGCCGCGAAGAATCTGCACCGTCAGCAGGCTGAAAGTCCCGATCAGCAGGATCAGCAGGTCGTCGTTGTTGGTCGAGCCGCCGAGCCGCGCAAGCGCCGGGATCAGTGCAGGAGCAAACGCGGCCGCGAGCGCAATACGGCGCCGGGCGAACCGCCGAGCAAGCGCCCAGGACAGGATCGGCAGCGGCGAAAGCAGCAGGACGTCGAGAAGCCGCAACAACCCGACCGTTTGATCCCACGCCAGATGCGAAGAGTTCGGGACGACGTCGAGCAATCCCGCTGCGAGCAGGTAATAACCGGGCGGGTGCTGTGCGAGCTGGTTGGGCAGCGCGGCGTCGGTAACGGGTTCGGGGCCGCCGAAGAACACCATCGACGGCCGCGCGTCACGGGCGAGTGGTAGGTAATTCGCGAACGGCGGTTCTTCGTGGGCCGTGTAGGTGTTGTACGAATGCGAGACGCCGTCGACGTAAGGAGCCGTTCCGGGTGTCGGCGCCACGACGCCGTTTTGCGTCTGCAGCACGCGTGACACGTGACCGGTCTCGTCGAACGCGTAATACGCGGGGTAGAGCACGCTGAAGATCAGCATTAGCCCGATGTTCAGCGCGGTCGCCGCCCACACCAGGCCGGGGATGCGCTGACGCCGCGAGGCGGCCGACGGCTGCGCAGGTTTGCGTCGTCCGGACCGATGCGAATGCCGGGCAGCGCGCCGGGCGCCGGGCACCCCGGCACTTTCGGGTTCGGTCACGTCTTGCGTCGGCATCCCGGCGAGTGCGCCAATCTGTTCGAGGCCCGGTCACCCGGCCTGATTTGTGAGGCTAGCGGGTGATCCTGTGGGCGATCTGGGTGGCGCGCCGTCGGGCGGTCCGGAACGCCCCTAAGCTGTCGGGTCGGAAAGCACGAGCCACCTTGACGGGGAAGGATGAGCCATCGACGCGATCTTGCTGGTGGGCGGTAAGGGCACCCGGCTGCGGCCGCTGACCCTCACCGCGCCGAAACCGATGCTGCCGACCGCAGGCGTGCCGTTCTTGACCCACCAACTGGCGCGGGCGCGCGACGCCGGGATCGACCACGTGGTGTTGGCCACCTCGTATCGTGCCGAGACCTTCGAACAGCACTTCGGTGACGGTTCGGCGCTCGGCATTGACCTCGAATACGTCACCGAGACTGAGCCGCTCGGCACCGGCGGCGGCATTCGCAACGTGGCAGAACGGCTGCGCGCAAAGCCCGACGAGCCAGTAGTCGTGTTCAACGGCGACGTGTTGTCGGGCCACGACATTGCCGCTCAAATTGCGCTGCACGAGCGAACCTTGACCGCCGTCACGCTCTACCTCACCCCCGTCGAAGACCCGCGGGCCTTCGGCTGCGTGCCGATCGACGACAGCGGGCGCGTCACTGCATTTCTCGAAAAGACCCCTGAACCGACGACCAACCTGATCAATGCCGGCTGTTATGTCTTCAGGCGTGAGGTGATTGACGCGATTCCTTACGGGCAACCGGTTTCAGTCGAGCGCGAGACGTTCCCGCAGTTGCTGTCGAACGGCGATCTCGTGATGGGTTACGTGAGCAACGACTACTGGCTCGACCTCGGGACGCCGGCCGCCTTCGTGCAGGGCTCGTGCGATCTCGTGCGCGGTATCGCGCCGTCGTCGGCGGTACCCGGCGCGATCGGCGACCGGCTGATTCTCGACGGCGCAAGGGTTTCCGGCAATGCGGTGGTTGTCGGCGGCAGCTGTATCGGTGCCCGGGCGACAGTCGGCGACAACGCCACTGTTGACGGATCCGTGGTCTTCGACGACGCGGTCATCGAAGCCGGCGCACAGGTTCGAGCCAGCATCATCGGCCGTGGTGCGCGCATCGGCGCCGGATCGGTGGTCGACGGCGTGGTCGTCGGCGACGCCGCACAGATCGGTGAACGCAACGAATTGCTTACCGGTATGAGAATCTGGCCGGACGTCGTTTTGCCGGCGGTCTCCGTCAGGTTCTCGAGCGACGCGTGAGCGTCTCTGGCGCGGCTGCCGTCGACGGCCTGCATCGTCGTTACCGCCCGGCCGCACCACTTGATCTGCACGCCACGTTGTCGCCGCACATGCGTGGCAGGCGCGATCCGTGCCACCACGTTGATGCGGCCGGTGTGCACTGGCGCACCTGGCGAACCCCTGATGGCGCAGCCACGACTCGTATCGGGCTCGACCGCGCTGGGGGTGAGATCGACGTCCGGGCTTGGGGTGACGGTGCGCCGTGGGCACTCGACGCGGTTGATGGCCTGCTCGGCGCGCACGATGACTGGAGTGAACTCGTTCTTGACCATCGCATGCTGCGCGAAACGCGGCGCCGGTGCCACGGTTTGCGGCTGAGCAAAAGCGGCCTGGTGTTCGAGGCGCTGGTGCCCGCCATCATCGAGCAGCTCGTCACCGAACTCGAAGCGCGCCGCACGTGGACCCGCTTGCTCAACCGGTTCGGCGAGCCTGCTCCCGGGCCGATTCCTGTTGATTTGAAGGTGTTTCCGAGCGCAGCTACGTTGCGGCAGATCCCCGATTGGGACTGGCACCAGCTCGGGCTTGACGGCCGGCGTCGGCAGACTTTGCGCGCCGCTGCGCAAGTGGCGCATCGCCTCGATGAGAGCAGGTCTCTCGATGTCGAGACATCGGCTCGTCGGCTCGCGTCGTTGCCGGGCATCGGCGAGTGGACCGTCGCCGAAACGCTCCAACGCAGCCACGGCGCGCCCGACCTGATCTCGGTGGGCGACTACCACCTGTCGAACGTGGTCGGTTACCTGTTCACCGGAGAGCCGCGCACCGACGATGCCGGCCTGGTCTCGTTGCTTGAGCCGTACCGCCCGCATCGGCAGCGTGTCGTGCGACTCGTCTGGGCGGCGGGCGTCGGCGCGCCCCGCTACGGTGCTCGCAAAGCAGTGCGCGACTTTCGCCGGATGTAGCGCCCAGACCTAGCATCCAGACCTAGCGCCCAGACCTTGCGCCGGCCAGCGGCCCGCGCACCTCGAGACCGAAGGGTTGGCATGAGTCTCGACGCCACCGATCAGCGCATCGTGGCCGCCTTGCGCGACGACGGCCGGGCCAGCTTCGCCGAGATCGGCGCGTCGGTCGGCTTGAGCGCCCCGGCCGTGAAGCGCCGCGTCGACCGGTTGCGCTCGACCGGTGTGATTACCGGATTCGCGGCGGTGGTCGAACCGGCCGCCCTCGGTTGGACGACCGAGGCGTACGTCGAGCTGTACTGCCAGGGCAAGACCAGCCCCGCGACGATCGCGGCCGCCGTGCTGCGGCACCCCGAGGTGGTCGACGCGTGCACGGTGTCGGGTGAGGCCGACGCTCTCATCCACGTGGTCGCCGCCGATGTGAAGCACTTCGAGGAGGTGCTCGAGCGCATCGGAGCCGAGAAGTTCGTGGTGCGCACCAAGAGCGTGCTCGTGCTGTCGCGGCTGCTGCGCCGCAGCATGGCCCCCTGACGCGCGAGACGCAACGAAGCGCCGTTGGACGACGAATAGGCGCAACGAATCGCCGTAAACCCGCAAGGTAACGCACTTGTCGAACGGCCCACGACGTCCGATCTTGGAAGTACAGACCCGAGACCGGCGAAGAGGTGCGTATGACCGTCACCGAGAACAGGCCTACCGACCGCGAGCTGCAGGCGGCCGATTCAGAGCGGGTCGCGACCCGGCGCCGGTACCTGATGTGCGAGCCGCGCTACTTCGCCGTCGAGTACGCGATCAACCCGTGGATGGATCCGTCCCAGCCGGTCGACCGCGAACTCGCGGTGCGGCAATGGCATTCGCTCGCCGAGACCTACCGAGGGCTCGGTCACACGGTCGCGCAAATCGAACCGATCGACGGCTTGCCCGACATGGTGTTCGCGGCGAACGGCGCGACGGTGGCACACGGACGCGTTTACGGCGCGAAGTTCAAGTACGCCGAGCGGGTCGCTGAAGGCCCGGCGTATCTCGACTGGTTCAAGTCAGCGGGGTACCGCGAGGCGCACGAGGCCGCATTCGTCAACGAAGGCGAGGGCGACCTGCTCGTCGTCGGCGAGATGTTGCTTGCGGGCACCGGATTTCGTACCGAACCCGCTGCGCATGCAGAAGCCGGTGCGGTGCTCGGCCTGCCGGTAGTGACGCTCGACCTGATCGACCCTTCGTACTACCACCTCGACACCGCGCTGTGCGTGCTCGATGCGCAGACGATCGCTTATTTCCCGGGCGCTTTCAGCACCCAGAGCCAGATGAAGCTCGAAGAACTCTTTCCTGACGCGATCATCGCCGACGCCGCTGACGCCGAGGTGCTCGGGCTCAACGCGGTCAGCGACGGCTTGCACGTGGTGCTGCCCATGGAGGCAGCTGCGCTCGCCGAGAAGCTGCGCGCCCGTGGCTTTCGTCCGGTGCCGGTTGCCCTCAGCGAGCTGCGAAAAGCAGGTGGCGGCCCGAAGTGCTGCACGCTGGAGCTGCGGCCATGAGCGCCGAAGCAGCGACCGCGCCAGCCGCTACCGGCGCAGCTGCGGCATTCATCGCGCTCGACGAGCAGTACGCCGCGCACAGTTACCACCCGCTTCCCGTGGTGATCAGTGAAGGCAGGGGAGCGTGGGTCACCGACGTCGAAGGTCGGCGTTATCTCGACTGCCTGGCCGGATATTCGGCGCTGAACTTCGGCCACGCGCATCCGGTGATCGTCGCCGCCGCACGTGAACAGCTCGACCGGCTCACCTTGACCAGCCGTGCGTTCCATCACGATCTGCTCGGGGAGTTCGCGCGGGGCCTCACATCACTTGCCGGCATGGACGCCATGTTGCCGATGAACAGCGGCGCCGAAGCGGTCGAAACCGCGATCAAGCTGGCCCGCAAGTGGGGCTACGAGATCAAGGGAGTTGCACCCGAACACGCCAACATTGTTGTAGCAGAAGGCAATTTCCACGGCCGCACGGTCAGCATCGTGAGCTTTTCAAGCGACCCGCAGGCGAAGGCCGGCTTCGGCCCATACACGCCCGGCTTCCGTGCGGTGCCCTACGGCGACGCCGCGGCGATGCGTGCGGCGATCGACGACAACACCGTCGCGGTGTTGATCGAACCGATTCAGGGTGAGGCCGGCGTCATCATCCCGCCAGACGGCTACCTGCGCTCGGTGCGCAAAATCTGCTCGGACGCCGGTGTGCTGTTCATGGCCGACGAGATCCAGTCAGGATTGGGCCGCACGGGCAAGACGTTCGCATGCGACCACGAGTCGGTGATGCCCGACGTGCTGATCCTCGGAAAAGCTTTGGGTGGCGGGATTCTTCCGGTCTCGGCGGTCGTCGCCGACTGGTCGGTCATGGGCGTGCTGAAGCCCGGCGAGCACGGCAGCACGTTCGGCGGAAACCCGTTGGCGTGTGCAGTCGGCAAGGCCGTGGTTGGCCTGCTCGAGACCGGCGAATTCCAGCAGCGAGCGGCAATTTTGGGTGCCCACCTGTCTGATCGGCTGGTCGGCCTGCTGGGCCACGGCGTGATGAACTTCAGGTCGCGCGGGCTGTGGGCCGGCATCGACATCGATCCGTCGCTGGCCACCGGCCGCGAGGTCTGCGAAACGTTGCTGCGGCACGGTGTTCTCGCCAAGGACACTCACGGTTCGACGATCCGGCTCGCCCCACCGCTCGTGGTTACGCCGTCCGATCTCGACTTCGCGGTCGACGCGCTGACGGCATCGCTTCGCGATCTGGCGCGATAGAACTCGTTACAACGTAACGAAATCGGCGAGATCGAGAGCTGCGTGCGCAATAGCGGCCGTCGCATCGATGTCGGTCATGAACAGCGGGTGCGATCGCACGACCACGCCGTCGACACCGCTTGCGGCATCGACGTCGTCGACCAGCCAGCCGTCGATCAACTCGGGCCCGTAGAGCGCGCCGACTGCCGCTGCTGACGTCTCGACGCCGATCGCGGTGAGACACGCGTCGGCCATGCCTCGCACCGGCGCGCCACCGATGATCGGCGAGACGCCGACCACCGGCGCCGTCGTGGATCGCAGCGCCTCGCGAATGCCTGGTACGGCAAGGATTGTGCCGATGCTTACCACCGGGTTGGACGGCGGCAACACCACCACGTCGGCGTTGAGGATCGCGTCGACAACGTCAGGGCCGGGGTTGGCTTCGTCGGCACCGACTGCCGTGATTTCGATTGCGGGCACGGCTGCGTGCAGCCGCACCCACCATTCCTGGAAATGCACGAGCCGTCGACTCGTTCCGTCGTCGATCAGCACGTGCGTCTCGACGCGGTCGTCAGACATCGGCAACAACCGCACACCGGGTTGCCACCGCTCGCACAACCGTGCGGTTACCTGCGACAGCGTGAGCCCTTCTTTTAGCCATTGCGTGCGCAACAGGTGGGTGGCGATGTCGCGATCGCCGAGGCCGAACCACATCGGCCCGGCGCCGTAGGCCAGCAATTCGTCCTTCACCGCGAACGACTCGGCCGACCTGCCCCAGCCTTGCGATTCTTCGATGCCGCCGCCGAGGGTGTACATCACGGTGTCGAGGTCGGGGCAGACCCGCAGGCCGAACAACGAGATGTCGTCGCCGGTGTTGCCGATCACCGTGACAGTGGCTGCTGGGTCGTCTTCGCGTAGCGCCGCGAGCAGGCCGCGGAGGAATCGGGCTCCTCCGATGCCGCCGGCCAAGGCCACAATCCGGCGGCCGCTCAGGCCCGCCTTAGCGGCCCTCTGCCCGGCGCTCTGCCCGGCACTGCGGGTGGAGATTTCGTTGGCTGCGAGGGGTTCGTCGTTCACGTCGGGCATCGTCGCAGAGGTCTTGGGCGGACGACGAGGCGGCCGATGCGAAGGGGGTGCGCAAGCGAATATCACCGTTCGGCTTGACGAGCGGGTAATGACGCGCATGTAATTCCAACTATGTTCTCCGTGTGTGGCGCATCGGAGCGTCGCAACACAGGCGAGTCATGGGTCGAGGAGGTGCGCGGTGACCGAGATCTACCGCGAGGTCAGTCCGTTGCACGACGGTGTCGGCGCAGGCGTCACGAATGCCGGCGACCGAGCTGATACCGAGCTGATGTTCGCGCTCGACGTCGAGGAAGAGCTTCGGTGGCAGGATCGCGCGCTGTGTGCGCAGACCGACCCCGAGGCGTTCTTTCCTGAGAAAGGCGGGTCGACGCGCGAGGCCAAAAGGGTCTGCACGACCTGCCCGGTGCGCAGCGAGTGCCTTGAATACGCGCTCGCCAGCGACGAGCGGTTCGGCATCTGGGGTGGGCTTTCGGAGCGTGAACGCCGGCGTCTCAAGCGCCGCGTGAGCTGAACGCGGTAGCGCGCGGCGGTACCCGGGGGCGATCACGGTCACGCGTGCCAATGGGCGGGTCGGCATTCATCGCGTAGGGTGAGGCGTTCTGCCAAGCCCGCTGCGAAATGCGCTCCGGCGTCGATCACTGCCGTCTCACCAAGCCATATGACTTCTGCTGCCACCTTGACCGCCATGATTCCTGCGATCCGCCCCGTATGACCACTGCCACTACGCGATCAGACCGTCTGGTCCGCCCCCGCCACGTCGTCACTGCGGTGCTTGTCGCCCACGACGGCGCTCGATGGCTGCCCGCGACCCTGCACGCGGTGAAGACGCAACGTCGTCCGGTGCAGCGGTTCGTCGCCGTCGACACCGGCAGCGACGATGACACCGTCGACCTGCTCGGGCGCGCGGTCGGTTCGTCGAGCGTGCTCAACGCTTCGCGCTCAACCGGGTTCGGCGCCGCGGTGCATCAAGCGGTCGCCGCGTTCAGCGGAGCGCCCGGCCTGGCCTCGACCCGCTCCGACGCCGGTACGCCGGTGGAGTGGATCTGGCTCCTGCACGACGACAGCGCGCCCAGCGCAACTGCGCTCGAATACCTGCTCGAACTCGCCGACGAGATGCCGTCAGCGGGAGTGATCGGGCCGAAAATCCTCGGCTGGGCCGATCACCGGGTGCTCCTCGAGGTGGGCATCACCGCAGACCGAGGCGGACGCCGCGAAACCGGCCTCGAACCGGGCGAACTCGATCACGGCCAGCACGACGGCGATCGCGACGTGATGGCGGTTAGCACCGCAGGCATGCTGATTCGCCGCGACGTCTGGGAAACGCTCGGCGGACTCGACCGCGCCCTCCCGCTGTTTCGTGACGATCTCGATTTCGGCTGGCGGGTGAACCTCGCCGGATACCGCGTCGTGGTCTGCACGCGTGCCGTGGTCTACCACGCCGAAGCTGCCGCGAGTGGCGCCCGCCGCATCGACAACGCCACACCGTTCCGGCGCCGGCTCGATCGCCAGAGCGCGCTGCGCACGATGCTGGTCAACGCGCCCCGGGTGTGGTTGCCGTGGGTCGCCGTCCGGCTCACGATCGCGTCGTTGCTCAGGGCGCTGGCGTTGATGCTCCTCAAGCGCCCGCTCGATGCCTGGGACGAACTGTGTGCCCTCGGCTGGATCGCCCTTCACCCGCGCGGCCTGATCGTGGCTCGAACGGCTCGCAAGCGGCTGCGCAAGGTGCCCGCGCGTGACGTGCGCACGTTGCTCGCACCGCGCGGCACCCGACTTCGGCACTACGCCGACGCCCTCTCGACCCGGCTAGCCACGGTCGGCGCCACCGATGACGGCCGCGACCAGCGCGGGCTGTTCCGCCGATTGATCTCGCAGCCGGGTGTGCTGCTCGTGCTTGCGCTGCTCGTCGTGGCGCTCGTTGCCGAGCGGCACGTTCTCGGCGGTGCGCTGTACGGCGGCGCGTTGCTTCCGGCCCCGGACGGTGCGAGCGACCTGTGGCACACCTACACCCAGAGCTGGCACCCCACCGGGTTCGGCAGCAACGTCGTCGCCCCGCCGTATCTCGCGTTCCTGGCGATGATCGCCACGGTGTTGTTCGGCAGCGCTCAGTTCGCCGTCCAGGTGCTGTTGTTGGGCAGCGTGCCGCTGGCCGGGCTCGCGGCCTACATCGCGGTGCGGCCGATCGCGGCCAACACCCGGGTGCGCATCTGGGTCGCCGCGACGTATGCGTTGCTGCCCGTCGTCACCGGCGCGATTTCGGCCGGACGCCTCGGCGTGTCGGTCGTCGCCATCGTGCTGCCGTTCGTGGTCTCGACCGCGGTGCATGCCCTCGTGCTGCCGCTGCAAGACCACGCGCTCGTCACCCGCGCCGCCTTTCGACGGGCCGGACGCCGGTGGCAGGGCGCGCGGCCGGCGTGGGCCGCCGCGATCCCGTTCACCGTGGCGAGCGCGTTCGACCCGATCGTTTTCGTGTTGCTCGCCCCGCTGATGTTCATTGCCCTGATCGCCGGAATCGCCCGCGGTTCGTGGCTCGCGGTTCGCCGAGCGGTGGTGCTCATCGTCGTCCCGCCTGTGTTGTTGCTGCCGTGGACGATCCGGGTCTGGCAGCACCCGGCACTGCTCGTCACCGGGGTCGGTCGCACGTCGCCCGATTTACAGGCGCCGCAACTTTCTGCGCTCGACGTGTTGCTGTTGCATCCGGGCGGCCCGGGCACGCCGCCGGTGTGGCTGTATGTCGTCGTCGTGCTTGCGGGGCTGGCCGGACTGTTGCAGCTCACCCGGCCGCGGCCCGCACAACTGGGCTGGTTGCTGGCCATCGCCGGGTTGATCGGCGGCCTGGTGATCTCGCACGCGCGGGTCGCCGCTGTGGGCGGTGCCGTCCCTGGCGGGGCCGGCACGGCGACGCTCGCCGGCTGGCCCGGCACCGCAACCACCGTGATGGCAGCAGGCATTTTGATGTCGGCCGCCGTGGCCGGCGCCCGGCTGCGGGCCCGCCTTGCTGCCACGAGTTTCGGTTGGCGGCAGCCGGTGGCGCTGGCCACTGCGGCGCTCGCGATCGCCACCCCGTTTGTGGCCGGCGCCCTGTGGCTTGCCCGCGGCACGGGTCCGG
>Ga0207705_10004107_pt1 | contig 11036 bp, 9 predicted proteins | sample KBSC13metaG_FD_184314 | JGI IMG/M metagenome (GOLD analysis project Ga0207705, IMG submission 184314) | Corn rhizosphere microbial communities from Kellogg Biological Station, Michigan, USA - KBS C1-3 metaG (SPAdes) (version 2) | ecosystem: Host-associated > Plants > Roots > Rhizosphere > Soil ...
TTTCAAGCAACAAGGCCATCTTGCGATGCGGAACAAGCCAGTCATCATCTTCAACCGCAAGGATGCGAATGGAGTAAGGTTCTGGGATCCACTCATCAAGCTGCTGGAAAACTGGTGCTATGATGGCGAGTTCACGGTGGTGAATGAGCTGGAGGACATCGTGCCCACGGCACAGAGGCTGATGCCTTCCTCCCGCCCGGCTCCGATGGCCATGGCGGTGTGAAAAACCATCATCTGTTTTCTCCGGCTTGCTTCATTCGTGGTTCCTCTTTTAACTCCTGGCTGTGATTGCCGGAATTATAGCCAACCCTCACAAGCCGGAGGCACTTAAAACGCTCAACGCCCTGCGGACCTCCTTCAAGGTCCGTGGGTGGGACTGCGTTCTTGAAGCGGAGACCGCTGCCTTTGCCGGAGAGGGTGAGGGCATTCCGGCAGCGGATTTTGCCGGGAAGGTGGATGTCGCTCTCGTTCTGGGTGGCGATGGGACGATGCTTAATGCTGTCTCAAGGTTGGGCATTTTTGAAAAACCCATCGCCGGGATCAATATCGGCACGCTGGGGTTTCTAACGAGCTGTACGGATGGCGAGCTGGAGATTTTTGCCGAGGCGCTGGTAAATGGCCACTATAGCACCAGCCCGCGCACCCTGCTGGAGGCTACCATTTTCCGGGGAGACCATCCGGTTGAAACCTATTATGCGCTGAATGAAGTGACGCTTGCTCGCGGCGATACCGGCCGCCTCGTTTCCCTGAATGCGATGGTGAATGGCCAGTTGCTGAATAATTACCGGGCAGACGGACTCATCGTCGCCACCCCCACGGGTTCCACCGCTTACTCTCTATCGGCAGGCGGGCCTCTCATCGCGCCGCGTGCTGAGGTTTTTGTCATCACGCCCATTTGCCCGCACAGTCTCAGCCAGAGATCGCTGGTGCTTTCTGATAGTTCTCTTATCGAGCTGTCCTCGGAATCCACCGATGGCAGTCCCATGCTGTTCACGGTGGATGGCCGGGATAATGCGCGCATCGAGGCAGGGGATAAAATCATCGTGAAAAAGTCTGATAGACTGTTCCGTTTGGTCCGCCTGGATGGACGCAGCTTTTACGAGGCACTGCGCCAGAAACTCCGTTGGCAAGGAGTGTAAGAAAAAAAGCGGGAGACGGTTGTTCGTTTCCCGTTATTCTTAGGTGGCACTTGCCGCGCTTTGCATCCTGGCAGCGGCGAGACGGAGCTTCTGCTCCAATATATTTGGCCGCAGTGGCTTGGAGGCATAGTCGTTCATGCCGGCAGCGAGACATTCCTGGCGATCACTCTCGCTGGCATGGGCGGTGAGGGCGATGATCTGAACCTGTGACACTCCGGAGGAACGAAGCAGACGGGTGGCCTCCAGTCCATCCATGATGGGCATCTGCACATCCATGAGGATCACGTCGTAATCGCGGATTTCGATGGCGCGGATGACTTCCTGCCCATCGCTCACCACATCCACATTATAGCCCATGCGGCTGAGGATGAGGCGGGCCACACGTTGGTTTACCAGATTGTCTTCCGCCAGCAGGATGCGCAGCGGGATGGCATCTGCGAGTTGCTGATTCACCAGTGGTGCGTCAAAAATAGGGGCCGGAGTGCTGGAATAAACGCGAAGTGCCCGGGCCAGTGCGAGGCTGAGCTGTGACTGGCGGATCGGCTTGGGCAGATAACTGTCGAACCACTGCCAGCGGGCATCACCACGTGCCGGGGCTAATCCTGCAGAGCTGAACATGATGAGAGGCAGCCCCTTGGCGTGCGGGATGGCCCGGATGCGTTCAGCCAGATCCAGGCCGTCCATTCCCGGCATCTGCATGTCGAGAATGGCCAGATCCACCTTGAAGTCCTTCCGTTCCAGCATTTCCAGCGCCTCCTGGCCGGACCCGGCCTCCAAGGGCAACATGCCCCAGCGCTGGATTTGCAGGCTGAAGATGCGGCGGTTCGTCGGATTGTCGTCCACGATCAGGACTGAGCGATCTTTGAAAACAGAAGGGTCTATCAGTGGCGTGGATTCATCCTCCTGCGCATCTGTTTCCTGATTCTGGATAGTGAAATGGAAGGTGGAGCCTCTTCCCGGCGTACTGTCCACCCAGATGTGGCCACCCATCAGCTCGGTGAGCTGGCTGCAAATGGCCAGTCCCAATCCGGTGCCGCCATAGCGCCGTGTGGTGGAGGCATCCACCTGGCTGAAAAGCTTGAAAAGCCGGTCCATGCGATCAGCAGGGATGCCGATGCCGTTATCGATCACGCGGAAGTGATACTCGTGCCATTCCCGACTGGTATCCATGCCATCAGGCGCGGGTATCAGCGTGGCATCCACTTCCACCAGGATGTCACCCTTGTCCGTGAATTTCAGCGCATTACTGATCAGATTCACCAGCACCTGCCGGATGCGGGTGATATCTCCCAGAATCCATGGGGGAGTGTTCTCGTGAATCAGATAGAGCAGATCGATATCCTTGGCTTCCGCCTGCTGGGCAAAGAGGTCGATGGCATCCTCAATGCAGGCCTGGATGGACACCGGGATGCGTTCCAAATCCACCCGCCCAGCCTCGATTTTCGAAAAATCCAGAATGTCATTGATGATGGAAAGCAAGGAGTCCGCACTGTGGCGGATCGTCTCGGCAAAGCTGCGCTGCGGATCATCCAGTGGTGTATCCAGCAGCAGGCTGGTCATACCCATCACCCCATTCATGGGCGTGCGGATCTCATGGCTCATGTTGGCCAGGAATTCAGATTTCGCCATGCTGGCGGCTTCTGCCGCTTCCTTTGCCGCCACCAGTTCCTGCTCGATCTGGATGCGTTTGGCCACGTGCAGTTTCAGGGATGCATTCGCATCCGCCAGTTCCTGGGTGCGGCGGGAGACCGTATCCTCTACCAGATCCCCATGGATTTCCAACTCGGCACGGCGCAGGGAAATCTCCTTCATTTCCCGCTGGCTGCGGATGCAGGAGTAGGCAAGGAAGCAGTCCTCGAAAACCACCCAGGCACCGTGTTCCAGCCAGCGCCAGGAAGAGGCGGTGGTGGTGCCGAATACAGATACGGGCCAGTAAACACCGCGAAGGTAATGATCCAGCAAGACCACGAGTGAGGCCGTAACCAGCACCCTCCAATCCCGGTAGAAGGCGAGAAACGCCAGTGAGCCGAAAATGTGGAAATGGAACTCGATCCTTCCGCCGGATAGATGGATCAGCAGGCCGGAACTCATCATCTGTGCGATGGCGATGAGGTGTCTGGTAATGACGCTGCCGGGCCGCTGCCAGATGAGAAGCAGCGGAGGGAGAGAGATCATTCCTCCCAGAATGGATGCACTCCATACGTGGTCATGCACCATGCTGTGGCTGCCCAGCCAAGTGTAGGGGGTGAGCCAGATGGAGGTGATAATGGCAGCCAACCACTCGATCACCAACAGTCCACCGAAGAGCTGGTCCGTCTTGGATTGCAGCGAAAACTCATGCTCCTTGAGAAGTTCGGATGCTCTCGTCTGGACGCGCTCAGAGATGGAACTGGAGGGCATGATTCAATCGTTATCAAGGGTACAGCCGAAGACTGGAGCCGTCACCGTGCTGATGTTGCCGGCGTTGAAAAAAGAGATGATGGCGTCTCCTCCGATGCTGGGGCCGGAATGTCCACGGGACGAAGTAATGCCGCCATGATAGATGACGTGGCCATCGGTGTCTAGCAGGAAGCATTCCCCGGAGGTGGCAGCGTGGAAGCTGTGGCGTAAGTGAGCATCCTCATCGAGCAGGGACCTTGCGCCGAGAATGCTTTCCAGCTTGTTCCACAGCCGACTCCGGCCAGCGGGTTGGGGAAGGGTGGGGTAATCGGAAAAAATACCGAAAATTTTCAATTCACCTTCGCACCGCTCGGATATCCGGGCCAGCTCTTCCACGGTAGCCTCCGAGCAGGGACATTCCGGGTGCAGAAAGACGAACAGTGTGGGCTTCTCCACATCCAGCATGTGCACGGTTTTTAAATCCAGAACCGGGTTTTCCCCAAGTTCGCTGGCCTGAAAGGATCGTGCCATGATCCAACTGTAGCCTCCCCCGATCGCCAGCAACCATACGGCCGCTGCCACAAGTATCCATTTGGAGGATGTGATGCGTGAGGGAGTCATGCAAAGTGAACCGTTCGTCAATCCATACAGATATACGTTTCTTCTTACGTGATAAGTATTTTAAAATCACGTATTAAAAAAATAATCTGGCTAGATAGTAGCACGCGGGCGTCAGCGGCTTGCCACTGAAATGCGATCAAGCATCGTCGGTGAAAGCCGCTGTTCTCCCAGAATGCTAGAAGGCGCGCAGTTCAAACAGTGAGATATCCGAGCCTTTCACATTTTCCGGGAAGACGACGCGGAGGTAGCGGGCACGGATGTTTTTGTTAATCGTGATCGGTGATCCTTGGGCTGGCTGCTGGGTATAGTCTGCAGCGGTGCTCCATTTTTTGCCGTCTTCCGAGGATTCCACCGTGAAGCGATAGGGCTTCCACGCGTATTCGGGCAGGATTTCGATGTAGCTGAAATTGCTGGTTTTTGTGAACTCCAACTGGAGCCATGCACCTTTGGCATCCGGGGCGGCTGCCCAGCGGGTGGCGTAATTGTCATCCGCTGCACGGGCTGGACCTGTTAAATCATTCTTTTGGCTGGAGGAGGTGAGGGTGCCGGGGAGGGCTTTGGGATTTCTCTGGACGAAGTCCGGGCCGTTGTGGGTGGCTGTTACTTTTTCGATCAGGCCCTCGCTGGTATATACCAATGGGTCCACACACGTCTGGCGGCCGATGAACTTTCTTTCAAACGGGATGCTGTGGCGGTGATAGAGGATATAGGATTTTCCATCCTTGGTGAAGATGGCGTGGTGGCCGGGGCTGACCACATTGTTAGCCTTGTCGGTGGTAAGGATCGGGCTGTTGGAGGCTTCCTTGAACGGACCGAAGGGAGTGTCCCCGATGGCGTAGTGGATGCGGTAATTGTCCTCGACGGTTCTCCCCTGTGAGTAGCTGAGGTAGTATTTGCCTCCATGTTTCACCATGAAGGGCCCTTCGAAGTAGTTGGTAGGAGTGACGTCCTGCACTTCGCCATCGAAGGTGACCATGTCCGGCTTCAGCTTTACCACCCAGCATCTCCCGTTCGTCCACTGCAGGCCGGATCCCCAGTAGAGATAGGCCTGGCCATCGTCATCGATGAATGCCTCGGCATCGATCATGTGGAAACCAGGGCGGAATTCTCTGGGAATGAGCGGCTTGTCTCCCAGTGGATTCGTCCATGGTCCGGTAGGCTGGTCTGCCACGCCAGCCCACACTTCATTCCCCACGGAAACATACATGTGGAATTTCCCATCGCGGCCTTTCACTACAGAGGGGGCCCATACGGCAGAGCCTCCACTCTGCGGAGTCTTGCAGGCCTTTTTGGTCGGCCAGTTCAGTTCCTTGTAGGTCCAGTTTTTCCAATCGGTGGATTCCCAGCAGCCGAGGGTGTCACCACCCCAGGGATCGAGGGTGGCGTAGATGAAAACCTTCCCGCCGTCCTGAACGATGGATGGGTCCGCGTAGTAGCCTGGCAGAATCGGATTTGCGGAATGGGGTGCGTAGCCCGGAATTTCTGCCGCTTGTGAGGCCAAGGGCAGGAGGAAAAAAGTAGAGTAGAGGAAGGCGATGTGTTTCATGCGTAGAGTGGATACGGTTCAAAAAGAATGCTTATATCGCTGAAGCGGATTTCTATATGGCTTTATCGTCGTGGCTCTTGCAAGGCAAGTATGGGCCTGTTAGCTGTGAAGAAAATGAACGATAATCCTTACGCACCTCCTGCTCAGGTAAATACCCTCCAGCCCTTGGTTGCGTATGAGAATGCGGAGCCGATTCGTAAGGATCATTTGAATACTGAAAGTCACCTACAAGCTGTAGGGTGGATCTACATTTTGGCGGGTGCTATAGCTGCAGTAACTATCGTAAGGCTATTTGGAAAATCGCTTTCCGAATTGATTCCAGAAGCCATTGGGATAGCCATTGCATTATATGGACTGATTTTTCTGGGAATTTCGATCCGCGGGTTCAAACGCTGGACGAGAATCGCGGTTGCCGTCCTCGTTGGTTGCTCGGTCCTAGCACTTTCCCCCGTGTGTATTATCATTAATTCCCTCGTGCTGGTATTGATGTATCGAAAAAAATCCTCCGCAATCTTTGATCCTCAATACCAGACAATCCTCGCAGCTACTCCAAATCTGAAATCCAGCACATCGCTGTATGTTTGGATGTTTCTCGCTCTTGCAGCACTTGTGGGGATGGGGTGGCTTTTGGTAATGGCCTTTCAAGCATTGAAAAAAATGGGAGCCATCGGATAATTGCGGGAGCAACGATCCGCCCTCAAAAAGCGGAGCGGAAAACCCGGACAAGAATGTCCGCGCTCCTTACTCCCCAATGATGCGTTTCCACGTAGCTTCGTCCAATGTTTCGCACAGACGATAGCCTTCACCGTGATTCGGGATCATCATCAGCAGGGCATCCCGCTCGTAGGGAGAGGGGAAATCGAGGCCGATGAGGGCGCGCCCGATGCGTTCGCCGGATTGGCGATAGTTGAAGTAGCAGAGATTGGCATTTCCCTGGATGCGCTGGGCCAGGAAATCATGGAGGGCACCGGGGCGCTCATAGAAATCCAGACGCAGGAAGGCGGGGTATTTCAGCAGATTTCCCCGCAGTGGGATGGCGCGGAAGGCGATGTCCACCGCTCCCGTGAGGTCTTCCCAGGCAAAGCCGCGGGCATCGAGCTTGGCGGTGACATCATCCAGCGATTGCTGATTGTCCGAGCTGACGGTGAAGGCGGGCCATGCGGCATGTTCGTCGGTTTTCCCGTATTGGAAATCCGCCACGTTCAGCCCCTCGAAGCAGGAGTCCAGCAGTTCCAGCATGGCACCCGGGCGCTCCGGCAGGCGGACGCGGAGGGTGCGGCTGCGCTGGCTGGAGGCTCCCTGGGATTGGGAAATGAGGCCCAACTGGAGGAAATCAATGTTGGCCCCACTGATGACGATGAGGACTTTCTTGCCGATTAGCGCCTGACGGTTTTTCAAAACAGCGGCCAGCCCCATGGCTCCCGATGGCTCGGAAACACAGCGCAGGCCTTCCCACAGCACGCGGATGGCGTGGCTGACTTCCTCATTGGTCACGGTCTCGATGCGATCCAGCGATTGCTGGCAGATGAGGAATGGGAGTTCGCCGGCCTTGCGCACGGCAGTGCCATCACAGAAAAGATCCACCTGCTCCAGGGTGACGGGTTTTCCTGCAGCGAGAGCGGCTTTCATGGAGGCTTGGCCGATGCCTTCCACGCCCACGGTTTCGATCTGCGGCCAGTAGGTTTTGAGCCAGTTGGCAACGCCGGATGCCATACCGCCACCTCCGATCTGGAGGTAGGCGGCGTCAAAGGGGCCGTGGCCGGAAAGGACGACCTCATCGGCCAGCGTGCCCTGTCCCGCCATCACCTTGAGATCGTCATAAGCGTGGACGTAAATGGCTCCGGTGGCCGCTTCATCCGCACGGGCGGCGGCTACGGCTTCATCGTAGCTGTCTCCCGAGAGATGGATTTCCACGAAGTCCCCTCCGTGGTGGAGGACGGCATTCTGCTTCACCTTGGGCGTGGAGCGCGGCATGTAGATGCGGGCCTGCACCTGCATGATCCTGGCGGCCAGAGCGATCCCTTGGGCGTGATTGCCAGCGGAGGCGGTGACCACACCTTGCAGCACTTCCGCGTGATCCAGAACCGCCATGCGATTGCAGGCACCGCGCCATTTGTAGGCCTTGATGGGGGATAGATCCTCGCGTTTCACCCAGATTTCCGGGCCGGGACCGGGCAGCACCAGCCGCTCCAGTGGGGTGGCCTGGCCGAAGCGGTAGACCCGCTCCCGCGCAAACAGAATTTCTTGGCGAAGCTGGCGATCCAGCGGCAGATCCTCACGTTCCATGGGTGTTTCTGAACCATCCCAAGGTGACAGGCAAGCAGGGAAGGGTTACCGCAATGGCGTAAAGCTTTAAAGGTAGGGATCGAAACGCGGAGACGCAGAGGTCGCAAGAGATTCGCGGAGAAAGAATGCATTTACCCATCTCTGCGTTTTCCTCCGCGACCTCTGCGTCTCCGCGTTTCGATTGAATCTTAAAAACCTTTCTTCCTTTGCGTCCCATGGCGACCTTTGCGCCTTTGCGGTGAAATATTTCACAGGCTGGACTTCACTGCTGGAACAACCCATGGATGGGAAATGAGTTCCCAGTCCCACCCAAATGATCCGCTCCATGGCGTAACGCTGGAAACCGTGTTGCGGACGATGGTGGATCGCTACGGCTGGGAAAAACTGGCAGATTACATTGAGATCCGCTGTTTCATGTTCGATCCGACGATCAAATCCAGCCTCACGTTCTTAAGAAAAACCCCGTGGGCACGGAAGAAGCTGGAGGATTGGTATGTGTATGATGCGGTGAGGAAAGTCGAGTAGGCTGGAGTCTAACGTCAGGGACGCCTCTCCGAGGCGTCCGGTGGTGGCGGGCCAGGAATTCACCTGATTCAGCGAACCACTACCATGCTAGCCATTAAGAGCGACGCCGACAATCTGGAGTTTAATGATGTTAGCATGCCGCCCCTGCCGGACGACTCGAAGAAGCATCCCTGCCGTTTACAGGAACTGCTGTAGTTTTTTCCAATCCGAGAAAGTGATATCCGGCTGGCAGGTACCCGGTCTGAGGGAATCCGGGTGGCCGGTGAAGAGGGCGGTTTGAAAGCCCATGGCGGCGGCGGGCTGGATGTCCTGAAGGGGATCGTTCCCAATGAAGAGGACGTGTTCCGGAAGGATGCCGCGTTTGGCCAGGGCATCCCGGAGTTTTTGAAAAAGAATGGGGGATGGTTTGGCGACGCCGTGCTGATAGGAAAGGAAGGTGAGGTCCGGGGAGAAGACAGAGGCGTGATGACCCAGGGCGGCCAGGCTGTGATGCTGGGCGTTTGATAGAATGCCCAACGGGATGCCGCCGCCGGAAAGCGTGGTCAACATTTCTGCTGCTCTGGGCATGAGTTGTGCAGGATGCCAGGCGTCTTCGATCAGGGAAATGAGAGCGTCCACATCTGCGTTCGGCGGGAGATGGAGAATTTCCTGCCAGAGGACGCGGAGGTCGATCTCAGGGAAATCCGCCGTTGAGGCGGCGTGGTGACGCTTGACGGCTTCATGCAGCAGCAGGGTGGGGGACTCCGCGAGTGTGTGGCCGTGCTGGCGGAGGATTTTACAGAGGATGGTGTCTGCTGCTGGATCGTGTTTTACCGCGCCGGGAGGGGCGAGGAGGAGTGTGCCGTAGAGATCGAAGATGATGGCTTGCACGGGTGGGAGGGTAGCCCGCAGGAAATGGAAATTTTCGGGGGTGAGATAAGCCGTGAGAATTTTTTCCCTATCGAGATAGGTAATGGGCTGAAAATCTGCGGTGTGGATCTGCTGATAGATCCGACGGAGTTGTGCAGTGTGCGCCTGTGGCGTGAATCGTTCCGGCAGTTCGGGAAGCGGGGATGTTTCACGGAGGGATTCCTCCAGCCATTGCCTGAGAGGGCGGATGGTGGTGCCGTGCTGAACTTGCAGCTGATCTCTATCAGGATGCAGGATGATGGTTTTCTGGGATGATTCCGGCAGGTTTCCGAAATCGAGGAAATCGCCACTGATGAGGTGCTGGCAAGCTCGCTGGACGGTGTCTGGGAAAAGCTTCCTCCCATAGGATTTCCAAGTGTGGGAAAGCGCGCGTGCAAGTGAGGTGCGCAGGGCGTCCAGATCCAACCAATCGCGTGGGACGAGGATTTTCTGGTAGAGGTTTCCGGTGTTTTCCGGAGAAAGCTCCCTGCCGATGAGTGGACGACGCCACGTGAGGGACTCCAAAAAAGGCAGGCCGAATCCTTCTGCGATGGAAGTGGTGACCAAGTGGGTGGCGCGGTCCATCCATTGCTCAAAGGACTGGTCATCGCTCACGACATCGAAGGAAATCGGAAACTGGTGGCGGGTGGCGAAGTTTTTCCAATCGTCATGAATGCCCAGCCACTCCGGGTTCTGCGGCGCACGGCTGATGGCGATGCGGGCACCTGCGGAAAGGAAGGATGATAGAAGCACCAGCTCACCCAGATTTTTCCGCCGAATGCCACGAATGGGCGCGAAGAGGAGGGGCGGAGCTTCCTCCTGCCGGAATGGCGCAGCCATCCCGCTACGAGGAGGCACCGGATTATGAACCAGCGTGGCGGATGCTTCCGTCAGGCCGGCCTGGATGAAATGCTGGCGGTCCCTCTCATTGATGAACGCATAATGAATGCGTGGGCCGGTGGGATATAGCGGCGGGATGTTCCGGTAGTTTTCCGGCCTGCCATCCTCTGCCAGATCGTGGATGTGGAGGACGAGTCTTTCTCCCGCCTCCGCCATGGTGGCGATGAGGGCGGGGAAAAGATCGTTTTTCCCCAGTGTGGGATTGTGGAAATGCCAGGCATCCGGCGGGCCTCCCAGAGCGGAGGATGCTTTTGCGCGGAGATCTGCCAGAAGGGCTAGTGGCTCGCCTTCGCCGGACCTCTGGGACAGAGGTCCCTGCCTGTAGGAGAGATCCCCACCGCTGAGGATGACGTGCGGGATATCCAGTGCCTGTGAGGCGGCGGCGATCACGGAAGTGACGCCGCCGGGCTCAAGGTGGTAGTGGACGATGGCGACGCGCATCTGAACGTGGCGGCGGATTCCATCCGCCATGCCCAACTTTAAATTGATAGATCTATAGCATGGCGGTTGGAAACCGCCGCCACGGGTTACTCTGTAGGCTTGATCGTGATGGAAAGCGCGTTGCGGGAATTGAGATATTTTTTCGCCAGTGCGTTGATTTCCTCCAGGGTGATCGAACCGTAGTCCGCATCGCGGGTGCGGGCGAGATCCAGGCGCATCGGATCGAGCTGGGATTGGCTCATGACAGTGGCGAGCCAGTAGGTGTTTTCGCGCAGGGACTTGGCCAGCATGCCCTGCACGGGCTTGAGGGC
>Ga0207705_10004110_pt1 | contig 11030 bp, 18 predicted proteins | sample KBSC13metaG_FD_184314 | JGI IMG/M metagenome (GOLD analysis project Ga0207705, IMG submission 184314) | Corn rhizosphere microbial communities from Kellogg Biological Station, Michigan, USA - KBS C1-3 metaG (SPAdes) (version 2) | ecosystem: Host-associated > Plants > Roots > Rhizosphere > Soil ...
ATCGCGATCAACGGCTGGAACCGCCTCGCGATTCCGTTCCGGTCGGAGCCGGGGCATTATCAGCCAGCCGGGCACGCCAAGGGCATGTGAAACACACGTTCACGCGCGACGACGTACAGGGAATGGTCAAGGGCTCCCTAACATTGACGCACCAAGTAGCTGTATTTCCGTCTATTTTAGAAACTCATTTTCGGCAGTTACCGCCAAAGTTACCGCCAACGTGGCGCGACGCTCGCCCGCAAGGGTGGGGAAGGTGCCAATTGTTAAGCGGGCTTCCACGGCGCAAAAATTGGAAGCGGGCTTGCTCGGCTCCCCACGCGAAGCGTCCTGAATCATCAACCCGCCAGCAGGTCGGCGTCCGGGGTGCAAAGACCCTCGCGCGCGCGTAAGCGGAAACCCCAACTTCGGCTAGCAAGACACCCTCGCGCGCGTAAGGCAGAAAGGTCATCTTTGGACAGTATCGCGCCCGTGCGGCAACTCCCCAGCGCGACGCTCGGCGATTTCGTGATCGGGGTCACGGCTGCGGTGGTGACGCCGGGCGACGGCATGTCGGCTCCAACATCGCGCCGACCGTGAATTGCTGGGTTGACTCGTTTAATTACATCCACTGTAACTAAAACGGCGGCACGTGATTGCAGAAAAAGTCGCGCTGGATTTTGCACGCGCACCATGGCGGCCCGATGGTCGCAGCGAATCGCTACGGGTTGTTCGGCGCTCCGGTCATGGATCGCACGATGCTGATTCAGTGCAAGGCGTGACGTATGGCGCGTCAGAAAAGCCCGGCCAGCAGCGACGGCCCGTAATGGATCGCCAGCGCAGTGCAGCCGCCCACGAACGCGAGCCAGGCATAGCCGCAAAGCGTGGCCCACGGGATCGGATGCGCCCGCCACGTCACCAGAATTCCGCGATGCTGTGCGGTTGAGAGCCGTTGCACTCGCATGCGCTCAGTCTAGCGATTGCGCGAGAGTATGACTAAACGCTGCAATGCTCGATAGGCGTACCAGCCATAGAACGCGCCCGCGACAATCACGAGCGCCGCGCTTCCGCCTCGGGAACCGGTGTCCCAATCCGAAGAAAACACAGTCGCAGCCCAGCATGCGAGGATGACGGTCCCGAGTACGAACAGGATGCCGTCGGCAATTGCGGCAATTCGTGAACGTCGGCCCGATACGTCGGCACTTGTGCCCATTGCCCTTCCTCCATCCACTGTCTGCGAAAGCCTAACCGTTCGTGCGCGGGCAGCTATAGGCGCTTCCATTTGCTCCGCTTCCCCACCCGCCGTGTACCGTCTGCCAGACGATATCAGTTGCCCCCAGCCTCGCGGCTTTCTCGCGTGCCTCGCTCTGGGCATTCGATTCGCCAGCGCCTGCCGCAAGGCCGCTCCATCCAGATGTGCCGCTCACGTACCCCACGAACTTGCAGTGCGAGACCATGGCCGCATCCGCGTCATGAACCGCCATTGCTTCACGGGACGGAGCATCCGCGCAAGCTGTCAGCAGCACACATGCCAGCACGCACGCGATGTTCAACATGTAGGTACGCATCACAATTGCCCCCGTTCTCGAATGCCGCCCCAGATTCCAAGCATACGCCATGCCAAGCGGTGCCCAGCGAATTAGGCCCAATGCACAGGTTGGGTGCGCAGCGATCAGCCTCACAGGTTGCCAATCCACTCCCGCTGTTCGCGTAGCGCTCTAGCCAGCGCGCGAAGCATTGGCCGCGTTCCACCGCGCCAACGGTTGCGCGATGACTTGGCCTTGCCTTCAGGCGTCTTCGGCCCGGTTGACTGTTGCCACGGCTTCCAGCGGTGAATCGCTTGGCGTTGCCGTTCGCGCCGTTCCGGTGTCCATCCATTCCGGTTTTGCACCAGGAGCCTCCAAAAGTCCCATAGGCCGGTTCAGTGTTTCAGGCGCATGTGAGGCGGTCTCGCCATTGTTGACCTGCTGATGGCCGTGGGCGATGTTCGCTTGCTTGGCGAACACGACGGGCGGGTTCTTGATCGTCGCCAGGGTTTCCAGCGTCATGCGGCACTGATTCTGCGCACGCATGGCCAGCTTCAGATAAACCTCGGCTGCACCCATGTACTCGCCAACATTCAAAGCCGCGCGCCGCGCAAGACTCGCAAACAGCGCATCCAGTGCGTGCGATTGCGACAACAGCATCCGTTCGGCAGCTTTGAGACTGTCGCCCCGTTTTACTTCATTTTCCACACATGCGGCGAACGTCCCAACATCAATCTCGCCCATCGGCTTGAACGCCTGCGCGACAATCCCAGAATTCACACTGGGCCGCATGACCGCGATCAGCGCACGCTCTTCGCCAGTCATCTCGTCGGCGCGCTTGGCTACGCGATCGCTGGATGCCGCGGGGGTGAGCTGCTTCGTAACCTTGGACCGCGGGACCTTGGACATTCCCCGGGTGTCGTGGCGTCCCGATGTTGTACGGGCTTTCCGGTTTGCCATCACGCAGCACTCACGCGAAATAGCCGCCCAAGAGACCGATACCACCACCGATCACCGCGCCGTACGGGCCACCGATAGCAGCTCCCGTAGTCGCGCCCGTGAGCGCGCCGCCTAATGCATTCTCTGTTTTGCTCGGCCCATAGAACGGCTGCGTGTTCGCAGTGTTGGATCCATGCGCCAAGCTGTTGACCTGGCCCATGTAGTTGTTCAGATTCTTCCATGGCTCTTGCGCGTAATATTCGTATAGGCTTTGGTTCGCGCCGATCATGTTTTGCGACTGGCCCTGCAACTGCGCGCCCGCCGTGTTGAGCGATTGCAGCCCCTGCAGGGATTGCGCCGCGACCTGTGGCGATTCATTCAACGCGCCCTGCATCTGCTGGATGCCGGTGTTGTAGGCCCCGCCGTAAATCTGCGTAGCCAACTGGTTCATCTGATCAGCCTGCGCCGCGCCGGACATTTCGGGATTGCGCCCGGAACCCGCGAACTCCGTCCCAAGCTTGTTCTGCACCGCGTTGGCGGCTTGGTTGAACGTGTCCTGCAGGTAGGGATTGGTCTGGGGGTTCAGGTAATTCCCGTTCAGGACGCTCGTCGTGTAGTTCTGCGCGGCGTTGCTGCTGGGCAAGCCGTTTTGCGCGAGGTTTTCCACGCCGGAGAAATACTGTTCCTGCATCGGCGAGAACGGCGCTACGGTGTTGCCGGGGTAATAGGCAGGGCCGCCCGTGTTGTAGAGCTTCTGCGCCTGCTGCGAGCCAAAAGTGTTTGCGTCATTCAGCCAGCCCGGCAACTGCTGAACACTGGTTTGTGTAACGTTGGAAGGTTGTCCGCCGCCCATGTCAATTCACCCTGTTTGAAGTTTGAGAAATCATCGCGCCGTCTCTGGGGCGCGCGAGCAACATGCGCGCGGCTACCAGATCGGTTACCACCTTGCGCACGTCGTCACAGTTTGCGCCCCCGATCTTTGCGGCGTTCATCGTCGCAATCTCGCAGTGGTTCCAGCCCATTGCATTGCTGGTTTCGTCGGGACTCAGCTTGACCGGTGGCGGGAACAGTCCCGCGTCAATCTCGTGTTGCAGTTCTTCCGCCGTGAACCCGGTCAGCGACAGCACGGCATCACGCCGCAACAGCACGGGAATGGAAAACTGATTCATCTTGCCTCCAATGGATGGATCGCCGGGCATTACGCGGCCCGGCGTCGCGAGGCGTCGATCACGTGGCGGCGTGACTCGTCCCTACCTATTACGCCCTCCTGCGGGTGTAATTGGTTCCCGAGGATCACGATCAGCGCTCCGGGCCGTTGCGTCGTGTCCCAGCAACCCCGCCAGAATCGCGGTTTCGACAGCCTCAGCGACTTCCGTTGCTTCGGTGCGACGTCGGGCACGTCCGCTGGCTGCGCCGCAAAGGCGTCTAGGAATGCCACCGACGCTCGATGCTGCCAACCGCGCAGACGGCGCACAGCCTCGCGAACCTGCTGCCCAAAAACGCCCTTGCGGACGCGCGCGCGTCTTGCTGCGTCGCCCAGTGAGCCGGTACGCTTCACCGGATAAAGCCAGCGTCGCAACGCCACATGCGCGACGTCGGCGGAGAATCCGCAACCGCGCAGGTACGCGGTGACGATCACAACATGTTCGGCACGTTCCAGCGCCGCAAGTTCGAGCACAGCCCGCAGTGGTCGCGGCACGCTCACCAGTGCCGCCGCGGCATCCGCACCATGCGCCGAACGCGGATTAAAGACCGTTCCGGGCGTCGTCTTCCAGTGCCTGAATTCGCGCACGCGGTCCGGCATGCCGCGCCCGAAAGGATGGGCTGCGCTCCATGCCAGCACATCGGCGCGTTGCCCATCGGGTAAATCACAGACCCAGCGCGGCCATTTTTTCGGATCGCGACTGATGGCGTGATGCGCAAGCTCAAGTGTTTCCGTAGCGTGCCCGAAGTGGAGGCCCGGCGACGCCCCCGGCGTATCCTCGTTGCCTTCGTATCCGCCCTCCCATGGCTGAACCGCTCGCCAAGGCAACGCCGGCGAGAAGTCCGCCGGATCCGGTATCTGCCCGAATCCGCTGCCGTATCCGCAATGCCATGCCAGCAATGCGGCGGCCTTTTCGGTTGCCGTCCAGTAGTCGCCCCGCCAGGCGGTGGTCATGCTTGCTTATCCTTCCGGCTAACCTTTCTGGTTTGCTGACATTTGCGCGCAAGTGCTAGCAGTGAAACCCATTGGGTTTCGTCTGGGTTTCTGCATCGCAGCGTGCGTCACGCGGCGTCACTACACGCGGGCGCGCCGGCAGCCGATACAGCAGACAGCCGCCAGGTAGCCGGGTCGGCGTGATGGTCCGCGCTCGCTTGCGCTGCTCGGGGTCGTTCGTTTTCACAGCCGCATTCCTATACACGCGCCGAATTGCCAGCGAGTCGGCGGTTTTGGATCGCCGCTTGCGGCTCGGGTAGGGCCGCGTGCATTCGTAATCGACCAGCGCGGCGATGTCGGCTTGTGTCCAGCGAGGTTGTTTGTCTTTCATCGCTGCGCCCTCGCTCGGTTCGCGCGGCGTTTTTTGCCGTTCCGTGCCGCCACAGGCACAAAAGCACTTACCCCCTGTTTATCTATGTAGGGGTGTACTTTTTCGACACTGGCGCCGGGTTCCTTTTTTGACACTGGCGAAAACGCACGCAGCCACCTCGGCGCGATGGCGAACAGGTCGGGTTTGCGCCCCGTTTGCGTGTTGCCGCCCTCGTGCTGTTGAAGAATCCCCGATGCGATGACACAGCGGCGGTGCCGGTAGAAAGTGTGTTTCTGCGCGAAGCCCGGCAACCCGTCGAAGTCTCCCCATGTCAGCGCGACGTTGCCGTTGTTCGTGCCGTCGTAGCGGCGGAATGCCAGCAGCACAATGTCATGCGCGCGTGGATGCAGCGCCTTCCACTCTGGCGAGTCCAGCAGCTTGTGCGGCAGCAACGCGAAGCCCTCGGAACCGTAGGCGCAAGCTTGCGATGCGATACGGTCCACTTCATCCGCGCCCAGCGGCGGCGTGCAGCGCTCGGCGTTGATCCGTTGCAGGCGATCATTCACGGCTTGCAGGTCATGGCCGCGTCGAACAAAACCGGCGGCCAAGCTCAACAGCGTTGTGTCGCGCTCGCCTTCGGGTATCCGCTCCGGCAGCTTGCGGCGTTGCCCGTGTGGCGTTGCGCGCGCGGGTTGTGAAACCGTGCGCGGTGTCGTCGGTGAATCTTTCAGCAGGCGACGCCACAGCGTCAGCAGGTCGGCGGGAATCGGCGGGATGTTGTGCCAGTCACCCGCCCACTGATACGGCTTGCCGGTTTTGGGGTGAATGCTTGGCGGTAGAACATCCTGCACGGTCGGCCCGTTCTTCGCTGTGCTGCGCAGTTCGAATCCTTCCGCCGCGCTGCGGTTGATGGACGGCAATGGGTCGCGCAGGCGGAATAGCAGCTTGTCGCGCCCGGCTCGCCCGCTGCGGATATGCACGGCGTCCGGTGCGGCCAATAGCGCCGCAAGGTCGATGCCATGGGCGGCAAGCGCAGGTCCGGCCAGTTCGGCATGATCAACATCCAGCGCGCAGGTGCCCGCGTAGACGTGCGCCAGCCCCACATTGCCGCTGTAGCCTTCCGGTACTTGTCCAGGCTTCGCCCAGCAGTGCGCGCGCAGGTTCCAGCCCCTTGCGCGTGGCCCCTTCAATCCGGCAGGGATCGGCACGAGTACCAGCCCGGCCCGGATGTAGTCGCGCAGGGTGTCGGCGTATCCCGTTGCCAGTTCGGCGGCGGCGTTCATGGCGAACCCCCAAAACCGCGTGTTTCTGGCACGACCGGGGGCGTCGCAGGGGCACCCCCTTGGGGTCGTACCGGGTAGGGTGCGCGTGTCCCGTCGTTGGCCTGTACAGCGCAACCGCTGGGGTTATCGTTCGCCGTGCCGCGCAGTCGGCGGATGGCCTCGTCGTGATGGAGCTGCACCCAGCCGGCGGGCAGGTCGGCAGGGTTGCGTGACTGGAGCCATGCGGGTGCATTGCCCGACAGTGGCCGGAACCGCCAAAACGGGCAGCCAGGCGTCGCACAGCACGAGACTTGTTCTTTCCATGTTCCGGTGGCAGCGGGATCGTGGATGCAATCGCGGCAATTCGCGGCGATGGCCGCGCCACGAGTCTTGGGCGCGTTCATGGCAGCGCGCCCGTGCGTGTTTCTGGCATCGCTGGTGTACACCTTAGGGTTACCATTGCCACGGTGCTGCGCGGGGCTGGAATCTCGGAATGCGTAGCAACCGGGGCCGGTTCGCCACGGAACCCGCGAGCGTTGCGTTCGAATCCCGCCGCGTCCATCTCTGCGGCGGTTAGGCATCGGCGGGTGTTCGGCTGGCCCGGCTTGGCGTAGTTACCGATCCGGTGCCGGTCGAACGCGCGCGTGCTGGTGAAATACTCGCCGCAGGTCGGGCACTGGCAGCGGTTGCCGGTGAGCTTGGGCGCTCGCGAACGGCATGGGCGGACGACATCAGCCATGGCGCGACTCCTTCAGCCAATGGCCCACCAGCCATGTTGCGGCGACCGGGCAATAGCCACAAAGGACGACGTAAACTGCATTGGCGTATGCAGTCAGCGGGGGAACAAACGTGACCAACAAGAAAGCAACCGCGCCGAGCGCGAAACACGCATCGAACACGCGAACGCTATGGTTCTTTGGCGTTGCCGCCGTCGGCTTGTGGATATGGGCGTTCATCGCACGCACCCCGAGCGACGTCTGGCCATGGCTGTATCGCGCGTCGGTGATTGCCACGGCAGCCGCTGCAACCCTGCGATTCGCATACGCCGTGTGGCGTCACAAGCACGGGCTGCCGCCCGAATAGGCTGGTAGGGGCGAGTCATGCCGCGTCCGCCTTGCCGGATTCACCAGCAGCGAAACTCGCCAAGTCGGCGCGGTGATAGCGCACAAGACGTGCGCCGATGCGATGGATGCGCGGGCCTTGCCGCTTCCAGCGCCAGTTACAAAGTGTTTGCCGCGACACGCCAAGGATGCGCGCGGCTTCATCGGTTGAAACGTAGTCGCCGGGGTTCGGCAGGGGTGCCGCGTCGTGCGGCGAAGGTATTGCGGGTTGCATTGCCGGTTACTCGCACAAGCTGGCGGCGCCAGCGGTGCGGCAATCATCGGCAAGGGAGACGGCCTTGCGAACGAACGAAGTGCCAAAGGTGCCCTGTACTTACTCCATGGAATAAATTTTGCGAGAATGGAGTGTTTATTCAGGGCGCCAACTTGGAAACCGTGCTGCCGTCGATGTCGCAATCAAACATCACGGACGTCAACGCCGCCACCTGTTCGCGCAGGGGCTGGCCATATTGACCCTTGAAGTAATGTGTCATGGCACGCACAAAGTAAAGACGTCCAGCATTCGGTTGCGAAACTTGAGCCACTGGCGGCTTGCTTTGCGTCCAAACTTTGGCAGTTTTAGCGAGTTCGGTCAGCGCGAACTCAAGTTTCTCCATCGCGTAACGCGCGCCAATTTCGACGGTATGCCTATCGTGGTCGGTCAGAGTGCGGCCCTCTTTCTCGATATCTTTAGCAAGCTCATTGGCCAAGTCATCGCCAAGGAAGTAAAAGAGCATTTCAAATGGCGTTCCGATAACTTTGCCGTCTTCATGTGGCAAAGACGCCATTGCTGTGCGCAGCGCAAGTGCGGACGCCCCTATTTTCTTACCGACGGAGCGCCTGTCTGATGCCGAAATTGCATCCCATTTGTACAGACCGCCTGAAAACTTTGCCGTCGTCTCCAAGAGGATGGTCGCCTCGCCTATAGACTCTGGATAAAGAACGCGATCGATTTTGGAAGCTGGGACAAACGGCGTCCCATCACGCCTGGCATCCAGTGCGTCCCATACACATTTGCACCGCAGGTCAGTTACACACTGCAATGCCCAGCGCCAGGATTCTTGAGAATCGCGCAGTTTCTGATATTCCCCCCATACCCATTCGGGAACCCATGCTGGCTTGACGTCCATCGCGCACCTTCCTCGCCCTTCAATGGAGCGCCACGGCAACGGGTGAAGGTGACCCGCGTTCGGTAGCTGGCCTAGCCGTGGCGTGTTCGTTATGCTGCCTCGCGGTTATTCTGGTCCGAGTTTTCCCCGGGGAACATGTGGTGTCGGATTTGCTCCACGATGTCCTGCAACATGCCGGTGGCGATCAGGATCGAACCAGGCCGCAGCCCCATTTCCGTTTGCAATGATGCCGCGCCGATCAGGTCGATCAGACCGTCGGCCTGAACCAGCAGCCTGTCTATTTCCACGCGCGTGTCATTCGTGCCGCGTGCGGGTTCTTTCTGGATAGTCATGGCTCACGCTCCCGCCGCTGACTGCGTGGCCCGCTCGCACTTGGTGTGGGCTTTGTACCATGCGGCACCCACGCGGTGGTATTCGCGGCGCAGGCGGTTGACTTCACGTTTCCGGTCCGCGGGCGTGCGGTCCATCCATTCCAGCAACATCCGTTGGGCCATCAACGCACGGCATTGCGCGTCAAGGCTGTCCCTGCATGAGCGCGCCTTTACCGCCTTCACAAGTTGATCCATCAAATCACCACTGCGTTTCGCGCCCGGCGCTTTTGTCTTGGCGTTCATGCTGCGGCACTCCGCGACAGCGGCAAACCTTCCGAGTCATAACCGCGGCGCGCAAGTTCGTGAATTGCACTCCATTCGATGTCTGCCATTTCGCGCACCGTTTCGCTCAGGTGGCACGTGAGCCAACCGACTGCATTGTGATCCAAGTCATCACACTGCGGGTTGAAGAAAGAAACCAAGGTGCCAACGGTCTCCAATCCTTGCAGCGCGGCCGTATAGACGTTCCGGGACTGAATCGCAACCATGACAAGCTCTTCGTCTGTCAATGCCCCCAAGCTGTTGTAGTTCGGATCGCCGCGATAGGTGCGGCTCGTGAGGATGCTCAATAAGCCGCTCAGGCCGATGTCGAAGCCTTCTTTGCGCTCGATCTTAGTCAGTTGCGTTACGCTTGCAGTTGCCATGATTGACCTCCTTTGTAGGTCAGTTGTGGAAGGCTCGCCAGTGTGCTTCTACCACGCTGGCGGGCCGCTTGAAACTCAGCTTGCCTTGCGTTTGATCGGCACAACCTTGCCCGGCGCATCGCGCATGCTGTCCAGATAGTCCGCCCACGCCTGCATCATCTTGCGGCGCTCGGGCAGGTGTTCGGCGTAGTTGTATGCCGCGCGTATCGCATCGCGTTCGGCGTGCGCTAGCTGGCGCTCGATAGCGTCACGGTTCCAGCCCTGTTCGTTCAGCAGGGTCGATGCCATGCTGCGGAACCCGTGCCCGGTCATCGTGCCTTTGTCGAAACCCATGCGGCGCAGCGCGGCGTTCACGGTGTTTTCGCTCATGGCCCGCTTGCGGCTGCGCGCGCCCGGAAACACATAGCGGCCCGATCCGGTCAGCGGTTGCAGGTCGCGCAGGGTCGCCACGGCTTGCGACGCCAGCGGCACGATATGCGGCGCGCGCATCTTCATCTTGTCGGCAGGGATGCGCCACTCGCCAGCGTCAAGGTCTATTTCCGCCCACTCGGCATGCCGCAGCTCGCCGGGTCGCACGAATACCAGCGGCGCGAGTAGCAGGGCCGCGCGCGTGACGTAGTCACCCGCGTAAGCGTCGATGGCGCGCAACAGTTCGCCAATGCGGTCGGGGTCGGTGATCGTGGCATGGTGCCGCTCGGGTGACGGTGCCAGCGCGCCGCGCAGCGATGGCGTCGGGTCAAGATTCGCGCGCCCGGTCGCGATGGCGTAGCGCATCACTTGGCCGATGTTTGTTTTCGCCCGGTAGGCGGTTTCGATCACTCCGCGTGATTCGATGCGACGCAATACCGTCAGCACGTCCGGTGCGGTGATGCTCACAATCGGCTTGCCGCCGATCCACGGGAACACATCCAGTTCCAGCCGTCGAATGATCTTGCTGGAATGGCCGGGTGCCCAGTTCGGCGAATACTTGGCGAACCATTCGCGCGCGATGGCTTCAAAGGTTTCCGCGCCCGCCGCCTGTTCGGCCTTGCGCTTGTCGCCGGGGTCGATGCCATCGGCCAGCAATCGGCGCGCTTCATCGCGGCGCTCGCGCGCCTTGCGCAGCGATACGTCCGGGTACACGCCAAGGGACAGCAGGTTTTCCTTGTGTGTGCCGGGTCGGCGATATTTGAAGCGCCACCAGCGTGAACCATTCGAACGCACCAGCAGGAAAAGGCCGCGTTCGTCGGCGAGCTTGTACGGCTTCGCTCGCGGCTTGGCGTTCGTGACAGCGGAAGGTGTCAGCATGGCGGCTTTCTCGGGGTAACTGCCGGTCGGCATGTACGGTTACCCCGGAATGCTACCCCCAAACTTGCGGGGTAACAAGGGAAGCCTAGGGTGCCTTGCGGGAACCGTAGGCATGAAAAAACCGCATCATTGCGCGGTTTCAAGGGTCTTGCGGGAAGTGGTGAGATTCCTAAATGGTGGCCAAGGGCGGAATCGAACCACCGACACGAGGATTTTCAGTCCTCTGCTCTACCAACTGAGCTACTTGGCCACGCCTGCGGGATCGCTTGCCAGGCCCGCGTTGCGCGG
>Ga0207705_10004111_pt1 | contig 11028 bp, 5 predicted proteins | sample KBSC13metaG_FD_184314 | JGI IMG/M metagenome (GOLD analysis project Ga0207705, IMG submission 184314) | Corn rhizosphere microbial communities from Kellogg Biological Station, Michigan, USA - KBS C1-3 metaG (SPAdes) (version 2) | ecosystem: Host-associated > Plants > Roots > Rhizosphere > Soil ...
GATCCACTTGCCTTCATGCAGGTCCGCCCTTTCTGAAGGCAAGTGGATCTCCCTCCCTTGGGAGTCACTCCCATAAGATGCCAGGATCAAAGGAGTCGAAGCAGGTGCAATACTGGTTACGCCGTAGGCCTGGCTATACGCCGACAAGTTCCGACATGGAGGTTAATGCCCTGCCTGACGCCCGACAGAAGGCTCAGATCGCGAATTTCTGCCGATGGTGTCACTCGATCGCCCGGAAGACGGACCATCTTACGACGCAGGTACAGCATCTGGAGTCGATAGCCACCCGGATGCAAAATCTGGAGGAGACTTTCCTCACCTTACAGCAGCAGATGAGCGCGGATGCGCAGCGCACCCGCCATGCGGCGGAGAGTTTGCAATTCACGCACGACGCCTGGTATGCTGCTCCTCTAAAACTACGTCTCCAGTTTGCATCTAATACGTTGCCTTCCGAGCACTTCCTGCAACCGGCTCTGAAAGGGGCCGTAGAGCTCGAAGATCTGCGTCGTCGTGGCAATGATCTCGAAAACTGGATTACCCGCTACCCCATCCCTTTTGCCGACGCCATCCGTGTTATCAAAGGGGTGGCGCAAACCGGGGCGTGCGCCCCTGAACACCTGGCCATCATCTCCCTGCAGGAAGCCGAACAGGCCCTGGAAACCGCCCTGCAGGCGCTTGGACTGAAATGGATCACATGTGCCTCGGGCGATAGAGTGACTCAGGAGTGTGAGGTGGTCGGAGAAGAGAGCGCGCCTGTAGAGGCCGGTCGAGTGGCGCGTATGTTACGTCCGGGGATTCATTGGCGGGGCTTTCTCCATCTGCCGATGCAGGTGCTGCGCGCAACGGAACGGCAGACCTTGTCTGACATACCGCCTGCGCAGAAAGCGCCCACATTACTACCACTCGCCTCCACAGATCCTCCTGGCGCGGAGATGCAGGCAACGCCCCTGGAAATGCCGTTAAGCCGTTCCGCCGGCGATCCGCCCCCAGCCGATCGCACCCCCGAATGGCTGCGCAGGCTACAACAGGAGAGCATCAGCGAAAGAGATCCTGTTGTGACGCAGATTGTCGACAGTCTTGCCGCCCTCGTCGCTTGGAGTGAACTCTCGGCAGATCTGTCTGAGGGAGACGTGAGAGAGAAACTGCGCACCACGCTGCAGTCTATCAGGCCCTTCTTGCCTCCGCGCAGTGTCCTGTCAGATAAGAGCCTCCCCTCCCGTTGGGCGACGACTTTCATGGAAGTACGCGAACCTCTGCTCCAATGGCTGTACGATACCCTGGCGGTCGAGACGATATCGCCCACGATTACCATGCCCTACGATCCGGAAACAATGGAAGTAAGCGAGTTGCGCCGGACAGCGCATCCCCACGAAGACCGCAAAGTGGCTAAAGTCGAGCGTCTGGGGCTGCAATTTATGGGGCAGGTACTGTTTCCTGCGCGCGTACATCGTTACGAATTAGGGGAGAGAGTATGAATTCTGTGTCGGGAAACGGGGCTGCGACCGTGCAGAGGCGCTGCGCATGCTACTATGAACTGGAAGCGAACGCTATCTACTGCCCAGGATGCGGACGAGAAGTAGAACAAGAATGTCCTGTCTGCACCTATGATGGTCACGTTCAGGAGAGATTCTATCTTAATTACTTGGAGCCTCTCGCATACTGGTGTTGTAACGAGTATGTGATCCTGTCGGCCTGTACAGGTTGCGGACGCTGGTTTTCCCCAGAGACGCATCGGTGTCCCGACCCGAGATGTGCGAAACGTGTCTTGCCTGCGCTGCCGGAGCATACTGGCCGTCTATCCAATAACCAGGGGCATAGTATGGAGTGGATATGGCCCATCGCATGGGATCGCAAACCGGAACAGCCTCAACATCAACTGGAAGAGCCGCAGATCGACGTTTGGGATGCACCGGATGCAGTCTCCGGAGCTTTGGCCGCACACGGTCATCTCTATGTCTGGACCGGCACCAATTTGCTGGGTCTTCCCGATTCTTTCGGCTATTTGGGAGGGCTCCCCACACAACGCCGCATGCAGCCTTTCCTCTGGAGCGACGCACCGATCGGCCACTGGCTTCCGCTGGGGTATGGCGGTGGGGCTGTCGCTGAGGTGGACACCGTGGATCGCATGGCGGTAGTCGGCGGCACGGCTATCCTGGCGACAACCGAAGGCTACCTGATGACAGACCTGTGTCGGCTCGAACAGAGTCGGTTGTTGAAGCCTGGACGCCCGGTGGCCCACACAGGAGGCGCAGGATGGTGGGCCGCCTGGATCATGGAAGCCGACGGGCCACGCCTTTACGTCGCTTCGCCTGTAAAAGAGTGGGAAGCCCTGCGTTGTTATCCTGTTACGGCGCCTGAGCAAGCCTGCCCGTCGTCCAGTCGTAATATGATACTTCATGAGGATACGGCCTATTGGCTGGCGCAGGACGAGACACTCTGGCAGATGAACTGTGCAGAAGCCTTTCAGAGTCAGGGAAGCGCCGGCCTCAAACGGATCGAACGGAACACCAAGGGAGCTTCGTATCTCTGGGCGGACACGGACGGTGCGCATGTCGTACGCAGCGTCGATAGAGGGGTTGTTGTAAGTCTCACGGCAGCAAATGGCAGTACCAGCAATCTCACTGTCGAAAGAGCGTACGGTGGCATACGGTTGATATGCGCCCTTCAGAACTGGATTGTGGCGATCGGTGATGAGTATGCCTATCCACTGAACAGGCGTCAGATTGGCAATCAGTTCCAATACCGACTTCGAGGGCGTTGCGTCTCCGCCGTACTGGCCCCCACCATTTCCAAAGAGGCACGTCTCTTGCTGCTCTATCACACGACGGAAGGAGCGCGACTGGATGTCTACCTTCCGCTTTCCGGAGCGGAAGACACCCTCTGGCACCAGAAAGGCCTGACCCCACAAGCGCTTCTGCCTGTCGGCGACAGTCTCTATATCGTCCATCAGTATGGCGTCGTTCGCTTACAGGAGAAAAAAGCGTGAAATGCCTGGCATTCGTCTGCTTCCTACTCTTTTGGAGCGGTATTTCCATCCGATCGTCGGCGCAAAACACCACAACGGCTTCTCCTGCATCTAATGACTATGAGCGTATCATTGCCGTGCCGAGGCAAAAACTGGACGAGTGGCTTAAGTCGGAGGTGCAGAAGAGTCAGGGGAGTTGGAGCACCCAACGTTACCATTTTCTGGTAGGCCTCTCGACAGGGCATTTCGGGAAGGACCCGGTCAATGCGATTGCGATGCGTCGCCTCCTCTTTTCCTTACTGAACGACAGTTTCGCAGCTGGAGATAGAGTAACGCCTTTCGCCTGGGAGATGACGGTGTGGAATGTCGGAACGCCTGTGATTTTGACAGAATCCCCGGCGACACGCGGCGAAATTGTGAACGGTGTGCCCTCTTCGCCACGTGCAGACAGTCTGGGAGGACACGATATCCCGAGGGCGCTCTATGATATTTTAACCAAGAATGTCTCACCGAAAGAGGCGCGATCCTGTATCATCCTGTTGTTTACCAATACCAATGAGAGTCAAGCACCGACGGGCCGAAACGACAGCCTCTTCGGGGAAAACAACCCCTTGTTACTGGATGCGGCGCGTGAACGTGGCTTTCGCCTCCCGACCGTGAAGCAGAGTTTTCTGTTGAAAGCCCGGGATGGCGATGTACGTGTCGATGTGACCGCGCTCTTTCCGGATCGATTGGAATCGCTTCCCAACACCCCCCTTGCGGAGCGACACTATTTTGCCATGGACTCCTGGCAGCCGGAGGCGGATCGCCCACACGATGTCGTGGAGCTTCCCAACCGTCCGGTAAAGGGGTTGGAGACACCGAAACATCCGGAAAAACTGTCGGGGCCTCCTTACTGGACTTATGGCGTGGGCGTTTTGCTGGGAGCGGCCCTGCTTTTTGGGCTGTATAAGATGCACACAACGCGGGAGCCCAAAACACAAGTTCGGCAGGGGCCGGAAGCGGTCATTCCATCGTCGCAGCCTGCGGCGCCGCGACCTGAGATGGGGACACTACCACCGCTTAAACTCAATCCATTACCGGTGGTTCCGTCTTCTGTTCCCACCTCGCCCGCGATAGCCGCCGAAGAGACTGCCCTTCCCCCGCCGGTCTCGGACCCCCTGCCCGGCACACTCGCCGTGACACTCGACAATGTGAGTTTCTCGATGGATGCGCTCCACACGGGTGACCGTTGGAGGATATGCTTTCAAGAACCGGGAGTTGCGACGCTGGAACCTGTCGAGGCCGAATCGGCTGAGGAGGACGGTGCTGCCGAAAGCGGTACACGGCGACCGGAACCTATCGATCCAACGCCGCGGACAATCCTCGCAACGCTCTTTTTCGAGGAAACGGGAGCGCTGCTGCTGGAACCGGAAGCGAATATGCAGATCGTGGGGATGTTCGGAGACAATTTCGAAACGATCGGCGCCCAGGTGCGCGTATTCCCCAACGGCAAACTGCTTTGCCAAATAGGCCCTCCGACCTCGTCGGAAAAGACACAGACGATACTCCATTACTCGAAAGACTAGAGACACAATAAGGAAGGACCTGTTATGGCACAAATGCTCGCCATCCGTAATACGCTGGTTCTGGGAATTGGTACGACAGGAAAGCAAGTGGCCGAAAGCGTCGCGAACTATCTGACGTGGCAGTTCGGCGGTTTAGAGAAGGCACAATGGGTGCGCTTACTGGTGATGGAGACTGCACAAGAGGCTTCCATTCTTGGGGATCGCGTTATCCACGTCGGCATAAAAAACGAGGAATTTCGTCCGTACATCGATGCGCCGCGCAATGCTGGTTCGGAGTTCGGCTTTGACGAATGGCAGGATGGAACCCTGCTACGCCCTGTCCCGGTGCCCGAGCATGGCGCGGGCAACTTGCGGATGATGGGCAGACTCTGTCTCTTCCATAGACCTAACTATGAGAAGTTACGCAGGCGAGTCACCGGGGATATTGACGAACTCAAGAAATTGACGAATGCACAGATTCTGGAGGGGCTCGGCAGATCGGACGCGCGGATCAAGCGTAAACAGGACGAAGTGGTCGTCTACGTGGTAGGTACGCTCTGCGGCGGCACCTGCAGCGGCGGCGCTGCCGACCTGGGATACCTGCTGAATGTCTGGAGCGGTGGGGCCGTCAAACGCCAGGCGATCTTTACCGTGCCGCATCCCGGCTACGCCGATAGGCAGGCGGCACGGCATAAGAAAAATGCGTTTTACGCGCTAAAAGAGCTCAATCACTATCAGTTGGCGGACACTGTCTGGACTCAGAAACTCCCGGGCAATCCGGATCCGCAGCGTATTCAGGGCATCCCTTACGAGATCATACGTGTGATGATGCCTGCTACCGCTTCTACAAACAATATTAAGAACCTGAACACGATGATCGGGCAGTATCTAGCGGCAGCGGCGGGGGCTGCCGGAGATGTGATCGAGGCCGCCGATTCGAATGCCCTGAGTAAGATGACCAGCAACGAATCGATCGGCTATATGCGCCCCCTCTTCAGCACGATGGGAATCGCAAGCCTGGAGATCCCCGGGGAACTGATTTTGAGCGCTATGAGCGAGCGCTTACTGGACTACGCCCTCACCGAATGGACCCGTGACGACCAGGGCTTCCAACTTGACGAAGCGGATCGTAAGGTGTTGGGGCCGCTCAGCTTTGAGGCGCTGTTAAAAACGTTTGTCGAGAGTTATAACAACCGAACCCTGGACGAATTCGAACAGCATTTCACACCGCTGCGTACCAACAAAAATCCGACGCTGCGAGGCGAAGAACTCACGGATCTACTGGGACAACTGAACAAGCAACTGATCAGTCTGGCAGGGGACGCTCCCCTCTACAATGAGTTGAATCTGGGCCATAACGCGATGCTCCCACTGATCACGCAGGGTACGCCTCAATTCATTCAAGAGAGACTTACTCGTCGCGAGTATGGCCCTGCGTTTCTGGCACGTGTCCTGCAAGAGCATCTGAATGAACGGAATAACTGGGTGGAGCAGGCGAATCAAGCCCTGCCGAGAAAACGCCAGCAGGTCAACTTTATGCTCGGTACGCTCAACGACAAGATCACCACCTTAAGCAGCCTGCAAACCAAAATACCGGAGGGCCAGGCATATATTCAACTTCTCGAGGCGAATCAGGTACAGGCGACCAATGAGATCGACAAACTGAAGCGCAGTATCGCAGGGCTGGAGACTCAAATCAGCCAGAACCAGAAGAGCATCGCCGAGAAGCGCAGCAAGTTTATGGGCCAGTTCAAGAAAACCACCGTTGAAGAACAACAGATCTCCGAACTGACTGCCAAACTCACCGAAACTCAGAACGAACTGCTCAGCGTACAGCAGAACCTTGGACAGATTCAGACGGCGCTCGGCAACACACAGCAGGCCCTCGCGAGTAACCAGCAGAACCTCACGAAGACCTGGAAGGACATTCACGAACATCTCCCACTCTATCTGCGTGAGGCGATAGAGACCGAAGCTCTCACTCACATCGTTCGAGAACAGTTCCTCGCGGCCCAGGCGAGCGCCTATCGCAAGGTGGCGGAGCCTCTGGCGCGCCGGCTCTTGCGCCTGAAGACTATGAGCGACATCACACGAGATGCCTACGCCGAAAGCTGGAAGAAGAAGGCCAGTGAAGATCCTCTGGTCAATGGGAAAGCCTATTTTGAAGCTGGCGTTGTCAACGGCACGGTGGCCAAAACCTATCTTCGGCGGCTCACACAGCCTCCCTGGAACAACGAAACCGAAGCGCAGCAGCACGTTCTGACCGTGCTGGCTCCGCTTGGGTCGGAACTCGTACGGTTGGATAGCATCGGCCGGTTCGACCCGCCTGTCGGAACGCCTTACGCGCAAAGCCCCTTGCCCTCTGAAGCCGTCAAGGCTTTAGAAGATCAGGCGCATGGGGTGTTCGAAGATGCACGCTCTGAGATGCATGTAGAGAACCGGGTTAAAGATAGTGTCGAAATAGACGACCTGGTTCAGAACAGCCTGCCGGGCCTCATCGTCTCGGAAGTACAGGTCAGCGATCAGTTATCAGACACACGCGGAGAACCGCCCCAGCCGCAAAATATTGCGCTGATGGATCTGGGTGAAAATGGCGCAGGTACGCCCAACACCGAGACGATCCAGACAATGCTTCTCAACGACCTGCCCCTGGAGCGTAATAGCCTCAACAACAGTTATGATCCTTTCCGTCTGCTGCTGATTCAAGAGCGGCACGGCTTTACATTCGGGCAGATGAAGGGGGTCGTTCGACGGGATGCAGGGGATCTCGAAGCACTCCATAGCGCCGAACACTGCAACGACTTCAGTTTCTGGCATACGCGCAGAGACGTCAACTGGGTAGATCCCCTCGTGCCTCCGACGGAACTGCAGACGACGGAGGAGTGGTGGCTGAAAACTGTCCTGATGGGCCGCCCGAAAGATAGTGTTCTGGAGTGGACTCCTGCCGACCGCGGTGAGATTTCGGAGGAAGGCTGGTACCGTACTGAAGGAGGCGAGTTCCATGTCTATTATGTCAAGGGGATTACAGGCAATCGCAAGGGAGAACAGAGCCTACCCCGTGACTTTAATATCGCTATTGCCAAACTCATGACGCCCGAATATACCGACCTCAAAGCTTCGCTGGATGTGCATTTCGTCAAGTACTGCGACGATGTGAGCGAAGCGTTGAAACTTCAGGCGCAAACGGCGCAGAGCGGCCCTATGTCCGGCGCCGCGGAAGAGATCCCGGTATCCGCCAGGAGGAAGACAGGCTTCGACCGCGCGGTAGAGGTGCTCGATGCGGGATTGGATGCGATCGGAATTCTTGGCCTGACTGGCCTGGACAAGTCCAAAGCCGAGACAATCCTGAAGCGGGCCTATCGGCGCAACATGGATATGCTTGATGCTTACTTCTACTTCTGTGTACAGAACCAGGATCCGCAGAAGGGGACGTTCCAGAGACTGTGGCGTGACAAAGGCAGGCCCTTACCCGGTAAAGAGGGCGGCCCGGCGCCTGTCGATGCCTACTACTGCCCTCAAGGACATCTGTTAGGCAAAGAAAAGGAAGCGCTCCGGCAAGCCCGGTTCCAATGTCCCACCTGCGGCGATACGGGCGATAGAAGATACTGGCCGTAATTCCGCAGATCAGCCCCTGGAATTCCTCCGCGTCTGAGGCGTGGAGGAACTTCTGTTTTAGGCCTGCCACAAGATGAGGCAGGCTGGCAGCACGCATCGCGGGTACACACGATCGGAGGCCTATCTCTCCCATATCATCGATCATATCCCATAATAGCCGGATAGATCTCACTCGGAAGCAGGCCAGCGGGGAGGTATCTGGGGACGCAACAACGAGACCCTCTGTTCACTACAGAAGGTCTCGTTTGGTGAGTCCCGTAACAATCGGAATGATTTCGGGAGGATTCCGGCTGCTTATCCCGGTGTTCGCGATTTGCTATTCGGCCCCTCCAACAAAATACTCCTCCTGAGCCAGACCTAAAGCCCAGCCGCCATGTCGCGGAAACACCAGTTTTTGTTCCGGCTTCAGCGCGTTGGTTTCGAGTGTCTTGAGCAGAATGGCCGCAGACAGTAACTGCTCCCGTGTCGGGAAGACCTTATGTAAAACATCTTCGATCTGCACGTTGGCTGTATCACGTGTATCTACATCCGCGATCTGAGAAACATCAGGTCGATAGGGCTTCTCTGCGGTTCCTCCCTTGACCAGATCATAAAAGCGGCGCAAATCTTCGTGTGTCAACACCACTTCGTCCTGTCTGGAGGCCTCCGGATGCAGGAGAGAGACCAGGGCATAGGCGGCGCCTCCAACGATGTACACTTTCGTTCGCTTCGCAACGACGGAGTTCTCCGCGATCTGTCTGCGCAGCCGCACTCCAATCTGCTTTTCAGCTTCCTGCTCCAGCGCGGCGGTATAGTCTCCTCCTCCGGCCAGTCGGCTCTTCTCCGCCTCAGATGACAGACTGACACTCCCCAGGCGTATATCGAGAGCAACCGGTGTGCGCCCATGGGTATCGACATAGATATAACCCCAGCGCCCATTCCCGCTGCCAATATCGACAAGGGAGGCGATTTGGCGATCTTCGGGCTTGATGGAACCGAGTATCCCGTAGAAGAGTTCGTCTCCGCTCGTCACATAAGGGGAGGCCTTTTCCCAATTAGGGTTCTTCGCAGGAGAGAGCGGTTCGTCTTTGGTATCGAGGTAGATCTCATGGGCAAGTTCGGGGCGATTCCTCCCCAGAGCCAGCGAACTGCTGCCGGCGACAACGATCTTCTTTTTCGGCGCACTGGGACGTATTTGTGCCATGTCCCGAATCAAGTCGCGTACGGCGATGCCGGTATCTTTCATGGCCTTGGTACTGAAGTTGCCATTGTTGTCTTTCAGACTGGCGTTCAAATTGGAATTGATGCTTCTCCGATAGAGTTCCGTGAACGCCGTTTTCCCCTTGCCATCGCTTACCATGGATACCAGAACACCTTTGACTCCTTTGGAACCGATGTCGATCGCACCAAGGAGATACTCTTCATGGGCCAGAGGGCCTAGATCAGCGATGCGCGTCTTCAAATCATAGACCAGTTCGATGCGCCGCCCTACCTGGTTGGCTGCCTTGAGCGCCTGTTTATACCTCTCAATGGCAGCCGGTATATTGCCCTGTATCTCCACGAGTTTGCCGAATGCCTTAAATCCAAGCGCCTCAAGATAGAGATCTTTGACATTCGCGTCACGCAGGGCCTTGAATCCCTCCTGCAGTTTGGCGTCGGCCGTCTTGAAATATTCGCTTGTCTGGTTCGCATTCGTCGGCACGCCCGTTTTGCGCTCCGCTTCCCCCACCAGCGTGTACAACTGCCCATAGGCGAACAGAGCTTCTACCTTTGATTTAGGATTGGTAGTGCCTTTTATTGCCGTATGATAGACCACTTGCATGGTGCCGATGGCCGCCGTGGTATTGCCGGTCAGAAAAAGCTCTTCGGCCAATGCGGCCTGATAGACAAGACGCTGTGAATCCCGGGTTTCCAGCTTCAGCGCGTCCTCAAATTCTTTCCGAGCCTCCGTGTGGGCGTCTCGTTTCCGTAGAACGTGGCCGAGATTGTAGTGTGCTAAAGCCTCTCCCGGATCATCGTGTGTCTGGCGAGCGTATGCCATCTCCTTCTGAAAACAGTCAAACGCCTTCTCCAGTTCGCCTTGATTTCCCAGATAGACATTGCCGAGATAGGCGTTGGTCTCCGCAAGCAACGGGGTCTTGTCGGTCAAGGGGTCAACGTGAATCAAGGCTGCTTCTGCCTCATCGAATGCTCCCGTCTCGTACAAGGCGCGGCCGTACAGCAGCCAGGCTTCCGCCTTTTGCGGGTTTTCTTTCGTTGCGGCATTGCCGGCATCCACAGCGCCGCTAAAATCGCCCTTGTTCAGACACTCCTCGCAAAGCAGCAAGGGAGATTTCGTTTGGGCGCCCACGGCCACACAGAGCAAGAGGAACATCGCGAGAGTGACGAGCGACAGCCCGATCGTTCTGTTCCGTTTATCGAAGCGGTTTCTTTTCACGGTTGTTGTGTACCTTTCCAATAGTTAATGCAGGGACGCGCGCTCTATTTTTGCTTGCTCTAAAGCACGATCGATCTCGGAATGAGGCTGCCCAAGTTGGATTGCTTCCACTTGAAGTTTCCTGAGTCTACGGATCTCCTGATCGGCATGAGCAATCTGTGCTTTTGAGGTTCTGATTTTCTCCGCCTGGGGCCTCTTCGCATCGTTTGTTGGGGCCTGAGCAAGCGCCGCTCTCCTTTTTTCCGCGTTGACTACCGCTGCTTTTGCCATTTCCTCTGCGTGGATGCGGTGCCTTTCCTCTGCGCGGATGCGATCCGTTTCAATTTTCTTCGCCTGGCGTAGCTCCTCCGACGTTGGGCCATCATGCGGTTTGGAAGGAGATACGTTTGGGATTCGTGGGGTAGTAGGAGCTGAATCTGCAGGCGGTATTGGGATCGGAGCGGGCGACCTTGGCGAACTCTTGAGTTTGATGAAGAAAATGACGG
>Ga0207705_10004114_pt1 | contig 11025 bp, 9 predicted proteins | sample KBSC13metaG_FD_184314 | JGI IMG/M metagenome (GOLD analysis project Ga0207705, IMG submission 184314) | Corn rhizosphere microbial communities from Kellogg Biological Station, Michigan, USA - KBS C1-3 metaG (SPAdes) (version 2) | ecosystem: Host-associated > Plants > Roots > Rhizosphere > Soil ...
CCGGTAGCCGCATCGGCCACTGGACTGCCTCAAGATGTTCGCGGGCTTTGTCGGCATCGGTGAAGATCGGATTGGTCAGGTTCATCGGAAGCTCCTATGCCCGATTTATCCCAAATCCGCGCCGGTACGTCAAGTATATAATTAGGATATAATTCCTAGTTGCTCCTGCAAATTGGCCGACCTGTCGATTCAGTGCCTTTAGAAGGGCTTGAAGACTGGGAGAGCGTGAATTCCAGGATGCAACAGGACTACGTTCCTATCACCGACAAAGGCGGCGAGGATAAGTTACGGATTTTGGCTGGTCCCCGGAACGTCATAGGCGGGGAAAACCTCGTCGCACGCGCAATTCGACCTAATCGAGAGGCAATGGCGGAACTTGCAAGGGGACAAAGGCGCCGGCGAGGCCTGAGCCGGCGCGCCGGCTTGGGGTTCAGCGCCAGCCGAGCGCCGGGGCCACGTGCTTGAGGATGGCTTCGATGACGTGGGCGTTGTAGTCGACGCCCAATTGGTTGGGCACGGTGAGAAGCAGCGTGTCGGCGGCCGCGATGGCCTCATCGGCCTTGAGTTCTTCGATCAGCACATCCGGCTCGGCGGCATAGCTGCGCCCGAAGATGGCGCGCGTATTCTCGTCGATGTAGCCGAGCTGATCTTCCTCCTGGCCGCCGCCGCCGAAATAGGCGCGGTCCCGGTCATCGACCAAGGCAAAGATGCTGCGGCTGACCGACACTCTCGGCGTGCGCTGGTGGCCGGCGGCCTGCCAGGCGTCACGGTAGGCTTTGATCTGCTCGGCCTGCTGGACGTGGAACGGCTTGCCGTTCTCATCGAATTTCAGCGTCGAGCTCTGCAGGTGCATGCCGTTCTGCGCTGCCCAAACGGCCGTGGCGTTGGTTGCGGCGCCCCACCAGATGCGGTCGCGCAGGCCGGCGGAGTGCGGCTCGAGGCGGAGCAGGCCCGGCGGATTGGCAAACATCGGGCGCGGGCTGGGCTGGGCAAATCCCTGCCCCTGCAGCAGATCGAGATATATCAGGGCATGACGCCGCGCCATGTCGGCGTCGGTCTCACCCTCCGCCGGCCGATAGCCGAAATAGCGCCAGCCGTCGATCACCTGCTCGGGCGAACCGCGGCTGATGCCAAGCTGCAGCCGTCCACCTGCAATCAGATCGGCCGAACCGGAATCCTCCGCCATGTAGTGGGGGTTCTCGTAGCGCATGTCGATGACCGCGGTGCCGATCTCGATACGGCTCGTCCGGGCGCCGACCGCCGCGAGCAGCGGGAACGGCGAGGCCAGCTGTCGGGCGAAATGGTGCACCCGGAAGTATGCCCCGTCGGCGCCCAATTCCTCCGCGGCGACGGCGAGGTCGATCGACTGCAGCAGGGTATCGGAGGCAGATCGCGTCTGCGAGTGCGGCGAAGGTGTCCAATGCCCGAACGAGAGAAAGCCGATCTTCTTCATGAGGATGCACCCTGAGGTTGCTGCGCGACGGACTCATACCGCACCGCGCTTTGCCGCGGCTAGTTCATTTGCCGCAAAACTAGGCTCGCGGGTCGTAGGGCGGCCACCCCTATGCCCGTCCCTCGACAGGCGATAGGTAGTATCGGCATCCGCTTTCACGAGGACTGGCTGACCATGACGTCGCCCCATCCGGACACCCTGCACGTCGCATCGGAGCGCGTGCTCGACCGCCTTCGCCGTGAGTTCACGTTCCAGATCTCGGTCGACACCGACAACCTACCGCTTGGCCTCAGCGTCGCGGCTGCCGCGTTGGCCGGTGGCATAACGATCGTGGAAATGGGTACGCCGCTGCTCAAATGCGAAGGCGTCGTCAACGTCGTTCCAGCTTTCCGGCGCCGCTTTCCCGAGGCGCTCCTGCTGGCGGACATGAAGACCATGGATGGCGGCGCGTTCGAGGCACGGGCCGTCTACCGAGGCGGCGGCAACATCATCGACTTTCTCGCCCTTGCAGGTGTCGCCACCGCCAAGGCCGTATGCGCCGAACGGGATGAGTTCCGGCGCGCCAACCCGGATATGTCCCGGCTGGCGTTCGCCGATATCCTGCTGCCGCAGCAGGGCTCCATTGCCGAAGCGGTCGAGGTCGCCTGCCGCATGCGTGATGCCGGGGTGGACGGAGTCGGGGTGCATTTGCAGCTCGACGCGCGGCGCGCCGAGCCGGGTCTCACGCAATCGGGCCTGCTGGCCGATGCGGCGAGCGCCATTTTCGCGCGAATCGGCAGCGATGTATCGGTGCAGGTCGTTGGCGGACTCAGCGTCGAGCAAGCACTGGACCTGGCGCGTAACGGGCTGCGCGCCTTTGTCGTCAGCGGCAATCTGGGCTTTCCCGACGGGGTGGCCCGGTATGGACTGCCATCGGATGAGATTGAGCGCCACGTCGCAGCTTTCATCGCCGAGGTAATGAAAGGCTGAGGTGTAATCAGGGACGCGCCTTGCACCTTCCCTGAACCCGCGCCGGCAGCGCGGCAGTCAAATACGCGGACGGGTCGCTTTCGGCGCCCCTGGGGGCGCCGGTACCGATATGTCGGTGCCTACTTGGCGCCAGCCTTGCGGCCGAGCCCGTTATCCTTGGCCAGGCGCGAACGGGTTGCGGAGTAGTTTGGCGCAACCATCGGATAGTCGGCCGGCAAGCCCCACTTCTCGCGGTATTCCTCAGGCGACATATTGTAGTGCGTGCGCAGATGCCGCTTCAGCGACTTGAACTTCTTTCCATCCTCGAGACAGATGATGTAGTCGGGCGCAACCGACTTGCGAACCGGTACCGCAGGCTTCAGCTCCTCCACCGGCTCCGGCATTTCCGCGGAATGCAGGCCGTTCAGCGCAACATGCACCTCGGCGATCAGTTTGGGCAAATCCGTGGGGCTTAGGGCGTTGTGGCTAACATAGGCGCAGACGATCTCAGCGCTGAGTTCGATGAGATCGTTGTCGGCCCCAGTGGCAACGCCAGAGAGATCGTTCATATTCGTGCCTTTCATTGTGATTATTCGGCGGCGTTGGGAGGGCCATCACCGTCGTGGTCTCGTCTTAGGGCCATTTGCTGATGATTGCAACGTCACGAGTAAGATAATGCACGTGACGATTTGGCTCAGCAGTATATTGTGGCTCGCGACACATTTCATTTCCCGAAACATTAAATTTTGTCAATGCGACGAACCTCGAGAGGCCGGGGAGGCCCATTCGACGCACCGCGAGGCTAGCGCGGTGGCGCCACAAACGGCAAGATCGAGTGGCGCTGGTTCGATTGCCACAGTCCCGTCACCCAATGCGCCGGCAGGCTTTTTCCGAGGCAGACAGGCAGTTCGTCGCGGGCACAGAGCGGTTGAGCGCCTGCCGATGCAGCGGCATCCAGGATCGGAGAAGCGACGCTGAGGTTGACGGTCCGACAACCTCCTCCCCCGTGAATACCCATTATATCACATGATGTTAGCTCCAATACGACGGAGACGTCCCGAGTCGGGTGGCGTTCCTGCCAGGCGATCAGACGCGTGCGCCCGGTCGAGACCTGAGACACTTTCCCGCGACCCGCCGGCGCAGATGAGGGTCCCGCGACGGGACCCAAAGCACGCCCCCTTATCACTACAGAACGTCGCAAACTGTTCTCGATGTTGCGAAAATCCAGTTCGATTGGCGCCAATTCGACCCGAAAACATCGCATTGCGATAAATCACACTAATCTATGATCTTTCGCCAGTGTCAGCGGGGAAAAACCAGTGGACAAACTCTCGTGTGGAAATAACTCCGGCAGCGTTCAGAAGACGTTACGCGCAGAGAGAGGCTCATGGCGCAGGCTATTAAGAAACGCCGAGGACCGGGGATCGCGGCATCCGCCCATTGCGCCTGGAGCGCAGAATCAAGACGGGACTCCAACCCTTTGAATAGTCTTCCTTTCAAACCCGAAAGCCGCTGCGCGCTCTCTGAAAGCGCTCCGGCTAGACTCGTTCCGCCACGAGATGACCTTCCCCGATATCCTCGTAGTTCAACGGGGGTGGAATGTAGGCGAGGTCGTGGACCGGGCTCGGCAGTTCACCTGCATAGGGCACATAGTCGCGACGCGCGCGGGCCGGATCGGGGATGGGTACGGCTGCGACCAACCGCCGCGTATAGTCATGCTGGGGATTTTCCAGCACCTGGGCGCGACTGCCGATCTCGATGATTCGCCCCATATACATGACGGCAACGCGGTGGCTGATCTGCTCCACCACGGCCATATCGTGGGAGATGAACAGGTAGGCGACGCCGGTTTCGTTCTGCAGATCCTGCAGCAGGTCGAGCACCTGCGCCTGGATAGACACGTCGAGCGCCGAGACGCTCTCGTCGGCAACAATCACCTTGGGGCCAAGCGACAGGGCGCGCGCAATGCAAATGCGCTGGCGCTGGCCGCCCGAGAATTCGTGCGGATAGCGCCCCAGCAGGTCGCGACTGAGGCCGACCCGTTCGAACAGCCAGGCAACCCGATCCTCGAGTTCCTGCCCGCGGGCGAGGCCATGGATCACCAGCGGCTCGGCGACGAGGTCGCGGACGCGCATGCGCGGATCGAGCGATGCATAGGGATCCTGGAACACCATCTGCACATCGCGCAGGATCGGCTTCATCGCCTGGCGCAGGAGCCCGGCGGTTTCGCGGCCACCGACGCGGATGGAGCCGGTCCACGGCACGAGGTTCAGCAGCGCCTTGCCGGTTGTCGATTTGCCGCAGCCGCTTTCGCCCACCAGCGCCAGTGTCTCGCCCTTGCGCAGCGTAAAGTCCACTCCTTCGACCGCATGCACACGGCGCACGGGGCGGCGCAGCAGGCCACCCCTGATGTCGAAGCGAACGGTGAGTCCGGAGACATCGACGATGGTTTCGGCTCCGGCGGGGTCGTTGACGCCCCGCTTCGGCCCCGCATGCCCGTGCATCGCGCCGAGCACCGGCACTGCAGCAAGAAGATTGCGTGTGTAGTCGGCCTGCGGCGAGGCGAAAAGAGTCTGAACGGGACCGTGCTCAACCTCGCGCCCGGCGCGCATAACCAGCACGCGATCGGCCATCTCGGCCACCACACCCATATCGTGGGTGATGAGAATGAGGGCGGAATTGCTCTCCTTCTGCAGATGCCGAAGCAATGACAGAATCTGCGCCTGCACGGTGACATCGAGCGCGGTGGTCGGCTCGTCGGCGATAAGAATGTCCGGCTTTTGCGACAGCGCGATCGCGATCATCACGCGCTGGCGCATGCCACCGGAGAGCTCGAACGGGTACTGCGAGAGTCGGCGCTCGGCCTCGGGGATTTGCACGATATCGAGCAGCCGCCGCGCTTCGGCGCGCGCGGCACTGGTGCTGATTGGGCGGTGTGCGGCGACTGCCTCGGCGAGCTGATGGCCGACCGTCAGCACGGGATTGAGCGAGGTCATCGGCTCCTGAAAGATCATGCCGATGTCCCTGCCACGTACGTCGCGCATCTCGGCTTCGCCGAGGCCGAACAGATCGCGGCCCTTGAACAGTGCGGCGCCACCCGAAACCCGCGCCATCGGCTCAGGCAGCAGGCGGGTCAACGCCAAGGCCGTCATCGATTTTCCGGACCCGCTTTCACCGGCGATGCACAACGTTTCGCCGCGATCGAGTTCGAAGGACAAACGGTCGACAACGATTTTTGCGCCCGTCGGCGTGGCGACCGAGACCCTGAGGTCGCGGACGGAAAGCAGGGAATCAATCACGAAGACGCCCCCGGGACAAAGGTCCCTCACGCCCTCGGCCCTCATGGTGAGCTTGTCGAACCACGGGCCAAAAGCGGGAGACCTCGTGGTTCGACGGGCTCACCATCAGGTCTCGCGTATCAGGCACCCTCCCCTTTTTGGGAAGGGCTCGAGCGGGAGGGTCGGCTTCGCGTCGGTCGAGCCTCACTCGAAGACGATCCGTGGGAAGTAGAAGCTCACCACCCAGTTCGGCATGTCGACGATTTCCGAGATACGGAGGTCGCCGCAGACGGAACAGAGCATGTAGGCGTCCGCGGCCGACAGGCCATGCAGCTTGCCGAGCAGGTCGATCATGTTGGCGAGGGCGGCCTTCGCGCCGCTCATCAGGTCCGGGCCGATGCCGGTTGTGACTTCATAGCCCTTGGCGTCAAGGTGTCGCGTCACCGGGCCGGGCGTGGTGAAACGCGGCGTCGCGAGGGGGGTCTGCTTGATCAGGTCGAAGGTGAAACTCGCCTGCATGGCGCTTTCGATCGCGGTGCCGCAGACCTCGCCGTCACCCTGGGCGGCATGGGTGTCGCCGACCGAAAACAGGGCGCCGGCGACTTCGATCGGCAAATAGAGCACCGAGCCGATGGAGAGATCGCGGACGTCGAGATTGCCGCCCATGCGCCGGGGCGGCACGACGGAATGCAGGCCTGGCTCCGCCGGCGCGAGGCCGATCGTGCCGGGAAACGGCTTCAGCGGCACCTTGCCGGCGTGCGAGAAGGCGGCCGGGGCAAAGCTCCGGTCGTAGGACCACAGCGTCAGCGCCGGGGCCGAGAAATTCTCGGCCAGCAGGCCAAAACCCGGGATGATCGCGGTCCAGCCGAAGCCGGAGGGCGCGAACGCCTCGATGGTGACCTTGAGGATGTCGCCCGGCTCGGCCCCATCGATGACGACGGGACCGGTGACCGGGTTGACCTTGGCGAAGTCGAGCGTTTTCACGGCCTCGGCGGTGCTGGCGGGCGTGAAATGGCCGCTGCCGCTGTCGAGGCACTCGAAACTCACCGTCGTGCCTGGCGCGACGGTGGCGACGGGTGGGAACGAATTGTCCCACCCGAAGTGATGATGTCGATCGTGTATCGTGCGTGAATTATTGTGCATCGGTTGCGTAAACAGCGTTGTAATTCACGGGGATGTGCACCGGGTCGACGAACAGATTGTCGGCGCCCGCGATGCGGGCTGTGTGCATCGTATAGCGCTCTTCGTGGAACACCGGCGCCCATGGCGCGTCGGCCATGATGTCGACGGTGAAGATCTTCTTCCACAGATCGGCACGGGCCTGCTGCTGGTCGGGCGCAACCATCGCGTCGGCCTTGGCCGCTTCGGCCTCGACGGTCTTGTTGCAGTAGAGGGCCCAGTTCCAACCGCCCTTGACGGCGCTCGAGCAGCCCAGGATCGGTCCGTAGAAGTCGGAGGGATCGGGGAAGTCGGCGATCCAGCCCATGCCGCCGGACCAGATCATCGGCGCCTGGTCCGGTTCGCCGCCGGCGGCAATGATGTTGGCCTGGTCGAGCGACTTGATGTTGGCTTTCATGCCCACCGCGGCGAGATCCTGCTGGATGGCCTGGGCGATGCGCGGGTTCGGATCGGTATTGTAGACGTAGAGGTCGAAGGACTGGCTGGTGTCGTAATTGGCTTCCTTCAGCAATTCCTGGGCCTTGGCGGGATCGTAGGCGTAGCCCTTGAAGTCCTTGTCGTAACCCGGCATGCCCGGCGGCAGAGGCTGGGTCGCGGGCACGGCGCGGCCGTTGATGATCTTGATGATGCGATCCTTGTTGATCGCCATGTTGACCGCCTGGCGCACCTTGACGTTGTCGAAGGGCTTCATGGTGGTCTTCATGGTGAGGTAGCTGGTCTCGAGCTGGGCTCCCTGCACGACCAGCTTCTTCTGCTCTGGGTCGTTCATCACTTCGAGGAATTTGGCCGGCGGGATACCGTCGCCGAGGATGTCGACCTGGCCCTTCTGCAACTGCAGCAGGGCGGTCAGCGGCTCGGCGCCGATCTTGAAGTCGATCTCGTCGAGATAGGGCGTGCCCTTCACGTAATAGTCGGGGTTGCGCTTGAACTCGAGCTCCTGGCCGAGCGTCCAGTGGTCGACATAGAAGGCGCCGGTGCCATCGGGATGGTGACCGTAGTCGGCGCCGTATTGGGCCACATCTTCCTTGGCGACGACGCTGGCGAAATTGAGCGCCACGACCTGCAGGAACGTCGCGTCGGGCTTGGAGAGGGTGATGGCAATGGTATTGGGGTCGATCACCTTGACGCCCGACAGGCTGGTAGCCTTGCCGGCGGCCATGTCGTCATAGCCGGCGATGGCCTTGAAGAAGCCCTGCCCCGGGCTCTGCGTCTTGGGATCGACGGCGCGATTGTAGGAATAGGCGACGTCGTCGGCGGTCATGACGCGGCCGTTGTGGAATTTTACGCCCTGGCGCAGCTTGAAGGTGTAGGTCAGCCCGTCCGACGAGATCGAATAGCTCTCGGCAAGATCGGGCGTCAGCTCGGTGGTACCGGGCTTGTAGTCCATCAGCCGGCTATAGAGCGACTTGATCATCGACCAGTTCTGCCAGTCATAGCCGATCGCCGGATCGAGGGTGGAGACGTCGTCCTTGTAGGTGACGATCATCGAGCCACCCTGCTTGGGCTGGTCGGCGAAGGCCCCCGTCGCCCCGAGCAGCAGGGCGGCGACTGCCACCCCGGTCATCAGATGCCTGTACATGCTGGTTCTCCCTTAATCGTTTATTGAAGCTTGATGCGCGGATCGATCAGCGGGGTGACCAGATCCGCCAAGAGGTTGCCGAGCACGATCGCCAGCGCGGAAATCAACGTCACCCCCATGATGATGGGAATGTCCACGCGCTGGATCGCCTGCCAGGCGAGTTGCCCGATGCCGGGCCAGCCGAACACGCTCTCGACCACCACGATGCCCGACATGAACACCCCGATATCGATGCCGATCATGGCGACGATGGGCAGGATGGCGTTGGGCACGGCATGGCCGAACAGCACCCTGGCGCGGCTCAGCCCCTTGCTGCGGGCGGTGCGCACATAGTCCTGGCGCAGCACGTCGATCATCGAGGAGCGCATCATGCGCGAGTACCAGCCCGCGCCCAGGAAACCGAGAGTCAGGGCGGGCAGCACGAGGTTGGAGAAGTGGCCATAGCCGCCGATCGGGAACCAGCCGAGCTGCACGGCAAAGACATAGAGCAGCAGGATGCCGACGACGAATTGCGGGGCGGAAACCCCGACGAAGGAAATCAGCATCAGGCCCTGGTCGAGCGCAGAACCCCGCTTCAGGGCCGCGAACAGCCCCATGGTAAGACCGAGCGCGAGCTCGCAGGCAATGGCGCCGACCATCAGCAGGAGCGTTGCGGGCAGGCGCGACCAGATCAGGGTCGCAACGTCGGTCTTCTGCAAATAGGAGCGGCCGAGATCGCCGTGCAGCAGGCCCCAGAGGTAGCGGCCATATTGCTGGTAGAGTGGCAGGTCGAGCCCGAGCTGGTGGCGGATGCTCTCGACGGTGGCGGCGGTGGCGCTGCGGCCGGCGATCTGGCGCACCGGATCGGCGGGCAACAGATAAAGCAGGATGAAGGTCACCACGGTAATGCCGAAGAGGATCAGCAGCGATTGCAGCAGGCGGCGGACGATGTAGAGGGGCATCAGTGGTGCCCCTGCTGGGTGGGATCGAGGACGTCGCGCAGCGCATCGCCGACGAGGTTGAAGGCGAGCGCCAGAACGATGATGGCGGCGCCCGGGATGAACACCAGCCACGGCGCCGAGCTGAAATAGGTCTGGTTCTCGAAGATGATGTTGCCCCAGGAGGGGGTTGGCGGCTGCACGCCGACGCCGAGATAGCTCAGCGTCGCTTCGAGCAGCACGGTGGTCGAGATGCCGAGGGTCGAATAGACCAGCAGCGTCGGCACCAGATGCGGCAGGATATGACGGGTGAGGATGCGCCCGGACCCCGCCCCCAAAGATCGCTCGGCGACGACGAAGTCGCGTTCGGCGAGCGAGCGGGTCTCGGTGAAGATGACGCGGGCGATCTGCACCCAGTTGACCATGGCGATGACCAGCGCCACGATCCACAGGCTCGGCTTGAACGTCGCGGCGAGGACGATGGCCAGCAGCAGCGCCGGAAAGGCCATCATCAAATCGGTGAAGCGCATCAGCACCGCACCGATGAAGCCGCGGAAATAGCCGGCGAGAATGCCGATGGTGGCGCCGATCAGCACGGCGATGCCATTGGCCACGACGCCGATGAGCAGCGAGGTCTGCGCCCCGAAGACGAGGCGCGACAGCAGGTCGCGCCCCAGCAGGTCGGTGCCGAACAGATATTGCCCATTGGGCGGCAGCGGGGCGCCCTCGATGGTGAGGCCGTCGAAGAACTGCTGGTCGGGCGGATAGGGCGTGATCCACGGCGCGAGGACCGCAGCAAGCACGGTGACGACGATGACGACCAGCCCGGCGACCGCCAGCGGCCGGCGCAACAGGCGAGCCCAAACCGACAGCGGGGCGGCACTTCCGGCCTCAAGCGCTGTCATGGCGCGACTCGCGGCTTTGCTGCAACGCGATGAGGCGTACCGCCATCGCCTCGATCGACAACCGCCCGGCCATCGCCTGCTGGCGCAGCGCGCGGTAGGCGGCCTCCGGCGAACTGTTGTCGCGGAGCATGAGCAGCGCGGTCGCCTCGGCAACCGCCTCGCGCCGGTCGAGGCGCTGCTTGAGGCTTGCCACTTCGGCGGCCAGCGCCTGGCGGCGCGCAAATGCTTCGCTGGCGATCAACACGGCCGAATAGATGCCGCCGCTGGTGACGGGCTTCAGCAATTGCGCATCGGCGCCGCGACGGATCGCCCAGGCAATGCGGCCCGGCGCCTCGCTGCCGATCAGCGCCACGGCAGGAATGGGCGTCTCCCCCGCGACCCACGGAAACTGCTCGTCATGGCCAAGGTCGGCATCGAAGAACAACACGCCGTAGCCGGTCGCGTCGAGATCGGGCGGCAGGTCGGGCCAGAATATGTCTGCCGTCATGCCGATCTGGGTGAACTGGCGCAGCATGAACTCGACCGTCGGGTGAGGCCGGTGCAGCACCAGCGCACGGCGCTTGTCGGCATGCAGGACCGGGCCGCGCTCGCTCATGTCACAACCCGCAGATAGGGCTGTTGCCGCACCGGTGCTTGCCGGCGCTCGGCATGCACAAGATAGGGATCGGGCACCACCGGGGAGTCGGCACGGCTGACGACGTCGAAGGCGCCGTCGGCGCGGGCCCGGCCGATCTGGGGGGTGAGGATGGCGTGATTGGTTTCGGCG
>Ga0207705_10004115_pt1 | contig 11025 bp, 10 predicted proteins | sample KBSC13metaG_FD_184314 | JGI IMG/M metagenome (GOLD analysis project Ga0207705, IMG submission 184314) | Corn rhizosphere microbial communities from Kellogg Biological Station, Michigan, USA - KBS C1-3 metaG (SPAdes) (version 2) | ecosystem: Host-associated > Plants > Roots > Rhizosphere > Soil ...
CAAGGTGCATTTCGACGAAGGGGTGAACGTCGGCTACCGCTTTTTCGACGCGCACGATCAGCAGCCGCTGTTTCCGTTCGGCTTCGGTCTCGGCTACGGCGAAGTGGCGATGGACGGACTTGGCGTCACCGACGCTGACGGTGGCGGGAAGATCGTTCGGATTCGTCTGCGCAACGACGGTTCACCCGCCACGAGCGCGGTTCCGGAAGTCTATCTCGGCTTCCCCGCCGCCGCGAACGAGCCGCCGAAACAGCTCAAGGGCTTCGCCAAGGTTGTTCTGCAACCGGGCGAGCAGCGCGATGTCGAGATTGCCCTGCCGCCCGCGGCCTTCCGCTACTGGGATGAGGGCAAGGGAGCCTGGGCGTCAGGCGGCCGCTACGACGTGATGCTGGGACGCTCCTCGCGCGAGATCGTTTGGCACGAGACGGTCGATCTGCCGCCGGGCTAGCGTCTGATCGGGCGGAACATGCCCTCCTGCGCCGTGCTGGCGACAAGGCGCCCGTCGCGGGTGAACACGCGGCCGAAGTTGAGCCCGCGGGCGTGGCCGCTCCACGGGCTTTCGGTGGCATAGAGCAGCCATTCGTCGGCCCGGGCGTCCTCGTGGAACCAGATCGCATGATCGAGGCTGGCGCCGCGCACGTCGCCGAGGACGAACGAGAGACCGTGCGGGAGCAGGCATGTCGTCATCAGGCGCATGTCGCTGAAGTAGGCGATTACGGCGCGGTGCAACTTCGGATCGTCCGGCAAAGCGGCGCGCGCGCGGAACCACACGCGTTGCTCAGGTGGCGACGGCTGACGCTCGAGCAGCATCGCTGGCTGGCTCGGACGCATTTCCATCGGATGCGCACGCAGGACGATAGGCGGGGCGTTGGCCTCGATTTCGGCCCGGTGGGCTTCGAGCACGGCCTGATCGCTCTGAAGAGCCTCGGGCCGCGATGCCTCGGGCATCACGGCCGCCTGATGGTGCGGCCCGTCCTCCCGGCGTTGGAACGATACCGAGCAGGCGAGGATCTGCCGGTCCTCTTGCAACGCGATCACCCGGCGGTTGGCGAAGCTGCCGCCGTCGAAGCCGCGCTCGACGCGGTATTCGATTGGCAACTCCTCATTGCCGCCGCGCAGGAAGTACGCATGGAGCGAGTGCGCCGGGCGGTCCTCCGCCACCGTCGTTTGCGCCGCCATCAGCGCCTGGGCGATCACCTGGCCGCCGAACACCCGGCCGATGCCATCCTTGCGGCGCGGGCCTTCGAAGCGATCCTCGCCGAGCGGCTTGAGGTCGAGAACCCGCAGCAGATCGGCAACGAGTCCTTCGGGCGTCGGTTCGTCCATCCGCCGCGATTACAGAAAAGCCCCGCCCGGCGCCAGCCGGACGGGGCTCCTGAAGTCAGCCGAAACCGTCAGACGCCGGCGTGCGCCGCCAGCGCCGCGAGCAGCAGCAGCGCGACGATGTTGGTGATCTTGATCATCGGGTTCACGGCCGGGCCGGCGGTGTCCTTGTAGGGATCGCCGACCGTGTCGCCGGTCACCGCGGCCTTGTGGGCTTCGCTGCCCTTGCCGCCGTAGTGGCCATCCTCGATGTACTTCTTGGCGTTGTCCCACGCGCCGCCGCCGGCGGTCATCGAGATCGCCACGAACAGGCCGCTGACGATCACGCCCAGGAGCAGTGCCCCGAGCGAGGCGAAGCCGTTGGCCTGCCCGGCGATGGCGGTGATCACGAAGTAGACCACGATCGGCGCCAGCACCGGCAGCAGCGAGGGGATGATCATTTCCTTGATCGCCGCCTTGGTCACCAGATCGACCGTGCGGGCGTAGTTCGGACGGCTGGTGCCGGCCATGATGCCCGGATCGTTCTTGAACTGCTCGCGCACGTCGATCACCACGTCGCCCGCCGCGCGGCCGACGGCGGTCATGCCCATCGAGCCGAACAGGTACGGCAGCAGCGCGCCGAGCAGCAGGCCGACGATCACGTACGGATTCTCGAGGCTGAAATCGACCGGCGTGTTCGGAAAGAACTCGCGCAAGTCGGTGGTGTAGGCGGCGAACAGCACCAGCGCGGCAAGGCCGGCCGAGCCGATCGCGTAGCCTTTGGTCACCGCCTTGGTGGTGTTGCCCACGGCGTCGAGCAAGTCGGTTTTCGAACGCACCGCGTCGTCGAGGCCGGCCATTTCGGCGATGCCGCCGGCGTTGTCGGTCACCGGGCCGTAAGCGTCCAGCGCCACGACCATGCCGGCCAGCGCCAGCATCGCGGTCGCCGCGTAGGCGATGCCGATCAGACCAGCGAGCTTGAAGGCTATGATGATGCCGGCGACGATCACCAGCGTCGGCAGCGCGGTGGATTCGAGGCTGATAGCCAGGCCCTGGATCACGTTGGTGCCGTGGCCCGTTTCCGAGGCCTTGGCGATCGAGCGCACCGGGCGGAAGTTGGTGCCGGTGTAGTACTCGGTGATCCAGATGATCAGGCCGGTGATGACGAGGCCGACCAGCGAGCACCAGAACAAGTCCATGCCGGTGAACGCCTGGTCGCCGATCGCGGCATTCATGTCGGGATCGACGAAGCGGATGGTGAAGAAGATCGCGACGACCGACAGCAGGGCGGTGACCAGGAAGCCCTTGTACATCGCCCCCATCACGTTGTTCGAGCTGCCCAGACGGACGCAGTACGTCCCGATGATCGAGGTGACGATGCACACGCCGCCGATCAGCAGCGGCAGGGCCATCATCGCGATCAGGCCGGCACCGAGGCCTTTGACCAGCAGCGCGGTGAGCACCATCGTCGCACCGACGGTGACGACGTAAGTCTCGAACAAGTCGGCGGCCATGCCGGCGCAGTCGCCGACGTTGTCTCCCACGTTGTCGGCGATCACCGCCGGGTTGCGCGGGTCGTCCTCCGGAATGCCGGCTTCGACTTTGCCGACGAGGTCGGCGCCGACGTCGGCCGCCTTGGTGAAGATGCCGCCGCCGAGACGGGCGAAGATCGAGATCAGCGAGGCGCCGAAGGCGAGGGCCGTGAGGGCCTGGACCACCGTGCGGTCGGTGCCGCCAACTTCGTAATGGGCGACAGAGGTCAGGTACCAGAAGAACACCGCGATCGCGAGGAGCGCGAGGCCGGCGACCAGCATGCCGGTGATCGCGCCGGCGCGGAACGCCATCGTCAGGCCCTGCTGCAAGCCGTTCTGCGCCGCCGCGGCGGTGCGCACGTTCGCGCGGACCGAGATGTTCATGCCGATGAAGCCGGCCACGCCCGAGAGGATCGAGCCGAGGACGAAGCCGGCGGCCGAGATTGGGCCGAGGAATATCGCAACGATCACCGCGACAACCACACCGACGATGCCGATCGTGGTATACTGGCGCTTCAGGTAGGCTTGCGCGCCTTCCTGGATCGCGCCGGCGATCTCCTGCATCTTGGCGTTGCCGGCCGACGAGCCGAGAACCTGACGACTGGTGACGAAGCCGTAAACCACGGCGACGAGGCCCAGAATGATCGGTACGAATAACAGGTCCATATGAGACCTACCCCCTCTTCTCTCCCAAGTGATCGCGGCGCGGGGCGGACCCACCGCCGCAAGCGATGAAGCTGGCTAAAGGCGCAGGGAGGCGCGTGCAAGCCCCTTGCGGCGGATTTCCCGGATGGGCTCTAATGCTCGTAGCCGAGCGGCCCTTCCGGCGGCTTTTCATCGAGCAGCAAGGGCACCGCGCCGCGTGCCCGGACATTGCCGACGCGCCAGGCGGATACGTTGGGCTCCACGCCCGGCGGCAGCGTGAACAGGATCTCGTAATCCTCGCCCCAGCGCAGCGCGTCGGCGCGGCGGTTCTCGGGGATGGCGATGGGAACGTCGGCCGAGCTCAGCACCAGCGTCACCGCGCTCGCCTCGGCCATGCGTGAGGCGTCGAGCAACAGGCCGTCGGAGATATCCATCATCGCGCTGACCAGCGGCGCCAGGGCTTCGCCTTCGCCCAGGCAGGCCAGGGGCCGGCGGAAGGCAGTGCTATCGGCTTCGGTGCGGTCGCGTAGGGCTTCGAAGCCGGCCATCGCCGCGCCGAGCGGCCCGGTGACCCACACGGCATCGCCTGGCTTCGCGCCCGCACGCGAGGGCACCGGGCGATGTGTCGCGCGGCCGATCGCGGTCAGGCCCCAGCAGCGCGGCGGGCCGCCGCCGGACGTATCGCCGCCGAGCAGCGGCACGTCGTAGCGGGCGAGGGCTTCAGCCAAGCCAGCGAGAAAGCGATCGTCGCCAGGCCCGAGCATGTGCCCGAGCAGCACCCCCAGCGGCAGGGCGCCTTTGGCCGCTAGGTCGGACAGGTTCGCCGAGACCAGCTTCCAGGCGATGTCCGCCGGGTCCTGCCCCGGCAGCGTATGCACGCCTTCGACCATCACGTCGTGCGTCAGCACCACCGTCTCGCCGCCGATCTCAAGCACCGCGCAATCGTCCGCCAGCCCGCGCGCGGCGGGGTCTTTGGCCAGGGCTTTGAGGGATTCAATGAAGGCTAGTTCGGCGCTCACCGCACCGCTTTCGCCACCGCGTCGAGCACACCGTTGACGAACTTTGCCTCGCGCGCTTCGAAGAACGCATGCGCGACATCGACGTATTCGCTGATCGCCGTGCCGATGGGAATGTCGGGGCGGGCCATTAGCTCGTATGCGCCGGCGCGGAGGATCTGCAGCATCGTCTTGTCGAGCCGGGCGAGGGTCCAGCCTTCCGCCAGGCGGTCGCCCAGCAAGGCATCGATCTCCTCGCGCCGGGCGAGGGCGCCCGCGACCAGATCGTCGAAGAAAGCGACATCGGCTTCGGCGTACTGCTCGTCCTCGATCTCGCGGCCGAGGCGGTGCTGGTGGAACTCGTCGAGCAGCTTGGCCTTGGCCGTGCCCTCCATCTCGTGCTGGTACAGCGCCTGCACCGCCGCGAGGCGCGCGGCGGAGCGAGAGACGGAACGGGCGGGCGTGTTCACGACAGGCGCGCCTTGATCGATTGCGCGTGCGCCGGCAGTCCTTCGGCTTCGGCAAGCGCGATCGCCGCGGGACCGATCCTGGCCAACGCGTCCGCGCTGACATCGATGAAGCTGGTTCGCTTCATGAAGTCGAGCACCGACAGGCCGCTGGCGAAGCGCGCGCGGCGTCCCGTCGGCAGCACGTGGTTGGGGCCGGCGATGTAGTCGCCCACGGCCTCCGGGGTGTGGCGGCCGAGGAACACGCTGCCGGCGTGGCGGATCTGCGCGAACATTGCCTCGGGATCGTCGACCGCCAGCTCGAGGTGCTCGGCGGCGAGGCGGTTGGCGAGTTCGGGCGCTTCGGACAAGTCGCCGACCACCAGCAGCACGCCGTTGGCGTCCCAGCTCGCCCGCGCCGTGCGCTGGGTCGAGAGCATCGAGCACTGTACGTCGATCCGATCCTCGACTTGCTGGGCGAAGGCCGCGTCGTCGGTGATGAGGATCGATTGCGCGGCGGGGTCGTGCTCGGCCTGGCTCAAAAGGTCGGCGGCGATCCAGTCGGGATCGTTCTTGCCGTCGGCGATGACGAGGATCTCGCTCGGCCCGGCGACCATGTCGATCCCGACGACTCCATAGAGCTGGCGCTTGGCCTCGGCGACGAAGGCGTTGCCCGGGCCGACGAGCACGTCGACCGGGCGGATGCGTTGCGTGCCATAAGCGAGCGCGCCCACCCCTTGCGCCCCGCCGACCCGCCAGATTTCGTCGATCCCGACGATATGCGCGGCGGCGAGGACCAGCGGGTTGGTGACCCCCTTAGGCGTCGGTGTGACCACGGCGATGCGCTCGACGCCCGCGACTTTCGCCGGGATCGCGTTCATCAGCAGCGAAGAAGGATAGGACGCGCGGCCGCCAGGGACGTAAAGCCCCGCGGCATCGACGGCGTTCCACCGCGCGCCCATGCGCACGCCCGCTTCATCGGTGAAGTCCCGGTCGCGCGGAAGCTGCTGCTCGTGATAGGCGCGGATCCGCCGGGCGGCCAGTTCGAGGGCTTCGCGAAGCTTCGCGTCGAGCGCGAGGTAGGCCATCTCGCAGTCGTCCTTGGAGATCCGCCAGCTCGCCAGGTCGGCGGTGAGGAAGTGGCCGTCGTAACGCGCGCTCATTTCCTGCAGCGCTTCGTCGCCTTTGCGGCGAACGTTATCCAGGATGTCGGCGACGACGCGCGCGACGTTCTCGCCGCTCTCGCGCCGGTCCTCGACGATGCGCTGGAACTTCTTCGCGAAGTCGGCGTCGCTGGTCTTGAGGAGCTGCATCAGGCGGCCTTCTCGGCCGACTGCGCGCGGAATGTCTCGACCAGTGCCGCGACGCGCGGATCGGTCTTGAGCGCCGCGCGGTTGATGATCAGCCGCGCCGATATGTCCATGATCCGCGCCGTCTCGACCAGGCCGTTGTCGGCCAGCGTCCGGCCGGTCGAGACGAGATCGACGATCTGCCCTGCCAGGCCGAGCCCCGGCGCCAGCTCCATCGCGCCGTTGAGCTTGATGCACTCGGCCTGGATGCCTTGCTTCTCGTACCAGCGCTGCGTGATGTGCGGGTACTTCGTCGCGACCCGCAAGTGGCTCGCATTGGCCGAGGCTTGCGCACCGGCGGGGGTGGCGACCGACAGGCGGCAATGGCCGATGTCGAGGTCCACGGGCGCGTAAAGCTCGGAAAAATCGAATTCCTCGATCACGTCCGAGCCGACGATCCCGGCCTGCGCCGCGCCGAAGGCGACGAACGTGGCGACGTCGAACGCGCGCACGCGGATGATCCGCATGTCGCTGCCTTCGCAGGCGAACGACAGCGCCCGGTTGCCCTTGTCGTGGAAGGCGCTTTCCGGCACGAGGCCGGCGCGCGCCATCACCGGCAGCGCCTCGTCGAGGATGCGCCCTTTGGGCACGGCGAAGGTCAGCGGTTCGGGCATCGCGGCGCAGATAGTCAGCAGGCGGCGAAAGGGCAACGCAAATGGCGGATCAGGCGGTGATGGCGGTTCTCGACGTGCGCGAGGCGATCGAGTGGCAGGCGCGCCATGCCGAGGAAGCCCAGGCCCCGCGCACCGCCCGTGTAATCCGCGCCGAACTGGCCATTCTTGACAGCGACACGGCGACCGGGCGGCGCATGGCCAACTGGCAGGGCCTCGTCCTCGCCGACGCGATGCCGCTGAGGATAGCGGGCGGCCTGCACTGGCTGTGCCTCTCCGGCAAGGACCGGCGGCTGGAGCCGATCCATGCCGGACTGCTGACCGACCAGAAGGCGATCGACCGCATCGTTGCCGATCTGGTGGTCAAGTACGACGCGCTGCTGATGGCCTGGCTCGACGGGCCGCCGCAGACTAACGAGGCCGGGCGCTCGGCAAGCCTGATGGCCGGGTTGCTGTGGTTCTCGACCCGCCTCGGGCTCAAGTTCGAGTTGAGCGAGATCGGCGCCAGCGCTGGGGTCAACACGATGATGGGCCGCTACGCCTTCGATCTCGGCGGGGTAAAGGTCGGCCCCAGCCTGTCGCGAATGAAGATCGCGCCCGAGTGGCGCGGGCCCCCGCCGCCTCAAGGCGAAGTCGAGATCGTGGCCGTGCAGGGCTGCGACCGCGCGCCGGTCGACCTCACCGATCCCGAGCAGGCGCTGCGCCTCAAGGCTTACGTCTGGCCCGACGCGACCGAGCGGATGGCTCGGATCGACACCGCGATCGCGATGGCCGAACGGATGCCGCCCGAACTGGTCAAGATGGACGCTGGCGAGTTCGTCCGGGAGAGGCTCGCCCGGCCGCACGAACAAGGCGTCACGCGGGTGCTGATGCATTCGATCGTCTGGCAGTACCTCCCGGCGGAGACGCAGCAGGCGATCACCGCGATGATGGAGGAGGCCGGCGGCAAGGCCAGCGCCGCGAAGCCACTCGCCTGGATCGCGCTGGAGACAAACCGCGAGACCTTCAAGCACGAGTTGACCGTGCGCTATTGGCCGGGCGGCGAGGAGCCGGTCAAGCTGGCCGAAGCGCACCCGCACGGCGCCTGGGTGGAGTGGCTCGGCCGCGCCTGACGTTCAGAAACGTAGCCAATTGTAAGCGCGTGTCGCAGGTCGCAAAGGTGTGAACCGGCCGATTTGACGCGCAAGCCCAGTGAATTGTTGACTTTGTCCGAATTTATCGATGCGGAGGGGTGAGCGACAAACGCGGACAATTTGCGCCACGCGCGGCAAAGTCCTGCGACGTCCGGCGATCATAGCGGCCTCATCGCCAATCACGGCGAAGACCCCCGGAGTACATTGCCATGACGAAGCTTGCCATCCACGCAGCCCTCGCCGCCTCCCTCTCGCTGCTTGCCGTCGCCCCGGCCGCGGCGGAAGAGTTCTCGGTCCAGGTGCCTTACAGCGACCTCGACCTCGCTTCGCCGACCGGCGCCAAGGTTCTGGCCCAACGCGTCGACGCCGCTTGCGAGCGGCCCGACATCCGCGACCTCACAGCGGTCGCCGCCTGGAACCAGTGCAAGGACACCGCGCGCACGAGCGCGATGGAGCAGCTCAACAGCAAGGGCGTGACCTTCGACAGCAGCGCCTTCATCGCGGGTTGAGCCAGTTGGTCATCCCTCCTCTTTGGGGGAGGCAGGGGGGCAGGGGCGGTTATGCGTCCGCGTTGCTTACAAGCCCCTCCCCAACCCCTCCCCTGAAGGGGAGGGGTTGGGGATTTACGGATAGCTGACGGTCTTCGGCACCTCGGGCAGCGGAATGAACTCGGCCTCGTCGCCGGGGACCTTGGCGAAGCGCCCTTCGCGCCAGTCGGCCTTGGCCTGCTCGATCCGCTCGCGCTCGGAACTGACGAAGTTCCACCAGACGTAGCGGCGCGTGGCGAACGCCTCGCCGCCGAGCAGCATCGCTCTCCCGCCGCGCTCGGAGCGCAGCGTCATCGGCTCGCCGGGCTCGAGGACATTGAGTTCGTAAAGGCCGAGCGGCTGGCCATCGAGCGAAGCCTCGCCGCCGACCAGCATCACCGCCCGCTCATCGGCTTCGGCGGCAATCGGGATCGCGCCGCCCGGCTGGAGGACGATCTCGGCATAGATCGTTTCGGCATAAGTGGTGGTCGGCGCGCGTTGGCCCCACAGCGAGCCCATGATGACCCGCGCATTCGCCCGGCCATCGTCGATCACCGGCAGGTCGTTCGCCGCTTCGAAGGCCGGCGCGATCTCCTCGCGCCCGTCGGGCAGGGCAAGCCAGGTCTGCATGCCGTAAAGCTTCGGGCCGCCCTCGCGCTCGGCCGCCGGACTGCGCTCGGAATGGACGATCCCACTGCCGGCGGTCATCAGGTTTACTGTGCCGGGACGGATCGTCGAGAACGTGCCGAGGCTGTCGCGGTGATCGATCGCGCCCTCGAACAGCCAGGTCACCGTGGCGAGGTTGATGTGCGGGTGCGGGCGCACGTCCATGCCTTCGCCGAGCGCGAGCTGCGCGGGGCCGAACTGGTCGACGAACACGAACGGCCCGACCATCCGGCACTCGGCGCTCGGCACCGCACGGCGCACCTCGAAGCTGCCGAGGTCGTGGCTGACGGGGGTGACGGTCTTGAGAATGCTCATGTCTTCGGGCCAACAATCTTCTGCGCCGCTTCGAGCAGCTCGGTGGGGAACATCGCGATGATCGTCGAATTGTGCTCGACGCCGATCTCGGACAGCGTCTGCAGCCGCCGCAATTCGAGCGCACCGGGCTGCTCGCTGATGACCTTGGCCGCTTGCGACAGCTTGGCCGAAGCCTCGCTCTCGCCTTCGGCCTTGATGATCCGCGCGCGCTTCTCGCGGATCGCTTCGGCTTCCTTGGCGATCGCGCGCTGCATGTTCTCGGGAATGTCGAGGTCCTTGATCTCGACGGCGTCGATGTCGACGCCCCATTGCAGGCAGGTGCTGGAAAGCATCTCGAGCAGACGCTTGTTGATCGACACCCGGTCCTTGAGCATCTGATCGAGGTCGCTCTGGCCGATCGCGTCGCGCATCGCCGTCTCGGCCGCCTGGATCACCGCGCCGTGCCAGTTGATAACGCTGGTGACGACTTGCGCCGGATCGACCGCCTTGTACCACAATACCGCGTTGACCCGTACCGCCACGCCGTCGCGGGTCACCGTCTCTTGGGTTTCGAGCGCGACGGTGTTGGTCCGCAGGTCAACCTTGATCACCCGGTCGACCAGGGGGATCAGCCAGAAGATTCCCGGCCCTTTCGTGGTGCCGAGCCGCCCGAGCCGGAACAGCACCCCGCGCTGGTATTCCTGGTTGATGCGGAATGAGCGCAGCAACAGGATGAGGATCAGGACAAGCGGGACGATTAAGACGGCGGCCATGAGCTTCCCTCCAAGCAGGCTGGCAATCTGCGCCCGAACCCTGACTCACGCAAGGGAAGCTCAATCGCTGTCGAGCTCGGGATAATGGCGGAAGATGCCGTCCTCGTTGAACGGCAGGCGCCGGTCGGAGGCGAGGTATTGTTCGATTCCGTCGATCTCCATCACCGCCTGGCGGCACAGCTCCAGCCGCGGGTAATCGAGTTCGCGCATCCGGTTGGGGAACATGAAGTCGAGCCCCTCCAGCAGCTGGAACAGGCTGGTGTCGACGTGGGTCCAGCGGTCGCCGAGCACGCACGGGCCGCCTTCGCCGGCGAGGGCCATCTCGAAGTGGTCGAGGTACTTGGGCAGCCGCTCGTCGCGGAAATGCTGCGCCGCTTCGTAAGCCGGGTCCATCTGGTCGTGGTAATAAAGCGCGGACGCGATCGGGTGGTGAACGTTGTGAACCTCCGCGACGAGGTCCGTGATGTCGAGCTGCAGCTGGATCAGCTGGAGGTCGGTTTCCAGCTCGCCGGCGCCGAAATCGTGCCGGTCGGCGAGGAAGGCGAGGATGTGCGCGGTCTGGCCGATGCAAAAGTCGCCGTCGACGAGATAGGGCGGGGCGAACGGGCGGATGCCCTGGCGGCTGTGCAAGTCGGCGATCAGACCCTCGGCGCCTTCTTCCCGCGCCATGTCCGCATATTCGATCTCGGCCGCTTCCATCGCCAAACGGACGAACTCGCCGCGGCCGGGAATGTTCGGCCAATACCACAGCT
>Ga0207705_10004116_pt1 | contig 11023 bp, 11 predicted proteins | sample KBSC13metaG_FD_184314 | JGI IMG/M metagenome (GOLD analysis project Ga0207705, IMG submission 184314) | Corn rhizosphere microbial communities from Kellogg Biological Station, Michigan, USA - KBS C1-3 metaG (SPAdes) (version 2) | ecosystem: Host-associated > Plants > Roots > Rhizosphere > Soil ...
GAGGCAGCGCTGGCTGTCATCCGCGTCATAGGCTGTGAAAGCCGCGATCAGCTCCTTCAACACTTCGCTGTTGAGCGCATTCAGCGCCTGCGGACGATTGAGCGTGACGAGCGTCACCGCGACGCGCTGCTCGACCAGGATCGTGTTGTAATCGCTCATGCGTTCGTCTCCGGGAACGGCGTCCAGGCTTCGGTCTCAGGCAATGGCGCGAACAGGACGTCGAGCATCTCGTCGGTCACTTCCTCCGGCGTCGCCGGATCCCACTGCGGGTCGTTGGTCTTGTCGATCAGCAGCGCGCGCACGCCCTCACGGAAGTCGTGGGTCCGCGCCACGCGCCCGGCAAGCGCATATTCGGCCTTCATCTCGTCGGCGAAGCTCGCGCGGTTCGCGCCTTCGGCCAGAAGCCGCAGCGACACCTTGCACGACAGCGGGCTCTTGGTGCGCAAGGTGCCTAGCTCGGTCCGCGCCCAGTCGCTCTCATCTTCTTCGAGCGCCTTGAGGATTTCCTCGTATTTTTCCGACGCAAAAAAGCGCCCGATCTGCGGCAGGTTCTGCTCGATCTTCGCTTCGGGCGGGGTTGCCGCAAACGTGCCGATCGGCCCCTGAACGCGCTGCGGCGTCGTCGCGATGCGGTCGATCATGTCGGGCAAGGCCGCCTGCTCGACATAATGAGTGGCGAGGCCGAGATAGTGGCACTCGGCGCCGTCCAGCCTGGCGCCGGTCAGCGCCATGAACTCGCCGACGCGGCCGGGCAGCCGCGGCAGGTACCAGCCGCCGCCGACGTCCGGGAACAGCCCAATGCCGGTCTCCGGCATGGCGAAGCGCGTGTTCTCCGTCGCAATCCTGAACTCGCATGGCATCGAAATGCCGACGCCGCCGCCCATCGTGATCCCGTCCATGATCGCGACTGTCGGCTTGGGGTAGGTGAAGAGCAAATGGTTGAGCCGGTACTCGGCGAAAAAGAAGCGCTTGGCGTCCGCGGCGTCCTCATTGCCGCTGCGCGCGATCATCACGACGTCGCCGCCGGCGCAGAAGCCGCGACCCTCGGCATGGTCGATGACGACCGCCTCGACGCTGTCGTCGTGTATCCAGCCGAGCAGCGCCTGGCTCATGGTATCGCACATCGCCGTGTTGAGCGCGTGGATCGCCTTGGGGCGATTGAGGCGGATTCGTCCGACCCGGTCCTGGGTCGAGATCAGGACGTCGTCGCTCACTGGCGCAACAGGTCCCGACTGACGATCACCCGCATGACCTGATTGGTGCCCTCGAGGATCGAGTGGACGCGCAGGTCGCGCCAGAAGCGCTCGATCGGATAATCCATCAAATAGCCGTAACCGCCGTGCAGCTGGAGCGCGCGGTCCACCACCGCCGATCCGGTGTCGGTGGCGAGGCGCTTGGCCATGGCCGCAAACTTGGTCTTGTCAGGCGCGTTGGCGTTGACCTTGGCGGCCGCCACATAGAGCAGGTAGCGCGCGGCCTGGAGCTCGGTCTCCATGTCGGCGAGGGTGAACTGGGTCGCCTGGAAGTCGGCGATCGGCTGGCCGAACTGCTTGCGCTCCCTGGTGTAGTTGATCGCTTCGTCGAGGCAGCGCTGGGCGCCCCCGAGCGAGCAGGCGCCGATGTTCAGGCGCCCGCCGTCGAGACCCATCATGGCGATGCGGAAGCCTTCGCCCTCTGCGCCCACGCGATTGGCGACCGGCACGCGCACCTCGTCGAAATTGACCTGCGCGGTCGGCTGCGAATGCCAGCCGAGCTTCTTCTCCTGCGCGCCGAAGCTGACGCCCGGCATGTCCTTTTCAATCACCAGCGCGCTGATACCCTTGGGGCCTTCCTCGCCGGTGCGGACCATGGCCACCATCACGTCATTGGCGCCGGCGCCCGAGATGAACGCCTTCGAGCCACTGACGACATAATGATCGCCGTCGAGCACAGCCCTGGTTTTCAACGCGGCAGCGTCCGAACCGGACGAGGGCTCGGTCAGGCAATAGCTGCCCATCGCCTCCATGGTAATCATCGCCGGCAGGTATTTCTGCTTGAGTTCAGCGGCGCCGAACCGGTCGATCATCCAGCAGACCATGTTGTGGATCGAGATGAAGGCGCTGGTCGACGGGCAGCCATAGGACAGTGCCTCGAAGATCAAGGCGGCTTCGAGCCGACCGAGGCCGATCCCGCCGCTCTCTTCCGAGACGTAGATTGCGCCGAAGCCGAGCTCGGCCGCTTCGCGGATCGTGTCCTTGGGGAAGATGTGCTTCTCGTCCCACTCGGCGGCGAAGGGGGTGATCGCGTCGGCGGTGAACTTGGCCGCCATCTCCTGGATCTGGACCTGGTCGTCGGTGAGGTCGAATTGGCTCATTACGGTGGGCGCTCTAGCCCGCGGGTTCCTCCTGAAGCAATCCTTCGAACCGAAGGACGTTCCGGACGGAGTCTCGGCGGAGCATCCTGTCGTGGAAAGCCGAGAGATTGGGCCAGCGCTCGAGGCCGCCGAGCATCTTGTCGGCCCAGCGGGCGATCACGAACAGATACGCGTCCGGAAGCGTCAGATTCTCGCCGAAGAGGAAGGGTCCCGTGCCGAGCCGACCGTCGATATAGTCCAGCTTTTGCTCAAGCTGGCTCGTGACGAAGCGCTTCGTTTCGTCGCTGGCGTCGCGAGCGAAGAGGAAGCCGAACCGCTTGTGCAGCTCGGTGGTGATGAAATTGACCATCTCAAGCACGCGGTAGCGGCGGAAGTCGCCCATCGGCGGTAACACTTCCGGCCAGTTCGCGCGGTCTCCGAGATATTGGAGGATCACCGCGTTCTCGGTCAGCACCTCGCCGCTGTCGAGTTGCAGGGCGGGAACTGCGCCCTTGGGGTTGATGGCGAGATAGTCGCTGCCGTCGTCGAGCTTCTTGGTCCTGAGGTCGACGCGCGCCGCGTCATGGTCGAGGCCGATCTCGTGAAGCAGGATGTGGGGCGCTTGGCTGCAGGCACCCGGTGACCAGTAAAGCTTCATGTGCCGCTCCTGTCAGTGGCTGTTGCCGAAGCCGTTTACGTCGGGATTGTCGTCCCCCGCGACAAGCTCGCCATTGGAATCGACGCTACTCTCGTCTGGCGGCAGGGTCTCGATGTCGGCATTCGCCGGGAGCTCGCCCATCACGAGATTGTCGTCGACCGACATGGCATTGTTCTGTTCAGGCTGAGCCTTGCTGCAGGCGGCAAGCGCCAGCGCACCGAGGGTAAGGACCAGGATCCTAGCTGCATTTCGCATAGCTGAAGCTCGCCGTTGGTTTCGTTTCTGTACGCACCAGCACCTGTTTGTCGATCTTGAGCGACTCATATTTGGTCCAGCTCTGGCCTTCGCCAGTGAACGCGAAATCGCCGGAAATGGAGTCGCTGTCGGTTTGCGCGTCATTCGCCGGAACGGCTCGCGATTCGTAGAAGCGGAGTTCGGTCGGCGAGACGATCAGCAGGCCCTTGGCGTCACCGCGCGTGGATGTGCAATCGGCGGGCGACAGGCCCCAACGTCCCTGTAGCGCGGCGGGGATCGTCACAGAGGGCTGAGGAAGCGGCTGCGCCGGTCCCGTCGCGACATGCGGTTCGCCGATGGTCGTCGGGGCGGTCGCGTTGATTTCCGGGAGCGAGGCGGCGGCGCTGCCAGCGTTCTCGTCGACAGGTCCGGGCTTATTGCAGGCGGCAAGCGCATACAGGAGCGTGAGGTTGATCAACAGCGGGCGGGCCATGCGGTCTCAACCGCTGCAACCGTGAACTTGTTGCAACCGATCACGAAGCGGGGCGCCGTCGCCTTAGTAACTGTAGGCCGAGAGGCAGCTCACCCCGCGGTCCGAATCCTCGGCGAAATTCGCCTTCGTGAAGAACCATCGGTCGCGCTTGAACCCCTTGAACGCGGCGCTCGTAACGCTGAGCGCGAAGCTGGTCTGGTCGGCGACGATGTACGAGACGCTGTCGCCATCGCTTTGCTGGGTGACGGCCGTTCCGCCACGATAGTGCATCACGGCTGGACCGCTCTGCGGCCTGACGCCCGAATGGACATTGACCTCGCCCCCGCTCAGCACCAGCCGAACGCCCTGACCGCCAGTGTCCTGCGGCAGGACGAGCGCACGCTCCCCGCGGCCCAAGGCGACGCGGTAACCGCCCCCGCAGAAATTGCCGGGTCCGCGATACTCGACGGTACGAGGACCGGTCCATTGGCCCTGGGCGGCCAGCGCCAGCGCGAGCATGATCATGATTCACCCCCATCGCCGAAACGATGGGCGGCTATTACTCCTGAACGCGAGCTGCGGCCAGTCAGCCGAAGGTCGGGATGTGGAACGCCGCCTTGTCGCCGGCCCCATCGACGAAGCCGTCCGGCCAGCGCTGCGTCACGACCTTGTTCTTGGTCCAGAAGCGTAGGCCCTCCATCCCGTACTGGCCGATGTCGCCGAAGCCCGAGCGCTTCCAGCCGCCGAAGCTGTGGTAGCTCACCGGCACGGGGATCGGGACGTTGACGCCGACCATTCCGACATTGACCCGGGCCGTGAACTCGCGCGCAGCATGGCCGTTGCGCGTAAAGATTGCGACGCCATTGCCGTAGGCATGCTCGGAGGGCAGGCGAACCGCTTCTTCGAAATCCCTGGCGCGGACCATCTGCAACACCGGCCCGAAAATCTCGTCCTGGTAGCTCTTCATCGACGGCTTCACATGGTCGAAGAAGGTGGGGCCGACGAAGAAGCCTTCCTCGTGGCCTTGCAGCATGAAGCCGCGGCCGTCGACGACCAGCTCGGCGCCCTCGTCGATGCCCATCTGGATGTACTGCTCGATCCGCTCCTTGTGCGCCTTGCTGACCACCGGGCCGTAGTGGGCTTCGGGGTCGGTCGAGACTCCGACGCGGAGCCCCTGGATCGCGGGGATGAGCTTCTCGCGCAGCGCGTCGGCGGTATCGTCGCCGACCGGCACGACCACCGGAAGAGCCATGCAGCGCTCGCCGGCCGAGCCGAACGCGGCTCCGGCGAGGTCGTTGACGACCTGGTCCAAGTCGGCGTCGGGCATGACGATGCCGTGGTTTTTGGCGCCGCCGAACGCCTGGACCCGCTTGTTGTGCGCGGTTCCGCGCGAATAGATGTACTGGGCGATATCCGACGAGCCGACGAAGCTGACCGCGGCGATGTCCGGATGGTCGAGGATCGCGTCGACCATCTCCTTGTCGCCATGGACGACATTGAGGACGCCGTCGGGAAGGCCGGCTTCCTTCATCAGCTCGGCGAGGCGGATCGGGACGCTGGGGTCGCGCTCGGACGGCTTCAGGACGAAGGCGTTGCCGCAGGCGATCGCCATTCCGAACATCCACATCGGGATCATCGCCGGGAAGTTGAACGGGGTGATGCCCGCGCCGATGCCGAGCGGCTGGCGCATCGAATAGACGTCGATGCCGGGTCCCGCGCCGACCGTATATTCACCCTTCAGCGCCTGCGGGATTCCGCAGCAATATTCGATCACCTCGAGCCCGCGCTGAACGTCGCCCTTGGCGTCGGCGATGACCTTGCCGTGCTCGCTGGACAGCAGGTGGGCGAGCGAGTCCATGTTCTTTTCGACCAGTTCCTTGAACTTGAACATGACGCGGGCGCGGCGCTGCGGGTTGGTCGCGGCCCAGGCCGGCTGCGCGGCCTTGGCGGCATCGACCGCCTTCTGAAGATCTGCCGCGGTGCCGAGGCGGACCTGGGCCTGGACCTGGCCCTGGTTCGGGTCGAACACGTCGCCCTGCCGCTCGCCGGAAGCGAAGGTGGAACCGCCGATGAAATGGTCGATGCTGCGAAGCATGGGTACGCGTCCTGAAGTCTAGGGGATCGGAATGTCGCTCCCCTAGACCCGGATGCCGTCAAATTCCAGTTGGCGACTCTTACTGGTCCTTAGCCAGCTTCGCCTTGTACGCGTCGAGGCTGATCGGGCGTCCGAGGAAGTCTGAAACCAGCTCCGCCGCGGGCTTCGACCCGCCCGGCGCGAGCACCAGCCGGCGGTAGCGCTCGGCGGTCGCTCGGTCGCGCAGGCCGTTCTTCTGGAACTGCGTGAACATGTCGTCGGCGATCACCACCGACCAGCGGTAGGTGTAATAGGCCGCGCCATAGCCCGCGAGGTGCGGGAACGAATCCTGGAACTGCGTTCCCTCCGCCGGTGGGAGCATGTCGTACTTGGCGTCATAGTCGCGCGCGGCTGCGCCAAGGTTAGCCGGGGCGGGGCGCAGATAATATTGAAGGGCGATGTTCGACAGGCCGAGCTGGCGCATGTCGGCCATGCCGAGGTCGAAGTAGCGCGCGCGGTTCATCTTCTCGACCAGCTCGCGCGGGATGGTGTTGCCCGACGCGTCGACCGCGAAATTCTTCAGCGTGTCATAGTCGTAGACCCAGTTTTCGAGCATCTGTGACGGCGCCTCGACGAAGTCCCATTCGGTGGCAACGCCGCTCAAGCCCGCCCAGCGCTGATTCTGGCCGGCGAAGATGTGATGCAGCAGGTGGCCATATTCGTGGAGGAAGGTGACGACGTCGCCATGCTCCATGAGGCCGTTTGGCACGTTGAAGACGAGCGCGCCGACCGGGAGCGCAGTGCGCGTGCCCGCGCGGATCGGGATCATGTTGGCGTGCTCATACTTCCCGTCGCGCGGGTGGGCGTCGAAGTAGAAGCGGCCGATCAGCTTGCCCCGGTCGTAGACGCCATAGGATTCCGCGAGCGGCGTCCACTTGGGCGTGCTCCACGGCCGGATGTCGACCCCGAACAGATCCTCCGTGAGCTTGAGGAGGCCGTCGCGGACGCGGCCGTAGTTGAAATACTTCCGCGCCTCCTGCCGGTCATATCCGTAAGACTGCTTCTGGACGAGGTTGGAGACATAGCCGCTGTCCCACGGCTGTAGCTTTGTCGCGCCGGGCTGCAGCGTCTGCAGCATCGCCAGCTTCTTGGCATAGTCGCGCTGACCGGCCGGCTTGGCGGCGGACGCCATGTCGTCGAGCAGCGCCTGGACCTTGTCCGGCGTGTTCAGCATCCGATCTTCGAAGTTCAGCGTCGCATAGTTCGGGCGGCCCACCAGCTGGGCGAACTCGCCGCGCTTGTTGATGAGGTCGCGCAACACCGCGTCATTCTCGGGGTAAGCGCGCGTGTTGTAGGCGCGGTAGAAGCGCTCGCGGAGCGCGCTGCTCTTCGCGTAGCTCATGACGGGCACGTAGTCGGTGCCGTTCGTGGTCAACGTGATCTTGCCGTCGGCACCGGGTTTGTGCGCGGCTATGAAATCCTGCGGCACGCCTTCGAGCTCGGCGAGCGTCGCGGTGATGGTCTTCTGGCCCTTCGGGATGTTTGCTTCGAACGTCGTGTTGAGGTTGGAGACCTCGTCCGACAGCGCCTGCGCCTTTGCTCGCCCAGCCGCGTCGAGCGCGATGCCGGCGCGCTCGAACCCGCCGAGGACGCGCGTCAGGTACAGCCTGGTCGCTGCATCGGCGGGGGTCGGGATCGCCTTCAGATGCTCATAGATCGGGCGCGACAGCGACAGCTTGGTCGCTTCGCTCGCCATCCGCACTTCGCATTTCTCGCCGGCTTCGCGGCTGGCCGACGTCGGAGACACCTGGCGGTAGAAGCCCACTTCGCCATTGCCGTCGCCGATCAGCTCGTTGATCTTGTCGTAGGCGGCAAGCGTCGTTGCGAGGCTGGGCTTGGCCTTCGACTTTTCGAGGGCGGTGCGGAGGGCGGTGCTCTGCTTCACGAACCAGTCGCAGCGCGCGTTGATCTGCGCCGCGCTGGGCGCGCCAATCAGGATCGGCGGAATCGCGACAGGGGCCGCGTCGGCGGCGGTGGCGATCAGACAGGCTGCTGCCAGCAGCGGAGCAACAGATTTACGCATGAAGTCCCTCCGGTGAATTGCGTGGACGACTAGCCGAGGCCGAAACAGCCGACAATGCCACTCGGAACAACCGTCGCGACGCGCTAAGCGGCCAGGGAAAAGGGAGATTCGTGATGCGTCAGTTGATCGCCGTGAGCAGCCTTGCCTTGATCGCCGCCGCGCCGCCCGCCCCAAGGACCGCAGCGCCGGATGCGAAGCTGCGGGCGATCATCGCGCCGGTCAGCCAGGCGCAGCTCAGGCACACGATCGAAAGCCTGGTGAGCTTCGGCACGCGCCATACCCTGTCGTCGCAGACCGACCCCAAGCGTGGCATCGGCGCGGCGCTCGAATGGACCCGCGGCGAGTTCCAGCGGTACTCCGCCGCTTGCGGCAATTGCCTGACCATCGTCGATCCGTCGGAAATGATGACGGGCCCGCGCATCCCGACGCCGGTGCGCATTCGTGACATGGTCGCGATCCAGCGCGGGACCGAGCGGCCCAACGACGTCGTCATCATCCAGGGCCACATCGACAGCCGGGTCACGGACGTCATGAACGCGACCGCCGATGCGCCGGGCGCGAACGACGACGGCTCGGGCGTCGCCGCGGTGATGGAAGCCGCCCGCGTGCTTTCGAAGCACAAGTTCCCCGCGACCATCGTCTACGCCGCCTTGATGGGGGAGGAGCAGGGGCTGTTCGGCGGCAAGGTGCTGGCCAAATACGCCAAGGTGCAGGGCTGGAACGTCATCACCGTCCTCAATAACGACATCATCGGCAACAGCTGCTCGTCGGACGGCGTGTGCGATTCGACGCACGCGCGGGTGCTGTCGGAAGGGCCACGGTCGCAGGGGCAAAGCGATCTCGCCGCGCAGACGCACAGCCTCGGCGGCGAGAATGACGCGCCTTCGCGCAACATCTCGCGCTATCTCGACAACCTCGCCGACCGGCTGAAGATCGGCCTCGACGTCCGGCAGATCTGGCGCACTGACCGCTTCGGGCGCGGCGGCGACCATATTCCGTTCCTGGAAGCCGGCTATCCCGCCGCGCGGATCAGCGTCGCGGTCGAGAATTACAACTGGCAGCACCAGGATCTCAGGACCGAGAACGGCATCCGCTACGGCGACACGATCGACCATGTCGATTTCGCCTATCTCGCCAAGATGACCAAGCTGAACGTCGCTGCTCTGGCGAGCATCGCCAGTGCACCCCCGCCCCCCGAAGTGCGGGTCGAGGGCGCCGTAAGCACGGATACTACGATTAGCTGGTCGCCAGTGTCCGGTGCCGCATCCTACAAGGTTTGGTGGCGCCGTACCGACGCCAATCAGTGGGAGGCCTCGCGGAGGGCCGCCGGCGATCTGCGAGCACGGATCGGTGCTGTTTCCGCGCCGGCGGAGCAGAACGCACCTGCCACTGTGGTCGGATATCAGATGGTATTGCCTCATATCCGCGTCGACGACTGGGTGTTTGGCGTCTCCTCGGTGAGCAAGGACGGCTTCGAGAGCCCGGTCGCCTCGGCCGTGCCCGGCGGCGCGTTCAAACCTTACCTCGCGCCGCCCAAGAAATAATGGGTCGCGGAGACCCTCGCGACACCGACCGGCCGGCTGAACAACAGCCACTCGCGGGGATCGCGCTGCGGCTCGGCACCGCTCTGCTGCTTGCGATCATGTTCGCCCTGGTGAAGCTGGTCTCGACGCGCGGCGTGAACGTCGTCGAGAGCCTATTCTACCGGCAGTGCGGGTCGGCGCTTTGCGCGACGGGCATGGTTGCGCTGGGCCCCGGCTTCGCTTCGCTGCGAACGAAGCGGGTCAGGGCGCACGTCGGACGAATGGCGCTCGGGCTGGGCGCCATGGCGCTGAACTTCCTGGCCTTCATCCTGCTACCGCTGGCCGAGGCGACGACGATCGGCTTCTCCGTGCCGATCTTCTCGGTCGTTCTGGCCGCTCTCGTTCTCGGCGAACCGACTGGCCGGTGGCGCTGGAGCGCGGTCGCTGCCGGCTTCGCGGGCGTCATGATCATCGTCCAGCCCGGCACCGGCGACGTGCCATTGCTCGGAGCAGCGGTCGCGCTTGCCGCTGCACTATTGACCGCCTCGGTCACGGTCGTGATCCGGCGACTGGGCGCAACCGAGCGCGCCGCAACGACCGTCTTCTGGTTCGCGGTGAGCTCGCTCGTTCCCCTCGGCCTTGCCATGCCATTGTTCGCGCGGGAGCATGATGTCGCGACATGGCTCATGCTCGCCGGCCTGGCGCTCGCCGGCGGACTTGCCCAGCTGACCCTGACCGGCGCCTTGCGCTTGGCTCCCGTCGCTCTCGTGATGCCGATGGATTACACCAGCCTGCTGTGGGCGCTACTGCTCGGCTCCTGGATCTTCGCCGAGGTACCGACGCCGTGGATCTGGGTCGGTGCCCCGATCATTATCGCGAGCGGCCTCGTGATCGTCTGGCGCGAGCACCGGCTGCATCGCCGTGCCGCATTGTCGGCCGAGGCGGCAGCCCCCAATTAGGAGGACGCAAAGGACTTAGTCATGGCCGGTGGATGGACGCGCGACGGCGCGGTTCAGGACCAGATCGACGACACGGTGAAAGACGCGATCCTTCGCGCTCGCGCGCTGACGCCCAAGGGCGAGAGCGCCGAGGAATGCGACGATTGCGGCGACCCGATCCCGAAGAAGCGGCGCGAGGCGCTTCCGGGCGTGCGCACCTGCATCGCTTGCCAGTCGGAGCGCGACAAGGCGGTCGTTCACTCGACCATCAACCGGCGCGGGAGCAAGGACAGCCAGCTGCGCTGAAATCCTCTAGCGGCGCGCCGCTATCCAGGCGGACAGGGTGACGATCGCGATTCCGCCAAGCTCCATCAAATGGTTCACGCGGACCGTGCCGAGATGCTGGCTGATCAACCAATCCATCTTGTCGAAGGAGGTTGCGCGGACGAACACGAAGAACAGCAGCATTGCCAAACCGACGATGCCGCCCCAGACGGCGGCTCCGGCACGGCGCATCCGGACGAGCAGCGCGCTCGTAATCAGGGCGCTGACGGCGCCGAGCGCGAAGACGAAGGCGAGCTGGTACTTGCGGCGCTCGGCATACCAGCCCTGCTCCTTCGCCAGGACGCGAGCGATGTCCGTTCCCAGCGTCTGAAGATCGAGCTGCTTGTTGATGCAGAGGAAAGCCATGGTAGCCGTGAGGACGAGC
>Ga0207705_10004117_pt1 | contig 11022 bp, 9 predicted proteins | sample KBSC13metaG_FD_184314 | JGI IMG/M metagenome (GOLD analysis project Ga0207705, IMG submission 184314) | Corn rhizosphere microbial communities from Kellogg Biological Station, Michigan, USA - KBS C1-3 metaG (SPAdes) (version 2) | ecosystem: Host-associated > Plants > Roots > Rhizosphere > Soil ...
CGCGCGGGGTGTCGCAGGCCGTGATCAACGTCGACGACGACTTCGGCCGGCGCTTCGCCGCGCGGCTGCGTGGCAGCGGGCTCGACCTCGTCACCTACGGGATGGATGGGGCGCATGCGCCCCGCGTGCGCGGATCCAACGTGCGCTTCACGGAGGCCGGCGTCGATTTCGAGCTCGCATCCGAATGGGGCAGCGCGCGCGTGCAGGCCGGAGTGCTCGGCACGTTCAACGTGTCGAACCTGCTCGCGGTGGCCTCGACGCTCCTCGCCCATGGCATCGCGTTCGACGAGGTCGTCGACGCGCTGTCGCGCCTGCAGCCCGTCGCGGGACGCCTCGAGCGCGTGGGCGCAGCGGGCGCGCCGCTCGTCGTGGTCGATTACGCGCACACGCCCGACGCGCTGGAGAAGGCGCTCGCCGCGTTGCGTCCCAGTGTCGCCGCGGGCGGCCGCCTCTTCTGCGTCTTCGGCTGCGGCGGCGACCGCGATCCGGGCAAGCGCCCGATCATGGGAGAGCTCGCCGCGCGCCTCTGCGACCACGTGATCGTGACGAGCGACAACCCGCGCAGCGAAGCGCCGCGCGCCATCATCGACCAGGTGATGGGCGGCGTCGTCGAGGGCGACGTCGAGGCGATCGAGGATCGGCAAGTGGCGATCTTCACCGCGGTGCACCAGGCGCGCGCCGGCGACGTGATCCTCGTCGCGGGCAAGGGCCACGAGACCTACCAGGAAATCGCGGGCGTGCGGCATCCGTTCAGCGACCGCGAGGTCGCGCGCGCCGCGCTGCACGAAGCGGAGCCCCGCGCATGATGGATAGCCGCGAAGCCGCGCGCGCGACCGGCGGCCGCCTCGAGGGCGACGCCGTGCGCTTCGAAGGCGTCAGCACCGACAGCCGTACCGTCGGCACGGGCGACCTCTTCATCGCGCTCAAGGGCGAGCGCTTCGACGGCCACGAGTACGTCCCGCGCGCCGAGCGGCAGGGCGCCGTCGCGAGCATGGTCTCGCACCCCGTGGCGCAGGCCGCGCGCGCGCAGGTCGTCGTCGACGACACGCGCCTCGCGCTCGGCCGCCTCGCCGGGCATTGGCGCGCCAAGTTCGACATTCCCGTGGTCGCGCTCACCGGCAGCAACGGCAAGACGACGGTGAAGGAAATGCTGGCGTCGATCCTCGCGGCCCACGCGGGCGATCGCGAGGCCGTGCTCGCCACGACCGGCAACCTCAACAACGACATCGGCATGCCGCTCACCCTGCTCGGGCTGCGGGCGAGCCATCGCTACGCCGTGATCGAGATGGGGATGAATCACGCGGGCGAGATCGACTACCTCACGCGCATCGCGCGCCCGACCGTGGCGCTGGTGAACAACGCCCAGCGCGCGCACGTGGGCATCCTCGGCAGCGTCGAGGCGATCGCGCGCGCCAAGGGCGAGATCTACGCCGGCCTCGATGCGAAAGGCATCGCGGTGGTGAACGAGGACGACGCCTTCGCGGGCGACTGGAAGAAGCTCAACCCGGGGCGGCGCATCGTGACGTTCGGCTTCGCACCCACCGCGCACGTGCGGGGCTCCATGGAGGGCGGGCGCGTGAAGGTCGTGACGCCCGACAGCACTTTCTTCTTCTCTCTCAAGGTCGCGGGCGAGCACAACGTGCGCAATGCGCTGGCGGCCTGCGCCGCGGCGCACGCGCTGGACATTCCCGCGACGGCGATCCAGCGCGGCCTCGACCGCTTCCCGGGCGTGCCCGGGCGCCTGCAGCGCCGCCCCGCGTTGGGTGGCGCGTGGCTGATCGACGATACCTACAACGCGAATCCCGAATCGATGAAGGCTGCCGTGAAGGTGCTCGCCGCGGAACAAGGCCGGCGCGTGTTCGTGATGGGCGACATGGGCGAGCTGGGCGACGAAGGGCCCGCGATGCACGCCGAGGTCGGCGCCTTCGCGCGCGAGGCCGGGATCGATGCCCTCATCGCGGTGGGCGCGGCGAGCGCCGAAGCGGCCCGCGCGTTCGGCGCCCACGCGCGCCATTTCGATGCGATCGATGCCGCGCGCGACGCGGCGCGCGCCGAGGCCATGGCCGGCGCCACCGTGCTGGTGAAGGGCTCGCGCTTCATGCAGATGGAGCGCGTCGCCGACGCGCTCGCCGCACCCGGAGGACCCCATGCTGCTTGAGCTCGCCGAGTGGCTCGCGAAGGATCCGGCGCTCCGGTTCTTCAACGTGTTCGGCTACATCACGCTGCGCGTCGTGCTGGCCGCGCTCACGGCGCTCGCGATCTCGTTCATCGTCGGGCCCGCGATGATCCGCAAGCTCACCGCCTACAAGATCGGCCAGGCAGTGCGCGACGACGGCCCCCAGACGCACCTCGCCAAGACCGGCACGCCCACCATGGGCGGCGCGCTGATCCTGGTCTCGGTCGCCATCACGACGATTCTCTGGGCGGATATCAGCAACCGCTACATGTGGATCGTGCTCTTCACGACGCTCGGCTTCGGCATCGTCGGATGGGTCGACGACTGGCGCAAGGTCGTGCACCGCAATCCCAAGGGGCTCTCGGCGAAGGCCAAGTTCTTCTGGCAATCGGTGATCGCGATCGTCGCCGTCACCTATCTCGCGTACAGCGCGAAGCTGCCGCAGCAGACCGAGCTCATCGTGCCGTTCTTCAAGACGGTCGCGATCCCGCTGGGCGCCATCGGCTTCGTGATCCTGGGCTACTTCGTGGTCGTGGGCACTTCCAACGCGGTGAACCTGACCGATGGCCTCGACGGGCTCGCGATCATGCCGACGGTGATGATCGCTTCCGCGCTCGCGGTGTTCGCCTACGTCTCGGGCAATGCCGTGTTCGCGAAATACCTCAATTTCCCGCTCATCTCCGGCGTGGGCGAGCTCGCGGTCGTCTGCGGCGCCATGGCCGGCGCGGGCCTCGCGTTCCTCTGGTTCAACGCGTATCCGGCGGAAGTCTTCATGGGCGACGTGGGAGCGCTGGCGCTCGGCGCCGCGTTGGGGATGATCGCGCTCATCGTGCGCCAGGAGATCGTGCTCGTGATCATGGGCGGCGTCTTCGTGGTGGAGACCCTTTCCGTGATCATCCAGGTGGCGAGCTTCAAGCTGACCGGGAAGCGCGTCTTCCGCATGGCGCCGCTGCACCACCACTACGAATTGAAGGGCTGGAAGGAGAACCAGGTCGTCGTGCGCTTCTGGATCATCACGATGATGCTCGTCCTCTTCGGGCTCTCGACCCTGAAGCTTCGCTGACCGATGAGACCGCAAACGGAGGGAAGTCATGCGCATGAATGGAACGGCAGGAACGTCCTCGTCCTGGGCCTCGGCGACACCGGGCTCTCGGCGGTTCGCTGGCTCGCGCGCCAGGGCGCGCGCGTTCGCGCCGCCGACACCCGTGCGGCGCCGCCGGCCGTGGGAGCGCTCCAGCGCGAGCACCCGCAGGTCCCCGTGGCCCTCGGAGCGTTCGAGCCTTCCCTCCTGGCGGGCGTGGACGCGATCGTTGCGAGTCCGGGCCTTGCGCTGCGCGACCCGTTCCTGCGCGAAGCCGCCGCGCGCGGCATCGAGGTCGTGGGGGACGTGGAAGTCTTCGCCCGCGCGATGGCAGCCCTGCGCGAAAGGCCTCGCCTGATCGGCATCACCGGCACCAACGGCAAGTCCACCGTCACCGCGCTCGCCGCGGAGATGGGGACGGCCGCGGGACTTCGCTCGCGCGCCGTGGGCAATATCGGCGTGCCGGTGCTGGATGCGCTCGCGCAGGCCGAGCAGGACGGCATGCCCGACCTCTACGTGATCGAGCTCTCGAGCTACCAGCTGGAGACGACTTCCTCGCTGCCGCTCGACGCCGCGACATTGCTCAACATCACGCAGGACCACCTCGACCGCTACGACTCGCTCGAGGAATATGCGCGCGCCAAGGAACGCATCTTCGCGCGTTGCGGCACGCGCGTCGTCAACCGCGACGATGGCTTCAGCCAGCTCATGGCGGGCGGCGCGCGCACCTGGTCCTTCGGCCTGGAAGCGCCGGCCGACGATACGCAGTGGGGCATCGACACGTCGCGCCGCACGCTGCGCCGCGGCAGCCGCGACATCGTCGGCATGGACGAGATGGCGATGCCGGGCCTGCACAACGTCGCCAATGGCCTGGCCGCGCATGCGCTCGGCACGGCGGTGGGCCTCGTGCCCGACGCGATGGCGCGCGCGCTGCGCGAGTTCCGCGGGCTGCCGCATCGCGTGCAGCTCGTGGCCGAGGGCCGCGGCGTGCGCTTCTACGACGATTCCAAGGGCACCAACGTGGGAGCCGCCGTCGCCGCGCTCGAAGGCTTCGACGTGCCCGTGGTGCTGATCGCGGGTGGCGATGGCAAGCAGCAGGACTTCGCGCCGCTCGCGCCCGCGGTGCGGGAGCACGCGCGCGCCGTCGTGCTCATCGGGCGCGATGCCCCGGCGATCGAGCGAGCGCTCTCGGGTACGGGCGTGGCGCTCATCCGCGCCGGCACGATGCAGGAAGCGGTCGAGACCGCTTACGGGAATGCGCAGGCCGGCGACGCGGTGCTGCTCTCGCCCGCGTGCGCGAGCTTCGACATGTTCCGCAACTACGGGCACCGCGGCGATGCGTTCGCCGAGGCGGCACGTTCCATTGCCGCAGGGCAGGCGCACTGATGCTCTACAACCCCGCGCGACGCACCTCGAGCTTCGACCAGGGCCTGCTCTGGTCGGCGCTGCTGCTCGCCTCGATCGGGCTGGTGATGGTGTACTCCGCCTCCATCGCGATGGCCTCCGCGGAGAAGTTCACCGGCTTCCGCGCGAGCTATTTCCTCGTGCGCCACGGCGCGTACCTCGCCATCGGCCTCGCCTTCGCCGCTGCCGCCTTCCGCGTGCCGGTGTGGCTGTGGCAGAAGGCCGCGCCCTGGCTCTTCATCGGCGGCGTGGGCCTGCTCGTCTTCGTCCTCATCCCCGGGCTGGGCCGCGAGGTGAACGGCAGCCGCCGCTGGATCCCCCTCGGCTTCGCGACTTTCCAGCCGTCGGAGCTCGTGAAGCTTTTCGTCGTGCTCTACGCCGCCGACTACACGGTGCGGAAGGCCGCCTTCATGGACAACTTCCGCCGCGGCTTCCTGCCGATGTTCGCGGTGATGACGTTCGTGGCGGCCCTGCTGCTGCGCGAGCCCGATTTTGGCGCGCTCGTGGTGGTGACGACCATCACGATGTCGGTGCTCTTCCTCGGCGGGCTCAACTGGCGGCTCTTCGCGGGCCTCGCGGCGCTGCTCGCGGCGGCATTCGTGCTGCTCATCATCTCCTCGCCCTATCGCCTGCAACGCATCCTCGGCTTCATGGATCCGTGGGCCGACGCGTACGGCAAGGGCTACCAGCTCTCCCACTCGCTCATCGCCTTCGGGCGCGGCGAATGGCTGGGCGTGGGCCTGGGCGCGAGCGTCGAGAAGCTCTTCTATCTTCCCGAAGCGCACACCGACTTCCTGCTCGCGGTGATCGCGGAGGAGCTGGGCTTCGCGGGTGTGGCGACGGTGATCACGCTCTTTCTCTTCCTCGTGCATCGAGCCTTCGCCGTCGGGCGGCAGGCCGCGAGCCTCGAGCGTTACTTCGCCGCCCTCGTGGCGCAGGGCATCGGCATCTGGCTGGGCGTCCAGGCCTTCATCAACATGGGCGTGAACATGGGCCTGCTGCCCACCAAGGGGCTGACCCTTCCTCTGCTCTCGTTCGGCGGCACCGGCATCGTGGTGAGCTGCGTCGCCATCGCGATCGTCTTTCGCATCGACTACGAGAACCGCTACCTGATGAAGGGCGGCGCGCTATGAAGCGCACGCTCCTCATCATGGCCGCGGGCACCGGCGGGCACATCATGCCGGGCCTCGCGATCGCGAAGGAGATGGCCGCGCGCGGCTGGGCGATCCACTGGATGGGCACCCCCACCGGCATGGAAAACAAGCTGGTGGCGCAGGCGGGCTATCCGATGGTCAACGTGAACATCCGCGGCGTGCGCGGCAAGGGCCTCGCGTCCTGGATCACCCTGCCGCTGCGGCTGGTACAGGCCTTCTGGCAATCGACCGCGGCGCTCTTCCGCATCCGTCCCGACGTGGTGCTCTCGATGGGCGGCTATGTCGCCTTCCCCGGGGGCATGATGGCGGCGCTCTGGCGCAAGCCGCTCGTGGTGCACGAGCCCGGCGCCGTCGCGGGCATCACCAACCGCCTGCTCGCGCCCTTCGCCGACCGCGTGATCGTCGGCATGGAGGGGGCCTTCCAGCGGCCCGTCGCGCAGAAATGGGCCAACGCGCTGCCCAAACCGCGGCACGTGTCGTGGCTCGGCACGCCGGTGCGTGAGGACATCACCCGCGTCGTGCCGCCGCAGGAGCGCTACGCCGCGCGCGGCGGAAGGCTGCGGCTGCTCATCGTCGGCGGAAGCCTCGGCGCGCAGACGATGAACGACCTCGTCGTCGCCGCGCTCGCCGCGATGTCGCCGGAGACGCGTCCCGAGGTCGTGCACCAATCGGGCGAGAAGCTCTACGACGGCTTGCGCGACGCCTACGCGAAGGCGCGCGTGGAGGCGGAGGTGGTTCCCTTCATCACGGACATGGCCGCGCGCTATGCGTGGTGCGACGTTCTGGTGTGCCGCTCCGGTGCGATCACCGTGGCGGAGATCGCCGCAGCGGGCGTGGCCGCGATCCTCTTCCCGCTGCCGTGGTTCGTCGCCGACGAGCAGAAGGCCAATGCCGCCTTCCTGGCCGACCGCGGCGCCGGCATCGCGATGAGCCAGCTCGAGACGCAGCCCGCCGAGCTCGCTCAGTTGCTCGGCTCGCTCACGCGCGAGCGCCTCGCGGCCATGGCGTCGAAGGCGCGCACGCTCGGCAAGCCGGAAGCAACTACATCGTTGGCAAACACTTTGGCGGATCTGGCCCTTGCGTCATAAAGTTAAACGCATCCATTTCGTGGGCATCGGCGGCTCGGGCATGTCGGGCATCGCCGAGGTGCTCGCGAACCTGGGCTACAACGTGTCGGGCTCGGATCTCTCCGAGAACGCGGCGGTGCGGCGCCTGCGGCAACTCGGCATCCGCATCGTGATCGGCCACAAGTCCGACAACGTGGAGGCCGCCGACGCGGTGGTGATCTCCTCCGCGGTCAAGCCCGACAACCCCGAGGTCCAGCGCGCGCGCGAGGCGCACATCCCGGTGGTGCCGCGCGCGATGATGCTGGCCGAGCTCATGCGCTTCAAGCAGGGCATCGCCATCGCCGGCACGCACGGCAAGACCACCACGACGTCGCTCGTGGCCGCGGTGCTCGGCGAGGCGGGGCTCGACCCGACCATCGTGATCGGCGGGCGCTTGAACTCGATCGGCACGAATGCGCGCCTGGGCAAGGGTGAGTTCCTCGTGGCCGAGGCCGACGAGTCCGATGCTTCCTTCCTCTACCTGCAGCCGGTGGTCTCGGTCGTGACCAACATCGACGCCGACCACATGGAAACGTACGGCCAGGACTTCGAGAAGCTGAAGGGCACGTTCGTCGAGTTCCTGGGCCACCTGCCGTTCTACGGGCTCGCGGTCGTGTGCAAGGACGACGCGAACGTCCGCTCGATCATGCCTTCCATCACGCGGCCGATGATGACCTACGGCATCACGTCCGACGCCGACCTGCGCGCGGAGAACGTGCGCTGGGACGACGGCCGCATGCGCTTCAACGCGGTCGCCAACGAGCGCGGCCTGAAGCCGCTCGACGTGATGCTGAACCTGCCGGGCGAGCACAACGTGCTGAACGCCCTCGCGGTGATCGCGGTGGGCCGCGAGGTGGGCGCCCCCGACGAGGCCATCGCGAAGGGCCTCGCGGAATTCACCGGCGTGGGCCGCCGCTTCCAGCGCTACGGCGATGTCTGCCTCGCCTCGGGGGGGCAGTTCACGGTGGTGGACGACTATGGCCACCACCCCGCGGAGATGGCGGCCACGATCGCCGCGGCACGCGGCGCCTTCCCCGGGCGGCGCATCGTGCTCGCGTTCCAGCCGCACCGTTTCACCCGCACGCGCGACCTCTTCGAGGACTTCGTGCGCGTGCTCTCGACGGTCGACGAGCTCGTCCTCGCCGACGTCTACCCCGCGGGCGAAGCGCCGATCGTGGCCGCGGACGGCCGTGCGCTCGCGCGCGCGATCCGCGTGGGCGGGCGCGTCGAGCCGCTCTTCGTCGAGACCGTCGCCGAGATGCGCGACGCCGTGCTCTCGCGCGTGCGCGACGGCGATGTCGTCGTGACCATGGGCGCCGGCTCGATCGCCAACCTCGCCCCCGAAATCACCGTCGCGGCCCCCGCGCTGCATGCGACAGGAAGCTGACATGGACATGAGCGATACGACGCGCCTCCCGGTGACGCTTCGCGGCGCCCTCACGCGGGACGAGCCCATGGCGAAACACGTGACGTGGCGCGCGGGAGGCATCGCGCGCAATGCCTACCGTCCCGCGGACGTCGACGACCTCTGCAACTTCCTGCGCGCGCTGCCGCCGGATGAGCCGGTGCTCTTCGTGGGCCTGGGAAGCAACCTGCTCGTGCGCGACGGCGGCTTCGCGGGCACGGTCATCTTCACGCACCACGCGCTGACCGGCATCGCGCGCCACAACGGCCGCCAGTATTTCGCGGGGGCCGGCGTGCCCGCCCCCCACCTCGCACGGTATGTCGCGAAGAACGGCGGCAGCGGCGCCGAATGGATGGCGGGCGTCCCGGGCACCATCGGCGGGGCGCTCGCGATGAACGCGGGCTGCTACGGCAGCGAGACGTGGAAGCACGTGGTGTTCGCCGAAACCGTCGACCGCCTCGGCACGCGCCGCACGCGCGCGCCCGAGGAGTTCGACCTCGGCTATCGCCACGTGGAGCTGAAGACCCACCGCGACGAATGGTTCATCGGCGCGCGCTTCACCTTCCCGCCGGGCAACGAGCAGGAGTCGATGGCGCGCATCCGCGAGCTGCTGGCGAAGCGCGTGGCTTCACAGCCGTTGAACCAGCCCAACGCCGGCAGCGTCTTCCGCAATCCGCCGGGCGACCACGCGGCGCGGCTCATCGAGTCCATCGGCCTCAAGGGCTTCACGGTCGGGGGCGCGCAGGTGTCGGCCAAGCACGCCAACTTCATCGTGAACACGGGCGGTGCTTCGGCCGCGGACATCGAGGCGGTGGTCGACCACGTGCAGGACCAGGTCCTCGAGCGCACCGGCATCGAGCTCGTGCGCGAGGTGCGCATCGTGGGAGGCGGCTTCGATGGCTAAGGTGCTCGGCAAGGTCGCGGTCCTCATGGGCGGTCCTTCCGCCGAGCGCGAGATCTCGCTCATCTCCGGCCGCGCCGTGCTCGAGGCGTTGAAGAGCCGCGGCGTGGATGCGCACGGCTTCGATCCGGCCGAGCGCGAGCTTTTCGACCTCCGGCGCGAAGGCTACGACCGCGCCTTCATCGCCTTGCACGGCCGCTTCGGCGAGGACGGCACCGTGCAGGGCGCGCTCGAGGTGCTGCGCATCCCCTACACCGGCAGCGGCGTCATGGGCTCGGCGATCGCGATGGACAAGTGGCGCACCAAGCTGGTGTGGGACGCCTCGGGGATCCCGACGCCGCGCTTCGCGATGGTGACACCGGGCACGAACTGGGAGCGCCTGGTGGAGCTGATGGGGCTGCCCATCATCATCAAGCCCGTGCACGAGGGCTCGACGCTGGGGCTCACGAAGGTGACCCAGGCGTCGCAGCTTCCCGCGGCGTACGAGCTCGCGGCGAGATACGACCCGCTGGTGATCGCCGAGGAATTCATCGAGGGACGCGAGCTCACGGCCGCGGTGCTGGGCGAGCAGGCGCTGCCGCTCGTTCGCATCGAGGCGCCCCAGGGCAACTACGACTACCAGAACAAGTACTTCACCGACGACACGAAGTATTTCTGTCCGTCGGGAATCGACGCGGCCCTCGAGGAGGAGATCCGCCAGGTCACGCTCAAGAGCTTCCGCGTGCTCGGCTGTCGCGGCTGGGGGCGCGCCGACGTGATCCTGCGCGCGGACGGGACGTATTCGTTCCTCGAGCTGAATACGTCGCCGGGGATGACGGGCCACAGCCTCGTGCCGATGGCGGCCAGGGCCGCCGGCCTTTCGTATCCGGACCTCTGCGTGAAGATCCTCGAGGACGCCCGGCTCGATGCGGGCGGGACCGAATGAAAGCGCCGCCCCGGATGAAGTCGCCCGCCTGGCTCTCCCGCGCGCTCTCCGCCCTCGCGGCGCTCTTCGTCCTGGGGGCGCTGGGCGTGGGTGGCTGGCAAGGCTATCGCTACCTCGCGAGCCGGCCGGTGCAGCGCGTGGCCTTCGAGGGCGACGTGAAGCGGGTGGCCGCGTCCGACCTGCGCGCCCTCGCCGAGAGCGTGAAGGGCATGACCTCCATGGACGAGATGCGCAGCCGCGCGCGCCAGGTGCCGTGGGTGCGCGACGCTTCCGTGCGCCGCGATTTCCCGGACGGCGTGGAGATCCGGCTGGACACCTACGACGCCGTCGCGCGCTGGAACGACGACGCCCTGCTGAGCTCGCGCGGCGAGCTCTTCCGTGCGCCGCTCGAGGGAACGCTCGTCCGGGTGCGCGCGCCCGATGCCATCGCGCCCGTTCTCGCGCACGACCTGCCCGACGTGCAGGCCGCCGCCCAACCGATGGCGAGCGCCATCACCGAGATCACCGTGAACGCGCGCGGCGCGTGGCGCATCGCGCTCGCCTCGGGGCTCGTGCTCGAGGTCGGCCGCGCCGAGGTCGCGCCGCGCCTCGCGCGCTTCGCCGCCGCGTGGCCGCAGCTCGCCGCCGCCGGCACCCAGACCGTCCACGCCGACCTGCGCTACGCCAACGGCTTTGCGCTGCGCCGTGCCCTGCTCGTGCAGTCCCCGCAAACCCCGCCCCCTGGGGGCGCCAAACCGAAACGCCCCGCCCGCAAGACATGATCGTCAATCGCGCCCGCGACAACCGCCAGCTCCTCGTCGCCCTCGACATCGGCACGTCCAAGATCGTGACCCTCGTCGCCGAGATCACGGCCGAGGACACGTTGAACCT
>Ga0207705_10004119_pt1 | contig 11018 bp, 8 predicted proteins | sample KBSC13metaG_FD_184314 | JGI IMG/M metagenome (GOLD analysis project Ga0207705, IMG submission 184314) | Corn rhizosphere microbial communities from Kellogg Biological Station, Michigan, USA - KBS C1-3 metaG (SPAdes) (version 2) | ecosystem: Host-associated > Plants > Roots > Rhizosphere > Soil ...
GCCGGACCAGTATAGAACGCAATACGTCGATACCGACCAGGTCTATTACGGTTACGATAACGGCCGCGTCTACCAGATCGACCGCAAGTCGCAGAGAATCCTCGCACTCCTCGACCTGATGCGCTGAGTTTTCTCCGGATTGAACCTGACCTTCATGGGCCTGTGAGAGCGGAGAAGTGCATGAGAGACGGCGTGTGGAGTCGCGGAGACAATACAGAACTCGAAGTTTGGATTGCCGGGCAAGCTCGCTCAGTGGTAGTAACCAGCGAGGCGATTGCGCACTATCTGGCGCTTACCCCGGATGAGGCGGCGGTAATGGGTGCCGAGGAGCGGCGGCGATTTGTCAGGGACAATATTTCCCTGGTGGCTGCTTCGGCGAACTCGAAGGTCAAGCGGAAGGACGGGGCAGCCGCGTCGATCACCATCCATTCCGGAGAGTTGCGCGAGCAATCCCGTTAGTTGCCCCAAAACCCGATTGTAAGCGAAGGCACTGTCAAACTAACCAGAATTGGTTCGTAGCCGCTCGTGAGAGCCGAATCGAGAGTCTGACTCTCGTGAACAAAGAGGGCGCTGAACAGAAACACAGCGAGCTCCGCGGCCGCCGACGGTGGCTTCTAACCACCCGCGAACACGGCGGTGCAATTAATATGACAACACCCAAAATTCCCTCGGACCAAGCCCGAGTCCCCAATGTTGGCGAGGAATCGTCTGCTGAGAAAAGGACTTGGAGCCGATGGATTGCCGATGTTTCGCCGATGACCGTCCGCTTTCATCGGTTTCGCCCGGGAAGTGAGGCAAGCCACATAACAATCACTAACGTCCGTTTTGGGTCGAAAACGGACACTAGCGTCGGCTGAACGAAGGACGGGTTAGTGGCTTGGCTGAGCCGATCCTCTATGACCGCGAATGGCGCAAAGCGGACGTAATCACTGTTGTGACGGAGGGATTATCACCCTCCCCGTAGGAAATTGATCTTCCTACGTTTTCTCGCACCACCGGGCCGCTTCCCAACATTCCTTCCCACGTCGGGAGCTGGAAGTCACCGGACAACAGCGGACTATCGTAGACTGAGACCGGTTGTCCAGCCGCGGTGATCGTCTGTTTTTGAACGTTGGCAAATCGCGCGGTCGGCGAAATGAGAACGCCTCTCCCGCCATTCGTTCGCGCTTAGCGAGCGGAAGCTGACCCGCTGCGACTCCTCCTGCGCCGGCTCGACGGGTGGCGGACGTAAGAAAGTAGATTTTAAGGGCGACTGCGTACAGCGGGTGCATAGAACGGGAGACTCCGGAATGGTGCCGTATGAGGCGATTGCTCACCCCATAAGAAACGCTGTGGACGATCTGCCGCCGGAAATTCTCAAGCGCTCGGGCTCGATTTTCTATTCGGGTAAGGAGGCGTTCGTCGGCCGTAAGCCGCTATACATCCTCGGGCTGAACCCTGGCGGTATTCCCGCCGAATCACCAACCACGACTATCGCGGACTCCATCGACGTGTTCAAGCGGCGCGACGAACCGTGGACGGAATATCTGGCTTCCTGGGAAGATGCGGAACCGGGGACTTGGGGACTTCAGCCGCGGATCCTGCACATGCTCGAACGGCTGGAATTGGATCCGCGAGAGATCCCCTCCAGCAACGTGGTCTTTGTTCAATCCAGAGGCGAGAAAGATCTCGAATTGGAAAAAGCCGAGCTGTTGCAATCATGTTGGCCGTTTCACCGAGCCGCTATCGACAATCTGAACATTCGGACGATTCTGTGTTTCGGCAGCACCGCTGGGGCATGGGTCCGAGGGCAGCTTGGCGCTCATAACCCAATCGACCATTTCACAGAGACAAACAATCGCGGTTGGGCGAGCAGAACGCACGTCGACAAAGTGGGTCGTCAGGTCATTACTGTAACGCATCCAAGTCGCGTCGACTGGAGGAATCCCGACGCTGATCCCACGCCATTGGTACAACGGGCGATCGCTCGAGCTTGATTCCAAGGATGCTGCATTTGGCCGAAAACAGACTGACGGCTTGCGGGTGAACTAGCGCGGGACTTGCCGTTGATTCAGCAACGCGCCGGAGGTCCAAACGCGCTCATGGCCTGCCGAGCCGCTTGCGGACCGCTTCGTCCGTGTCATGCCAACGGCCCTGATGCTCGTAGTCGGCCGCGAGTTCGAGCAAGCATCGGGCGGTGAAGGGATGATCCAAGCGGATAGCTTCTGCATCATCACGGAACTTCTTTGCCAAGTCATGTTCCTGACTGCCGCCTGGAGCGCGCCAATGGACACCGCGGCTATTAAATTTGCCGACGTGAAAGCCTGATTTTACTTCGTCGGTACCGATAGCGTCGAGCGCATCGCGCACCGCACGGTGCGGCCAGTGGCCATCCAGACCGCTTGGTGCCTTGCCTAACAGATTCCCGATGCGCCGATCGCCAGAAGCTTGGCGCCCGGCTGCCGCGCAACCCTCACGCACCGCCACAATCCACGTTAGCAGTGCCGCCGCATCGATACTGCCGTCAGTGCGCGTGCCGGGTATCCGGCTCAAATGCTCTAGCAAACTCCAAACCTTGGTGATCAGCCTGCGTCGGTTTTCGTCTCCCGAATCGTCAGATGGATCGCTGGTGCCATCATCCCGCTTGAAGACCATCGTCACCAGCTGCACGAACTCGTTCGGATCGTTGGTGATCAACTGCTCCAGCGCGGGAATACCATGTTGGTCGTGTTGTAATCCCTCGAAGAACAGAAATTCGAGCGAAGCGCGTTCGGTGAGTGGCATAGCATCATCCACGGCGGCCACCGCAAGCGCCTCGCCGACACGCCAGGTGTCGATCCGCACGGCATTCGCTTCGTCCGCTTCAGCGGAAGGAAGGGCGCGCAAGACGCGTACCAAATCAGTCGAATCAATTTTCTTGCCGAGGATCCCGACTGCCTGGAACGTCGCGAGCGGGCGTCCTGCGGCGAGCGCGCGGTCGATCATGAACGTGATGTCGGCCGGCTCCAGCTGCCAAGGCTGGAGCGGGACTTTCGTCCAATAGTCCAGCGAAATAGCCGGCCGAAGACGCTCTATCGCTTCCCAAGTCGAGCGCTGGAAGGGCGCACAAAGGAAGAGCCGCAGTGCGTCGGAATCGCTGCGGGACGCGTCCGCTAAAAGGACATCGCGCGCGTCCCCGTCGAGGCTGTGCACAAACGAAAACAAGCAGGAATCGATCGCGTGTGTCATGTCGGGATCGGGCCACGCTAGTAGCGCGACTATGATTTGAGGCCGATTGGCGGCGTCCGTAGCCGCAAGAAGCGCCTGACCGACCGCCCCGTGCGCTTTGCCGCTACGCAGCAGCGCGATGACGCCGCTCAATCCGTCCGCAGCGAAGATTTCGCTTACGGCCCGCTCACGCGCGGCTGCGATACGCTGATCGCGCGCTTCAAAGTCAAACTTGTCGTCTTCGAGCTCGATGTCGGATTCTGGAACGTAGTAATCACTGAACAACCAACGATGCCGCATCACCGGGTCCTCAGGCACAAGCCTTGCCGCGAAGGCCGCGACGCGACCGGTCGTTGTTTTATCGACGCTGCGCCGCTCATGTCGCAAGACGAAGCGTCGCAATCGCTCGGCCAGCTCCGAACGCTCGTGGTCGGAAGCGCCATCTACGAGCCAGGCGTCGGCGCGATCGAGGAGCCTTTCGCGATCTTCCTCGAGCAGGTTGGGAAACAGCTCGAACAATTCGCCGAGCTGATCGGTCGTATAGTCTTTCCAGGCTAACAGGAGATCGAGCGCCTTGCGCCGCATTTTGAATTGATCGTCTTCGGATGGCCGGGATTCGTGGCCGGCGGAGTCGTTGCGCCAGCGCGGATGCGCATTCTCGCTGGCATGGTCGTGACTGCTCAACTGTCGCATCAGTAAGCGCCACGCCACAGGCGACTTGGTCCGCGCGAACGTCTCGACTTTATGCAAGCGGTCGCCGATCGGTGCCGACGTTTGCGGCCACCAATTGCGCACAAGCGAGTAGAGGGAATTCTCGGGTTTATTAGACCAATTGTCGTCGATGCGAACCTCGCTTAGTCGCGAGAGAGCATCGAACGCACGAACGAAATTGTCTCGGCCCCAGGCTACGATCTCCAGCGCCCACAATAGGCTAGTCCTATCCGGACCGTCGAACGGAGCGGTGCCAACAGGGCGAAGCATGGCGAGAAGTTGCGGATCCGCTGATTTGAGGTCGGCCTCGACTGCGGCCAGAAAGGCATCAGGGGCTGCTTCGGCCAACAACTGAAGGTCGCCTTGCCGGCTGAGCCACGCGCGTGCGTCCGCGCCCTTGAGGACGCGGCCGACGAGCATTTCGATGCGTGTAGCGACGCTGCCGACTCGGGCGCCGAGCAACTGATCGCCGTAGAGTGCCAAGAGCACCAACAATTCGCCGACCGCCTGGCGAAGGGCACCGGAGACTTCGGGCCTTTTGCCCAGAATGCTTGCACGCCAGCGCTCATCGGCCGGCAGGTCAAATTGCGGATCGTCTAGCGAGAAAACCAGCTCAGCAAGCTTCAAAAACTCGTCCAGATCTTCGGGTGTGATAGCGTCCGCAATCGCGAAAAACGCGTCCTTACGCGAGACCAAGCCCCGGTAGCTTCCCAACGCCCACACCGGTGCATCGCCAAGCGCCGCCAGCTCGGCCACGTCACGTTCGACGTCGGGGATCTTCTTGTTCGTTATCAATTCGACGCAATCCACATCGCCTGCGACGTCGCGGTTCCACGCACCGACGAAAAAGATCGGGACGAGCTTGCGGAGCAAATCCGTGCGCCGTGCCCACTCCGGTCGGCGCAGCTCGGGTGAGAGCGCCAAGCGCCGCCGAAGAATGGTCGGAGAGTTGCCCGCCTCGGCTCGCCAGCGCGGCCATTCCTCGCGCGGAATACCCATCGCTTCCAGCGCCGCGTCAAACGCGTCGTCGGCAAGAGGTTCAAGTGCGATGTCTGGATCCTGCTCGACCGCCGTGCGGGCGCGCGCGATGATGACGCGATGCGAGCGGAATAGCCCGGCCGCTGCGCGCTCGGTCTCGGAATTTTCGGTTATCAACACAGCATTCGGCGCTGCTGCCGCCAGCCGGCGCAAGGCGTCCGCCGTTGATAAAACGCAAGCAGCGCTCGCCGCCGCGCCGATGCTTCCATCTACCTCCTTCAGGGCTTCCGCTAGGAACGCGATCGCCTCATCGATCGAGTCTGCGACGACAACGAACGGCCGCTCGCTTGGTGAGGCCAACCAGTCGTGCAAGCGAGTACGATGTGTCTCGATCGTCGGATCGAATATTTTCGGCGACAACGGCGGCTTCGTTGCTTCCGCCCAAGCGCGCGACAGTTCGTCGAGGACGCGCACGCCGTCAATCGAACGATTGAGCTCACGCGCAAACCAAGCCTGGGTTTGCGCTGACTGATCGAGCCACTGGGCAAGGTCGGTCGCGTCCAATGCACGAACGTCGCGCCAATCTCCCACTTCACGTTGTTTCGCGGCCCAGACATCCTTGCCAGGCCAGTTTCGCGCAGTCACGAATACGAACACCGTCGAGCGCCGCTCGGTTGCCGTCAGCTTGCGACGTTCCGCAATGTCGGCAGTGGGCTTGCCTAACAGATCCCCGGAGACACTTAATTCCCAACCGGAATTCCCGTCGGGCACCCATGGGCTGGGGTGGGGCGCATCGACCCGTCCATCCCAGCCATGGCGTTGCCCGGCATCATGGCTTGGAAAGTCGACCACACGCGCATCCGGCGCGACGGCATAAACAAGTCGGCGAATAAGCGCGGGTAGCACGGCGCGGGCGCGGTTCGTCTCGGCCCAGCGCGCGATGTCCGTCGAGGTGATGTCGTGATAATCAGCCGCGTTCTGTTGCCATATCGCTTTGGCGCTGTCCGCGCTCGCGGCTTCGCTCGCCTCTTTTACCGCTCCGCCATCAATAGCACCCTGCGCTCGCATGAGCGCTTCCCCATCCAAAGGAAACTCCCGCGCCAATCGAGTCGCCATGGATTTCGTGAGACGGGTCTTGCCGGCGACTAGGTTCGACAGGCCAGGCCTCGCAACTTTGAGACGGCGAGCCGCCTCGCTGATGGAAATGCCCCCGAAAGCGGCCTTGATTGCTACCCCGATCTCTTCCTGTGTCACCGACCGTCTCCTGTATCGTATATTTATACAGTACAATCCACAGGGATACAACTCTTAGACATCAAAGATTGGCGCGGCCCGCCTTCGCCCCTGATCGCAGGCCACTACCCATGGGTTGGCTTGCCTCAGGTGCAATCACCCGGCGCGGACGATTTCGCCCACGGTGCCAGCGACGCAAAATCGACCGCATTGACGCCGAAGATATCGAGATTGGCGGCGATGATGTCGCGACTACCGACATCATCGCACGCCCACACTCGCCCGCCTGACGACGCGAGCGTGGTGCGATTGATGCGTTGGACCAACTGATGCTGCGGAATGGCGTCGAGTACCTCTTCGGTGTGCTTCGACCGCGCGCCGAAGAAAACGCGTCGAGGCCCAACAGGAAGCTGGATCATGAAGCGCTCCGTCTCGAATCCGCCCTCCCAATGGATGGGTAAATCCGAAAGCAGCAACGCAGGTTCATCGGCATCAAATTCACGAATCCACCATCGCATTTCTCCAAAGGCGGCGGTCACGTCGTCGTGGAGGATCATCCGAGGCAGCCAGTTGATAAGCGGCACTGCTTCGATCGCGCCTGGATATGTGCGACTGAACCATTGTTCAGTCGACATCGCGCCCGGCGGCAACGTCGCCGTATCTCGCTTTGCGAGATTGGCTTTGAGCCGGTCCATCCCCGTCTTTCGGAGGAACGCCAGTACGTCGGGCTGGCGTATCCGGAGGGAACTCAGAAAAAAGGTCCAGGCAACGTGCTGGTCCTCGTTGAGCGGCTCGTGATATTCGAGTTTACCGAGCACGATGGCAGCATTGCTGTCGATGGGCCCAAACAGGCGCTTTTCGATATGGTCTTCACCGACCCCGAGAGCGTTCGCAACCAGCCCATAGAGATCGTATTCAAAGCCGGTGTATTCGGGCTTGCGCGCGCGTCCGGAGATGGTGCGGTCGCGGACCTGGAACACATGCACCTTGCCCGCTGCGTTCGCCCAACGCTTCAGGAGGAATTGCGGGACGTAATGGTGCTTCACGGTTAGCCAGACTGCAAGCTAGCAGACATCTTGTTGCGCGCGAATAATCGATCTCTGTCAATAATCGCGAGCTGGCTTTCGAGCGAACGACGATGCCATTTGAACGACGCGGGAAGGTCTCAAATAATGCGATAAAGCCTAGCGAGCGTCCGGTTGAGGCGCCCTCAGCTGTGCCAGCTGTCGACCGCTAGTGGCGCAAAGGAGCAGTGGCTTTGAAGCCTCGCCCGCTGGAATATGGCTCGGTCCCCAGCTATTCCAATGCGCGAGAAAGGCGGTGGTAAGTTTCTTGCTTCACCAGGGACCGCTTGGATCGGGGACAAGGAATTGGGCGTGGAAATCGGGGAGCGGATTAGACGCACCAGACAACGCGAGGGCCTGACTCAGACCGCTCTCGGTGAGAAGATCGGCGTAACCCAAGGCGCCATTGCGGCCTGGGAAACGGGCCGCGCCGCTCCGACAGAAGGCAACAAGAAGAAGCTCAAGATCATTTTGGGGTGGTCCCGGACGCGCGCAGCCGAAAAGCCGTCTGAAGAAGTCGCGGAGGAAGTTTCGAGCTTCGGAGCGTGGCTTCGTGAACAGCGCGTGCAGAGTGGCCTTTCAGTGCCAGAACTTGCGAAACGCGCAAGCGTGTCGGCTCCGGCGATATACAATATCGAAAGTGGGAAGATTCAGAACCCGCAGGCAGGCACCCGAGATAGGATAGCTGCGGGACTTAAGACGGCTGTGCCTGAACAGGTCGTCGATGAAACGATCAAGAGCCAAGAGGTCGCGGGACTTGGACCACTAACAGACTTCCAGCCCCATGATACGAACGATTGGCCAACGTGCGCTGGGGTCTACGTGCTCTATGACATCAGCCAAAGGCCCATCTACGTCGGAAAGGGTGAGAAGATTTCATCCCGCCTCAAGGCCCATGAGGAGAAATTTTGGTTCAAGCGTCCCATCGTCGAGTATGCGTCTTACATTCAGGTTGAAGACAAGGAACTCCGTCATCAATTGGAGCAGGCGCTCATTCGCTTTTTGAAATCGAATGCCGTCATAAACAAGCAGTCCACCGACGATTTTGGCGCTGACTAACGGCCGCCGAAATCTGCACTGCACCGGCTTCCTTTGGGCTACCAAACGAATTTATGTACATCTCAGCTTTCGGAATCGTAGCCGGTCCGCTGTGCGAGCATGGTCCAGTAATCAGCCGTTTCGTGCTCCCTCGATGAGCCGCTCGAGCGAGCTCATCGGGATCAGGGTTATCGAGCCGATCTTGACGATCTCGATCTCGCCGGCGACGATCAACTCGTAGAGCTTGGACCGACCGATGCCGGTGAGCCTGCACGCTTCGGGAATCCTGACACTAATCGGCCTCGGAGCGCTTCCATTATCCATTGTCGCCCTCCGTCCATGGCGCCAGCTTCAGCGTCTGGTCGCCATTCGCGAATCTGCGCCCGACGAGCTCGACGAACCGGCGGTAGCGTTCGAGACCGAGGCGCGCGGTGTCGGCATCGAACGGCGGCTGATGCGCCACAAGCGTCAGCTGGTGCTGGATGAACACGCCCAAGGCTTCGGCGGCGAGGTCGAGCCGCTGGTGAATGCGCTGCTGTTCACGGCTCAGCCGATCGAGCCGGTGCGCGAACCGCTCGTCGAGCTCATTGCTGGCGCGCCGGTCGATCCAGGCATTGAGCGCATCGGTAAGGATTGCGGTCTTCGAGGAGCCGGGCTTGGCGCTCAGTTGCTCAAGCTTCTCCGACAGCTCGTCGGGAAGATAGAATTGGTGGCGGGTCTTGAACGTCCTCACCCGCCGATTGTTGAACGGCCGAAGCCGAGCGAACAGTACGCGTCGGGTGCAGCGAGGTGCATCTTCGTTCCCATTGGCCGGCTCGCCCGATTATCGGGAGAGGCCGCGGCTTCGGCCGATGGTCCAGCTGATGGTGCCAGACTCCCGAACGGTGCCGGAGACCTCGCGGCCGATCTGCCGCTCGAGCACCGGCCGCCACGGCACCAGCGTGAACTCGTGGCTCATCTGGATGAGGGCAAACTTCTTGTCGCCGACCTGAACCGCCCGGCTGCAGATGCCCTCGAGATGCTCGCCGGTTGTGGCTTCGGCGAAGCGGTTGCCCAGCTCGCGCGACAATGCTGCTGCGACACGCCGGAGCTCGCGCCGCTCCAGCGTCTGGACCAGATCTGAGCGACAGCGAAGGGCGTCGCTGTCGATCTCGGCCAAACCCTGTTCGATCAACCACTGCCGGCGCCGATCCAGCGCCTTCCTCACCTCTGCCCCGAACCCGCGCTCAAGCCGAACGGGAGCATCCGAGACCAGCTCACGATCGAGCCAGGTCGCGCCATCATGCTCAGGGAGCTGCTCGACTGCGCGGCTGCTCAGCACCTCAACCTGGACCGGAGTGCGTGCGGCGAGCTTGCCTTCGTATTCCGTGACCCGCTCGAGATGATCGGGAGCGATGATCCAGCTTCCGTCCGGTTGGCGGGTCACGGCACCGGTCCCGCGACGGATCGCTTCCAGCCTTCGCACATGCGCTTGTGCAAAAGCTTCGGTGGCCTGCGGGTCTTCGGCGAGGTGCAGCTCGACGTCATAGTGCCCGCCGCTTGTCGCGGCGATCCGGGCGATTGTGCGGTCGACCTCGCGCGGCTCAATCGACCGGGGCGCGATCACCAGCACCGCCCCCGGCGCAGCTTCGATCTCCAGCTGGCGGACATCGACATAATGGGTGCGGCCGTCCACGCCATCGACGATCAGATAGCGCCGGTCGGCATGCTCATCGGACAGCCCGCGCGAGACCAGCCGTCCGACAATAGGGGCTGCACTCCCCTCCCGCGGGTCGTAAATCGCATAATCCTGCGGCAGCCGGTGAAGCTCTGCCGTTGCGAGCTCCCGGTTCAGGGTTTTGATGATGTCGCCGCGCTCACCCATCCGGCGGAGAATGGGCTCGAGGTTTGGATCGAGACGCCAGCGGCCGCCGCCCAGCTCTTCGGCCAGGCCGAGCCGCGCCAGTTTCCTGATCCTTGCCGTGCGCAAATCCCGCTCCTGGTCGTCGCGATGGTGGGGATCAGCGAAACCATCCTCGCCAGCCGAGCGAACGAGCAGCCGGTCGACCCCCGTAAACCGCTCCTGCTCGACCTCCTGGCTTTGCGATCGCTGAACCTCGAGTTCGCTTCGCGGCCCGAGGTCGAGGTTGACCAGCTCGATCGCGCGCTGCCGGAGCCCGCGCGTCATATAGTCGCGGGCGATGATCAGATCTTTGCCTGTCTCGTCCTCGCCGCGGACCAGCACATGCGAATGGGGATGGCCGGTGTTGAAGTGATCGACCGCCACCCAGTCGAGCTTCGTGCCGAGGTCCTTTTCGACCTGGCTCATCATCCGGCGGACGAGCGGCTTTAGATCTTCGTATTCCGACCCATCCTCCGGTGCGACGATGAACCGGAACTGGTGGCGGTCGCCTGCCCCGCGCCCGACGAACGCTTTTCCGTCAGCAGTATCGAGCTCCGCCGAATAGAGCGAACCCCGTGTCCCCTGGCGCGTGGTTCCGTCACGCTGCAGGTAGCGTATATGCGCGGTGGCGCGGGCGAGACCTTTCGGGCCCAATCTGACGATGCTCGTTTTCACCACCACGCGGCGGGCGTACCGCCCGGTAAACCGATCCCCGCTCGACAGCAGGCGGCCGACCCCGGCGCCGCGGCCGATCCGGCTTCCGTCGAAGCGGCTGCGCCCGCTCGATCGTCTGCGGCCACCGGCGAGATTGGCGCTGCGCAGCACACCGCTGGCAAAGCGCTCGCGGGCACTCTTGCCGCGGTCGCCGATCCGGCCAAGCCAAAGCTCGAAATCGTCATCGGCCATGCGTCACCTCGCCAGCAAAA
>Ga0207705_10004122_pt1 | contig 11016 bp, 7 predicted proteins | sample KBSC13metaG_FD_184314 | JGI IMG/M metagenome (GOLD analysis project Ga0207705, IMG submission 184314) | Corn rhizosphere microbial communities from Kellogg Biological Station, Michigan, USA - KBS C1-3 metaG (SPAdes) (version 2) | ecosystem: Host-associated > Plants > Roots > Rhizosphere > Soil ...
AGCGGTTGCGCAATATCCATCCGGTGTTGCCCGGTTTGCGCGATGCGTCCGCACCGCAGCCCACGCTGCGCGACTTTGTCTGCGGCGATGCGGATCGCACCCCGCCTGCGCCACTGTCCGCCGAGGACCCGCGCGGCGCGTGGCTGAAATCGCCGGCCAGCGGATTGCGTGCCACCTGGCTGGGCCATTCCACCGTGTTGCTGGAGATCGACGGCTGGCGCGTGCTGACCGATCCGGTCTGGGGCCAACGTGCCTCGCCGTTCACCCTGCTCGGCCCGAAGCGTTTCCAGCCGGTGCCGGTCGGCCTGCGCGACCTGCCCGCCATCGATGCGGTGGTGATTTCGCACGACCACTACGATCACCTCGACTACCCGACCATCCGTGCGCTGGCGAAATCGGATGTCCCCTTCGTCACCTCGCTCGGCGTCGGCGCCCATCTGGAAGCCTGGGGCATTGCGCCATCGCGCATCACCGAGCTGGCCTGGTGGCAGACCCATCGCGTGCCGGGCACCGGCTTGGACATCACGGCCGCGCCATCGCAGCATTTTTCCGGGCGCGGCCTGAAGGATCGCAACCTTACCCTGTGGTCGTCGCTGGTGATGCAGGGCGAACGGCACAGCGTGTTCTTCAGCGGCGACACCGGCCTCACCAGCGAATACGAGACCATTCGCGACCGGCTTGGTCCGTTCGACCTGGTGATGCTGGAAGTCGGTGCGTTCCATCCCTCGTGGGGCGACATCCACCTGGGGCCGGCCAATGCACTGGCGGCGCATGACATGCTCGGCGGCGGCGTGCTGATGCCGGTGCACTGGGGCACGTTCGCGCTGTCCACACACGCCTGGGACGAGCCGGTGGAAACCCTGCTTTCCCTGGCCGATCCGCATCGGGCACACCTGCTGCTGCCGCAGCTCGGCCAGGCAGTCGAGCCGGTGGAACGACGGCCGGTGACGCCTTGGTGGCGCCGCAGCGAAAGAGCTGCCCGGAAACGCGATGTCGAACCCGATCCCGTCGAGGCGTCCGCGGCCGATCGTCTCGCGGGCTCGGTTCCATGGCCACTCGACTGAAGAAGGCGCGCGGTCACGGGGCGTAAGAATCCTGTCGGCAAGAGCCCCCCTCCCCTGACCCTCCCCACGCTTCGACGCCGGCATCCGTCTCGGCGAACAGGTGGCCAACGACATGTTCGCCCTGCCATCGGCCCACCGATGGGAATGGCCGTGGTCGGCTCGCCGGACTACCAAGATCAAGACGCCGCGATCGATGGCTTCGGCCTGGCCTGTGTGCCCGAAGACATGGTTCAGGCGGACATCGCCAACGGCAAACTGCAACGCCTGCTCGCCGACTGATGCCCGCCCTTCCCCGGCTATCACCTCGATTACCCGAGCCGGCGGCAGCCCTCGCCGGCGTTTTCGCTGCTGGTGGAGGCACGGCGGACGCGGAGTTGAGCCTTGCTGCCAGGGCGCTCAAGCCCACCCGCTCAAGCCCACCATTGCGTTCGGTTCGGGCCGCTCGATCATTCACGGCGTGTCCGCCGTCAACCGTTTCGCCAAGACCAGGCCGTTCACGCTGCCCAGAGAGTTGCCGTGCGTGTCGAACTGGGTGATCACCACGCTGCCCGTATAGGTGTTGCCATCCAGCCCTAGTTGTAGCTGCTCACGGATATTGGTCGGCCCGATGAGCTTGGTGCCGGTCGCGTCCCACGACAGCGCGTAATGATTGAGCTTGTAGCCGTAGACGCTGGTGTGCCGGAAGACGCCCATGCAGAAGCTGCCGGTCATCGGCGCGCGACCGGAGTTCATGATTTCGGTGCCGTCGGCGTGCCAGGTCACGAAGCCTGCATCCAGTTGCGCACCATTGGGAATGCCGACGTTATTCTTCGAAGTAAACGTGAATTTCCACAAGCCGGTGATCGGTTCGAGCTGTTGCAGCAGGTTGGCGGCGCTGACGGCGGCGCGATTGGCGGTCGGCGACGCCTGCATCGCCGCCGAGGCTTCCACTTGCGCGGCAGCGTCGACCGCCAGCGCGTTGGGCAACGCACTGGACAACGACCAGAGGGCCGAGCTGCCGCTGCGGTAGTCGGTGAGGTTGCAGGCATTCGCTCCGGTGGAAAGCGTGGCGGCGGCGGTTCCCAGGGCGGCAAGGGCGAAGGCAGTTTGCAGACGGGTGTTCATGGCAGGTCTCCTGTTCGATAGAGAGCGATTTCCAGCCATCCGGAAGCGGCGACGGCCTCATCACCGAGAATGCTATTGACCGCCTCCGGATTCATGAGGACGCGATAGGGAAACGATGAGAAATCGCGAAGAAACCGCTTGCCCGCGCCCTGCCGACCGGCGTGATAATGCGCTATGGCGACCGGCAATTTCCCAGAATCTGCCCCGCTCGCGGGGCTGTTCCACTTTGCCGACGTGCAGGTGGATGTCGGCGCGCACCGTTTGAGTCGCGCTGGCAGGGAAATCGCCGTCGAGCCCAAGGCGTTCGCGGTACTGCTGCAATTCCTGGCTCATCCGGACCAGATGCTCAGCCGCGATCAATTGCTCGACGCGGTATGGGGCCACGCCTACGTCACCCAGGCCACGCTCAATCGCCTCGTCGTGCAGTTGCGGCGCGCGCTGGGCGACGACGTGCAGTCGCCACGTCATATCCAGACCGTACGCGGGCTGGGCTACCGCTTCATCGCGCCGCTGACCAGTACACCAGGTACCGCATCGCCGGCCTTGAGTTTCGTGCCGCCCGCGCACGCCCGCCTGCCCGAGCGCACCGGCAGGTTGATCGGACGCGAACGGGCGATCGTCGAACTGGCGCAGTTGCTCGACGACGCACGGCTGGTGACGGTGACCGGACCCGGCGGTATCGGCAAGACGCAAGCCGCGCTGGAAACAGCGCGCACGTGCGCCCAGGCATTTCCGGATGGCGTGTGGTGGTTCGACTTCACGCCCTGCACGGACGATGAGCGCCTGGCGCACATCCTGGCGGACACCTTCGAAATCCGCGCAGTTGGCCCGGACAACCTCATCGAACGGCTGGCGGAAGTATTGCGGACGCGCCGCGTTTTGTTGGTGCTCGACAACTGCGAGCGGGTGGCCGCATCGCTCGGCCGCCTCGTCGGGTCACTGCTGTCCCTGTGCACGGAGCTGCGCGTGCTGGTCACCAGCCAGCAGCGCCTGCATTGCACCGACGAAACGCTGTATGCCCTGCCCGCGCTTGAAACGCCGGCGTCGGGCGCGTGGGCCACCACCGACGAGGTGGCGCAGCTGGCAATGGTGCCAGCGGTGCAGATGCTGCTGACGCGTTCACGCTCACTGGCCTCTGGCCTCACGCTGACCACCTCCAATGCCCTGGCCGTCGCCGAGCTGTGCCGCCAGCTGGACGGCTTGCCGCTGGCGCTGGAGCTGGCCGCGGCGCGACTGCGCCTGCTCAGTCCCGAACAGCTGCTATTGCGCATGCAGGATCGCTTTCGCTGGCTAACGGAGGTGCCATCGGGACGAACGCCGCATCACCAGACCTTGAGCGCCCTCATCGACTGGAGCTTCACCCTGCTGTCCGAGCGGGAGCAGGCGCTGCTGTGCGCACTGGCCGTCTTCTCAGGCGGCTGGACGCTGGATGGCGCCACGGCCATCGGCGCGGCGGTCGAACTCGGCGAGGAGCAGACGCTGGATCTGCTGGAAGGCCTCGTCGACAAATCGCTGGTCACGGTCGATGCCAGCATCAGCCCGCCGCGCTACAACCTGCTCGACAGCGTGCGGCTGTTTGCGCTGGCACGCCTCGATACGAGGGCTGACACGTTGCGCGTCCGACAGGCGCACCTCGCCCATTGCGTGGCTTTCACCGCGCGCGTGGATGCGCAGATACGCAGCGGACGTCAGCGGCTGTGGGTCGAGCGTGTACTGCGCGAGAAGGCGAACCTGCAAGCGGCGTTCAATCATGCGTTGGCGCACGATGAGCTCGCCGATGACGCGGTCACGCTATGCGCCAATCTGTGCTGGTACTTCAGGACGCAAGGCGAATACCCGCTGGCCATCCAGTGGCTTGATCGGGCGCTGCAGGCATCGGACACGCCGAATCTGGATCGCGCGCGCGCGCTCATCGCCAATGGCATCCTCTACCACCATTGCCAGGTACACGATCGCGCCACGATGTTGCTACGGGAAGGCATCGCGCGGGCCACGCAACTGGGCGATGACGCACTCGCCGCGTCGGGCCACGGGTTTCTTGCCTTCGAACTCGCCGGCTGCGGGGACTTCGATGGCTCGGAGCGCTGCGTGCAGGCCGCACTGGCCATCGCGGAAACCCACGGCTCGGCCTGGTTGCGCTCGCTCGCGCTGCTGAGCCGCGGCATCGCCTGTGCGATGCGCGGCCGGCATCGCGAAGCCGAAGCATGGATGAGCGAGGCAGCCGACCTGACCTCGGCCCCCGGCGACGACACCTTCCACCACGGTTATGTGTTGATCAACCGGGCGTTGCAGAAATGCCAGCTTGGCGATGATCGGGGCGCGGCCCGGGACTGGCTGCGCATGCTCGACCTGAGCATCGGCCTGCAGTGTCGGCGCGCGGTCGCCGGCTGCGTCGAAGGCGCGGCCTACCTGGTGCTCGGGCAGGGCGATGCCGATGGCGCAGCGCGGCTGCTCGCCGCGGCCGCGCGCGTGCGCGAGCTGACTGGGGTGCCACTGATGCCGCAATGGCTTGCCCCCCATGCCAGCACCGAGGCTTGCGCGCGCGAAAAGCTCGGCGACGCGTTCAAGGCCATCCAGTTGCAAGGCGCCGCAGCGCGGTTTGAGGACGTGGTCGAACAGGCACGCGCACGCCTGGCGGAACTGGCCACCTGACGACGCTCCTGAAGCGACTGGCTATTCGCCGCGTACCGGTAAGAACAACCCGGCGGGGTCGTACTTCCGGCGCACGTCCCTGAGCCGCTCGCGCGTGGCGACATCGTGCGTTCGCGCCTGCCAGTCGCCGACCTCCCCGGCGAAGTTCGCTTGCATGCCCACTCGCGCCCAAGGCGCGAGCGACGAGCGCAGATCGCGCACCCACTCGCGTACATCCGCGAACTTTCCCACGGTCGCGGTATGGCCGATCGCGTTGATGAAAAACGGCGCATCGCGATGCACGAACGCGCTGGCCTCGGCGGGCACGGCAGCGGGGGCGCCGCCGAGATGATGCACATGCACTTCGCACATGGGATCCGGCGGGGAGGAAGCACGAGCGTCCAGCACGTCGATCAGCTCGTCATCGAGCCGATCGAACGTCGACGTTGCCCAGTAGTAGCGATCGCCGGCAGGCACCGGCGCGTCGAACGATTGTTGCCAGGCAGCGTACGGCATGACGCCGCCCACCTTGCCCAGCGCCTGTCCGAAGCCGGTGAGCGGTGCCATTGCCTGCTCACCCTGCGCGGGATCGCCACTCCAGCAGTAAGCCAGCGCCACCACGCGTTGACCATGTACCGATACCGGCAGGAACGGTGCCGGCGGCGCCGTGGTGAACACCAGCATGAAGGTCACCTGCTCCGGTGCTGTCGGCGTGAATTCGCGAAATGCGCGCAGCAACGCGGGCGCCGCCTCGATCGGATGAAATACGGCACCGGCCAGCACGTCGCCAACCGGATGCAGCAGGAAAACAAAGCGCGTCACCACGCCAAGACCACCGGCACCGCCGCGCAACGCCCAGAACAGGTCGGCGTGCTGATCGGCGCTGGCAACGACACAACGGCCATCGGCCAGCACAACGTCGGCGGAGATCAGGTTGTCGATCGCCAGGCCACAATGCCGCATCAGCCAGCCCACGCCGCCACCCAGGGTAAGACCGCCGACGCCCGTGCTCGAAACGAAACCGCCGGTGGTGGCCAGCCCGCAGGCTTGCGTCGCCGCGTCGACCTCGCGCCACAACGCCCCGCCTTCGACGCGCGCGATGCGCGCCTGCGCATCTACGTCGACGCGATGGAGGTCGCCAAGGTCCAGCATCAGGCTGCCGTCGCGCACGGCGAGGCCAGCGACGTTATGGCCGCCGCCGCGTATGGTGAGCGGAAGGCGCTCGCCGGCCGCGAACTTGACGACGACACTGACATCCTCGGCATCCGCGCAACGCGCGATTGCCAATGGCCGGCGATCGATCGCCCCGTTCCAGACGCGTCGGCCCTGCTCATAGTCCGGATGGTCGGGGAGCAACAGTGGGCCGCGCATGGCGACGGCCAATCGCTGCCATGTCTGTGGTTCGGTGTGACTTGATTCGGCACTCATCGTCCACCCCATTCGACCTTCGCGCGCGGCCCCCACCAAGCGCTGCACGCCACCGGACTGACTATGAACCCGCGCGACGGGGTTGTCATGAGGCGATGATGAGGATTCGGCGAGGCTCCCCCGGCACCCGTTCAGTGCGCCGACTGCTTTGACTCCGCGTCCAGCGCCTGCTTGACGGCGGCCACGAACCCACGCCGCGCGGCGACCAGTTCGTCGGACGTCGCATGCGGCCATGCGCCGACCTGGGCGATCACCAGCTGGCGCGCGGGGTCGACATAGACCATCTGGCCGAAGATGCCGATCGCCGCATAGCTGCCGTCGGTATCCGTCCACCACAAATAGCCGTAACCGCGGTCGGGATCATCGACGCTTTCCTGGCGGCGCAGCGCGCCATCCAGCCACGCCTTGGCGATTACCGGCTTGCCCGCGATGCGCCCGCCGTCGAGCATGAACTGCCCCAGTCGCGCATAGTCGCCCAGCGTGGCGGACAGCCCGCTGCCGCCGGTGTCGCTGCCATCGCACTCGTCCTTGATCCAGTACGCATCGGCGGCCATGCCGTAGGGCTTCCAGATGGTCTGCGACAGGTAGGCGGCCAGCGAGCGGTGCGTGGCACGCTGCACCAGGATGCCGAGCAGGTCGGTTTCCGCGGTGTTGTAGTTGAAGTGCGTGCCGGCCGGCCATTGCCGCGGCTGTTTCTTCAGGTACGACAGGATATGCGCCTGGCCGTCGACGCAGGTGCCGAGGTACATCTGCGCCACGTCCGACTTGGCATCGGCGTAGTCCTCGTTCCAATGCACACCGGAAGTCATCGTCAGCAACTGCTGCACCGTGACCTTGGCGTAGGCACTGTCGCGCAACTCCGGGATGTACGTGCCCAGCGTGTCGTCCAGGCTGTGGATGTCGCCACGTTGCAACGCGATGCCCAGCAACGTGGACGTCACCGACTTCGCCACCGAGAACGACTCCCAGCGCTGCTCCGGCCCGAAGCCCAGCGCATAACGCTGCAGGCGGACGCGCCCGTGCTGCAGCACCATCACGCCGGCGAGGTGGTGCTTGTCCATATAGTTGGCCAACACTCCCGACGCACCCTGCCCGCCCAACTCCAGCGGCTTGCCCTGCGGCAGCGCGTGCACATGCGTACCGTGTGCGGCACGATCGCTGGGAAACCGCTCGTACATCTGCCGGAACTGCGCCTCGCGCTGCGCCTGCGGCCAGAACAGCACGGCTTCGCGTTGCTGGCCGATGGTCGGGACACTCGGTTCGCTGGCCGCCAGCGGCAGCGAGATGGTCAAGCACAGTGCGGCAACAAACAGACGGACAGAGATGGTTGAACACATGGTGGTGCGTGCCGACGCAGTGGTGGAACCGCCATCTTACCGACCCGTGCCGGATAGGTCGTTATCGGGAATGCACGATTCGCACTCGGCCAGGATCCAATCCGATGCGGTGCAGCTGACCGAGCTTCCATGATCAGCACAAGCTGCATCGCTGCCTCACCCCAAGAGTTGGCACGATGACAGCATCCCTCCCACCTCCGTTGGTCTAGTCGCAAGTGAAATCATCGCCGCTGAGCGGATGGCAGAAATCGGACCAGCCGTAGACGCGCCAGTAATCGACCAGCCCCAGATCGATCACGATTTTCTTGAAACCCGGCAATTTGCGCACATCGCGCAGCATGGGTTGCCACAACAGGGCCGTATCGCCCATGTCCGGCGCCGCTTTTGCCAGCAGGTCGAGTGCCAGCTCCGGCTGGTGGTAGTACGCCGCCCACCAGATCAGCATGTTGCTGCGGTCAGGCGCGGCGGCGGCGCGACGAAGCTCGTCCGCGGCGCCGGCGGGTGCATCGATGAACTTCGCCAGCGCGTGATCCAGGCGAAAATCCTCGGCGTTATCGGGTACAAGACCGAGGCGCCTGTCGATCTCTGCCCGGTTCCGTGTCGTGAGCGCGGCCACCACGCCAGCCCTGATCAGGGGTGTTTCGAAGCCCTTGAGCTTGCGGCCACGATCGACTTCGGCCAGTGCGCCGGTGAGGTTGCCGTCAGCCAGGTAGGCCGAGCTCAGGAACCCCGCGAACTCGACCTCCAGCGGGTCTTCTGCCCGCGTGCGTTCGAGCTCGGGGATGGCTTCATGCACGCGCCCAACCTCGAGCAGGAAAACGCCACGCGGTGCGTGCGCCTGATTGGCCATCCCGTACCGGGCATAAGCCGCCTGCAACTGTTCAAACACGGACGCCGCCTTCAGCCAGTGGCCGCGCCGTGATTCGGCAATACCGGTCTCGAGCAGAACCTGCGGTGCATCCGGCGTCAGCGTGCGCGCACGCTCAAGCGCTGTCGCGCCTTGCTGGCGCCATTCGGCGGCACGCGCTGGTACGACGAACGCAGCATTGATGCAGGCCGTATGGAGTCCCGCCCAGCCGATCGAAAACAGCGGATCCAGTGCAACCGCGCGCTGCAGATGCGCGATAGCGAGTGCCTGCGCCTCCGGCGTCGACTCCACGGTGAGTTCCATGCCGTGCAGATACTCGTCGTAGGCGGCGACATTGCGTGTCATGCCGGGCGCCCGCCCCACGTTGCCGACGCCAAACAGCTCACCCACGCCGAGCTTGACCTGCAGCGCATGGGCGACGGATCCGGCGATCTCGCCCTGGATCGCGAAAATGTCGTCAAGCTTGCGCTCGTAGGTCTCCGACCACAGCTGGTCGCCGCTGCGGGCATCGCTCAGCTGCGCGCTGATGCGCACCTGATCGCCGGCCCTGCGTACGCTGCCGCGGAGGATATGTTCGACGCCAAGCGCCGAGCCGATCGTGCGCAGATCTTCGTCGCTGTCCTTGAACCGGAAGGACGATGCGCGCCCCGTCACGCGCAAACCGCGAACGCGTGAAAGCGTGCTCAGCAGTTCGGCCGTGATCCCGTCGGCGAAATAGGCCTGCTCGGGATCGGAGGACAGATTCTCGAACGGAAGGACGGCGACGGACGGCGCCACGGTGGTTTGTGCGCCACTACCGCGGAAGTTCACGGCGAAGACGGCAAAGAGCGAGATAGCTACCAGCACCGTGCCGAGCCACGCCGCCGCCATCCCCCACGGCCAGCGTTTCCTGCTGTCGGATGCCGGCGCCGGAAGAACGGCGGGCGCCGGACTCGGCGTGGACCCCATGTGTTCAACCGGAACCGTCAACCGGTAGCCGCGCTTGGTGATCGTCTCGATATAGCGCTTGCCGTCGCCGGCATCGCCCAGTGCCTGCCGCAACTGGCGGATGGCCAGATAAACCGAGCCCTCGCCAACGACGACACCCTTCCAGACGGATGCCATCAGCTCGTCGATCGAGACAACGGCTCCGCCGTGCCGGGCAAGCAGGACCAGAACGTCCATGGCGCGCGGCTCGATCCTGATCGATCGGCTATCGTGCTCGAGCAGATTGAGGTCGGGGCGCACAGTCCACGCGCCGATCCTGATGCTTGCCACGTCGCTCACCGCCGCCCTCCGCCAATCATGCGCGAAAACTAAGACGTTCCTCAGGCCGCTCTTGCGCGCCGATTGTAGCGTTGTCCCGCTCGCTCAAACGAACCGGGAGACGCACCGATGCAAGCGGACGGCTGGAAAACAGCGACTACCACGGAAGCTCTGGAAACCGGGCCGGTGCCTGCTCCGCACGCGGCATTCACCGCCTCACGCAGAACGGGACCCGCGCGCCATTTCTTCGTCGGCATCGGCGTCTGGTGCATCCTCCTGACCATCGCAGGCTTCGTACCCAGTTTCCAGGCGTACTTCGCAGGGGAGTTCCACATCCCGCCAATCGTGCACGTGCATGCCGGGATCATGATGGGTTGGCTCGTGCTCTATACGGCGCAGGCCGGTCTCGCCACGCGGGGAAACCTGCGCCTGCATCGACGCATGGGCTGGCTGGCAACAGGATTGGCCGCCGCAGTCTGGATCTCGATGGGCGTCGCCACCGTCACGGCCTTGCAGCAATACGCCCCGGACGAGGCACCTTTCCTCGTCAAACCGCTCTTGATCCAGCTCGGAACGATGGTCGTCTTCCCGGTGTTCTTCATCGGCGCCGTGCTCGCCCGGCGGCAGGCAGGCTGGCACAAACGGCTGATGGCATTGGCCACCTTCGTGCTCGTCCAGGCGGCGCTGGATCGCATGCACTGGCTACCGGACCTTGGCCTGCCCGGGTTCTGGGAAACCGGCTTGCGCGGCTATGTCCTGCTGCTGCTACCGCTGTTCGCCTTCGACCTCAGCACACTCAGGCGCATCCACCCCGCCACGCTGATCGGCGCCGGCCTGATCATCGCGATGCACGGCGTGGTCAGTTTCTACTGGGCCGACGAGGGCTGGAATCAACTCGCCCGCCATGTCTGGATGTGGTTGCGGTGACGACAAGCAGGTCTCCACACGATCACGCATGATCAGTAATCACTAACCGCGCGTCACTGGCGAACCAGAAAGCCGGCGGACAGAGCGTGGCTGGACTCCGACGCCCCTGGTGCGGCCGACCGCTGCGTTGAAGTACGTGAACCGCAACCCTGCCTTCACCCGAAAGTCACGCGCGCTTTCACGCCGTCGTCCTGAACACGGTGGTCCCATGCTGGCTGTACGAGTCGGCGCGGAGTGTCATCCGCAAGGCCGCACTCTTATCAACGGTGCCTGCGCAAGCTGGCGACACGATTCGTTTCAGCACCCAAGGAGTTCCCATGATCAAGCGCATGCTTCCCGTACTAATCGGACTGTCGGTTTGCAGTGTCGCCCTCGCGCAGGATCCAGCTGCCACCACCTAGTCGGCGACAAC
>Ga0207705_10004125_pt1 | contig 11010 bp, 8 predicted proteins | sample KBSC13metaG_FD_184314 | JGI IMG/M metagenome (GOLD analysis project Ga0207705, IMG submission 184314) | Corn rhizosphere microbial communities from Kellogg Biological Station, Michigan, USA - KBS C1-3 metaG (SPAdes) (version 2) | ecosystem: Host-associated > Plants > Roots > Rhizosphere > Soil ...
AAGAAGACGATCCTGCCTCTGACGACCAAAAACAGCCCCAACTACATCCGCTATGCGGCGGCGTCTATCCTTGGCGCGGTGAAGAGCGAGTGGGCCTCGGATCTGCTGTTCCATATGCTGATGGACGACTATCCCTCCTCCGACAGTTGGATCTTCCTGCAGGCGCTTTCGACCGCTACCGATCCGCATCTTATCCCCAAAATGATCGCGTTGCTGGAGGCCGACGATTCCCAGGATACCGCCCAGCTCATCGGCGCCGCTCTGCGCAGTCTGACCGGCAATAAAGTCGATCGCATGCACGACGGCGGATGGTGGCATATCTGGTGGGATCGAAACAAGATGGATTTCCCGGCGGACGTGCAGTCCGTGCCCTACCCCAAGGTGATGATCCGCAAGTCGCTCGAAGCGAACGGCTTCTATATCCGCCGCCGCGCGGAACTGCATCTCCTCAACGACGATCCCCAGCGCGCCTACTGGCTGCTCTGTCCCGCCTACATCTCGCCGACCACCGCGCAGAATGGCCCTGTGCTTCCGCCGCGCAAACCTACGTTCGGGCTGATCGTCGGACTGGCGGAAGGGGCAGGCAACGGCGAAGATCTCACCGACTTCTGGCAGGAAGCCATTCAGAAAAGCCTGAAAGACGGCTATTTCGTCGCGCTGCCAATCGCGCCCAAATGGAGCGCGAAGCAGCCCGCCGCCTGGCTCACCCAGCAGAACAGAGCGCAGGTCAAAGAGGCACGCTTCAGTACCGAAGAGTTTCTGGACGATATCGTGAAAGATGTGAAGAGTCGCTATCCGATCGATCCCGGTCGGCTGTTTCTGCACGGTATCGGAGAGGGCGGTCTGGCTGCCTACGCCTGCTCGTTCAACGCCACCACCCCGTTCCGAGGCTTCTACATTCTGTCCTCCCCCTTTAAGACCGCGCAACTGCCGCCCTTGACGGGCGCTAAAGGCCGCCACTACCTGATTCAGCAGAGCAAAGAAGACAAGGTCACTCCCTTTTTCCAGGCTGCCGCCGCCGAAGAGCTTCTGAAGAAACAGACCGCTCTCGTCAAACTGATCGCGACAAAGGGAGAGCACGGCTATAAGTTCGCCGAGAGTCCCTGGGAGCAGGTCACCGCGGCGATCACCTGGCTCGAAGCCCCGCACTGATCTGCCCCGCTTAGGGATAACATGGTTCGTCGGGGTGAACGGGATGTCACCACGCGAGGAGAGAGGCATAGCGACACATGGGAATGGGAGGGACGGCTCTGATGCTGGCGATGATGGGGCTGTTGTGTGGCCTACGGAGCGCGCAGGCGCAGAACAACGCCCCATTGCCCGCCGATCGCGCCGGTATGACCGATCAGCTCATTGCGCGAACACGCGAGAGCTATCTCGCCAATGTCGAACTGTCGAAAGCCAGACCTCAAGAGACCTTTGAAATCGTGCGCGACCACTGGAAGGATCTGACCAGTGACGAGTCGAAGCAGAAGCTTCTGTTTGCTCTGGTTCACAGCGACAACCCGCACCTCCTGGAGATTCTGGACATCGGGCTGAATGACAGTGAAGCCTCTGTCCAATCTCTTGCCTATGACCTGCTTCAAGGCTTCACCTACTCTGACTTCAGCAAAAATCCCGCCGCCTACCGAACCTGGCATAAGGAGATCCTCGGGAAGACGGTGGCAGAAGTCGTCGCGACGGGCTGCAAGAAACTCGTCACACACTACCTCCAGGCCGATGCCGTGGAACGTTCCTCTCTCTTCAACATGCTGATGTCCCAGGATTTCGATCCTACGACAGAACTGGCGAAAGTGCGTCGGCGTGCAGCGCTCGACGCCGGCCTCATGGACGCGATTGAGAAAGCGTTGAAGCCACCGTTCTTCGCCAATGATTCTGTCTCCCTGGCCCGAGAGAACCTGACTCTCCTGCGAAAATTGCAGCCCGACGAGGCAATTGTGAGGCGGGTGATCGTCCCCCTGACGTCTCCCAACATCTTCCGCTCGATACGTCGTGAAGCGGTCTCCTTTCTTTTCGGCATCAAAAATATCTGGGCTTCGGATATCCTGTTCGACATGCTCCAGGAGGACTATCGCGACCCTTCCACTGAAAGGTGGAGTCTCATTGCCGGCCTTTCGAACTCCACAGACCCACATCTCATTCCTAAAATCATCGCTGTATTGGAGGTCGATGATTCTCCGCAGACCGCACAACTCATGGGTTTCGCCCTGCCTCGCCTGACAGGCAGAAAGCAAGATGGGCCGCACGATGGCGCCTGGTGGCATCTCTGGTGGGACCGCAACAAAATGAACTTCCCGGCAGATGTGCGGGCCGTTCCCTATCCCAAAATTCCCATCCATAAGACCCTCGAAGCGCGGGGCTTCCTACAACGTCGGACGGAACGCCATCTCCTCGGAGACGATCCGCAGCGTACCTACTGGCTGCTCAGTCCCGCCTATATCTCGCCGACGACAGCGCAGGAGACCTCCCCTCATAAACCTGCGTTCGGACTGATCGTCGTGCTCGCCGACGGCGGTGACAGCTACGAAGACCTGATCGACTTCTGGAAGAATGCGATTCAGAAAAGCCTGAAAGACGGCTATTTCGTTGCGGTGCCCATCGCGCCGAAATGGAGTGAACATCAGCCTGTAACATGGATTACTCGACAGAACATGACTCAAGTCAAGCAAGCGCGCTTTGCGACAGAGACTTTTCTCAATGACGTTGCGGCGGACGTATCCGCAAACTATCCGCTCGATCCGAACCGGCTGTTTTTGCATGGGATCGGGGAGGGCGGCCTGGCAGCCTATGCCTGCTCTCTGATGGACTCCACCCCCTTTCGAGGCTTCTATCTGCTGTCATCGTCCTTTAAGACGTCTCAGCTGCCGCCGCTAACCCATGCCAGAGGCCGTCACTATCTGATCCAACAGAGCAAAGAGGACAAGATCACCCCGTATTTTCAGGCGCTCGCTGCCGGCGAGTTACTGCGTAAGCAGTCCGCAGTCGTGAAACTGACTCCCACCTTGGGAGAACATGGCTACAAGTTCGCCGCAAGCCCCTGGGAGCAGATTGCGCAAGCAATCGGCTGGTTGGAGGCTCCCCACTAATCGTAATTCTATCGGGTATGATAGAGAACATAAGGGCGTCAATTCCGTATGTCGTCAAGGAGGAGAGCGTTGTCTAAACTACTTCGATTTTCAAGCCTTCTCAGAGGCGCGCTGGTCATGGTACCCTTGCTGGTATCCACGACGTTCGCGCGGCCTCAGGGGAACGGCACCGTTCTGCGGGGTGACAAGGTACAGTGTGCGAACCTGACCTACGCCGGCAACAAGACTTCGAAGTGCTATAGCGATCGCTTTTTGAAGCGTCTGGAGTTGGAGACCCATATCAAGACCGAGTCGAATTTTCGATCGGTCCGCCTCGATAGTCGTGATCTGAGCAACTTCCCCTTCGCCATCATGACCGGGGAAGGCGCGTTCACCCTCACCGAAAAGGATCGTGTTCAACTGCGCTACTACCTGACGCACGGCGGATTTCTGCTGGCCTCCGCCAGTTGCTCGGACCCGGCCTGGGTACGCTCGTTTCGCGCGGAGTTCACGCGTGTCTTCCCCGGCGAGAAACTGAACCGCCTGACGGTCGCGCATCCCCTCTTTCGCACCGTCTACAAGATCGACTCTCTGGCCACCACGCATGGGCGCAGCGGCCCGGATGGCGCGACCCTGGAGTCCTACTCCATCAAAGGCAAGGTCGTGATGGTCTTCTCTTCGGACGGCATCAACGACACTGCGCATACGGAAAACTGCTGCTGCTGCGGAGGCGATGAGGTGGATCGCGCCGAGTATATCAACGTGAATGTGCTCGCCTACGCCTTGCTGCACTGATCGAATTCGGGTTGAGGAGACTATATCGGAATGTCGGATCCGTTTGAAGAGCAGGAGTGGTTCAAGTTCGGGGTGGCGGCGACGCTGTCGAAACAGGCGGCCGGGGACCAGCGGGAGTTTCTCAATCTGCTGGCGCAGATGCTGGAGCGCGCCCTTCCGGAAGATACACAGATCGAACGCAAAGGCGGCTTCTTCGCCAAAAAAACCCTGCACAAAGTGATCGTCATGTTGGGTGAGAACCGCTACACCCTGGAAGACCCCGGTCGGGGACCGTTGCTGGCGTCGCGCACCCGGATCGTGCGCAGCATCGCCCTCAAAACGGAATCGATCCCTGTCGAGACCTGGGTGCAGGAATTGGGCGCGGCGCTCGACGAACGCGCCCGCTCCAGCGCCACTGCCCGCGAAGCCCTCGTCCGCCTGATCGGCTAAACGATCGCGCCGACTCGCCTCCGCGATGAAAAACGAAACTTGCTCCCTTTCCGCACGTCCGATGATGCAGGAGGATCTTATGTGGCACAACAGACTTCGAACGCAGACTTCGTTTTCTCTTCTGGTTGCAGCCGCAGTTCTGTATGGAGGCCAGGGTTTTGCCCAGGCACAGAACGCACAGAAAAGCGCCGGCCCGACGATCGCCTACGCAGGCGTTTCTATTTCGGGCTATCAGAAACTGACGGTCAGCCTGTCCGGAGGGGGAATCCACCTGGCCGGTAAAGACTCGTTGTTGGAACTGCAAGAAAAGGGGAGAACGCTTCACCAACTCCATGCGGACGATATTCGACTTACCAAAACAGGCAATGGCCTGGAAGGCGAACTCTCCGGAAATGTCCGCTATACACAGTTGAATACCCTCAACCGCAGCAAGATTATTGACGGCACTGCCGAGCGAGCGCTCTACAAACAGTCCGGCGCTATCGAGAACACCGTGATCACTCTGACCAAAGCGCATGTCAGTATGTTTCGCGAGGGCGATGAGATCGCAACCCTGAACGCCGATCAGATAGGGGCAAACCCGCGGAATGAGACCGTCACCGGCGCCGGCGCTATCCGCATCGTCGCGCAGGTCGCAGGACACCGGGTCGAAGTCACCGCCGAGAAGATCCTCTGGGACCGACACGCAAATACGATCGAAGTTTCCGGGAAAGCCCACCTCTCCTACACCGGCCCCGATAAGAAAACCGGTACGGTGGATGGCGAACACATCACCATAGACCTCAAAAACCTCTCTTTCGAAAGCAAATAGAACCTATTCCGGGCATTCTATCAAAACCGGCTTTAAGGGATTCCGGAGTAGAGCAGGACACCTGTTACCGATTGCCGAATAGTGTTTCGGCAATCGGTAATTTTGTTGTCGGTTTCGAATGCCGGGAAGTTACTCTGTTTCCGGGAGGTGCCTCTGGGAAGAGACGGCCAGGCCGCCGAACGAGACACCACCGGGGAGAGCGAGGAGACCATGCGATTATTCGGTCTGGGCGGGGACAAAAATCAAGAGACCCCCGAACAGAAGGCGCGACGCGAGGCCAGTGAGCAGAGTATGGCGCAGGGAGGGCTGCCGCTCGATGCGATCGACCGGTTGCGTGACCAGGCAGCGCGGCAGGGCACGCCCGGTCATATCTTTACGAGTGATCTGAGCGTCAATGAGCTTGTTCTGGCCCATGAAGCCGGTTATGAGCCGCTCGGGCAGGTGATGGGCAGTTCCGTCTACCACATCGGCTGGCAGTATATGCCGACCGGCTATAACCGCTACTGGAGCGGAGGCTCGGCGGAGTTGGAGGTTCTGACCCAGGCGTTCTACCATGCCCGCCATCTGGCGCTTGGCCGCCTGCGCCAGGAGGCGGCACTGCTGGGCGCGACGGGTGTGATCGGGGTACGTCTGGAGCATAAAGAGTACGAATGGGGCGCAGATCTGTTGGAGTTCGCCGTGATCGGCACCGCTATTCGCGAGACCGACTTCAAACTTGGCACCACCCCTCCACAACCTTTTCTCAGCGACCTGTCCGGCCAGGACTTCTGGCGGCTGCGGCAGAGCGGCTACCGCCCCGTCGGGCTGGCAATCGGGAACTGCACCTACTACTGCGTTCCCAACTGGTCCACTCAGAACGCAACGTCAGGCGGCTTCTGGGGCGGAGCCTGGCAGAACCAGGAACTCTGGGACTACACCCAGGCCGTCTACAGCGCCCGTTCGCTGGCGATGGGCCGCATGGAGAACGAGGCCCGCGCCTTCAACGCCGTTGGGATCGTGGGTGCAGATATCGACGTCAAGGTCGAACCGCACGAGGTCGAGATCAGCGAGAACAACCGCCGCCTCGATATGATCTATCACTTTACGGCTATCGGCACATCGATCGCGCCCTATATCGGCCGCTGGCCTGTCTTCTCGGTCACCAGCACCGTCTCTCTGAAATAGAAGTTGAAATCGTGTCTGGAGTCGGGTCTCGGAGGACCCGACTCGTCACAGGAGGAACCATTCGATGCCCTATACACCCGGATCCAACGAGGGAATTCCCGCCGCCGCCCGTCAACGCCTTGCCGACATGAAGGCAGGAGGCGGCAAACGCGGCCTGTTTACCAGTGATCTCTCCGTCAACGAGTTTCTGCTGGTGCGCGAGGCGGGGTTCGATCCCGTCGGCCTCGTTATGGGCAGTTCGATCTATCATATCGGCTTTCAGTTCGCCAACTTCTACCAGAACCAGGAGATGGAGGTGCTGACGCAGGCGATGTACCACGCGCGCGAACTGGCGATGACCCGTATGGAGGAGGAGGCCGACATCCTCGGCGCGGACGGCATCGTGGGCGTGCGCCTGGAGGTGACACGCTACGAGTGGGGCGAGAATCTGGCGGAGTTTATGGCGGTCGGAACGGCGATCAAACACCGCACCGGCGAGCACTACCGCACCCCCGACAACCGCCCGTTCACGTCCGACCTGAACGGTCAGGACTTCTGGACGCTACTGCGGGCCGGCTACCGACCGGTCTCCCTGGTGATGGGCACCTGCGTCTACCATGTCGCGCATCAAGGTCTCCTGCAGTCCTTGAAGCAGACCGGACGCAATGTCGAGATGCCGAACTATACGCAGGCGCTCTACGATGCCCGTGAACTCGCGCTCTCCCGGATGCAGGTGGAAGCGGAGACGGAGGGGGCGGAAGGCATCGTCGGGACACAGGTGAGGGAGAGCAGCCACGGTTGGGGCAGCCATGTGATCGAGTACTTCGCGATCGGCACGGCGGTCAAAGCGATCTCCGAAGACCATACCATCCAGACGCCGACGCTGGTCCTGCCGCTCACGGACTAAGCCGATGATCGCAACAGAGATCAACCGACTGCTGGCCTCACGTAAGGTCGAAGACCGCATCCGCGCCGTCGGACTGACGGATCGTCTGCCGGAGGAGATCCAGTGCGCCGTCCTGCTCCGTGCCCTGACCGATAAGACCAACTTCGTGGCGGCGGAGGCGGCGAAACGCCTGGGCGACTGCGCGGATACCGCGGCGGATGCGATCATGGTCGAGCGCTTCCTCTGGCTGGCGGAGAAGGGGGAGAGCCGGGACGGGGGCTGCCATATACGGGCGAACCTGGCGTTCGCGTTCGGCAAACGGGAGTGCTACCAGGCGACCGATGCGCTCTGGATCGGCCTCAAAACGGTACAGATCGAGGCGGTGGGCGGAGTGCCGTTCGATGTCGGCGCGCATCTGCGCGCCAACTCCGCCCTTGCATTAGCGCAGATGCGTGCCCGCGACGTCCTGCGCGACATCACGCCCCTGCTGTTCGATTTCGGAAAGAACCGGGTCGGCGCCAAACCCACAGCGCCGGAGATCCGCAGCGAGACACGCAGGACGGCGGCGCAGGCGCTCGGCATTCTCGGCAACCGCGATGCCCTGGCGCCGCTGGCCGTCAAACTCCTGTTTCCCGACGGAGAGTCTCTGGACGTCCTCCAGGAGTGTATGAACTCCATCATCCTCCTGCAAGACGATCGCGCACTCGAACTTCTCACCCCTTACCTGGTCTCTCATCCGGACGAGATGCTGGCCGCCTACGCCGGACTGATGATCGCCCAGTCGCGCGTTCCCGAGGCCCCTGCTCTGCTGCGCGCTTCTCTCTCCCGCTTCTCCGGCGACGCGCTGCGAGCCGTCCTGATAGCCCTTACCACCCTCCGTACTCCGGAAGCCGAAGCCATCCTGGCAGAGCTGTCCACCGATGGCAGCCGCGCCATCCGCAGCATCCTGACCGAAATCTGGCAGCGCCATGACGGCTAAAACCCGGACGCTTACGGGATTGATGCTTGGCGGCCTCACGCTCCTCCTCATGGGAGGATGTCTGAGCGGTTGTCATCACGATAAAGGTGGAAACGGGGATGTGGTGGTCTGGCTGTCGGGGGATACGCGGGGTTATCTGGAGCCTTGTGGGTGTCGGCGGGATCAGGCGGGCGGGCTTCCGGCACGCATGACGCTGGTGACAGCGGATAAAACCTCAAACCGCTTGCTGCTGGATGCGGGCAATATCACGAGCGGCAGTCGCAGTTACGAACTGCTGAAGTTCGACTATCTCTTGCGCGGCATGGCGACGATGGGGTACGACGCCGTCAATCTCGGTAAGCGGGAGGTCAGCCTCGATCGCGATATGCTGGTCAGCAAGATAAACGCCTCGAAACTGCCGTTTCTCTCCTGCAATGTGCTGGACAAGCAGTCCGGCAAACTGCTCTGCGCGCCCTCCCTCGTCAAGGCGGTCGGCGGCACGCGGTTCGGCATGGTGGGCGTCGTGCAGGCGGAGGGCGACGATCTGGGGCCGGGACTTGCAGTGCGTCCGCCTGTAGAGGCGCTGACCGAACAGCTCCCCACCCTGAAATCTCAGTGCGATTTTATCGTGGTGCTGGCGTTCGCACCTGCGGAGACGCTGCATGAGATCGCCACGAAGTTTCCCGAAGTCGGCGCGGTGCTGGGGGGCGATGTGTCGCAATCCTCCGCCAAAGCCGAAACCGTCAATCGCGCGGTCCTTTTCAGCGTGACCGAAAAAGGCAAGGTGATCGGCAAACTGACCTTCCATCCCTCCGGCGGCGATCCTCCTCTGACCCTGACTGCCTCGGAAGCCATCAAGACCGCCGACACCCTCGCCCCCGCTCCCGCCATGACCGCGCTCATTAAAGAGTACAAAAACGTCCTGCGCGACCGCAACCTGGAACTGGCGAACGAAGAGGGACTCGACCCCATCAACGCCCAGACCACCACGTCCGACCTCTACGCAGGAGAGCAGGCCTGCGCCTCCTGCCACGCCTCTGCCCACCGTGTCACCCTCACCTCCGCCCATGCCCACGCCTACCAGACCCTGGCGCAAAAAGGCTCTGAGTTCGACCCGGAGTGCCTGCGCTGCCACACCGTCGGCTACGGCGCAAAAGACGGCTTTATCAACCTGAAGTCAACCCCCAGATTCGCCGACGTCCAGTGCGAAAGTTGCCACGGTCGCGGAACCACCCACATCACCGCCGTGCAGTCCGGCAAAACCGGTCGCGCCGCAGTCGCCAACCTCCGCGCCGTCACCCCCAACAGTTGCGTCCGCTGCCACGACACCGAAAACAGCGCCAACTTCCACTACACCACCTTCTGGCCCAAAATCAAACACGGCCCCGAGACCACCCGCCGCTAACTCCATACCCCAAAGGAGGCAGGCAGATATCAATCCCCTCGATGGCTGATAAAGGACCTGAAACAGCGGGGACTGCTCAACGAAACCCTGATGATCTGGGGAGGAGAGGCCGATTCAGGGTTTGGGAAGCGCCGGGGTGCCGCGAACATATCTGTCGAGGAAGGTGACGATGCGCTCGGAGACATCAATCGCGTCGTCGGTCGACCAGTAGCTGATGCTATGTCCCTCTCCTGGATAGACGGCAAGCTGCGCGGTCTTGCCCAGCCGCTTGCAGGCGAGCAGCATCCGTCGGGCGTCGTCCACCGGAAGAGTGTCATCGTTCTCTCCGTGGATGAGTAACAGGGGTGTCTCGATTCGATCCGCTAGATAATAGGGCGAGTTAGCCAGATAGCGCTGCAGATCCTGCCAGGGAGTCGCTCCCATGCGGAGCTGCCCTCCCTCATACCACGAAAAGAATGGGAGTCCCTGTGGGTTGGCCCGCCCGTAGGAGGCGGGGAGATCGTACACGCCGCTGATGGCGATGGCGGCGCGGAAGAGATGAGTCTGGGTCACCACGCCAGCCGCCCCGTAGCCGCCAAAGGAGTGTCCCATCAACCCCAGTCGGTGGATGTCACAGTAGCCCAGTTCGCAGGCATGCTGCACCTGAGGCAGCAGCACATCGGTCATCTCCCGCAGGGGGTTGCCGGCCTTTCCCTCCGGCCCAAGCGGCGTATCCACCAGGAGGACCGCATAGCCCCGGGTCGTAAACAGGGCGGTCGGGATGCTACCCGGCTTTCCCCCTCCAAAGCGTTCGCCCAACTGTGTCAGATCGCCTCCCCCGTAGATACAGACGAGTGTCGGTAGGTTATCCCCACGCTTTGCGCCGGCCGGCAGGACCAGAGCCATTTTCACCGGGGCGATCTTGCCGTCAAAGTGGGCAACAGGAGTCTCTAGAATCGTCATGCTGCCAACCGAGATCGCAGTCCGGTGGGGTTCCACCTGCGACAGACGCCTGGAGTGAAGGAAGTCGTTGTCGAACAGGTAGAGATCCTGCGGAGTGTGAAAGTCCTCGACGATTGCGACGATGCCCTGATGATCGCTCCCGCTGCCCAGAAACTCGTTGCTGGCGATCCCCCGCTTGAGAATCACGCTCCGGCCGGTCCCAGTATCGGTACGCGCTACCAGGGTTTCGCCGGTACGCTCGTCGCGCCACTGCGTGGTAAGGGCGCCCGGCAGCGGTTGCCAGGCCACCCGGTCGTTCGCCATCAGCACCCTTACAAAGGCCGCGTGCTCCACGGACGGTATGCGTATCGGCGCGCCCCCTGCCAGCGGAACCAGCACGAGCCCGGTCGCCTTCGGCTCGTAGGTGTCGCTGCGACGCACGGGATGGGTACCCACCAGGACGTAGTTGCCGTCGCGGGTGAATGCCAGTGGCGCGGCGGCGAGATCGGTCAGTTCCGGCGCGAGCGGTTGGGGGGTGGGGAGAGCGCCGGCACGGAAGTCCACCAACCAGAGCTGGCCTTTTTGAAGGTAGACCAG
>Ga0207705_10004126_pt1 | contig 11010 bp, 8 predicted proteins | sample KBSC13metaG_FD_184314 | JGI IMG/M metagenome (GOLD analysis project Ga0207705, IMG submission 184314) | Corn rhizosphere microbial communities from Kellogg Biological Station, Michigan, USA - KBS C1-3 metaG (SPAdes) (version 2) | ecosystem: Host-associated > Plants > Roots > Rhizosphere > Soil ...
AAGCTTAAATACCACCCCCCCCCCAAAAGTTAATACTAATCTAGTAACAGGGGTAGTATATCTTCTTATGCCTAAAACCTTTAGCCCCTTCAAAGCTAACGCCCTAACGGACTAATGACATTTTTTACATTAACAAGATGAAAAAAAGACCTACCACTAGCAACAAGGGGGCAAAATGAAACGCGTAGAGCCGCACAGCATATCCCTTCACGAAAAGTACTAAAGAAGAGGAGCCCTTACCCCCAAACATTTCCCCTCAAGAATATTCCCCCTTGTAAGAAAAAAATGGAGTTAGACTGGAAAGAACTGAAGAAGAAAATGTTGAAAGAAAAGAAATTCTCATAGTAGAGCTTAGTAAATAATAAATTATAGGAATTAGTAAGAAAAAAACATAACCACCCAAAATAATAAAAATTCCTAAACAAAAATCTAAGAATGAAAATACTAAAGGAGGAAGAAAGTAAAAAAAGAAAAAATTTCCCAAGAAAATACACATCGAATAAAGAAAAATAATAGGAAGGTAAAAATACTTATCCTCAGAAAAAAGAAAACTCCCCCTAAAAGAAGGAAAATTTAAAAACCCTATATAGATTAGGCGTAGCCTGTAAGCCACAGTAAAACAACAACCCAAAATAAATAAAAAAGAAGTAATAGAAGAAAAATCAAACAACAGTGAGCCCAAAATAGTATCTTTAGAGTAAAATCCCAAAGAAAAGGGAAATCCTATTAGACTTAAGCTACTTATAACAAACAATAACTTGGAAAAAAAAGAAGAACCTAAAGAACCAAAAGCACGCGAATCCTGATCACCAATAAGATAATGCATCAAATTACCTGTAGACAAAAAGAGTGAACTTTTAAAGAAAGCGTGAAATATTATGTGTAAAAACCCCAGCACCCAGTAACCGGATCTAATAGAAAAAATTATAAAACCAAGTTGTCTAAGAGTTGACATAGCAACCACTTTCTTAAAGTCTAACTCATACACAGCACACAAACCAGCTAAAAATATAGTGAATAGAGAAATAGGCACAAGAATGAAATAAATGCTATCAAGTAAGAAGTTAAAACGCACTAAAAGATAAACCCCAGCAGTAACCAAAGTAGAAGAGTGCACCAAAGAAGAAACAGGAGTTGGGGCAGCCATAGCGGCAGGCAACCAAGAAGAAAAGGGTAGCTGAGCCCTCTTAGTGATACACCCTAAAAAAACCACCAGACCAAAAAACAAACAACTCTCCAGTCTCAAAAATTCTAAAGTTACTCAGCCCCTGTAAAATATAAATATAAAACTTAGGATAAAAAGACAATCCCCCAAACGATTCGTAAATACAGTAATTAAACCAGAGTCTAGCCTAACCCTATCTATGTAGTAAATTACTAAAAGAAAAGAAACCAGACCTAACCCATCCCAACCTAGCATAACTACTACTCAAGAACCAGAAAAAACTAAAAAAAGCATAGAAATAACAAACAAAAACAATAGGTAAAAAAATCGAGAATTTATTAAATTAGCACCACCCTTAAAATAGTAAGAATCTTCTATGTAAAATTTACCGTATAAAAAAACAACCCTGGAAATAAGCGAAACCGCAGAAAAAAAGAAAAGAGAAACATAATCAACAAAAAAAGTAAAAGGCATCTCACTAAAAAAATAGTATGGCAAAAAAACCTCAAAAGCTAAAGAGTTATAATCCAACAAATAAACCCCCATAGAAAAGCAAGAAACAAAAATAATAAAAAATAAAAAAGAAAACAAAGAAAAAATGACTAATGAACTCTCTAGTTCCACAAACTAGTATTTTTGATAAACTAATTAATCAACTTAAAAAGAAAACAATAGGATAAAGTAAAACAAATAAAAAATGAGAAATAGCAAGCAAAATAGTTTTTCTATCTAGAAAACAGAAAAAATTATAGAGACTCTTTCCATGGCTCATCAAGGTGTACATAAAAATACAATAAACACCTGTAAAAAAACAAGAAATAATAATGAATAGTCACTCAACAAAAGAAAAAGAAAGTAAAGACCTAATAATAATGACCTCAGAATAAAAAGATATGAAAGGGGGTACCCTTAGGTTTAATGAACAACAAGTAAACCAAAACAAACAAAAGAGCGGATTTACCAATAAGACACCCTTCAAAACCATAATTCTTCGAGAATGCTTAAACTCATACAAATACGTTATCAAATAGAATATTACAGGAGAAATAAACCCGTGGGCCACCATCATGAGAACAGAACCATAAACTCCTCAGGATGAAAAGCTCAAAAGACCTAGTACCATAATGCTTATATGCACCACGGAAGAGTAGGCAATCATTATTTTCAAATCTATCTGACGTACACAAATCAAAGAAACAAACACACCCCCATAAAGACCCAGATAAAAGAGATAGTTTAATATTAAACTATTAGAATAAGACAAATCATCCACAAGAGAAAAAAATCGGAAAATACCATAACCCCCCAACTTAAGAAGAACCCCGGCTAAAATTATCGAACCTGCCACAGGAGCTTCAACATGAGCCTTAGGAAGTCACAAATGAAAACCAAAAAGAGGAAGTTTAACAATAAAGACAAAAAAAATAAAGACTCAAAAAAAATCTAAATAACTAAAAGAATTAAAAAAGTAAAACAAACCTGAGAAGGTAGAATAACAATCTAACAATAAAACTAAAAGAGGCAAAGAAAAAACCATAGTATAAAAAAATATATAAAAGGAAGCCTGTAAACGCTCCGCTGTTTTACCTCAACCCAAAAGAAAGCAAAACATGAGAACAAAAACCAACTCAAAAGAAAAATAAAAAATCAAGTAATTAGAAGTTAAAAAACTAAAAAATAATAAAAAGAACATCAACCAAAGAACTAAAAATCCGTAGGGGCTTAAATTCATGGAAAGAATAGAAAGAATAAAAACCCAAACAGTAACAAAAACAAGAAACAAAGTTAAATAGTCAGAAAAAAATAACCCGTCAGAAAAAAGTCCATAATTATAAAAAACAAAAAGAAAAATAAAAGGAATAGACCAAAATAAAAAGAAAAAGTCATAATAAACAAAAAAAGAAACCAAGGAACAAAAAAGACTCAATGCCATTTAAAAAGATAAGTAATAGCTAGAACCTTTAGAACGTCTAACAGAAACGTAAAGAGAAACACCATAAGCACCCAAACAAACAGCTACTAGTAAAAACATAAGACAAAAAAATCAAGAAAACCCCAGGAAAAACAAAAATACTAGACACCCTAAAATAAAAGACTCTACAAAAAGAAGAACAATCAAAGAATGTAAAGAACTAAAATAAAATACATAAAAAGAAAAAAGAAAAAGCACTAGACATAAAACCATTTAAGATCCTTTTAAGTTCTAAGAAACATTGATTTTGTAAATCAAAAGTTTTAAGTAAGGAGTGACAGTAATCATACTAATGTGTATTATAATGGTAACTCTGCTGTCTCCTATCAAGGTGGCATTCTCAGTAACCACCCTATCAGTTATAGTAAGGCTAATTTCCTACTCTGCAAGATCCTCCGTATTCCCAGCCTCAGCCATCACAATTTCTTTTTCTTCCGGGATAATAATTTTATTCTGCTACTGTGCTATAATAACCTCATTCGAAAGAAAAAGGTACAGAAAACTAATCCTAGGGACCCTCGTAGTCGCCCTTCCAGTAACCCTAAGAATAACAGAAAACCTAAATCTGTCTAGAATAGCAAAAACTTCGATAAACCTGAGAGTATCACCCCTACTAGCAAGAGCCATAGGAGTAATCTTAGTCTGTATAGTGAGTATCAACTCGAGGATATTCTCTCCCTCAAAATCTATAATCTCCTCGTACTAAAACAAAAGATTAATCCCACCATTCAATAAATGCCATCATTTGCCCTCACAAAATGGTTATGGGATGGTCCCACCCATTCGATGAATGCCATCATATACTTCATGGATTATTTATTCTCAGTAGTAGGCGTACTCTTAGGGGTGGCTTTCTTTACCCTGATAGAACGAAAAGTCATAGGGCTCATACATTACCGAAAGGGGCCCAACAAAGTTCTAGTATGAGGCCTAACACAACCTATCTCAGACGCCCTAAAGTTGCTTACTAAAGAATTCCCTAAATTCTCTTCGTACAAAATAATTATATATTACAGAGGTCCTAGAGTAAGTATTATTCTCATACTGCTATGTTGAGGGTGATACGATTTCTGCTTTAACACAGGAGCCAGCTCTATAAAAATAATAGTAATCCTTAGGGTCATAAGCCTTACCGCTTACGGGTTCTTGCTTACCAGATGAGGGTCAAACTCAAAATACGCACTGCTAGGGGGCCATCGAGCTGTAGCCCAAATTATCTCCTATGAGGTGTGTTTGATTCTTTTCCTTTTAGTGGTAATCTACGTTACTAAGACATTCTCCATAGAGTCTCTGAAAGAGATCCAATCCAAACTATGGTTTGCCGCCTATTCCATCCCTTTATTCTTGTCATGGGTAATACTGTGCATAGCCGAGGCTAATCGTACACCCTTCGACCTAGCGGAAGGAGAATCAGAAATTGTGTCTGGGTTTAATATCGAGTACGGAGGGGGGCTATTCGCCTTTATCTTCATCAGAGAGTACGGAATAATCATATTCCTAAGATTCTTGACAGTAGTATTTTTTATAGGGGCCACAAGAATACTAGTAAAAACCTTCCTTATATGTGCCCTTTTCGTATGGGTACGGTGCGCTTTCCCACGTGTACGGTACGACAACTTAATAATAATGGCATGGAAAGTAGCCCTACCTTACAGAATCGGCATAATTCTTTTATCAACCTGTTTAGCTTAAATAAGATTTAGTATAAACAGATCCTATTTATAACAAAATCTTTCTAATCACCCCCTACCCCCAAAGCTTAATTATTTCACGTTTTGAAGACGTACAGTTTATCTTAACTTAAAGCCTTAAAATAGTTAAACACAAAATAATCTACTTTGTGACAGGTCCTTTCGTACTGAGTCACAACTAAACAAATCTCTAGATAAAATCCAGTCTGGCTCACGCCGACTTTAACTCAGATCATGTAGGGGTTAAATAGACGAACAGTCTAACTAAACTCAAAGCTTCTACGCCAAGCAGCCGCCCTAATCCAACATCGAGGTCCCAAGCAACCTTATTAATAAGAACTCAAAAAGGTCATAAAGCTGTTATCCCTAGAGTATTTTACAACCTCTCCTTAAAAAGAGTTCTAACAAAGAAAAATATAAAGATATAAAAATTTTTCTATTGCCCCAACCAAATAAGAAAACTTATAAAAATTCTAGGGTCTTTTTGTCTTAGAGAAAAAATCGTTATTTTCAACGAATCTATAATTTCAGGAAAAACTAAAATTATCCCCCTAAATACTCCATTCATACAAGTCACCAATCAAGTGACTAATGATCTCGCTACCTTAGTGTGGAAAACCACAGCCATTAAATAAATCATAGGGCAGAAAAAACCAGGAATAACCTAGCTAAGATTTTAATAAACAGTTTAAAGGGCAAAGAGTACTAACAAAGAATATAAAAACTTCAATATAACAAAAAGAAAGAAAAAAGAATAAACCTACTCATAAACTAATTAATAAAAGATTATAAAGTTAATAAAAACTTGAAACTAGATAAAAATTATGTTATTACACAAAAACCTACTATTAAAGTAAAAATATAAAAAGAATAAAACAAGAGAAATAGGCAGGGTTACCCTGCCAATCAATAAAAACTAGATAGCTTAGAGGACGAAAGCGTCTCACTCCTGTAAGAAAATTTAACTCAATGTTAAAGAAAAAATAATCTTAAAGAACCCCCCAATTCTAAAAATAGAAATTACACCGTATCTAGAAACCCTTATACAAAAGGTAAAGCCAAAATTAAAATTAGCCCCTATCAGGAAGTTAAAAATTAGTAGTTGACAATGTTTTAAAAATTTTGAATAAGCAAAAAATTAAGAAAAAGAGTCATAAAAAATTTTGTTGTAAGCAAAACTATAAAAACTCTAAACAAGAGGCACCTTCCAGTACCCCTACTTTGTTACGACTTATCTATCAAAAGAGTGACGGGCGATATGTACTTACACCAAAATCTGCACCAGCCAAGAGTTTAATGCTTAACTTACTAATAAATCCAATTTATAAATAAAACAAAATATTTAAATAAACAAAGTAGCTCATTTAACCCCGCCCTATAGTCTACACATTGACCTGAATTGCGATTAATAAAACAAATTTAGCAATAACCTTAAAATTAAAGCTTAACAGCCGTACATAAAAACAAGGGCGGTGAAAATAAAAGCGGGTTATCAATTATGAAAAACAAGCTCCTCTATCAGAGTGGTGAACCGCCAGAAAAATTAAGTTTAAAGATAATCATATACTACTTAAAAACATTCCTAGTGTAATAGGGTCTCTAATCCTAGTACAACCTCTAGTCACAAACCTTCGAAAAATTAACAAAATCTCTAAATTTCACCTAAAGAGATCAAACAAAGTAAAAAATCTAAGGACAAAAAAGATTTTTTAAATAGAGTATGACCGCGACTGCTGGCACAAACTTTGTCTTTAAACCCTATAGCAAATTCTTTATAAAATCAACCATTGGAAAGAATAATAAACCCCATAAGATAAAAATTTAAATAAAACAAAAACTTTCATCGAATAGCCAAAACTAAACCTTCTCCTTAACAAAGAGATATTATACATAACTATGTTTGGAACAACAACCTGCAAAAGCTTTTTATGTTTAAAAGACATAAAGATTACACATATCTTAAGGCTATACTGTGACGACAATAACAATAAGAGTTTACAGCTCCTACATAAATTCATCGAATTATCAAGGGTAAATTCTACAACTCCCAAAGCCGTAATCTTATATAGAATAACCCTAGCTAAACAAGGAAAATCTCTTAAGTTAAAATAACATTAGATTGCAAATCTAAAGAATCTAAGAGATCAAAAACAAAAGCCTCTAGGAATTATTCCAGACAAAACTTTCAAAGTTAAGTAAATTTAGACGGCGACAATCAAATTCTAGAGATTATGAGCCCCTAAGCTTTAAGCTTTAAATTATCTAATTAGCCAAAAAGAAATTAGGTCGAAACTAATTATTAAAAGCTAACTCCACCCCAAGTATTAAAATTACACCCAACTAAGGATACCCTTAAACCACTCGAACAAGGTGGCTAGCAGAATAACAACAGCTACCAGCCAAATATAATAAAACAAATAAAAAGAAAAAGAATAGACTAAGGGGTAAAAACAAACCAAAAGAATCTCCACATCAAACAGAAGAAACATTAAAGAAATAATAAAAAATGGCATAGAAAAAGAAAACCCCCTACCCCTGAAAGGTTGAAACCCACACTCAAAAGAAGAACTCTTGTCAGAAAAGGACTTCTCTAGGGAAAATCTAATAAAGAAAACCACAGCGGATAACACTAACAAAAGTAAAAAACAAATAAATAGATAGGTAAAAACTTTAATAACCCTTAATTCCTGTTAATTGGAAATTAACCATACTTGATATACTAAAGAGTTAAAAAATTAAACACCTCATCAGTAAAACACTAGGTAAAGACAAAACCAAACAATATCAACAAAATGTCAATATCAGACTGAACACTCAAACCCCACTCTATGGTTAGGCCTAATCGTCAAGTAAGAGAATCGAAACAAACAAATTAAAAGAAGAACCCTACCGATCAACACATGAAGACCGTGAAAGCCTGTACCCATAAAATAAACTGAAGAATAAGAAGAACATGAGAAGGTAAACCTTGCCACATAATATTCTAAAAGCTGAAAAGAAGTAAAAGTAGCCCCCAGTAAAACAGTAGCCAAAAGAGATACAAGACTAGCTTTAAAATCACCAACCTCCATAGCATGATGAGTTCAAGTAACAGAAACCCCAGAAGACACTAAAAGAATGGTGTTTAAAAAGGGGATCCCTTTAGGGTCAAACGGTCTGACTCCCACAGGAGGTCAGACGCCCCCCAGCTCTACAGCCGGAGCTTCAGCTAAATGCAGATAGCCTCAAAACATACCCAAAAAGAAAAAACACTCTGAAAGAATAAAAAGAATCATACCAACTTTAAAACCTACAGTGACTTCAAAATTATGTCAACCCTCATAGCAACCTTCACGATGAACGTCTCGACCCCACAAAAAAGAAGAAAATAATAAAAGAAAAAGAGAAAACAAGAAAGGAGTACAGTAAAAAGAACGAACTATGATAATAACACCTAAAGCAAAGCTTAAAAAAGAAAAAGAAGTTAGAATAGGTCAAGGACTTAATTCTACTAAATGGAACGGATTATACTTTTTCATTTAAACTAATGCTCACCCTCAGAAAGGTAGAGAAGTAAAAGAGTAGAAAAAACATAAGCTTGAATTACAGAAACCCCTAACTCCATAAATACTAGAAGAGATTGGATGAAAGAACCAAGGACCATAAAAGTAAAAGGTAAACTAATTAAAGCACCCCCAATAAGAGACATAAGCAAATGACCAGCTATCATGTTAGCTGTTAGACGAAAAGTCAAAGCTAAAGGACGGATTAAATTTCTAAGAACCTCTACTAGTACTATAAAACTCATCAACGCCAAAGGAGTTCCCACAGGAATTAAATGAGCAAGAAAATGCTTTAATGAGCTGATTCATCTAAAAATAATAATCCCCGACCAGAAAGAGTAAGAAAAAGGTAAGGTGACTAATATATGTGAAGTAACAGAAAACACATGAGGAAACAAAGCTAAAAAGTTGTAAAGGCCAACTGTAATAAAAATAGAGCCAATGAACACGTAGCACCCTTTTACTGGATGGTTAAGCACATAGTCCATCTCCTTCTTAACAGAGCTCAACAAACCAGACATAAAAGAAAGAACAGAACCATTCATTCAAAATAACCTAGGAAGAATGAAAATTACAAGAATACACATAACTCAAGAAAAAGAAAATAAACTTAAAGAAGGGTCAAAAATCGAAAACAAATTAGTTATTATCATTTTAGGCTATCAAGGGAGATCTCCAGAAACCGACTTTAAAGGCTTAGAAGAAGCAAGACCCGCAAAAGAAAAAGAACTAATAAACAAAGAAATTGAATAGACACAAACAAAAATCAAACAAAAGACTATTAATCAAGGAAGAGGTATTATTTGAGGTAAGATTAAGCCAACAATCTTGGCATTGACAACACCATATTACTAATAACTGAAGCTTAAAACTAAAAAGAAAATCCTTCCCCTAAAGAGTCAGAAACAATGTCTAATAAATAAGTTTTCCTAACTAGATCAAAGTCAGAAAGACCACAAATTTTTACCCTGATAGGTATAAAAGAATGGTTAGAACCACAAATTTCTGAGCATTGACCAAAAAACCCACCAACCCGAGAAGGGTTAGAAAACAACTGATTAATACGACCAGGAAGAGCATCCACCTTAAGACCTAAGGAAGGCAAAGCAAAAGAATGGATGACATCTGTAGATGTAATTAGAAGACGAGAAGTAGTATTAACAGGTATATAAAAATCTGAGGAACAACCCAATAGACGAGGAAAGTCCGAAGAGTCTCTATACTCTTCTAGTATAGAATCAAACTCGTAGGTACCCGAATTTACACCCTCCAACTGATAAGAAAAATTCTTAAATAAAGGGACTACGTACCTTCAGTATCATTGATGAGCTACAATCTTAAAAGTTAAAACAGGAGACTTAATATCCTCTATCATGTAAAGAACCTTCATAGAAGGTAAAACTAAAATAACAAGTAAAAGAGCAGGCACCATAGACCAAATAGTCTCGATAAAAGTTCCCTCAGAAAGAAACTTGTAATACTTCGTATTAAAAAGTAAATAAAAAATAATATAAGTAATAAGAATAGTAACACTAAACATAATAGTCATAACATGATCGTGTAAGCAAGAAAGCTCCCCCATCCTAGAAGATCTACTATCTTGAAAATTTAAGGCTAATCATCTTGGCATTTAAAATTATAAAAGAACCACCCCTCTAATGACCTTACAAGACTCTACATTAGTGTGAGCAGGAAAAGGAGACTCAATCATTAACTCGTTTCTTCTATTAGAAGAAACAAAAAAAGACATGTTACGAGGGTTAGAAAGAGATTCCCAAATAATGTAAAGAAAGAAAATAATAGAAAAGATAGTGATAACCCTTCCAATCCTAGAGATAGTATTTCAATAGGTAAAACCATCAGGGTAATCACAATAACGACGAGGTATTCCATTAAGACCTAAAAAATGCTGAGGGAAAAAAGTTAAATTTACACCCAAGAATATAGTTCAAAATTGACCCTTAAGTATATAAGGATTTATCACTATACCGTAAGCAAACGGGAACCAATGAGTAATACCCGCTATGATAGCAAACACAGCCCCCATAGAAAGCACATAATGAAAATGAGCTACAACATAGTAAGTATCGTGAAGTCTAACATCTAGAGAAGAATTAGAAAGAACTACACCAGTTAAACCACCCACAGTAAATAAGAAAACAAAACCAATAGACCAGTAAAATGAAGGACTAAATTCAAGTTTACCCCCCAGCATAGTAGCCAACCACCTAAAAACCTTAACTCCCGTAGGAACAGCAATAATCATAGTAGCAGCCGTAAAGTAAGCTCGAGTGTCAACATCCAAGCCAACCGTAAACATATGATGGGCTCAAACAATAAAACCAAGTACACCAATAGAAATTATAGCATAAATTATCCCAAGGCTCCCAAAAGGTTCCGTCTTATTGCTGTAAAATCTTACAGTATGAGAAATAATACCAAACCCTGGAAGAATAAGAATGTAGACCTCAGGGTGACCAAAAAACCAAAACAAATGTTGGTAAAGGATAGGATCCCCACCTCCGATCGGATCAAAAAAAGTAGTATTAAAATTTCGATCAGTCAAAAGCATAGTTAAAGCAGCAGCCAAGACAGGTAAAGAAAAAGCAAGCAAAAAAGAAGTAATAAGAACTGACCAAA
>Ga0207705_10004127_pt1 | contig 11009 bp, 11 predicted proteins | sample KBSC13metaG_FD_184314 | JGI IMG/M metagenome (GOLD analysis project Ga0207705, IMG submission 184314) | Corn rhizosphere microbial communities from Kellogg Biological Station, Michigan, USA - KBS C1-3 metaG (SPAdes) (version 2) | ecosystem: Host-associated > Plants > Roots > Rhizosphere > Soil ...
GATGATCACAGCGACGTCGCTGGCTGCCGCGATCAGGTTCGCGGCCTGCAATGCGCCGAGATTCCCCAGCGACTCCTTCGGAGATTTGAACACCTGAACCAGGGCAAATATCCTCCAACAACCCGTGATATCTCACCTAGCGTTCCTCGAACCCGTTTTTTGTTGGCGGACGACCAACGCACGAAGCCCGGATCAGGCCGTACGCCGCCGCGTCGTCTCGGACAGCCGAGCCGGGAAGACGATGAATGCGTACGCGCGCCGCGGCAGCATGTTGCAGTCCGGCCCGCGTCCAGAAATCCATATGAATTATCTTGGCAGCGCCAGACCATGCTTGACGCCCCAGTCGAACCAATTGTCGACGACGGTGCCGGAGAGCAGGATCCCGATGCCGCCGGTCAGCGGACAGAGCACGGCAAACCACCAGGCCCACCGATGGATCGATTCCGCCGTCGCGTTGAAGCCCATGGTCCAGCGCCAGAACAGGGCGGCCCGCTCGAGCGCCGTGCCCCTATCAACGATCTGCTCGATCTCGCGCTCGCCGCCGTAGCGGCTAACCGCCAGGATCGTCGCACCGTGCATGGCGAACAGCAGCGCCGAGCCATACAGGAACGCGATCGAGAGCATGTGGAATGGATTGTAGAAGAGATTGCCGTGGGTGATCGAGAAATTGTTGGTCCAGTCGAGATGCGGGAATATCCCGAAGGGAACGGCTTCGCTGAAGTGTCCCATCAGCAGGGGCCGGATGAAGCCAAGCACCAGATAGAGCCAGATCGCCGCCGCGAAGGCCCACGACACGTGCGTGCCCATGCCGAGCGCCCGGGCTCGCCGGTAAGTGCGTCCCCACCACAACAGGATCGAGGTGGTCAGGAAGAAGCCGGCCATCAACCACCAGCCGCCTTCCTGCAAGGGCGGAAAGCTGATGCCGTATTCGGGCTTTGGCGGCTCCAGCGAAAGCCAAGGCAACTGCCTGACGAATTCGATCGGGCTCCAGTTCACGGAGGCCATCATGTTGAGGCCGATAATCTCGATCGCAACGATGCCGCAGGCGATGGAGGCGAGTCCGAAAAATCCGAGATAGACCGGACCGACCTGGGCATCGCCGATCTTTCCGAGCCAGTAGTTGAACCGGCCCTCGCCGGAACGAACCCATATTCCCGGCTGGATCGGAATTCCGGGGTAGATGGTGCTGCGTACCTGCACCTGCGTGAAGAAGTTCTGATATTGGGCCATGGCTCAGGACTCTCTCTGATGACCTAAGTTAATTGGAAGACCAGATCGGAAGATTGCGCCACCAATTCCACCACTCGGACCAGGCGTCGCCCTCCGCCCATAGCGGCCCGCTGATTACGATGCAGACCGCGCTGAAGAACACCGCGGATAGCGCGATGAACAGTCCGAGGCGATGGATGCCGATGGTGCCGACCGAATAGCCGATCAGATCCCGAAACATCGTGTTCTCGTGCTCAGGCGTTTTCACCGACTCGCCCTTGTCGGGATTTGTCGACGACAGGATGAGGCCGCCATGCAGCGCCAGCGCCAGGCACGTCGTGAAGAAGAACGTGATGGCGATCATGTGCGCGGGATTGTAGTGGAAGTTTCCGTACTGGTAGCCGGTGTTCGACACCCAATCGAGATGGGTGATGATGCCGTAGGGGAAGCCGTAGCTCCACGACCCCATCAGCACGGGCCGGATCACCACCAGGGTGAAATAGGCGAGGATGGCGAAGCCGAAGGCGAACGGCACATGGTAGCCGATCCCGAGCTTGCGACAGATTTCGACCTCTCGCAGCGCCCAGGAAACGAAGGCCCCGAGCGCGCAGATCGTGACGATCTGCCAAATGCCGCCTTCCTGCAGCGGCGCAAAGGACAGGCCGTATTTCACGTCAGGCGGATTGACACTGATTTGCCAGAGATTCCAGGTGGGGCCAAGCGCAGTGTTCCAGAGAATCATCGCAATGCCGACGAATGAGAAGAACACCGTCGTCACTCCGAAGAACCCGACGTAGAACGGGCCGACCCAGAAGTCGAACAGGTCGCCGCCGATGAGCGTTCCGCCGCGAACGCGATATTTTCTTTCAAAGCTGAGCATTGCCATCGTTCGTTCCTCCGCCTGCGAAAGCCAGCGTGACCATCATCTCCGGGTCGCTACCGGAAGCGGACGAGACGGGCCGCTCGATCCTGCCTCGTCCGTTCCGGTACGCATTTCGTCATGCCATCAGGACGGCATGCTTGGTGGTGTGTACGGCAGAGTGATCTCTGACGTTTTCGCCTTGCGAGGCCCGTCCAGCCAGTTGAACCGGTCGGTCGAGAGCAGGATGAAGTGGATCACGATCGCCAGTCCGAACAGGAACGTGAAGAGCGCGACCAAGGCACGGCGCGGATCGAACAGAAGCCAAATTCGCCACATGATTGCCTCCCTCTATGTCAGGTACGAAAGGGCGACGCTGGCGACGTGCTGGATGCTATCCAGCGCTGTCGTCTTGTAGCCGCCCGGGCCGGGCAACCACGGACGCCACATCCAGGCGAGGATATGGGCAACCACCGCGACAGCCGTGAAGAGCAGGAAGCTCGTCATGAATATCGAATGGAATTCCTTGGCTTCGGCTTCGGATAGCCCCGATAAGGAACCGTCCTTCATTTGGTATCCTCCTAGTGATGGCCTTGCGGCCGTTCGCCGCCCGAGCGTGGGCGACAGCGAATGCCGGACCTTTCGATACGGCGCTTATCCACCCGGCGACCGCCGGACGGAATCCCGGTCACAAGCCCATGAACGACGACGTCACGATCGTGCCCGCAGCAGTGCGGGCTTCCGTGAAGATCGACTCGCAATTCCTCGATTGATCGAATCCCACCTTTTTGCGCCAGGGTGTTAGCCGTGCGACCACTGCCCGTAATAGACACGCCATGTAGCAGGCGCCGAACATCACCCGCGTTTCGACGGACTTGTCCCCGCCTTGTGTCTTCGGTCGATCGCCATAAGCATAGTCGGACATCGACATCACCTCCCGATTGCGGCCTTGCACGTGCGGATGTGGAATCGCCGGAAACAAGCCGGCTTCGACCATTCTCATGCTGGCGCTCCACTCATCAGCGCAGCGCGCGCTCTGGTCACGAAATCCGTAGTGACGCACGCCTCGCCTGCCTGGCGCGCGCCGCTCTCTGCGGCATCGCGCAGGCGCTTGGCCGCAGAGATCCGCACCAGCACCGGGTGAGCCTCAAGCACTTCGTCGAGCAGTGCCTTGGCTTCGTCGCTCCAGAGAATTCCCTCGTGCAGCCGGGTCGGCGTCGGGTCGAGGCGATCGAGTTCGGCCGCGAGCGGCAAAATGTTGAACAACGCGTCGAACAGCGCGTTGCAGACTTCCTGGACGAGATAGGTCGCGCCCGAATAGCCCATGAATGGCGTGCCGGTGTGGCGGCGGATCACCGCGCCCGGGAAGGACGCCGGCACATAGATCGCTCGGCCCCCGGCCTCGGCCAAATACATGCGTTCGTTGTAGCTGCCGAACAGGATCAGCGGCGGCTTCTCGCGCACAGCAGATCGTACGGCATCGTTGTCCGGCTTGACGCCGGCTTTGCGCGCAAAGGAGAAGGTGCATGGCAGGCCCATTTCCTTTTCCAAGAAGTTTCTCACGCCGCGCGCATAGGTCTCGTTGGCGACGATGGCAAAGCTGGCCGTGCCGAAGAAATCCTGCGTCACCGACCGCCACAGATCCCACAGCGGCTTGATGGTGGTGTGCTTCTCGCGCGCAATGAACGGCTCGGGGTCGAGCCCCAGCAGTTCGCCGAGCTTGCGCAGGAATCGGGTGGTGGAGTGCAGTCCGATCGGCGCCTGCAAATATGGGCGCTCCAGCGCTTCGCACAGCATCCGGCCGAACTCGCGGTACATGCAGACGTTGACGTCCGCATTCACCAGCTTCGGAATGTCGGCAAGGTGGCTTCCAAGCGGAAACACCATGTTGACTTCGGCGCCGATGCCCTCGACCACCCGTCGAATTTCGGCGAGGTCGGACGGCATGTTGAAGGTGCCATAGATCGGCCCGATGATATTGACGCGGGGCTTGACGCCCTCGGCGCGGGGCTTGCGCTCTGGAATCTTCTTGACGCCATATTCCTTCCAGAGCCAGACGATGGCTCGGTCGGCGCTTTGCCACTGATCCTCGTCGATCGTGCGCGGCAGGAAGCGCTTGATGTTGGTTCCCTCCGGCGTCACGCCGCCACCGATCATTTCGGCGATCGAGCCCGTGACCACCACCGCCGGCAGATAGGGATCGAGCACGCGGTGTGCGCGTTTCATCGCCCCTTCGGTGCCGGTCTGGCCGAGCTCTTCCTCGCCGAGACCCGTCACCACGATCGGCAGCTCGTGCGGCGGCAGCGCGTCGGTGTAGTGTAGCACCGATGTAACCGGCAGATTCTCGCAGCCGACCGGACCATCGATGATGACCTGCATGCCCTTCACCGCAGTGAAGGCATAAACCGCGCCCCAATAGCCACCTGCGCGATCGTGATCGAGGACGAGCATCAGATCATCTCCTCGGCTTTGCGCTTTTTGGCCTGGGCTTCGATCTGCTTCTTGTACTTCTCCCGGAAAGCCACGTTCTCGTTCGGCGTATCTTCCCAGATGCCGGCGGCGGGACCTTCGCCGACATCGCCGAAGAACTGCTTCATCTCGTCGAAGCGGCTCTGGTTGGCGAGCGCAGCGTTGACGACCTGCGCCAGCGATCCGGCACCGGCGACGCCGAAGAGCGGACGCGCCGAAATCAGATTGGTGAAATACAGCGCCGGGATCGCGAGCTGCTTTGCCTTCTGGACGACCGGCGTGGTGCCGATGGCCAGATCGGGCTTGAATTCGCCGACGGCGGCCAGATCCATCTCCAGCGATGCGCGGTACTGAACCCGCGTGCCCCTGGCTTCCAGCCACTCACGATCGGCGTCCGACCATTGTGTCCTTGGGCAGGCCGTTCCGACATAGGGCACGCGCGCGCCGCTCTCGATCAGGAGCCGCGCGACCAGCAGTTCGGAGCCTTCGTAACCAGAGACTGTAATACGCGCGTCGATCGGCCTCGCCGCCAGCGCGACCTTGATCATCGGCAGGAAACGGTTTTTGGCAGCGTCGATCTTGTCGCGCGCGACGTTGCAGGCCGTGCCGATGGATTCGAGCCAGGCTTCGGTACCGTCATGCCCAACGGGCGCGGAGCCCATGATCTGGCGTCCGGCCAGTTCGAACTGGCGGAAGCTCGCCGTGTAGAACGGATGGATCGCGGCGATCACGGAGCCATCCAGCGCGGCATAGAGCTCGCGCCACTCTCGCGTAGGAACCACCGGACCAGCCGCCAGACCGAGCGGCTCCAGCATCATGCCAATGCCGACAGGGTCGGCGGGAAACATCTCACCGACCAGAGTGACTGTCGGCCGTTCGCTCTTGCCGCCGCGCGGCGCCTGCACCGGCCCCTGCTCCACTTCCTTGCGGGCATATTCGAGCATCGCCGCCGCCAGTACGTCCTTGGCCTCGGCATGGGTCGGCACACCGAACCCCGGCACGTCGATGCCGATGATGCGCACGCCGTTGATTTCATCCGGCAGCAGATCGAGGGGAACGCCGGACGCCGTCGGCACGCAGAGATTGGTGATGATGATGGTGTCGTACAGCGCCGGGTCAGCGAGCTTGAAGACGGCTTCGCGAATGTCTTCGAACAGCTTGCCGGTGACCAATGTCTCCGAATTAAAGGGAACGTAGCCAACCGTGCGTCGCGCGCCGTAGAAATGTGAAGTGAAGGTCAGCCCGTAGACGCAGCAGGCCGAGCCCGACAGGATCGTCGCGGTGCGCCGCATCCGCAGGCCGACCCGGAGCGAGCCGAACGCCGGGCACATGCTTTGCGGCTGGTCATGCGGACCCTTGGGATAGTCGGCGGCATAGCGATCTAGAATGTCGCTCTTTCCCGCAATGCTGGCGGCGGCCTTAAGCTCATCAGCACCGGCATGACAGCCCAGCCCGTCGCTCTTCGTCGCGGCTGCGTTAGCGGCGGGCGGTGCACTGGCAGCATCCGTCGTAGTCAAATCGACGTCGACGGGCTCGTTCACGACAGACTCGGCTATGGCACCGGCATATCGCGGCAGGATTACGCTCATGTTGCGCTCCGCATCATGCTGCTCACGCCGCGTCGTAGACGACTTCGAGGGACGGCTTGTCGACGACGGACTTGCCGCACATGTCTTCCATGGTCGCAGGCTCGAGCACGACGCCGCGGCCGACCACTTCGCCCTTGAACAGGCCGAGCAGACCGTCCTGCGTCAGCGGCGCGGGACGAACCGGCGGCGCTAGGCCGACATTGGTAGCGAGTTCCTCGAACAAGGAGCTCCACTGCCCGCCAGGCAGGCCGATGATCTCGTAATTCGCGCTCTTCTTGCGGATGTCGTCGTCGGCCGGGATTGCCGCAAGGACGGGAATGCCGACGGTCTTTGCGAATGCCGCCGCCTCACCGGTGCCGTCGTCCTTGTTGATGACCATGCCGGCAACGCCGACATTGCCGCCGAGCTTGCGGAAATATTCGACCGCAGAGCAGACGTTGTTGGCGACATAAAGCGACTGTAAATCGTTGGAGCCGACGACGATGACCTTCTGGCACATGTCACGCGCGATCGGCAGGCCGAAGCCGCCGCAGACCACGTCGCCGAGGAAGTCGAGCAGCACGTAGTCGAACCCCCACTCGTGGAAGCCGAGCTTCTCCAGCAGCTCGAAGCCGTGGATGATGCCGCGGCCGCCACAGCCGCGGCCGACTTCGGGGCCACCGAGCTCCATCGCGAACACGCCGTCGCGCTTGAAGCAGACGTCGCCGATCTTCACTTCCTCGCCGGCAAGCTTCTTCTTCGACGACGTCTCGATGATGGTCGGACAGGCGCGACCGCCGAACAGCAGCGACGTGGTGTCGCTCTTCGGGTCGCAGCCGATCAACAGCACTTTTTTGCCCTGCTGTGCCATCATGTAGGACAAATTGGCCAGCGTAAAACTCTTGCCGATGCCGCCCTTGCCATAGATGGCGATGATCTGGGTTTCCTTGGTCGCCGGCGTCGTTACCGGCGCGTCCGGCTCGATCGACGCCTCCGCCCGCAGAGCGTCCTTCATGTTGATGGTTGGCACGACATTCATGAGAGCGAACTCCAGTTCAGGACCATTTTCAGGCAAGCCGGATCCTCGAATGCGATGCGATAGGCATTCGAAGCGTCCCGGGCGTCGTGGTGGTGAGTGATCAGGCCGTCGAGCGATAGCCGCCCGGATTCGATCAGGGTCTTGATCGCGACGAGATCGGACGGCTGCCATTCGGCGGCAACGCGAAGCCGCGCCTCGCGCATGAAAGCGGGCGGGAACGCAAAGGACAGTCGCTCGCTGTAGAAACCGGCCAACACGATCTCACCGCCGGGCGCGATGCGGCCGATCAGGGAATCGAGCAGGCCCGCATCGCCGCTGACATCGTAAATGCTCTTGTAGTCGCGCCGCGTATCATGCTCGGGATCGATCACGCCGTAATCAACGGCACCCCCGACGCGTGCCGGATTCTTCTCCCACACGGTCGGCGGCTCGTTGCGAAGCGCGAGCGAGATGCGCGCCAGCAGTCGTCCCAGCACGCCATGACCGACGATGCAGTCCGGCGCCGAGGCATCCCGCGCCGCGATGGCGTGATAGGCGGTCGCCGCCAGCGCCAGCAGGATTCCACGTTCGCCGAGGTTCTGATCGAGCGGCACCACGCGTTTGGCCGGCACCACTAGGCGCGAGGCGGAGGCCCCGAACAGGCCGCGAACCTCGCCAAAACACTTCGCGCCGGGAACGAAGACCCGCCGGCCAGGATGCAGATCGGTGGCAGATCCCGCTTCGACGATATGCCCGACCGACTCGTAGCCGGGCACCAGCGGATATCCCATGCCCGGAAACGGAGGCATCCGGCCCGACCAGAGCAATCTCTCTGTGCCGGTGCTGACGCCGCTCCACTCGACATCGACGACGATGTCGTCGGCGGTCGGAGGAGTCAAAGCAAGCCGATTGAGCTCGATCTGCTCAGGCTGCTTGAGAACTACCGCGATGGTCTCCATCGCTCACTCCGATCTTCGGCGGATGCGGAGGAATTCCGCGACTGTCATGCTAAACTTACATTTTAGACTGTCAAGTTTGATTAACGTCAATCTCGCTTTTTCGCGCGATGATCACTGAGGCCAGCATCGGCATCGCGACGGGCCGCAGCGCAATATCGGTAAAGCCGGCCTCGGTGAGCATCTCGCGCAGCCGCGCGAAGGTCCGAGGACGGCCGCTGCCCATCGCCAATAGATAAAAGGCGAAATAGGCGTCCCCGATCGGCTCGGCGCCGCGGACGCCCGAGATAGGCTCTGCAATCAGAAGCGTGCCGCCGATCGGCAAGGAAGAGTGAACGGCGCGCAGCAACGCCATGACGTCAGCGTCGTCGTGATCGTGGATCACCCGCACCAGCGAGACGATATCGGCTCCCTCGGGGAGACGGTTCACAAGGAAGCTGCCTCCGATTGCAACCGCACGTGATGACAGACCCTCCGCACGAAATCGCTCGCTGGCCTGGTCGGCGACCGCGGGCAAGTCGAACAGCACGCAGCGCAATTTTGGTGCCTGTGCCGCGACGTCGGCGATGAAGGAGCCGTCGCCGCCGCCGACGTCGAGCAGGCGGCGATGTCCGCGAAAAGAATGGGCCGACAGCACCTGCTGCGAGATCATCGGTTGCGACGCCGCCATCAATGCGGTGTAAGGCGCGATCTCGTCGCGCGACAGATTGGCGGCCTTGCGACTGCCTGCATAGGGCCAATACGCAGCGAGCCGCCCCGCCCCGACGTCACCGCGCAGCAGCGCGATCGGATCCCGCAAATCATCGTACAGCATCGCATGATGCTCGATCATGGCGATGACGCCGGGATTGCCCCTCAGGGCTGCGCCGAGCGAACCGAGACCGTAACGGCCGTCGCTGCGACGCTGCAGCAGTTGCAGCGAGACCGCCGCATCAAGCAGCATCAAAGTCGCATCGGCCGGCAACGGCATAAGCGATGCCAGCTCTGCCGAACTGAGCGGGCCATTTGCCAGTTGATCGAACAGCTTCAAACGGACGCACGCGAACAGGACCTGCGAATAGACGAAGCCGGCACAGAGATCGAACAGCTCGCTCGCACGCCGCCGCGCAATCGGCCGCGTTAGCGCAAAATTGCCTGCAAATCGCCGAAATCTGGGATTGGCCAGGATCGAATCGCGCCAGTCCAGCAGGCGATCATGCAGAGACAACCGCGACACGCAGTGGCCTGAAGGGGCGACATCCACACCGCGCGGCGCGTCGGATTCTCCCCCGCCCTCACGATGCGCGATCGCAGCCATGATGACTACGCAGCGAACTGGGCAAGCTTGGCAGGCACCAGGCGCCTGGCTTCCGAGAGCATGAGCGAACGCAGCTCGGCGCCATTGGGGCATGGCGGGATCGCATCGATCGCGCCGCGCACCAGATCATGCAGACGGTAGAGCGCGCCATCGAGACCCAGCTCGATCACCGCGCTGGGACGCCCGAGCGCGAGGTCGCGGCCGACGGGCTTGCCGATCTCTTCCTCGTCCGAGGCGGCATCCCGAATATCATCGGCGACCTGATAGGCCTCGCCGAGTTTCTCCCCGACGATTCGCCACGGCTCGCAATCGGCGCCGGCCGACGCAGCTCCTGCAACGGTCGCCGCAGCAAACAGAGCGCCCGTCTTGGCGCGATGGTAATGCACGAGATCGATCTTGTCTTCGCATTCCCAGGCTTGACCCGCGACGATGCCCAAGGGCACGCCGACGGATCGAGCCACCGTCAGGGTCAGCGTCGCCAGCCGCTCCGGCGTGCATTGAAGACGCGCCAGCCTCTGGAATGCGAGCACGATCAACGCGTCTCCAGTGAGAACCGCGAGCGGCTCGCCAAACGCCTTGTGCACGGAAGGACGGCCGCGCCGCGTCTCCGCCGCGTCGAAGCACGGCAGGTCGTCGTGCACGAGCGAGGCACAATGCAGGAGTTCGAGCGCCGCGCCGGCAGCCTCGGTGGCAGCGGGATGATCCTCGCCGCAGGCCGCGGCGACGCTGTGGCAGAGCCTTGGCCGCACCCGCGCACCGCGGGGAAACACCGCATAACGCATGGCCGCCGCCAGGCGGGGCGGACAGCCGGGAAGCTCGGCCTGATCAATCGCGTCGTTCAGTGCCCGTTCGATCCGGCTGGTGACGTCCATGGCAGGCTCCCGTGTTTGACACAAGAAATGTCAATTTGACTTGTCGCCAAGAGTGTAAATAAATATAGACACATGTCAATCGACAACCCGGAGCCGGTGCGCGTATGCCCAGAGATCGTGTTGTCGTTGTCGGCAGCGGCGTCGCGGGGCTGGTCTCCGCCTTCGCGCTCGCAGCACGCGGCCTCGATGTGACTGTTCTCGAACGTGCCGCCGCGCCGGGCGGCAAGATGCGGCAGATCGCGATCGGTTCGTCACGGATCGACAGCGGTCCGACCGTCTTCACGATGCGCTGGGTGTTCGACGAACTGTTCGCGGCAGCCGGCCGGAATTTCACAGACCACGTTCGCCTGCGCCCGCTGGAGATTCTGGCGAGACACGCCTGGGACGAGCACGCCCGTCTCGATCTGTTCGCCGATCAGGAGCGCACCGTCGAGGCCATCGGGAACTTTGCGGGCGCGGAGGAAGCGGACGGCTATCGCGCTTTCTGCCGGGACACGAGGCGCATCTACGAGATTCTCGAAAAGCCTTTCCTGCGCGCTTCACAGCCGAGCATGGGCGGACTGATCGGCGCCGATGGCCTGCGCGGACTGATGCGATTGCCGCAGATCAAGCCGTTCTCGTCGATGTGGTCGGCTCTGGGACGATATTTCGCCGATCCAAAACTGCGGCAGTTGTTCGCGCGCTATGCAACCTATTGCGGATCGTCGCCGTATCTGGCGCCGGCGACCTTGATGCTGGTCGCGCATGTCGAACGTGAAGGC
>Ga0207705_10004128_pt1 | contig 11009 bp, 11 predicted proteins | sample KBSC13metaG_FD_184314 | JGI IMG/M metagenome (GOLD analysis project Ga0207705, IMG submission 184314) | Corn rhizosphere microbial communities from Kellogg Biological Station, Michigan, USA - KBS C1-3 metaG (SPAdes) (version 2) | ecosystem: Host-associated > Plants > Roots > Rhizosphere > Soil ...
GCCGCGATGCGGATGGCGCGGATGGCATTGCTCGATTGCCAGTTCATGACCGATCACCTCGCCTCGTTGGGCGCGATCGAGATCGGTCAGGACGAGTATTGCGAGCGGCTGGCGCGCGCTCAGGCCGCAGGCGGCATCGGCGTGGCGGACGGCGCCGGGGCCGGGGCCGGGGCCGGCGGAGCGCTCGGCTTGCCGGAGGGCTTCGCGCTGCTGGTCGGCGCCGGGGAATCCTCGCCCGGAAAGCTCATCGCGCAGCTCTTGACCCACACGTCATAGACCGGGTGCTCGACCACGTTGACGCTCGGCGCGTTCTTGAACAGCCAGCCGGAAAAGATCTTGTGCCACGCCAGCGGGCTGTTCACGTCGGGCCGTTCCTGGACATAGACCTGCACGAACGCGCCTTCCTCGGGATCGTATTCCCACGGCGCGGTTTTCTCGCAGGCTTCCACCTTGACGACGATGTTGCCCACGCGGCGCGCTTCGCCGGGCTTCATCTTCAGGTCCTGGCTCAGATTGTTGCGCTTGTTGAGCAAGCCGATGGTGGCCACGCGCTCCTTCATCGGCGTGCCGAGCGAATTGGCCGCGGCCGAAACGGCGGCCGGGTTCTCCGCCAGTTCCTTGGGAACCGCGGTTTCGACCGGTTTGGGCTTCGGCGGCTCGGTGTTGCACGCGGCCAGCAGCAGGAGCGCACAGATCGGCGCGAGCGCGCGCATGCTCAGGAATCCGGCGTCCAGGCTTGGTAATCGCCGGTCGCCGCGGCGCGGCGCCCGCCGCGCTCAAGCGCGCCTTGCGGGCGATAGGCGGCCAGCGTTCCGGTGGCGTTCGGGGTGTAATCCGTCTCCCAGATCTTGGCCGGCGGCAGATGGCTTTGCGGCAGCTCGTCATACGAATGATGCAGCCAGCCGTGCCACTCGGGCGGAATGCGGCTGGCGTCGTTGGCGCCGCTGTAGATCACCCACCGCTTGTCCAGCCCGTCGGGCGTCTTGACATGCGAGCGGTAATACCTGTTGCCTTGCGCGTCGGTCCCGACCTGCTCGCCCTTGAGCGCGCTGAACAGCGCGGTGCCGATGGTCGCGCCGTCCCACCAGGTGAAGATCTTCGAGAGGATTCCCATGAGGCGCCGTTAGCCGTTTCGAGGCGGGAGTGGCAAGCGGGCGATCACCAGGTGACGCGCGCGCCGCGGGTGAACCCGAGTTGTGCCGCGCGCCCGCCGTTGAGCTCGAGCACGGCGATCGCCGGGCCGTCCGACGGGATCGGCGTTTCCGAATAGGGGACCGCGTTGGCGGCGATGTTGCTGATCATGTGATCGGGCCCGATGAACACGATGTCGAGCGAGATCACCGTGTTCTTCATCCAGAAGCTGCGCTCTCCGACCGGATCGCTCGGGAAGATCATGCCTTCGTCCGGCCCCATCGCGGTGCGGAACATCAGGCCCTTTTCCTGCTGTTCCGGCGTGCGCGCGACTTCGACCCGGAAGCGATGGACCTTGCCGTTCTGGCTGATCGTCAGCGGGATCACGTCAAGCCCCGAGACCGCGTGCCGGGCGGCAACCGCCGCGGCCGGGGCGGCCGCCGGAGCGCGCGCGGAGCAGGCCGTGGCCCCTGCCACGAGCGCCGCCATGAAAATCGGCAAAGTCCAGCGCATCGGCGTCACAGCTCCTGTTCGTCATCCGCCTCGGCAGCCCATTCTTCCGCCTCCACGACGCTCGCCGCATCGACGATTTGCCGCGCGCTGTCGAGGGGGTGCCCGGCGCGCAGCATCGCCGCAAGCTGCTTTTCGCGCAACGGTTTGTCGAGCGGCGCGCCGGAGAACGGGCCGAACCGCCGCCGGCGAGCCAGCGCCAGCGCGGCGCGGCGGGCCTGCCCGTCGCTCGGCGTCAGCCGCTGGCGCAGCTCTTCGCTGACCCCCGCTTCGCCGAGCGCCTGGCGCACGCGGCGCTGCCCGTAGCCGCGGCGCAGCAGGCCGCCGGCCTTCATCCGGCCATAGGCTTCGTCATCGACAAAGCCCGACGCGACGCACCGCTCGACCAGCGCGGAGACCGGCGGTTGCCTGTCTTCGGCCCATCCGCGCTCGCGAATCTTGCGGGCAAGGTAGCGCTCCAGCTTGCTGGCAGTGGTGGAAAATCGCGCGATATAATTGAGCGCCAGTTCCTCGAGACGCGCGGAATCGAGCGGCTTTGGCGCCCTTTTGCGCCCGTCAGGCCGGGAACCCATGTCGTCCATCGGCCTTATTCGTGCCACACTCGCACGGAAAGGGGAAAGGCCGTATCTGGGGCTGGGGTGCGAATTGGCCGCTCACGTTCCATTCACCGCCCGCGCAAGAAGCGCACGACAGGACAGAGCAGAACGGGTATTCTCGCCGCTGTATGGATAACGACGCCGCTATGAAGCCGACGCCGAACCTTTGCGCCCTGCCGCGCCGCTTCTCCGACTTCGCCACTTTCGGCGAGGCGCTGGATTATGCCGCGCGGGGCGTTCGCGGGCTCAATTTCCACGATCCGCGCGGCAATCTTACCCGCGCCTATACTTATGCGGAGCTGCGCGAAGACGCGCTCGCAATGTCCCGGCGGCTGATCGCCCGGGGCGCAAGGCCGGGCGACCGGGTGGCCCTCGTCGCCCAGACAGGCCCCGAATTCGCCGCGCTGTTCTGTGGCGCGATCTACGCCGGCGCGTGGCCGGTGCCGCTGCCTCTGCCGACCAGCTTCGGCGGCAAGGAAAGCTATATCGACCAGCTCGCGGTGCAGCTCGAAAGCGCCGATCCGAGCATGCTTCTCTATCCGGAAGAAATCGCCGAGATGGCTTCGGCCGCCGCCGAGCGCCAGGGATGCGAAGGCGCCAGCTTCGAAGACTTCGCCGCGCGCCCGGCCGGCGAGGCCGAGTTGCCGCCGCAATCGCCGGACGACATCTGCTACTTGCAGTATTCGAGCGGTTCGACCCGCTTCCCGCACGGCGTGGCGGTGACGCACCGGGCGCTGCTCAATAACTTGCGCGGGCACAGCCTCGGCATGAAGCTGGTCGACAACGACCGCTGCGTCAGCTGGCTGCCGTGGTATCACGACATGGGCCTGGTCGGCTGTCTGCTCTCGCCGATCGCCAACCAGGTCTCGACCGATTACCTGCGGACCGAAGACTTCGCCCGTCGTCCGCTGGCCTGGCTCGATCTGATCAGCCGCAACCAGGGCACCACGCTCTCCTATTCGCCGACTTTCGGCTACGACATCTGCGCCCGGCGCATCTCCAGCCAGTCGGCGGTGGCGGCTCGCTTCGACCTCGCCCGCTGGCGTCTCGCCGGCAACGGCGCCGATATGATCCGCCCGGATGTGATGCAGAGCTTCGTCAATGCGTTCGCCAGCGCGGGCTTCAAGGCCAATTCCTTCGTCCCCAGCTACGGCCTGGCGGAAGCGACGCTGGCGGTAACCCTGATGCCTCCAGGCGAAGGTATCCAGGTCGAGCTGGTCGAGGAGGAGCGCCTGTCGGGCAGCCCGCGCGACCTCAGCCGCCCGGCCCGCTATCGCGCGATCGTCAACTGTGGCAAGCCGGTGCTCGACATGGAAGTCGAAATTCGCGGCGAGGACGGTGGCCCGCGCGGCGATCACATGATCGGCAAGGTATGGTGCAAGGGGCCCAGCGTCATGCACTCGTATTACCGCGATCCGGAGGCCACCGAGGGATGCCTGGTGGACGGCTGGCTCGATACCGGCGACATGGGCTACATGGCGGGCGGCTACCTGTTCATCGTCGGCCGGGCGAAGGACATGATCATCATCAACGGCAAGAACCACTGGCCGCAGGACATCGAGTGGGCGGTGGAGCAATTGCCCGGCTTCCATCAGGGCGACATTGCCGCGTTCAGCGTCGAGACCGAAAGCGGCGAGGAAGTGCCCGCGGTGCTGGTCCATTGTCGCGTGTCCGATCCCGAAGAGCGGGTGAAACTGCACGACCAGATTCGCGAGAAAGTCCGCTCGATCACCGGCATGAACTGCGTCGTCGAGCTGGTCCCCCCGCGCACCTTGCCCCGCACCAGCTCGGGCAAGCTCAGCCGGGCGAAGGCGAAGAAGCTCTATCTCTCGGGCGAAATCGAGCCTTTCAAGCTCGCGGCGTAAGCCGCCCGCTTCGATCCTCCCTGTTTTCCGCGAAGCGGCAAATGGGGAGGGGGACCGCCAAGCCGCAGGCTTGGTGGTGGAGGGGTAGAGCCAACGCACGCTTACCCCTCCGTCACGCGCCTGCGGCGCGCGCCACCTCCCCATTTGGCTGCACAAAATGGGGAGGATCGATTGCCCCCCTTCTCTGTTCGCAAAATGCGCTTTGTGTGCCGCCCGGGTGCCGCCATATTGGATCGGCTTGAACAACGTGTCTTGCGTCACTAATACAGTGACAAAGCGACGGGAGTTGACGATCCGATGGCCGATACCGCCCCCACGACCACGACACAGAGCGTGCCGACGACTACTGGCGACCTCAACCTCACGCCGCCCGATCCGGTGCCGGTTGTCTCGCCGGAGAAGGCCGCGGGCCTGGTTCCGGTCGATGCGGAGAAGCGTTCGAAGCTGGAAGAAAAGGTCGACGGGTTCGTGTCCGAACTGGTCGCGCTCGACAGCAATTCGCCGGAGTTCGGCAAGAAGGTCGATCAGATCACCAACATGGGCCGCAAGGAAATCGCCGCCTCGGCGTCGCAATCCAACCGCTTCCTCGATCGGCCGATCCGGGCGATGGACAAGGACGGCGGCGTCGGCGCCAACCTCGCCGAACTGCGCCGCACCGTGGAGGAGCTGGACCCGGGCAAGAAGGGCAAGCTGTCGACGGGCCGCAAGATTCTCGGGATCATCCCGTTCGGCAATTCGCTGAAGCGCTATTTCGAAAGCTACCAGTCGGCCCAGGGCCACATCCAGTCGATCCTCGGCCACCTCGCCAGCGGCAAGGACGAGCTGCTGATGGACAACGCCGCGATCGACGTCGAGCGGCAGAAGCTGTGGGAAGCGATGGGCAACCTCGAGCAGATGGTCCACATCGCCAAGACGCTCGACCAGAAGCTGGAGGATGCCGCCGCCGACCTCGACGCGACCGACCCGGCCAAGGCCAAGGCGATCCGCGAGAGCGCGCTGTTCTACGTCCGCCAGCGCACGCAGGATCTGCTGACGCAGACCGCCGTCAGCGTGCAGGGTTATCTTGCGCTCGACCTGGTGAAGAAGAACAACGTCGAGCTGGTCAAGGGCGTCGACCGCGCCAGCACGACGACCGTGGCCGCGCTGCGCACCGCGGTCACCGTCGCGCAGGCGATGAGCAACCAGCGGCTGGTGCTGCAGCAGATTACCTCGCTCAACACGACCACCGCCAACATGATCGATTCGACCGGCCAGTTGCTCAAGGACCAGACCGGCAAGATCCACGAGCAGGCCGCCGCCAGCACGATCCCGCTCGAAACGCTGCAGCGCGCGTTCCAGAACATCTACGATACGATGGACCAGGTCGATACGTTCAAGGTCAAGGCGCTGGAGAGCATGAAGCAGACGGTCGAGACGCTGTCGGGCGAGGTCGAGAAGTCGAAAAGCTACATCGCCCGCGCCGAAGGCCAGGCTCAGGCCGCCAAGAGCGTCGCCGCCAGCGAGCCGTCGCTGCTCAGCCTGGAAGGCTAGGGCGGACCGTCATGCGCGCCGAGCCGGCAAATCTCTTTCCTACACGCGTTTGTTCGGGATATGTTCGGGCCATGCGCCCGCGTCCAGCTCAAACCCGCCTTCCCGCGGCAGTCCACCCCGGACGCAAGACGCATGTCGCCGTGGGTGACAACCGCGTGTTGGGAAAAGAATCCGCGAGGTGTGACCCTTTTACCGACAACCCCTTGAAAAACTTTATAATAACAGGGTCACACGGTGTGACTATGTGTGACTTTTCGGTAACCCTTGCAGGCGGGTTTGGCAGAGATCGCGCGCTGCTATGACTGGGGAAGCGGAACAGAGCGACAAGATTCTGGCGGAAGCGCGGCGCTCGCTGGCCTTCCAGCGGGAGGGCGGGCGCCGTCGTCAGCCGCCGATCGGCCGCGGCTCTGCGCAGCTGCGTCAGCAGAACCTGATGAACCGCATCAAGTTGATCGTCGGCTCGATGGCGGCAATCATCGTGGCGGCGATGATTACCGGGATCGTTATCGGCGGCATCGGCTTCACCGGCATCATGGTCGTGTTCCTGGCGATCGTCGCGGCGACTTTCCTGTTCTCCAGCTTCCCCAGGGTGAAGGTTCCCAAGCGCAGCGAGCTCAACAGCGGCGACGTGCGCCACATGGTCGCGCGCACCGAGCTGTGGCTCGAAAGCCAGCGCCCCGCGCTGCCACCGCCGGCGGTGACACTGGTCGACAGGATCGGCACTCAACTCGATGCGCTCGGCCTGCAGCTCGAGACCGTCGATCCGATCCATCCGGCGGCGCAGGAAACGCGCAGGCTGGTGGGGGAAACGCTGCCGGGAATGGTCGAGGCCTATCGTCGGATTCCGGCCCAGCTCCGGCGGGAGAAGAACGCCGGCGCGAGCCCCGACGAGCAGATCACCGAAAGCCTCGGCAAGATCAGCCACGAGATCGATCAGGTCACGCGCCAGCTCGCCGCCGGCGCGCTGGATGACCTCGCCGTCCGCACCCGCTACCTCGACTACAAGTACGGGGATGCCAACGAGACTTCCCCGGAGACTTCCTGATGCGCGTCGAAATCCCCCACACCCTCGACAAGGCCACCGCCCGCGAGCGGCTGCGCGCCAACAGCCACAAGATCGCCGAGCAGTTCCCCGGAGGCATGGCGCAAGTCGAGACGAGCTGGCCGAACGAGGACACGATGGCGATGCACGTGCGCGCGATGGGACAGGAACTCAGCGGCCGGGTCGAACTCGAGGAAGGTAAGCTGGTATTCAACCTCGTGCTGCCCGCCGCGCTCAGCTTCGTCGAGCCGATCATTTCGGGCGCGATCCGCCAGTCCGGCCAGAAGCTGATCGCGCCTCCCGGCGGCTAAAGCCTCCGCTCGAGCTCCAGGAAGGTTTCGGGAATCCGCAAGGCCGCGGTCGCCTCGCGCGTCTCGCGCAGGAACAGCAGCAGCGCGCCGAGCAGAAGCGCCACGGCGACGATGAAGGTTGTGCCGACGATCGGCTTCAGGTCCACGCCGGCGAAGTCTTCGATGAACAGGAAGACGACCGTAACCCCGACGCACAGGCTGGCGATCACCAGCCACAGGATCGCGCGGCCGATCAGGTGTATGCGCCGCGCGACAAGGCGGAGCTCGCGCACCAGCTCGTCGTGGTCCCGACCGGAGGTCTCCGGATGGAGCTGGCGCAGCACGCGGCTGCGGTCGACGATCCGCGCCAGCCGTGTCGAGAGGATGTTCATGATGTTGCCGATCGCCACCAGCATGAACACCGGGGTCAGCGCCAGCTGGATCGTCTGGACGATCAACGGCTTGTCCATCGCGCGGCCGGTCCCTCTTTTGCTGTCCCAAAGGAACGCAACCCGTTCTCGCCGGTTGCGCCGTTAACGACCTCGCGCGATAGGCGTTTCGGGGTCGCGTCGCAATTGGGGACCGACGGACGCGATGCGGGTAGATTTGCACATGGGTGAAGCATTGCCGCCGGCAAACGGCATGGCCGGTGAGCGGCGCATCGAGCGCGTCCTGCTGGTCGAGGACAGCATGTTGATCGCACTCGATGCCGAAGATTCACTCCTCGCCTGCGGCGTCGGCGAGGTGGTGATTGCCGGCAACGTGCGGGCCGCGCTGGCGGCGATCGACGAAAGCCTGCCCGATTTCGCAGTACTGGATTACAACCTCGGCGACGAGTCGAGCGAGCCGGTCGCCCGCGCCCTTGCGGAGGCCGGCGTGCCCTTTTGTTTCGCCACCGGCTACGGAGACGCGCTTGAGCGCATGAGCGCGCGGCCGCCTTGCGGGGTGCTGACCAAGCCCTATTCCCGCCAGGATATCGCCAAGGTGCTGGCGCGAGCGAAAGCCAATCGCGCCTGAAGCCTACTGCTTCACCGCGCCGCCCAGCTTGCCGACCTTCTGCGCGCCTGCCATCGTGGTGACGAGCACCTCGTCCCCATCGACGACGATGGCGACGTCCCTCAGGCCGATGACCGAAACCCGCGGCCCATCGCTGTCGACGAACACCCCCGAGCATTCGAGCAACTCCGCCCGCCCGCGCACCGAATTGCCGTCGTGGTCGCAGTCGGTCGCGTCGCGCAGTGCGGCCCAGTTGCCGATGTCGGACCAGCCCATCGGGGCGGGGACCATTGCCGCGCGGTCGGTCTCTTCCATCACCGCGTAGTCGACCGATTCCGGCTCGATTTCGGCGAAGGCGGCGGCATCGGGGTGGAAGCGGGAGCCATCCTCGGACCCACCTGAGACAGACCTGGCCGCGGCCTCGGCCAAGGCCGGCCGGTGGCGGGCCAGCTCGGCGAGGAACTGCCCTGCGCGAAAGGCGAATATGCCGCCGTTCCAGCTGTAGTTTCCATCGGTGAGGAATTGCTCCGCGGTCGCGCGGTCGGGCTTTTCGACGAAGCGTTCCACCCGATAGCCGCCCTCGAGCGGGTCGCCGCTCTTGATATAGCCGTAGCCGGTTTCGGGCGCAGTGGCGGTGATGCCAAAGGCAACCAGCCAGTCCTCGCTCGCCAGCCTGGCCGCGGCGGCGCTGGCGGCCCGGAAGGCCTGCTCGTCGGCGATATGGTGGTCGCTCGGGCAAACGAGCATTACCGCGTCGGCGGGCAGGCGCCCGGCGGCCAGCGCGATGGCTGCGGCAGTGTTCTTCGCTTCGGGCTCGACGATCACGGTGGCGCCGGGCGCGCCTTGCGCCTGCTGCTCGACATGCTCGAGGTGCGCGGTGCCGGTGACGATCACGGGCGGTGCGAACTGCTCTGCATCCCCGCAGCGGCCAAGCGTCGCCTCGAACATCGTCCGTTCGCCGATCAGCGGCAGGAACGGCTTCGGCTTGGTCTTGCGGCTGCGCGGCCACAGCCGCGTGCCGCTGCCGCCGCAAAGAACAACCGGGACGATCTTGGTCATGCAGCCCCCATGAGGATTAGCTTGAACTGCCCTAACGCTTAAAGCCGCCTTGGTTCCAGCCCACAGCTGATATCGACTGAATAGTTCATCGAATGAACGGTTTTAGTCCTCAACGACCTTGTCGCTCCGCGATCCATCCGATAGCCTTGTCTCGAGAGAGGGACACCGATGAACCGCCGCCTTGCCACGATTCTCGCCGCGCTCGCGCTGCCGGCAGCCGCACTTGCGCAAGCAAGCGACGCACCGGCGCCCGGCGACTGGCCGAAATACGCCCGCGACCTGACCGGCGACCGCTATGCGCCGCTGACGCAGATCAACACCGGCAACGTCAAGGATCTGCAACAGGCGTGGAGCTTCCGCCTGCGGCCCGAAGGCGGGGCGGCCCTGCTCGGCGGCACGGTGCCGATCGTGATCGACGGGGTGATGTACCTTCCGCTCGGCAATGCCGTCGTCGCCCTGGAAGCGGACAGCGGCAAGGAGATCTGGCGCCACCCGGTAAAAGGCCTGGTGCGCCGCGGGGTTAGCTACTGGCCGGGCGACGGGAAGATCGGCCCGCGGATATTCTACGCGACCGGTCCGGAGATCACCGCGCTCAACCCGAAGACCGGCGAGCTCGACCCGAGTTACGGCGACAACGGCGTCTCCAAGATCGACGGCACGCCCTATCCTTATCCGCCCTCGGTCTATCACAACGTCCTCGTGGTCGGCGCGCAGACCGCCGAGATGCCTTATGGCCCGAGCGGCGACAGCCGCGCCTACGACGCGCGCACCGGCAAGAAGCTGTGGCAGTTCCACACCATCCCGCAGCCGGGCGAAGTGGGCCACGAGACTTGGCTGGACGACGGCTGGAAAGGCCGCTCGGGGACCAACATGTGGGTTTGGTACACCACCGCCGACCCGGCGACCGACACGCTCTACATGACCATCGGCGGCCCCAGCCCGAACTACTACGGTGGCGACCGGCCGGGGGCGAACCTGTTCGGCAACTCGATCGTCGCGGTCGATGCCGAGACCGGCAAGTACAAGTGGCACTTCCAGACGATCCACCACGACTTGTGGGACTGGGACTTGCCCGCGCCCCCCGTGCTGTTCGACATCCACAAGGGCGGCAAGACTATCCACGCCCTGGCCGAGACCGGCAAGCCGGGCTTCATGTACATCCTCGACCGCGAGACAGGCAAACCGGTGTTCGGCGTCGTCGAGCGGCCGGTGGCCAAGGGCGACGTGCCGGGCGAATGGTACTCGCCGACCCAGCCGGTGCCGGTGAAGCCGGTGCAGCTCAATCGCGGCACCTGGACGAAGGCCGACATCGTCACCGCCAAGGATACCACGCCCGAGCACGTCGCCGCGTGCCATGCGCTGCTCGACAGCTACGGCGGCACGTTCTTCAACCACGGCAGCTTCACCCCGTTCTTCATGAAGAAGATGGTCAACGGCAAGCCGTTCGCCTCGATCAACATGCCGCACAACGGTGGATCGGTGTGGGGCGGCAGCGCGGCCGATCCGACCAAAGGCGTGGTGTTCGTCAATGTCAGCGAGGGCGGCAGCATCGGCTGGATCGAGCCGCGCGATCCGAAAGGCGATTACGGCCGCGGCACCGAAAACTCGCCGCAGAAATACGATCGCGGCAGCCTGATCGGGCCGGGCGCCTATTCGGGCTTCATGGCCAGCTTCACCGGCGCGGATGGCAAGAAGGTGACGCTGCCATGCTTCAAGCCACCGTGGGGCCGGCTGATCGCGGTGAACGCCAATACCGGCGATATCCTGTGGGCCAGCCGCCTCGGCATTTCCGAAGGTCTGCCGAAAGGCAAGCAGGACACCGGCGCCAACAACGGCTCGGGCGGGCCGATCGTCACCGCCGGGGGCTTGGTGTTCATCGGCGCGACCGGCGATCGCTATTTCCGCGCGTTCGACGCGCGGACCGGCAAAATCCTGTGGCAAAAGCAGCTCGACTACGCGCCGCTGACGATCCCGATCAGCTATCGCGGCA